>FWWL01002758.1_pt1 | contig 34726 bp, 27 predicted proteins | sample 2228331 | NCBI WGS metagenome assembly FWWL01 (sample SAMEA103939775, study PRJEB20133) | metagenome
CTTCGGGAGCTTCATCTCCCCCTATGACCCTACCGAGCGCAACTACGCCATGACGAACCACCCCCCCATGCTCCCCCGCTTTGTGGACGAAAACGGCAAGTTCCATCTGCGGCCGTTCGTTTATGGGATGGTGCTGGTGGATCCGGTGCGCCAGACATGGAAGTACGACCTCTCGAAGAAATATCCCATCCGTTTCTTCGTCGACAGCGCACCTTACAAACTCTGGTGGATCATTCCGATGAAGAAACGGCTCTTCGGCGTCGATCCGCCCGGCCGCATCCATCTCTTTGGCACGGATAGTGTGGGCAAGGACGTCTTCAGCCGCTGCATCGAGGGCGGAAAAATCTCGCTCTCGATTGGCCTCGTAGGCATTTCCATTTCACTCGTCATTGGGATGTTCGTGGGGGCGTTGGCAGGGTATTTCGGGGGATGGTGGGACCGCCTCATCATGCGCGGGGTCGAATTCTTGCTATCGATTCCCGGCCTTTATCTCATCATCGCGCTGCGCGCCTACTTCCAAACGAAAGGCATATTTGGGTTGGGGGGCGCTCAGCTGTCTTCAACCGAAATGTATCTCATAATTGTTATCATTTTAGCTTTTATTGGCTGGGCAGCCCAAGCGCGCGTCGTACGCGGGATGGTGCTCTCAATTAAGGAGCTAGATTTTGTGATAGCAGCGCGCGCCATGGGAGCTTCAACGCTGCGCATTATAGCTCTGCACATCCTCCCCAACACGTTCAGCTACGTCATCGTGGCGGCCACGATTGCCGTGCCGGGGTATATTTTGGGCGAGGTGGCTCTCAGCTACTTGGGCGTGGGAATTCAGGAGCCCCAGGTGAGCTGGGGCATTATGCTCGAACAGGCACAAAGCCTGACGACAATCCGAAACTTCCCGTGGCTGCTCTTTGCGCCGGCCTCGTTTATCATCGTCACCGTCTGCGCGTTCAATTTCCTCGGCGATGGGCTTCGCGACGCCCTCGATCCGCGGCACCGCGTCTGAGCGAAAGCGCGAGCAACCCCCGGGCAAGAAGGGCCGCCTAGGCGCTGGAGACTCGGCGGAGATATGCCGCTCTCGGGAGAAATCGAGAGGCGTTTCCCCTTTGCCCCAGATTGGCTTTCGGGCTTAGCGGCCAAGGGCACTCAGCGTTTCGCGCAAGAGCAGAGGCCACTGCGACGGCTCGCGCCAATGAAGCCAGAGAAAAATCCCTGCCACAACCAGCGCGAAACGCACCGGATGGCGGTGGGCCCAACGTTGGAGCCCCCAGCGGTGTTCGTTGGCGGTGTGATACTCCAGGTGGCGCGTCATGGTCTCAGCAACATGCGTCTCAAACGCTTCCAAACGCTGATCCATGCGGTCGAGCTGCGCGCGGATATGGCGCAGTTCATTAGTGACTTCTCCGCGCCACCGTTCTTCTCGTGCGCTGGCCATGAGTCCTTACCTCCACCTGTCATTCGTTCGGAAAAATTCAGCTTGAGCCGCGTGAAACAAGTTGCCCGTTGCGCTCGAGAGGCGCGGTCGCGACAGTTGCCGAGGGGAGCGGAAAACGTGTGGCACCACGCGGACTTTCCTGCTGCGAGCAGGGAATGCCCCTCTCTGCCACCGGCCGCTGGCGGCAGTTTTGATGGCCGCCGGATTCCGAAAGAGGGAAAAGGCGGACGAGACGTCCGCGCTCCCAGGGGGACACGCTCAACGCCGACGAGCCTTCGGCGGATGGCCAAGGCGCGGGAAGCCCAAGGATCAGCAGACAGCCATTGCCGGCCTCTCAGAGGACAGACACGCTAGCCGAAGCCCCGAAGGTCCTTGGGGGCACGAGTGCAGCCTTGGGGGACACACGGAAATGGGCATGGTCGCCAGGCCTCCGGCGAGGGGGCGGACGAGACGTCCGCTTTCCCAGGAAACGGGAGTGACGCCCCTCCCTGGGGACAGGCGCGACAACCGCGGTCACAGGACTCCTCAGGAAATGCCTGAAATGCACGTGCTCCCAAGGGGCTGGAAGCGGGCAGCACGTCTGAGCGTCCGGCAGAGCGTCGGGCAAAGGGGCCGAGGCCTGGGCGGTTGCCCCCCGGAGTCGAGAGAAGTTACGGGGGTCAGGCAAGTGGCCCCCGCGCAGCCCGGGCCCAAGAAATAAAGTGAGAGACGGTCGAGCTACAACTTTTTCACGCTGCGAACAAAGTCTTCGAGGCGAGCGTTTTGCTCTTCGAGCGTGGCCTTGGGGCCCGTGACTTTGATAAAAAGGAGCCCTTCCGGCCCGCCCTCGACAACTACGCCGAACAAGGCATAGTTCGGACGCGGCTCCGCCGGCGGGCCCATCATCCCCATCGCCGTGGGGGAATAGGTTCCGCTAGTCTTCACAAGGTAGATCCGGAGTCCCCCGGTTTCGAGCTCGGCCACTTCCGCTGGCTGACTCGCCGTGGTGGATTCGTCCGCCCGGAACTGGGCAACCCAGCGCTCGATATTCGCCTTGGGAGATCCCCCCTGACCGGGGCCAAAAGCAAAGACCGTCAACTCAGCATCGCCCCCCGAACCGGCCAAGCGATACTGGGCCAGCCGCATGGGCGTTGAGGGCGGCTCGGGCTGCCAGCCTTCGGGAATCATGAAGCCAATGCCCGTGGCCACGAGGGTGCCCGTTGTGGCGACTACGCGGCTGCGATCGGCCGGCCCAGGCATCCCCGCACCCATCGGCGCCCCCGACGCGCCCATCGCTTCGCGCGGCATGCTGACGGCCGCAGGCGGAGTGTTTGCGATCCCTCCACCGACCAGCTCGTCGGCTTCCTGCCTCAGGGCCGCCTGCTTGCTTTGACTCGGGAGGCGTGTCCACGTGCGCTCTTGCTTACCCTCGCCACACCCGCTCATGAACGCAGCGGCCACAAACACCAGCGCAAGCCTTGCCACTAAGGGGAAAAGGAATGGTAATCCAGAGCCCCGCCTCCCCACATCCCGGGCCGAGAGCATCCGCTTCTGCGGAGTTCCTTCTCCACAACGGAACCACGAACAAACGCGCCGATGCGCCACAACCATCTCGACGGGGTCCGCAAAGCGGTCCACCCCAACGATTCTGTGTTTGACAGTGTCCAGCCGGCCCATAGCCAACCTCGTGAAATTCAACGAGTATCTTATTTGTTCTGTTTTCTGTCGAGCGGAAAATTCATCGCTCTGACTATTTCTGATTGCAGGCACGACTGAGGACTTCCCCCCAGTATCGGCGCTGTTCCGGACGCACCCTCGCAACCTTCTCCAATAGGACCGAGAGCCGCGGCCGTCAGAAACATGCCAGGCACCACGCGAGACGTCTGCCCCCCGGGGTGAGAGGCGCGACTCTGGCCTACAGAGTTGCGCGAGCTTTGACGGAATCGTGAGGGGCTGGGTCACGCCCAGCCCCTTTTGAAAAAATGCGGCGCACCTGGGCAAGCGTGCGCGAGAGAGTCCTCCCCCGAGACACCCGCCCTCAGTGCTTCCGCGACTGGACCTCGGGGGCAAGATCGTCGCATGCCGGGTCCTCCGCGGCTCCATAGAGATCGAGAATGCGAGCGGCCCCCTTCCCCTGCAAAGCGTCTTCCTCGGGCGCACGTCCATCGTCCGGCGCCACAAACCGGCGTCGGAGGAGCTCCAGAGTCGTAAGCTCCGCCAGCGCGTCTACTGCAGAGCGCGACGCCTCGGGCAGGAGAGCACGAAAGAAGAGATAAACCGCGCGTACCATGTCCGGCGATACGTGTTGCCCCGCCGGCGCATCGCTTTTGAGGCTGCGCGCTAGCTCAGCCGCAGCCGTCACGATTTCCACACCACACTCGGCGGCTTGGCCAGACCGCCGTCCTGGATGATGCTGCGTTGTCATGTCCCTACCGTCCTTTCAAAGTGTCTCCCATATTCTCACACAACCGACGCCGCCGATGCGCGCATGGCGGGTTCATTCTTTCGTGCGAGGGGCCGTGTCGGCCGCTCTCTTTTGCTCCGTGCCCGACGGCTGTTTGGCCCAGCTTCTGCGCCTTGGGGCGCTTGAGAGAAGCTGCGCCCGTGAAACTGTCGGGACGCCCCTTTCATGAGGCCTCCAATCTTTGGCCATCCGGCCTTGTGGCGAAGGTGGGATGCCTGCTTTCCCCGCCAGAAGGCGCACGTCGACCGCCCCGCGGATCGCCTGGCCCTACGCAGCGTCCACGCTTCGCCCGGATGTCGGCGCGTGTCGCACATCGGCATTACTTCCCCATTGCGCCCTCCGGTGGCGGAAGGAGCCGCCCCTTGCGAGCTCGGCTCCCGCGTCAGCTCTCTTCGATGACGTTGTCGAAGCGGTAGATCGCCGCCGGGGCGATGAGCTTGTGGTCGTAGTAGCGCTGGACACGGATCATATCGGCCTTGCGCCGCGGCTCCCGCCACCTCTCCACAAGCCAACCATCCACGCTGCCGGCCGGGCCGCTCCAGATGAAAGTGGCCACGGCCATGATCTGCTTCAGCGCCGGCCGCGGCGGCACGTAGAGCAGCCACGCCGTGTTGCCCCACACGGGAGCAATCACCGGCGCTTGCCCACGACGCGCCAAGTTGCGGAAGGCACGCGGCACGAGCACGCGGTCGAGATCGAGCAGGCGCGCGAGCAGCTCCTCGCCCACGACGTCGGCCGTGGTGTACTTGATGCGCTCGACCACTTTCGGATGATGGCGCAGCGCATCGAAGATAGCGTAAGGCAGAACAGCCGCATTTGGACGCCGCTGCGCGTAGGCAAACACCGTCTGGCAGGCGTCGCGAATCTGCGCCAGAGGGTCGCTGTCGGGGTTATTCCACCACTCCACGGGATCGAGGCTGTGCGAGTTGATCCCCGAAGCCGTGCGAAGCAATTGCTCCAGCGCCACTTCGCGGTTGAGCGCAATCTTGTCGGCAAGGAGCTCTGTGCGATCGATATCCGGCTGCAGCGGCGGATCCGCGTTTTCGCGCTCTTCGTCGGGGATAGCCGCCTCAAGGGCGTGATCCTCGCAGAAGTAGCTCTCCGTGCTAAGCTGGAAATCGACTTCCGTGGCTTCCGCCCCCGGCGCCCGAGCATCTGGGGTCACGCGCAGAAACTCGCGCTCGGGGTCGTAGATGAAGTACTTGTCGCTTTGCTTACGCACGGGGATCAGCGGCGCCACCGCGTCGGCGATGTAGTCGCGATTGCGGTAGGCCACGCTCACGTTGGTGAGCGCCGTATCGATGTGGACTTGCGTCACATCAGGCATAGGTTTTCTCCTTTTATGTGGGATTCATGGGCCGGGAGCCCCTCAGAGAGTGCGTTCGTGGATGGCGAGAAAGACATCAATGACGTCGCCATCCTGGCTCGCAGCCGATTCAGCAAACCCCAGCACGTTGACGCGCGTGCCGGGGGCTCCGCTGGCAGCCTTGACTTTGCCGCTCGATCCGGCCGCGATGACGGGCGCTCCCAGCGCGATGGGGCCGGCTGCCACAACTTCAGCGATGCCAAGCCTGCGCACCGTGACGGCGCGCCCCTGCGTCGCCTGGGCGTGCACGGTCACCCCCACCAAACCGCCGGAATTCTCCGCCGCCGGCAGTTGGCATTCCCCCGTGAGGGGGCCATGGACCACGACGCGCTGGGCGCCCACGCCATTGGGCGACCCCACGCGATAAGCTTTGTCGAGGACGTAATTCGGCATGGGACTCTCTCCTTTCCTTAGTGACATAATTGAGTGGGCGAGGGCCTCGCGGCCGAGCATGACCGCGCCGCCAAGGCCAACGCCGAGGCGTAGTCGAGCTGTGCATTGTCCTGCATGAGGCGCAGGGCCTGGCGATGGAGCATGAGGCTGAGGGGATCCGCCCGCTCGGCGATGGGCCGCTCATCGAGCGCAAAACTGGTCGTCGCCCCTGACTCCGGGAGCCGCTCCTCGGGGACGCCCGGCGCGCGAGCCGCTAGAAGCTCGGCGATCCATTCGAGGGGCGAGAGCTCGCCCTCGGCAAAACGCATGACATCTGTGCTGGCGCCATAAGCCTCGCAGAAGCACTCAACGAGCTCAGCCTCACGCGGCGACACCGCAGTGCCGCGCTCGCGCGCTGCCCGCACAAGTTCCTGCGCGTGCCGCCGGTATTCGAGTTGCCTGAGGCGCCCCAGCTCCGCGCGCAGACCGGCCACCGTCCGGCGCAGCTCAAGAAGCTCGGCTTCATCCTCAAAGCAAAGGGGCTCGTCGCTGTCAGCGAACGCAATCTCGCGCAAGCCAGGGACCGCCGGCGTGGCCGCTCCGAGCAGGCTCACAGCCCGCAGGTAGGGGCGACCGGTGGGCGCAAAGCGCCTCAGAATCTCGACGCTGCGCTTTTTGTAGGCGCCCGCACGCACGAGCTCGCGCACGACCTCCGGCACGCCCTGCAGCCGCGCCACGAGTCGATCGCCCGCGCGCCGCAGCGCCGCCACCCAGCCATAGGCCGGACCGCTCCGCGCGTGGTCGAAAGTCAGCGGGGCCTCGAGCAGGTCGGGCGAGTAATCGCGGGCCAGTTGGTCGAGATCCTCCTCGCGCCAGACCCCCCGCGCTCCGTAGTCGCCAGCCCGGAACACTTCCATCTCGAGCTCGCCCGCGCGGGCGTGCTCAGCCACTGGCTCACCAGAGCGCGCATCCGCCCCGGGCGCTCCATCGCTGGGATTCTTGTTCTTCATGGGTTCTCCTCCTTGCATGATTGATCTCAGAAACCAGCACTGCTGCGACTAGAACTTTTGTTCTACCATGTCATTGCACTTCTCCTTTCTTGCGTTTCTCGTTGGGGATCGGCTCACGGCAGCGATGGGGAGGCACGTCAGCCCTCTCGGCCAACCCTCCCGCCGTCAGTGCGAAAGCGTATCGCGCCGCCCTTCGAGTTGATCGATGAGAGGCTCCTTGAGCGTTGTGGCGTCGGCCTCTGCCGATTGCGCCGGGGCCAGCTTGACGGGGGGACGATCGCCCCACGCCACAGGCGCCAGCCCCAACGCCGCACGCACTTCGTTGATGGTCAGCACTCCATACTGCAGGTGATACTGATAGAAGTTGGCGTCGTCGTACTTGAGCTGCCGCGCCTCGGGCGAGGGCGCCGGACGACGGTACTTGCGGTAGAAATACGCCACATCGAGAGGCACCCCGAGCTGCACCAACCCCCGATCCACCTCGAGCTCGGCCTTGTCGTCGAGCGGCTCCTCGACATCGAAGACGAATTCCGGCGCCGGCGCCTCCGTACCAAAATTGAAATCCACAATCCAGCGCACGAGCTGGCGCGTGAGCACCTGGCCGAGCGCTCGCGCATCCGCCACAAGGTAATCGTGGCGCACGGCCTCATGGATCCGGCCCAAAGCAAGGCTTCCGCTGCGCCGCCCCTCGCTCGTCGTGAGCGTCTGGCCCAGCACCACCTTCGAGATCTCGTCGTTGCACCAATCAGCCAATTCGCGAAACGAGCTCGCCCCTGCGCTGGCGCGACGCGACTCGAGCAACTCCACGCTGATCGTCTCGGGCACGACAAGCCCGCTTTGCTCACGTAGGCGCTCGAGAGCCTCAGTCAGACGGTCCACATCCGATGGCGGAGTGGTGGCCGCATAGCGCGCCAGCGGCGTGGGCGAACCGAAATTCGCGTTGAACTGCGCCCAATCCTGCAGAGCCTGGCGCTTGAACCACGAGTACCAGTAGACGCGCGCGGCCAGCGGCGTCCCGTAAGGACGCTCCACCGTGGGCTGCGAGACAAAGATGAGAAATTTGCGCTCGGGCATGCGCTGCGCGCCATGCGCCGAGACATAAACCTCCCCCGGCCGAGGCCAAAGCAGCGGCGGAGCCACAGGGTCGGACGCAGCCCGCGCCGAGGAAGGCCGGCGGGCCATTCCATCCCCGAGCCGCCACAGCCCCCCTTGCGCATCAAAGGCAAACTCCCACGGCGCATGGGGCACGAGCCGCTCCACCCCGACGTGCCCAGTGGCCCTATCCACCCGCCACACCACCTCCACGAGCGCAAAGCCATAAGCCAGGGCATCGAGCAGATGATCCAGAGCCTGCTCCCAATTCTCAATGCCGGAGATGACCTCCTGTACGGTTGCGGCGATCGCATGACGCTGGGCGGCAGCCACCACAGAGGCCCCAAACCCGCCGCGACGGCAACTGCGGGCCGCGCTTATCGCGCCGTGCCCCTCCTGACCTGCAGCACGTGAAGCCCAAGCCACGCATTGAAGCGAGTGCACCCCTTCGCAAAGAGAGAAAGGAGGGGTCGCCCCTGTCTCGGGCGGGGCGGAGCGAGCGGCCTTCCCTGGAGCCATGAGCTCACGCCCGACGCGCCACCCTTGCGTCGGCGGGCTCGTCTGCTTGCTGTGCTCTTGAGCTGCGCCGATCCCAGAGGCGCGCTCGACGTCTTGGGGTGCCGGAGCCGGCCAGAGCAACTGCCAAGGCGAACCCACCAGAGCATGGCGGCGCGTTTGCAGAGTCGAGGCAAAATGGGCGTCGCGCTGCTCAAGCTCGGCAAAGACGCCGTAAATGCCTTGCGGGGCGCGCCCCATGGCCTCATTGGCCAGGATCGACTGATAGAGGACATCCGCGGGCGTGAGCCACGAGGCTCGCCCCGCCCGTCCGATCTCGCGCTCGATGGGAAGAATGCGTTTCATGGCCTCGGTCCGATCGTTGGGATTGTGGCGCATGCTGGCGCGGCCCAACCCGGCCACACCTCCACACGCAACGCCCCCACTCTACAACGACCGCCGCCCCAAGCGCAATTCCCTTAGCCCCCCTTCCCGCCCCTTGCCGGACCATATAATTCTCCCATACCACTTGGCGTCAACAATGGTAACCGACGTAGCGTGCAGACGCTGATTTTTTGAAGAGGTGTGGGCCGAACTTTGCCCATTGCGGGCTTTGTAGCAAGCCCGCTGGAAAGCCACTAGTCAGGATGCAAAAGCGGAAATAGCACTCCCCCCTACTCGAAGTTGGCGACTGGTGGGAAGACGAGGCGGGCGATCGCCGCGAGGATGTCCTCGCGGCCGAGGCGCGTTGTGGCGCTGAAAAGGAGGACTTCCGCCGGCGCCCAGGGAGCGAGTTCGCGCTGGCGCGCGCGCAGGGTCTCCACGCGCCGGCCATGGCCCACCTTGTCAGCCTTCGTGAGGGCCACGACGATCGGCACCCCGTGATAGACCAGCCAGTCGAGCAAGGCGCGGTCGTCGGGCTCGAGCTCGCGCCGCACGTCGAGCAGGGCCACCATGACGCGTAGCCGCGGATTGTCCTCCACGAAGCGGTTCATCATTTGCTCCCAACGCGCCTGGTCGGCCTTTGGCGCCTTGGCAAAGCCGTAGCCGGGGAGATCGACAAAGTAGAGCTGGTCGTTGACGCGATAGAAGTTGATGAGGCGCGTGCGGCCGGGCGTCTGCGAGACGAGCGCCAGGCGCTTGCGGTTGGCAAGGGTGTTGAGGAGCGAGGATTTGCCCACGTTCGAGCGGCCCGCAAAAGCCACAAAAGGAAGAGCGTCAGCAGGGTAGTCCTCGGGCCGCGTGGCACTTTTCACAAATTCGACCTTCTTGACCTCGAATCGCTCCATGGGGCACACCTCTTCGCTTCGATCTTGCAATTTACATGAGGGCGGGAAAATGTTTTCTTACGGTTATCGCCACCGGCCCCCTGCGGTTCGTGCAGGAGTGGGACGCCCCTGAAGATGAGGTGAGCTTTGCCAGATGCTACAGCTGCGGTTCGTGGGGGCAAGGAGATCCTGCCTCTCGGTACGTGCCAGCGGGTCCTCCTGTTTTGCGATTCGTGCGAGCAACAGCCCCCCCATCCGGTCCCGGGCCTTGGCAATCGCCCCCCGATTTGAGCGAAACTCGCCCTCTGCAAAGTCTGACCCTCGCCTCATGGGATTTACTGCCAAAGTTTCTAGCGGAGACCTTTAGCTCACCCAGCCGCGGCGACGCAAGAGCGAGTGACCCGCCAGGAGGACTCGCCTTCCCACCACAATGCAGCAGCCACGGACACAGCAAAGGGCGACAGCGCCCCGGCGGGTAAAGGCCAGGGGGCTAGAAACGGCGAACTCGTGCGGGCTGCCACTGCCCCGACGCTAGACACATTCGAAAAAGGGCTAAAGCGCGGCGTCTCTTTGCTTCGCCGGCTACCTCATTGTGAGGAGGGCGGCGCGATGGGGCGATCGAGACGCCCCTCGCGCCAGAGGCGCAAAAGCGCCCCCACCCACGACACAACTTTGGGAACGAGCGCGCGCACTTCCGGCGATAATTCCTCCCCATAGCTGAAATCTTTGCCCGCCACCGTCACGAGAAAAGCACGCGGCGCACGGCCGTAGTAGTCGCGGGCCATGCCGAGAAGCTTCTGTGGAGAAAGGTGGTGCGTCAGGGGGTGCGCGCCTTCCGCGGCGGGCTCGGCATCAACCTCGCGTATGCGCACTGTGCCGGCGGGCTCTGTGGCGCTCGCATCGATGAAAACGACTCCATCAGCGGCGGCGAGCTCATCGACGAGTTCCGGAAGAAGTTGGTGAAGCGTGCGGATTTCGAGTTCGGGCGGGGCCCAGCCGAGTTGCTCCGCGAGCTGCGCTGCCACAACCCAACCGACCCCATCGTCGGCCCGCAACGGGTTGCCAAATCCTACGATCAAAGCCTTCTTCATGGTCCTTTCCCATCGTTCTCACGCGCGGGTAAGTCCACGAGAAAATGCAGCACGGGGGCGCCGCATGATTTGCTGGTTTTCACCGAGGCTGGGGCAGGCTTGGGGACGCTAGTTTGGGAATGGTGGCGACACGGCAGGGAGAGAGGGGATTTTGGGGCGGCAGCATGAGAATTTCCCCGCGCGGGTGGAACACGCCGAGAGGTGGGCGCACGATGCGTGATCAATACGGGGGGCGGGGCAACGACCCCCCTACGAGAAGATTGGCGCGCCACGTGACTCGCTGAGACGGTCGAATCTCTATCGCCTTCGCGCCGTTTTCGTTTTGTGAGATACGCGGGCTGCCGGCGATCATTGGCCATCGCGCCGTTTTTTAGACACGGGAGTCACCGCCGGTCATTGGCCGTCAGGCCGTTTTGAGCCACGGGGGGCCGCCGCGGATCTTTGGCATTCGTGGCGTTATGGGAGATGCAGGGGCTTGCCGGCGGACGGCTCCGCCAAGGCCCCCGGGATCATGCCTAGGATCGGAAGGGGTGGCTGTGAGTCGCGCACAGGAAAGTTGAACGTGCGGGTGCGCACAAGAGACGACCGTTGGTCGCCCCCACGACCCTTGGCCACACCCCCCGACAAAAGACGGAATGCGGAACATGTTCGCGTCCGTTAGTGCAGCAAACAGGGGGTTGGCCACGCGCCCCCCCGCAAAAGACGAAGGGCGGGGCAACGCCCCGCCCCGACAAGCCGAAATCGTGGGCTTCGCTGCCACTTCCCGCGCGAAGTGGAGCTTCGGGTGCTTTCAACCCGCAAGTTGCTCACTCATCACGATTTGCGAACCGCTGGACACGAGCCGTGGACCTCCCTGTGCTCGCCATGCGCACACTGGCCCCAACCCCTGCCTGATCGCAGCTGCGACCCGGCGCTCGCATGATCGCAGCCTTGTGGGCACTGGTCACAAATCATCCCTCGTGGCAGCCCACCGGTCACCTTTCAACAGCGCTGCCCGCATGGGGGGCGACTGTCCCGAGGCGTGCCCCAACGCACCAACGCGCCCCGCTGCGCGCAACGCAAGCGGGGCGCTTCCCCACTGGGGACCTTCAAGTGCGCCACCATCCCCGCGCCGTGCCCGCCAGCGCAAGGGTCGTCGGCCAAGAACGCTCCCGAAAGGCCTTTATTCTGCGCCCCGCTTACCAGCACGCGGCCCCTCGCTAACCACGCTTGCCCAACCCAGGGGCACGGGGTCACTCCACGCGCCCACGCTCCTGGCGGAGCCCACTAATCGCGGCGGACGCGGTCGAGCACGCTGCCATCGCGCGCCACGAGTTCAATCTCCAGCGGCATCTGGCCAATAGCGTGAGTCGAGCAGCTCAGGCACGGGTCGTAGCAGCGGATGACCGCCTCGACGCGGTTGAGCATGCCCTCTTCGATCTTTTCGCCCCGGATGAAATGTTTGGCCGCCTGAAGCACGCCGCGGTTCATCGCCAGGTTATTGTGGCCCGTGGCGATGATGAGGTTGGCCCACGTGACGAGTCCGTTGCGGTCGATGCGATAGTGGTGCAGCAGCATACCGCGCGGCGCCTCGGAAACGCCCACGCCCTCGAACTCGTTCGGCTCGGCGTGCGCACGCACGTGTGGGTCGAGGATATCTGGGTCGCGCAGGATTTTCTCCATGCGCTCGAGGCAGGCGATGATCTCAATGAGGCGCGCATAGTGGTAGTGGAACGAGCTGAGGACGGCACGCCGGTCGAGCTCGCGGAACTCGGCCCATTCTTCGTCGGCCCGCGGCGTATTGCAGCGGTCGGCAATGTTGAGGCGCGCCAGCGGCCCGACACGGTACATGCCGTCGGGGTAGCCCATTGGCTTGTAGTAGGGCGACTTCAGATAACTGTAGGGCTCCACCGCCTCGCCGATAAACTCCTGGTAATCGGCGATGTCGAGCTGGTCGGCAATGACATTGCCGGCGCTGTCGACCACGCGCACCTTGCCATCCGTGAACTCGAGGTTGCCGTCCTCATCCACCAGCCCCATGAAGAGCGACGGGAAGTTGGCGAACGTGGCGATCTCCTCGCTGAAGTTGCGGAACGTCTTCTTATACCACTCGAGCGTGCGGGTGGCGATGGCCATCGCTTTGGGGATCTCCGCCAGGATGGCATCGCGACGCTCGGCGTCGAGGGGCTCACTCACGCCGCCGGGCACGCACCACGCCGGATGGATGCGTTTGCCTGCTAAGCGCTCGATGACTTGCTGGCCAAATTTCCGCAGCGCAATGCCGTCGCGGGCAATCGTCGGGTGCGATTCCACAAGCGCAAAGAGGTGGCGCTTTTCGGGCGGCGCATCCATGCCCAGAAGCAGATCGGGCGACGACAGGTGGAAGAAGCTCAACGCGTGGGATTGAATGATCTGGCCGTAGTTGAGCAGCTTGCGCAGCAGCTGCCCCGTGCGCGGGACGCGCACCGCCAGCAGCGCATCGCAAGCTTTGGCCGAAGCGATGAGATGGCTCACAGGGCAAATGCCGCATGTGCGGGCCATCAGCGAGGGCATCTCCGAAAACGGCCGCCCCTCGCAGAGCTTTTCAAATCCACGGTACTGGGTCACGTGAAAGCGCGCATCCTCGACCATGCCCTCGTCATCGAGCTGGATTGTGATCTTGGCATGACCTTCGATGCGGGTGACCGGATCGATGGTGATGACACGTGCCATGGTGATGACTCCTCTCAGGCTCCAAACCGCGTTTTCTCACTGAGCTCAGGCATGCGCCCGGCCAACAGTTCGCTCAGCGCAAAGTAAATCGTATCGGCCGAGGGCGGGCACCCCGGAACGAAGACGTCGACCTTGACGACCTCGTGAACCGGCCGTGCATGGGGCAGAAGCTTCGGGATGACCTCCGAAGGGATCTGCTTGTTGAGATCCGCATTCTCCAAGTAAGCGCGGCTAAGGACCGCATCGAGCTTGAAGGGGTTGCGCATCGAGGGAACGTTCGACGTCACGGCACAATCGCCGAGCGAGACGAGGATCTTCGTGTGCTCGCGAATCTTGCGAATCTTGTGCAGATCCTCCACGCTGGCCACGGCGCCCTCCACGATCGTCACGTCCACCATCTCGGGGAAGTCCTTCATATCCACGAGCGGGCTGTAGACGAGCTCGATCTTATCGGCCAACTCGATGAGCCGCTCATCCATATCGAGAAACGACATGTGGCAGCCGGAGCAACCATCGAGCCACACGGTGGCGACTTTGACCTTTTGCATACTCATCCGCGTTCCTCCCTCATCATCGTTAAGTAGGGCAAGAATTGGCGCCGCTTAGCCATCTCGGCCACGCTCACACCTTTCTCCGTGAGGGCGCCCGTCGGGCAGACGTGCACGCACTTGCCACAGCTCGTGCAGGTCTCTGACGTGCCCCACGGCTGATTGAGATCGGTGATGACTCGCGCCTTGATGCCGCGGTGGAAGACGTCCCACGTGTGCGCCCCTTCGATCTCATCGCAGACCCGCACGCAGCGCGTGCACAGCACGCAGCGATTGTGGTCCACTTTGAAGCGCGGATGCGATGCGTCGACGTCGAGCTTCTGGTAGAGATAGGGCACCCGAACGTGCGTCATGCCCTGCTGCTGGGCCAGCGACTGGAGCTCGCAGTGGCCATTCGAGACGCACACGGCACAGATGTGATTGCGCTCGGTGAACAGAAACTCGAGCACCATGCGCCGGTACTTGCGCAGCCGCTCGCTTGTCGTCACGACTTCCATGTTTTCGTAGACGCGCGTCACGCAAGCCGGCAGCAACTTGTTAACACCCTTCACCTCGACGAGGCACATTCGGCAAGCGCCCACCGGCGTCAGTCCCTGGAGATAACAAAGTGTGGGGATCTCAATACCGTTCTCGCGCGCCACTTCGAGGATCGTCTGATCACCAGTGGCGCTGACGTCGCGACCATCGATTTTCAGTGTTTTGACGCGCGATTGCTGGGCTGTCATCGGGCTCATACGTACACCTCCGCTTCAGCCATCTGGCAGACGCCCGCCGGGCATCGCCGCTCTTTGATGTGGGCCTCATACTCATCCCGGAAATAGCGCAGAGTGCTGATGACCGGGTTCGGCGCCGTTTGGCCCAGTCCGCATAGGCTCGTGTGGCGCACCATGTCGCACAACTCCTCCAAGAGATCCAGGTCCTCCATGCGGGCCAGTCCCTTGCTCATGCGGTCGAGGAGATTGTACATGTGCACCGTCCCCACGCGGCAAGGCACGCATTTGCCGCACGACTCGGACATGCAGAATTCCATGAAGAACTTGGCGACATCGACCATGCACGACGTCTCATCCATGACGATCATGCCGCCCGAGCCCATGATCGAGCCCACACTGGCCAGCGATTCGTAGTCGACAGGCATATCAAGGAACTGCTCCGGGATGCAGCCGCCGGAGGGACCACCCGTCTGCACCGCTTTGAAGCGGCGCCCTTCGGGAATCCCGCCACCAATATCGAAGATGATCTCGCGCAGCGTGATGCCCATCGGCACTTCGATGAGACCGGTGTTGACCACGCGGCCGGCCAACGCGAAGACCTTCGTGCCCTTGCTCTTCTCCGTGCCGATCGAGGCAAACCACTCGCCGCCATTGCGGATAATGGGCGCAACGTTGGCGAACGTCTCGACGTTATTGATAAGGGTGGGACATCCCCACAGACCCGACTGCGCAGGATAAGGAGGACGCGGACGCGGTTGACCGCGATTGCCTTCAATGGAGGCGATGAGCGCGGTCTCCTCGCCGCAGACGAAGGCGCCTGCCCCCAGACGGATCTCGACATGAAAGTTGAAGGTCGAGCCGCAAATGCTGTTGCCGAGGAACCCCTGGCGCTCGGCCTGCTTGATGGCCTGCTTCAGGCGCTTGACCGCGAGCGGATACTCGGCGCGCACGTAAAGATAGCCCATATCGGCTCCCACGGCATAAGCGGCAATCGCCATCCCTTCAAGCACGCGATGGGGATCGCTCTCCAGCACGCTGCGATCCATGAAAGCACCGGGATCGCCCTCATCCGCATTACAGATAACAAATTTGCGTGGCCCTTGCGCCTTGGCCACCGTGCTCCATTTGAGCCCCGTGGGGTATCCCGCGCCACCGCGGCCGCGCAAGCCGCTCTTCGTGACCTCGTCGATCACTTCGCCGGGGGTCATCTCCGTGATCGCCTTGACGAGTGCCGCATAGCCTTGAGCCGCCACATAATCCTCGAGCGACTCCGGATCGATGCGGCCAGAGTTCTCGAGAACGATGCGCATCTGGCGCTGGAAAAGCGGCGAATCCTTAGGAAACTCCAACTTCTTGATCGGCTTCTTGGCCAGCGACTCGACAATGGCCGGCGCATCTTCGGGCGTGACGCCATGATAAATGACGCCATCGACGTCGATCGTGACGAGCGGGCCGGCGGCGCAGGGGCCCATGCAGCCAACCCCTTTGACGAGAACGTCCTTCTCCAGCCCCTTCTCTCTGACGGCAGCCTCGAGGGCAGCCTTGACCTTGTCAGCACCCGAGGACAAGCAGCCGGCCGCCATACACACACGTAGGCAATGCCGATATTGCGCGAGCTGCTCGCGATGCGTTTGCGCTAATTGCTCGAGTTCTTCATGAGTCATGCTCATGGCCCTTCACCTTTCCCTCGATGCGGTCGATGATCTCCTCGGGGGTGAGCTTGCCGGCAACCTCGCCGTCGATGACAGCAGCCGGCGCCAACCCGCAGCAACCAAAGCATCGTGCCGTCAGCAGCGAAAGCTCGCCGTCGGGCGTCGTTTCGCCAGGCGCAATGCCGTACTTCTGCTCAATGGCAGAAATGAGATTGCCAGCACCTTTGATATAGCACGCCGTGCCGGTGCAAATGACGCACGTGTGGCGCCCCTGCGGCTTCAGCGTGAAAAAATGATAAAACGTCGCCACGCCATAAACCTTGCTCAGCGGCACACGCAGGCTGTAGGCAACGTAACGCATGGCATCCTCATCGAGATAGCCAAAAGCTTCCTGCACCGTGTGCAGGCACTCGATGAGAGCGCTGCCCTTGTAGCCGTGGCGGCGCATCGTTGCCTCCAACAGCTTCCAGCGGGTGTCGTTGGAAGGAGGCGTGGGCTTCTTGTATTTGGACATCATGGTCTGCATTGTTCCGCCCGCTCCTTTGCCTTCGCTCAGGGGCTTTCGTCCCTGAGACCTATCGAAAACCAAACTTCTCGGCACTCCCGCAACCGAAAAGTTCTACACCCAACGTTCAACATAAAACACCCAAAAACAAGGAAAATCTTCTCGATAAAAATTTCTCTATTTCTCTTTTGAGAAAATGACTGGGATGGTATTGCCTCAAGTGATTGATAAAACATCACTTATTTGTTTTGTGCGCGGCGACCTGAGAGACGTCGTCGATAAAATTTGCGTCAATGTCTCCGAGCAAGGCCAGTTCATTCTTCGCTGTTGTCTACGCATTAGAGAAATCGCTGCTGTTTTTTCCTCACGAGAGCCCGCATCACGAGGAGGGAGAGAAGCTCCCCGAATGCCATGGCGCGCGTGAGGTCCATGGCAAAACGGCCGTGATCAACCGCCGAGGCGCAATAAACCCGCTCCCTGGCGAGGGGCTCTCCTTAGCGAACTCGGACCGATACCCATCGCTAACGACCACCTTACGGTGGGAGCAAGTCATCGCAGTGGCCACCCACGGCCGTGCGGCGCGACCGAGCGCCCCGGCGCTCATCGCCGCGCGACGGCGCCTTCGTTGGGCGAGGCTGACACGCGCGACGGCAATCGCTGGTGGCCCCAAATGAAGGACCACAAACGCTGCCGTCAGATCCAGCGCCTGCGCGGTCTCATGATGTTCGCGCTTGCTTGGCCAAGCTCGCCCCCCCATGATAGCGAATTATGACCGACTTCGTTCCGACTTCGAATGAGAGTGATCGCTCTTCCTGCGTGCGGGTGGAGCTCGGCGAGCGTTCCTATGACATTCGTTTTTACTGGGATGCTGTCGAGGTGCTCGCGCAGGATCTCGCGCCGTTCTGTCCAGAGGGGGCGTTTGTTGTTTCGAACCCCACGATCTGGGAGCTTCATGGCCAACGCTTGCATGAGGCTCTCGCAAAGGCAGGGGTGCGCGCCGTCGTCGAGCTCATCGGCGATGGCGAGCGCTTCAAGACGCTCGAAACGGTGGCGCGCCTCTACGACCGGCTCATCGAGGAACGCTTCTCGCGGCGCGCCTGTATCGTGGCTTTCGGCGGAGGTGTCGTGGGCGATATCGCGGGCTTTGTGGCCGCCACTTTTCTGCGGGGAGTCTCTTACGTACAGGTGCCCACGACGGTTGTTGCCATGGTCGATAGCGCTGTGGGTGGCAAGACCGGCGTCGATCATCCGCGCGGCAAGAATCTCATTGGCGCCTTCTGGCAGCCGCGGCTTGTGGCCGTGGATTTGGCGTGGCTGCGAACGCTCAACTCGTATGATCTCCATGGCGGATTCGCCGAAGTCATCAAGTACGGCATGATTGCCGACGCGCAGTTTTTCGCCTGGTTGGAGCAGGGTGGGCTGGAGCGCGCTCTCGCTCTCGAGCCCGACGCTTTGCGCCACATGGTACGCCGCTCTTGCGAAATCAAGGCGCAAGTCGTTGGCGCAGATGAGCGCGAAGCCGGTTTGCGAGCGATCCTCAACTACGGCCACACCTTTGCCCACGCCATCGAAAGCAGCGGCGAATACCGTGAGCGCCAATTTCATGGTCAGGCCGTCGGCATCGGCATGGTGGCCGCGGCCGAAGTGGCACTGCGCTTGGGCATGTTTAGTCGCGCCGAAGCCGATCGCCAGCATGCCCTCATCGAGCGAGCCGGCTTGCCGACCGCCGTTCCAAGTGGTCTCAAGGCCGAAGAACTTCTCGACCGCATGCGAAGCGACAAAAAAGTGCTCGGCGGCCGTCTGCGCTTTGTGCTCCCCGAGCGTATCGGCGCCGTGACCATTCGAGCCGATGTTCCCGAGCCGCTCGTGCTGGAAGTTCTGCGCGAGCTCGGGGCCTCGTGACGAAAACGACCGGCTCGGCAACGCAAGCCGACCCTAGGCTCCTGGACAAGAGGGCCGCAGCGCGAGAGAGAGGTCCGTGACGCGCTTGCGCCAGGTCCCAAGCGATTAGCGGAGGCCCGCACGCTGGTGACCGCTTGAGTCCAACTGCTCTCCGAGAATCGACATGGCTTCCTCAACGTCAGCAGAGATTTGCCCCTGCTCAAGAGATTTGAGCACCGGGGATTGCTCTTGCTCATGCTCATAGCAGGAAGCCAGCCCCTCTCCGCGTCCCGGCAACTCGTAACTCACACAGTATAGTCCGTGAAATGTTGATAAAACTGTTTGTTACGAAAGTGACTTGTTTTTCTAAAAAGGAATTATCTGTTGACCTTGCCTGAGTCGGGGGAACCTGGCTTGAAAGATGACGTCGCAATGCATCGACACCCGACCAACCTCCGGAATCAAGAGGCTGCCCGTGGAAAGCCCGTGACCTTGCCAAGCCATTTTGTTATGGTGTTATCGATTTTTCAACGAGTGACGAGGATCGGGCAGCCGAAGCGAGCCCCATGGACAGATCGGGGCGACTCAAGAGAGGGTGCTCGCGGAGGCTAAGCGATCGACACGGCCGCGGCCCCAGCAACGCGGCTCGGCAACTGAAGCGATGAAGATCCCATTCTCAGCGTGAGATCACTCAAACGCTCGAGGCGCAACGCCGCAACATTTACGCACGGTGACGAGCCGGCCCCGTGACGAGATCCCACGCTGTGCAGAAGGCCGCGTAAAATTCTCGAATGACCCGTGCTTCGAACTCGGAGCAAAACCCTTCGCGAACGCCGCGCTGGACTTCGTCAAACATGGCCACCAAGTGCCGGCGTAGCGTATCGAGCTCTTCGCGCGAGTACTTCGCCAGGCTTTTGCGGAAATAGTCCACACGGGGATCGGTGGGCTCGAGCTTCGGCAAAGCTGCCTCCTGCTCGCTCTCCGGCGCCACATAACCGAATCGCCCCTGAAGGATCGTTCCGCGAAGCGAGGCCCCCGACGGCATTTCCGAACGCTCTTCGGACGGCGCCTGCTCGGCAGGAGCGCTCGCCGGCTGCGTGGCAGCGGCCCCTGCAGGCGCGCCTGGTCCAGCGGCCTGAGCTTCGAGGTCCTCGACGCCAACAGCGCGCTTGAGATCCCGCAACCACTGCTCGTACTCCAGCTCGGCCTGATCCTTGACCTCGCCCAGTTGCGCTTGCAGTTCGAGCGCTTTCTCCACGCGCTGCTTCATATCCTTGAGCGTTTCATCGCCCGGCGCGTGGCGCAACCCGAGCTCGACGGTGAGCTTGGCGCGACGCAGGTTATTCTCACGAATATAATGACGAACGGCTGTCGTCAGCTCTTCAATGGCTTCCAGCGTCTTGCCCTGACGCAGGTAAATCTCGCCAAGGATACGATGCGCATCCGGATAAGTCGGCGCCCACTCAAGGATTCTCTTCGTCACGTCGATCGCTTCCTTGAGCCGCCCTTTGCGGATATGGCGGTCCACGACCCACTTGAGCTGCTCCACGGCGTCCTGCTCGCGGTTGAGGCGCGAGTAAAGATAAGCGAGCTCCGTGCGCACCTTGATGTCATCGGGGCGAATGACCATAAGCGACCCGTAAATCTGGACCATGCCGTCATAATCGCCCCGCAACCCTAGCAATTCGGCTGCTGAGAGGTACTCGCGGTAGCCGTTTTCCTTGTCGCCCAGCTCCAGGTAGAGCGCGGCCAGGCGGCAGCGTGTCGTGGGATTGGAGTTGTCGAGCCGGACAGCTTTTTGCAGCAGCGGCAAGGCGTCCGTGTAACGGCCTTCGAGAATTAGCCGCTCCGCACGCTCCACGAATTCACTCGCGCTTCCACCCTCGTTGAGGATGCGCCCCATGGCCTCGCTGATGTCGCAGCCCATGTAGGCCGCGTAAAACTCGAGAAGGTTGCCGCCTTTGTGTCCCTCGCAATTCGTAAACTGGCACTTGAACGTGTTGGTGTCCGTGTAAATCACAAGCGAGCGCCGGATTTGATCCTTGTGGAGCGGACAGAACAGGCGGATCGTGTTGCCCTCGCGGTAGAGCGTATTCTCATGGAAGCCCATCTTCAGCAGGAGCTGCCACGCGTCCAGCGAGCGGTTGAATTCGAGCTCTTCTTTCGAAAAAAAGTAATTCACAATAACACCCGTTTGAGAAACTAACGTTCTCAACAACTTCTATTGCAAATTGCCCCTACACCTGTAAAGCAAATTTCCAAGAGTGTTCATGATGAGAGGCAAGAGACAAGTGCGGGGATCCATGTTGGTGTGTATCAGTCGCTCCGTTTTTTCGCTCAGTTTCATCGTTGCTGCGGGCCTTAGTTTTGGCGTGCCCCGCGACATTCTTACTCACCGCGACGGAACCAAGATCGAAGGAGCGATCGTCGAGGAAACAGCGGAAAAGATCGTCATCCGAACCGAGAAATACGGAGAGCTGCATTACCCCAAAATCGATCTCGTCAAAATCGAACGCGGAGTCGACCCCGAGGCCCAACTAACGACGGCGACTCCGACACCGCCAAGCTACGATTACCGGATTTATATCCCAGAGGGACCGATTGATCCGGAGCGCCCGCCGCGGCCGATCCCCATTGCCGCGCTCATACAAAAAGGTATCACTCCGCCTCCGCTGAGAAGGGCGGCCGACACGGCACCACGGAGCGAGTCGGAGCAGACGGCGAAAGCCACGCCGGCGCCGGTGGCTCAAGCCACGCCGCTTCAGTCGCCGCCACCTAGAGAGACGCCCCAGCCCGCCCCCACAACGCTACCAAGGATGGCAGGGGCAACCCCTGCAGCGCCTACTCCGACGATGGTTATCGCTTTCCAGCCAACGCCCATGACCATGCAGACGCCATCGCCCACATTTCACGTTTCACCAACACCCGTCGTGGCTTTGACGCCTGCGGGAACTCTCGTTGGCCCCGCCACTCCCGCGTTCACGCCGTCGCCCGTTTTAGCCACACCCGTGGCAACAGTGCCCGTCCAAACGCTGCCAGCGACCGTCGCCCCCGTGCCAACAGTCGTGACCACTCCTTTTACCGCCCCGACCGCTGTGCAGGCTGCAGCGCAGCCCACGTCGCTCGCCACAGGCAGTATGTCGCCCGCGAACCTTGCCGATCTTTTCCTTGCCCAACCAGTGGCCACGGCATCGAGCGCCTCTTACACTGCCGCAGGCACGCCGGCGGCCGCAGGAGAGCCCGCCATGGTTACACCTGTAGCGGGCACGGAGACAGGGGCAGTCCTCACTGTTCTTAGCGGCAAAGGCTCCGTCCGGCGCGCAAGTGGCACCGCCGTGATGGCCCGCGGCGCCAACATTGTCGAGGGCGAAACCCTGCAAACCGGTCCCGAAGACACCCTTGTCGTGGGAGCTCAAGGTGGGCTTGCTTTGGCATTAGGCCCTTCGTCGGAGCTTAAGATTCTCAAAGCTTATCCGGGGGCAGGTCTTGATCTCGCTCTGATACGCGGCTCACTCTGGGCTGTCGCCGCCTCCAACGCCCCCGACAAGCTTGTGACTCTCAGCGCGGCCGGCTGTCAGATCGCCCCCGATCCAACAGACCTCCAACAAGGCCTTCAGCTGAAGGTCGATGTGGGAGCGGACGGACGCCTCACCGTCGCCTCTCTCGTCGGGCGCCTGATCCTTTCCGACTCGGTGAGCGACGCCTACCTGACCGTGCCGGCGCAGTCGGTGGCAACCTACACGCCCGGCAGCCGCAAACTTGAAGAACGCCCGGAGCTTATGGAGCCCATCCGGCGCGAGTGTGATCGCATCAAAACTGCCGTCGAGCAGAGAACTCCTTAGCGAACGCTACCACTAGCGCCGATGACCGGAATCGGAACGGCTAGCACTGGCGAGCGGGGACGGTGACCATGATGGCGCAATTCGCTCTCAAGAGCTAGCCGCTTACGAGGTACGCATCCCTGCAATAGGGCACGTGGCCGTCTCGCACGACTTTCGTTGAACCGAGTCCCTTCGGAGTGCCCAAGCGAGAGTGCTCCATTTCGCTTACGCCTCGCTCCCGCAAGCCCTATGTCGGCTTCAGCGTTTCAAAAGCGAAGCACCCTCATGAAAGTTGGAAAAGGCGTTTCATTCCCGCCACCACTTCCGCCTCTCACCCCTCATTAGCCAAATCCATAGGCAGCGCCTACGCAGACGGACGCCCGAGCGAACAGCGTTTCATCCCCCGGCGCGGCCAATGAAAACGCATGGGGCTTGTTATCGAACTCAGAAGAGCGTGTAGGGAGCCGGGGTGGAGAAGGTTCCGCCCGTAGCTCGCACGCGCGAAGAGTCAGCTTGGCCTCACCCCTTTTTAGCGAGTGAAGACCACCAGCTTCTCCTTCCCCTTCCCGACTTCACACGCAGGCCGAGATGTGCGCGGAGCAACACCCAGAGGTTGAACTGCGACTGGTGGAGAGGTGTGTCTCGCGTCCAGAATTCGGTCATGATGATCGGCGCGGGAAGGCGCCATCCCCGGGAAGAAGCGTTTTTTCAGAAGTGCGCATTCTCATGGCCGTGAGACACGAAGCCATGGCACTGATTTCGCTTGAACCTCGGACAAAAGGTTGTACGAGATCAAGCGCCGCGGAGGATTGGTGCAATGATGAAACAATCACTAAAAAAAGTCGTGAATAAATCCACAGCGCTTATCGTAGCTGGTAGCGTCATGGGAATTGTTGCAGCCACGATGCCCGCTCCGGCCCAGGCTCGCTCGAGCTGGTCCGTGAGTTTCTCCAGTGGGCCTGTGTACGTGGCGCCTGCGCCGGTCGTTTACTGCCCACCGCCGGTTGTGCGCTGCCGGCCGGTGTACTACTACTCCACGCCCTGTCCGCCTCCGGTAGTGTATTACTCTTATCCGGCGCCCTATGTGTCGGTGAGCTACTATCGCCACCGCTGAGTTTCGAGAAGTCTACCCCTCATACCCCTCCCTGAAGAGAGCCCGGTTCGCGGTGCCGGGCTCGTTTTTTGTGCTTTCTGCCCGAGGAGCCACCGCCCACGAGGCGAGCCCGAATCACGACTTGCGTGGCGGTGCGGGAAATAGCAAAGATAGAGTGGATGTAAAAAGTGTACCGAATAAGTTCTGTTTTGCACACGTAGAGAGAATCAGTTATGTTTCTTGTGAAGATTCGATTGCAATTCGCTGCCGCTCATCGGTTGGCTCGGCCCGATTGGACCGACGAGCAAAACTATGCCCTATACGGCAAGTGCGCCAACGTCAACGGCCACGGCCACAACTACCTTCTTGAAGTTGCCGTCGAGGGGGATGTCGATCCCGAAACGGGCATGGTCGTCAATTTCTACGATCTCCAGCGAATCGTGGAGCGCGAAGTTTTCGACAAGGTTGACCATCGCAATCTCAATGTGGATGTAGAGTTCTTGCGGGGCATCGTTCCCACCGCAGAAAATTTGGCGAAGCGTTTTTGGGAAGTGCTCGAACCCCACATTCAGCAGGGGCGTCTCCATTCGATCACCGTGGCAGAGGGCCATACGAACATCGCAACGTATTTTGGGCCGCGGCGCCCCGCGCCGTTGCCCGAGGAGTGAACAAACGATGTCAGCAAGTCGCATAACCCCCCTTCAGCGTCGCATGGAGGAACTCGATGAACTCGTGCAGGCCGAAGTCAACGGCCACAAGCACGATCGCAACCCCGAGCTTGAGGCCGCTGTTCGGCACATCCTTGAGCTTATCGGCGAAGATCCCGAGCGTGAGGGCCTCCAGCGCACCCCCTTGCGCGTGGCTCGCGCGTTGGAAACACTGACGAGCGGCTACACGATGTCCCTCGAGAAAATCGTCAACAATGCGATCTTCCACGAGGACTACAACGAGATCGTCGCGGTGAAGAATATCCACTTCTTCAGCTTGTGCGAGCACCACATGCTCCCCTTCTTCGGCATTGCTAACGTGGGCTATATTCCCAACGGCAAAGTCATTGGGCTGTCGAAAATCCCGCGGATCGTTGACATGTTTGCGCGCCGTCTCCAACTCCAGGAGCGGCTGACCTCACAAATCGCCGATTGCCTCAACGAGGTTCTTCAGCCGCGCGGGGTCGCTGTCGTCATGGAAGCCTACCACCTTTGCATGATGATGCGCGGCGTGGAAAAGCAAGATTGTCTCACGGTGACCAGCTGCATGCTGGGCGACTTCAAAACTAACATGCAAACCCGTAACGAGTTTCTGGAACTTTGCGGACGCCATTCTCTGAAAAACAACCGTTGAAACTCGGAGGCCGCTCAGGCTCCATGAGCCAAGGCTAGGACCCAGAACGATTTGAAGAATCCACGTCCACAGGTGATATTTGCAACGCCATGAGTCGCCGCAGAGTCCTTTTGATTGTTCCTCCCACCGGTCTCTACATCCGCGAGGACCGCTGCCAGACTCCTATCGAGGAGATGAAAACGATTGCGCTGCGACCGCCGATCGATCTTATGTATTCTGCGGCGTCCGTGGAGCGAGCCGGCTGCGAATGCCGTCTCGTTGACTATCCTGCTGAGCAAAAAGGCTGGAAAAATCTTGAGGCGGACATTGCCGAGTTTCGCCCCCACATTTTGATGATTTCCATCACAACGCCGTCCTTGGCTAAAGACCTCATCGCGGCGGAGGTGGCCAAAAGAATTGACCCCAGCATCCTCACAGTGGCCAAAGGCGCCCACTTTCTCGTCCATGATCGCGACACGCTGGAGAGGTTCCCAGCGCTGGATTGCGTCATCCGGGGGGAATACGAGCTGACAGCGGCCGAGCTGGGGCAAGGCGTCCCCCTGGAAAATATCCTGGGGCTGACGTGGCGACGCGCCGACGGTACAATTGTCCAAAATGCGCCCCGGCCGTTTATCGACGACCTCGACTCGATTCCGTTCCCCGCCCGACACCTCGTGCGCAACGAGCTCTATATCCGCCCCGACACCCACGAGCCCCAAACGACCATCGTCACTAACCGCGGTTGCCCCCACTCGTGCATCTACTGCCTGGCACCTGTTGTCTCCGGCAAAAAAAACCGCTACCGCTCAGTGGGCAATGTTCTGGCCGAGCTCGAGGAATGCGTGGAGCGCTTTGGAATCCGCAATTTCCTCTTTCGCAGCGACCTCTTTACGCAGAACAAGAAGTGGGTCATCGAGCTTTGCCAGGCCATCATCGAGCGCGGACTCAACATTGAATGGGCCAGCAATTCGCGTGTGGACACCATCGATGCTGAGCTCCTCGGCTGGATGAAGCGTGCGGGCTGTTGGATCATTGCCTACGGGGTAGAGAGCGGCAATCAGGAGATGCTCGACCGCATGAAGAAGAAAGCCACCGTTGAGCAGGCCCGCCGCGCCATCCAGCTCACGCGCGAGGCTGGCATCCGAAGCAGCGTCTACTTCCTGATGGGGCTGCCGTGGGACCGACCTGAAACCCTCGAGGACAATGTGCGCTTCGCCCAGGAGATCCTGCCAGATTTCGTGGAGATCTTCTACACCTATCCTTTCCCAGGGACTGAACTTTACCGGCTGGCTGTGGAACAAGGGCTGCTGAAAGAAGGCGAGATTCCTGTGGAAGCGTACTCGCGCCCGGCGATTGGCGGCCTCTATATGACCCGCGAGGAGCTAGCGCACTGGCGCCGCAAAGCGCTGCGGCGCATCTACCTCCAGCCGCGCTACATTTGGCGCACCCTCTCTGGCGCGCGTTCCCCGAAAGAGTTTGCGAACTACATCAAATACGGCCTGCTCGCGCTGCGCGATCTTCTCAAGCCAACGAACGGATCGCCGGACGAAGATGCTCATTTGCGCGCCAAGGCAACGGACTAAGTGGCTATGGTGCGAGAGGCAATAGCGGGCGGGCGCAAGACCCACTGCGGAGCGCCGTGGGAATTTCTCTTGCATTCGCCACGCACTCGGCAAGTTTCATGAGTCTGATTTTGAGACAGTAAGGAGTCCATGCTTCATGGCGAAACGTTTGCTTTTCACCTCTGAGAGTGTTTCGGAAGGTCACCCCGATAAGGTGTGCGACCAGATTTCCGATGCCGTGCTGGATGCTTGTCTGGCCCAAGACCCCAAGAGCCGCGTCGCCTGCGAGTGCTTGGCTACGACCGGTCTCGTCATCATTGCCGGCGAGATCACAACAAAAGCCACCGTCAACTATGCGGATGTGGCGCGCAACGTGCTGCGCGACATCGGCTACGTGGACGACGAGTTCGGTATCAATGCCGATACTTGCGGAGTGCTTGTGGCGCTCGATCGGCAGTCGCCCGACATCGCCATGGGCGTGGACCGCGAGGGCGACGATCAGGGCGCTGGCGACCAGGGCATGATGTTTGGCTATGCCTGCGATGAAACGCCCGAACTCATGCCCCTGCCCATCATGATGGCCCACCAGCTCCTGCGCAAGCTGTCGGACCTGCGCCGCTCGAAAGTCCTCCCCTACCTGCGGCCGGACTCCAAGTCGCAGGTCACCGTGGAATACGTCGACGGTGAGCCGCGCCGCATCGAGACTATCGTCATCTCGACGCAGCACTCGCCCGAGGTCGGCCAGCAGCAGATCAAGGAAGACCTCCTCAAGCATCTCATTCCGGCCGTCGTCGACGAAAAATGGTGGAACCCAAAAGAGGGTAAGTTCTACGTGAACCCAACCGGCAAGTTTGTCATCGGCGGCCCCCAGGGAGACACAGGCCTCACCGGCCGCAAGATCATCGTCGATTCTTACGGCGGCATGGGACGACATGGCGGCGGCGCCTTCAGCGGAAAGGATCCCTCGAAGGTCGACCGTTCGGCGGCTTACGCAGCGCGTTGGGTCGCCAAGAATATCGTGGCAGCTGGCCTGGCTCGCCGCTGCGAGGTCCAGGTGGCTTACGCCATCGGCGTGGCTCACCCCGTCTCGATCTCGGTCAACGTTGATACGAAGGGCACAGGCGAGTACGACGACGAGCTCCTCACCAAGTTGGTCGAGAAGACTTTTGACCTGCGCCCGCGTAAGATCATTGAGCAACTCGACTTGCTGCGGCCTATCTATCGGGCGACGGCTGCTTACGGGCACTTTGGTCGGCCAGAGTTTCCGTGGGAACAGACCAACCGCGTCGATGATCTTCTGGCCAATCTTAAAAAGATGGCCTGAGACACACGCTAATGATTTAGCGACGCAACAAAATATGGGGCGAGCTTTTCACAGGCTCGCCCCCACTTTGATGCACCATCGAACAACATTATGGATATAGCGCTCAAAGAATGGGCTTCTGTAGTTCGTGCACTGGAAGAGGGAGTGCAAATCGTCATCCTTCGCAAGGGTGGCATCTCTGAAGTTGAGGGACGCTTTGAAGTCACCCACGAGGAGTTTCTCCTCTACCCCACCTACGAGCATCAGATCGAGCGACATCTTCAGCCGGAGTGGCGCAAGCTCATTCGCGAAAGTGAAGCTCGGCACATCGAGGGGAAAGTTCGGTTCTCGAGCTGGGCCCGCGTCGAGCAGATTCACCGCGTGGGCTCGCCCGAAGAGCTTGATCGGCTGGGGCTCGAACACATTTTCGCTCCTAGCTACCTGGACATGCGCTTCGCGTACAAGCCAGAATTGCCCCTCTACGTGCTTGTTCTGCGCGTCCTCCTGCTGCCGGAGCCCGTCGTGATCGACGAGACGCCCACTTACGCCGGGTGCCGGTCATGGGTCACACTGAAAGAGGACATCCCGATCCAAGGTTCGCACCCCGTCCTCACGGACGAAGAGTTTCGCCGGCGCTTGGCCCACATCCCCTCAAATGGGGCGTAAGCGCAACCGCAGAAGACGTTAGCGATATCTCTCCGAAGCTTCTACACGGCTCGCCGGCGGTTTGTGGAGGATTCGCCTGCCGTACCCAGAGATTTCGACTCCTTCGCCCAGCCAATTTGTTATTATACTCACTGGCGATGGTGAGGGGTTCCCGACCAGGCTCGCGGTCCCTTCCCAAGGATATGCCAACCAGCTAAACGGCGCAGCCCCTGTCACGGAAAAATCCCTGAGCGCGAAAAAAGCCGATGCGCTTTGCAGCGCGAATTCACTCTCCAGCAGCGGAAAAGCCACGTCGGCGCCATCGATGCGCTGCGCGAGCCATTGACGCCTCTCGCGATCATAGAGCGCTTCCAGCTCAGGCGTCCCATCCCAGCGAAGAGCAATCGAAGCAGTGTCGCTGATGACCTCGAGCGCGCTCGCACTCAGGCAATGCGCCACAAATTCGTCATAGGAACTCCATGGCGAAGCAGGAGACAACTCGAGAGCCCAGGCAGCTTCGAAACGCTTCCCCGCGATCGGGGCTGGCGCAAGCGCATCCTGACCAAAGAGGGCAAGCGCACACACCCCATCGCCACTCACAAGAGCCGCCCGCCGCGAGCTCGTCCCCACGACCGAAGCATAGAGGGGGATGGCGCATAGATAAGCGCCGGCGCGCCGCGCCGTGACGACGACTCCTTCGCTGAAGCTCGCCGGCGGAGCCACCGCCACACCGTCGACTCGCCAATCGCTCCACGCACCGAATCGTTGCTCGGCCACAAGCGCGCAGAAAACTTGCGATGCCGGCGCAGCCGAAGAGGGGAACGTCTTATCCGCCAGCATGAGAAGGCGCCCGTGGTGCTGAAAGCTGAAAAGATCGTAGCTATCGCCCGTGCCATAGCCAAAAGCGTCGTCTTGAGTCGAACCGACGCGCGCGTAAAGGGGCGTCAGCCCGGTCGGCGAAGTTGACTCGTAAATTTGGGCCACAACACCTTCGCATCCCAACAGTGGCGCCGTCGTGGCGCTAATCGAGCCAAGACTCAAAGCGTCCGTTAGCCACACCGTCACTTCAGAATAGTAATTCGTCTGGCGCGTCTCCGCAGGCAAGGGGCGAGGGGCAGTGAAGCAAGCGCTCAGCGGCTGCGCCAGCGGCCGCGCTCGCTTGGCAATCCAATAGGCCGGATTGATGTCGAGGCCGTGGTGCGCCGCCACCATTTCGGCGAGGCGCTCCGGCGCATCGAGCCCTTCTTGCTCCGCCAGACAAGCCAAAGCAAAGGCGGTCAAGCCCGCTCCGCCGTAGAGCCCATCTTCGTAGACCCGACTGAAAGGTCCTGTGGCCTGGAGCTCGCGCGGATGAAAGAAGGCGGCCACATCCAGCCAGAGCCGGTGGCGCAGATGCTCGGCCAACTCTTGCGTGACCGGATCCGTGGCATGTTCGGCGATGAGACCCAAGGCCCAGTCCGAGACAGCCACGTAGACGGGGCTCGCCCATTCGACGGAGCCTCCGCGGGCGAGAAAAGAGGCGTGCGCGGCTTCGAGCTTGGCGCGCGCCGCCGCAGCCCACGCTTCGTTGCCGAAAATGCGTCCCGCCATCGCGAGTGTGGCCGTTCCCATGAAGTAGAAGTTTTCGTAGATCGGCGGGAAGACGAAACGCGAAGCCACGCCATCGGTAACGTACCACACCGCGGCGCGAATCTCTTCGAGCGTCTCCGGCGCGACAGTCGGGGGCGGCGAGAGACACAAGTGCGCCAAGATGGGCGGAATGAAGAACGTTGAAGCATTGTGGGGCGTGCGCATGTCGGCGCCATTGACGAAAAACCAACCATAGGTCGGCGATGTGGCGACCCGATCCTGAGCCTGCGCAATCGTGCGAAGGATGGCATTGGCCCGCTCATGCGACTGCGTGGAGTCCGTGTCGAGCAGCGCGACGGCGTAATAGGCATCCTCGCGCATCCAGTGATAATCCGTCGTGGGATTGTTGGCAAGCCACGTCCCTGTCGTGTCCTCGTCGAAAAAAGCGTCGAGCTTGCGCAGCACGAGAGCTCGCCATCTCTCAGCAAGCGTCGGAGTCGTCACCGAGCCCCGCGCTGGCGTCGCTCCCGGTTCGGGCAACACCTCGTAGTGCGTCCAAGCCATGAGGCGCGCGGCTGGCAGCCGAACGACGACATAATGCGGGCCACTGATGGTGGTAGCGAGGGGAATCGAAAGCGTGAGGGTGCTTGCGGGATCGCACAGCACTGTTGTCGTCCACTCGTCTGAGGCACAAAGGGCAAAGCGGCGCACGTGCACTGGCTGCGCGCTGGCCACACTCGCTGGCGGTACCGTCAGCACAACGGCCCCGGGCGAAGCGTAAGTATAGAACGTCTTGTAACGCGCCCCAATGTGGGCAAAATGCGCGGCATCAAAACGCGCTTCCCCCCAACCGAGAGCCGCCACAAGCATGAGCAGGAAAACAATCCCCGCCCGTGCAGGATGGCATGCTCGGCAGTATGCGTTCTTCCTAGACAACTCTTTCTCCGTCAATCTTCAGATATGCCCTCGGAAATCAATCTTATGCCGCGTCACTGATCGATCAAACAGCAAGCCCAATAGGAACGTTCAAACACTCAATTCTACTTCACGGGAGCTCCCCCCTCTGTCTCTTGGTTCCATCATCGAGGGGCGCATTACATCATGGCGGCAGTCCGAGGCGCCCGCAAAGCCCCATGTCGTTTCCTGAGCACCAAGATTGGCGAGAGCTCGGATCCTCGTCCGTGCCGGACCCATGACAAGCTCAAATGTTGGGTAAGCTTGATCTCCGTCACCGTCCGTCACCACCACCGTAAACCATACTCACGCGAGTGGCGTCGGCGTGCCGCCGAAGAGAGCTCTCCCCGGAACTTTGTCAATCGCCACTCAGGCTTCTGGCACGCGCCTACCGAGAATCCGAATGCTTTTTGCGCCCTCGCCGCCATCATCCCCCATTGAGCGGTCTTGTCGCGCCAAGAGTCTTGCCCGCCGGTTCAAAAATATTGCCGTCAGCATGGCGCATAAGGTCGGTTCAGATACCTCATCGGTCCAAGTCACCCGCATCCATGTTCTTCCCGCACTGGGGTGGGCGCTTACGCGTTGGGAATCTCCTGCGCGCCGCGCACCTCAACCCGGTTGCCCCCAGCAGTTTTATCTTTGCAGATCGACCTCTCGGCCGCCATGGCTGAAATAACGACAACGGGCGAGGACACACAGTGATGTGTCAGCTCGCTGCTCGGGCTCAGCCTCAGCACCACGAAGGAGCAGTGAAGACGTGGAACCGGTGATTGACGTCATCGATCTGAAATTCTGTGGTCAGCCGCATGGCGTGGCGGCGTACCTCATCGATTACGGTGATGAGCTGGCCCTCGTCGACGTGGGGCCGACAAGCACCGTGGAGAATCTCCTCGCGCACATGGAGGCGCGCGGTGTGGCGCCGGAGCGCGTGCGGCACATTTTGCTCACGCACATTCATCTCGACCACGCAGGCGCGGTGGGAGGGCTGCTCGCCCGCTTTCCCTACGCCCAAGCCTATGTTCATCCGGCCGGCGCCCCCCATCTCATCGATCCGAGTCGCCTCGTCAACAGCGCGCGGCGGCTCTATGGCGACGCGATGGACCGATTGTGGGGCGAAATGGTCCCTGTGGCGGCGGAGCGCCTGCGCACGCTGTCCGATGGAGAGCGCATCTCCATCGCCGGCCACACTTTGACTGTGATCGAAACTCTAGGCCACGCCCGTCACCATCATTCTTACCTCGAGGAATCCACGGGCACTCTCTGTGCTGGCGACATCGGGGGCGTGCGCATGCCAGGGGCGGCATACGTGAGGCCGCCCACACCACCGCCTGATCTCGATGTGGAAGAATGGCAAGCGAGCCTCCGCAAGTTGCGCTCGTACCCCGTCAAGCGCATCGCCATCACTCATTTCGGGATTTACGACGATGTGACCCACCACCTGGACGACCTCGAAAGGCGGCTGGTGGCGTGGGCGAATTTTACGCGCCCTCTCATCGAACAGGGCGTCGGGGGCGACGAGCTCGTGAGCGCCATCCGCGAACATGCCGAAGCAGAAATGCGCAGCCTGGGCGTGCCGGCCGACAGCTACGATCTCGGCGTGAGCTACGAGCTGGTGGCACGAGGGTATGAGCGCTATTGGCGCAAAAAACTTGGCCTTGCGTAAGGCGGCTCTTCTTGCGTGACGAAGAGGTGACGGACGCGAAGTCGAGTGGTTGGAGCCAACATCGCTCTCTTCGCGGACCGAGATGGGCGGCACCGTGGCTCATGCCATTCCACTCCATGAGCAGCGCCCTTCTTCTCGAGGAAACAAAAAGAGAAAAGTGAGCCGTCCAGGACTCGAACCTGGAACCAACAGATTAAGAGTCTGCTGCTCTACCGATTGAGCTAACGGCCCACAATTTTGGGAAAGACCGCGTTTCTATACATGAGCTTGCCGCGATTATTTTCTCTCAGCTGGGGATGACTACACCACACAATGCCAGCAAGCGATCGATGGTTTCCCCGATGGCGCGATTGGGAGTGGAGGCGCCGGCAGTGATCCCCACACGCATCGGTTTGGGCGGCAACCAATCGCGTGCAATCTCGGGCTCGGGGCGATCCCAACGCTTGTGGCGGATTTCTTGCGCCGAAATGAGGTCCTGCGCATCCTCAATGTGGTATGCGCGGGTGTAACTCGAGGCGATTTCGATGAGGTGACTCGTGTTGGAGCTATTGAAGCCTCCGACGACGAGAATGAGGTCGAGCCGCTTGCGCCCCAACTCATGGATGGCATCCTGGCGGTCCTGCGTGGCCGAGCAGATCGTGTCGAAGCTGCGGAAATGCTGATCGATGTTCTCCGCGCCATAGCGCTCGATGAGGGCCGCGCGGAGCATCTCAGCAATTTCGAGAGATTCGCTGCTGAGCATGGTCGTTTGGTTCGCGACGCCGATGCGCACGAGATCGCGTTGAGGGTCGAATCCAGGGCTCATGCCGACGCTCAGCTCCTCACGCAGGCGCACATCATCGACCTTTCCCCGAATGAAATCACACACCAAGGCAGCCTGCTCGCGGTCGCGCACGATGAGATAGCGCCCGCCCTCGTACTGAAGCACGCGCGAGCTCGTGGCGATCGTCTCCTCGTGGGCATACTTGCCATGAATGACCGCCGTGAACCCTTCCTGGGCGTACTTCTCGACACGCTTCCAGACGTGGATGACCGAGCCGCATGTGGTGTCGACAAGTGTGCAGCCGCACTGGCGCAGCCGCTCGATCTCCTCCACCGAGGCGCCGAAGGCCGGAAGGATGACAATATCCTCGGGCCGCAGATCGTCGATGCTCACCTGCCCCTTGAGGCGCCCTGAAAGAAACTCGATCCCCATTTCGCGAAGGCGCCGATTGACCCCGGGATTGTGAATGATTTCCGCCGTGAGGAAGATGCGTCGATCAGGGAAGCGACGGCGCGTCTGGTAGGCAAAGTCCACGGCCTTGTCGACTCCGTAACAGAAACCAAACTCGCGGGCGAGATGAATTTCCACGCCGTCGAACTGCGCGACGTAGTCGTGGCTTTTGAGCCACTCCACGACTTCTGAGTGGTAGTCCGAGGCGATGGCGTCGCTCACCTCCCGCCTCAGCCCAAACCCATGTCGGATAAGCCCTGCCAAATTCTGATCTCCTCGAGAAGCAGCCGCCTGATCAGACGGTGAACAATCCACGCTGTCTCGCTTTCTTTTCGCTTTTCCTTGCACTCAGCTGCAGCTCAACTTCTCTCCACGTTGCATGTGGAATTCCATACCCCCTCCACTCCTCTGTCATTCGGTTATTCCACCTCCGTGGCTTTGGTGACCACACAATTCGCGTTTCAGTTGGCGCTTTATTGCCAACATTTGTTGACGGGTTCTAGGAGGCAACGCATACTTTGCAGATAAATGGAGATCCGTCTCATGGCGTCCTAATTTTTTGGAATCGCGAGACCGGAGGGGGTGGAATGCAGCAAATGTCTCATGGTCGTCCCCACCTGAGACGTGGGGCGAAGGTTTTGATATTTGGGTGGCACCCAGCTCAAAAGTGTTTACTGCCTGTGGGAGCTAGAAGGCGGGCAAGCTCAGAAAGGTCTTTTTGCCGCTCGCAACTTAGCACAAGAACGTTTGTGGCACTGATTCGCCTCTGGAGTTGGTCAGCAGCCAACTCCGTGCCACGGAGAAAAGCAGCGACACTCGGCAAAGAGTGTTCCTCAGGAGCGTTTACGGCTGCGCGCACCACAGCCTGCGTTGCTACCTGCCGTCCTACCCGACGCCTGAGATCGAATTCTTTGCATCGAGCAGCACCGCAAGGTTTGACCCGCAAATTGATGGATTCAGGCCTCCGCCCGATATTCCACAGCTGTGATGGGCCATCATCCTGTTCAACCGGTTTCAGCTGTCCACC
>FWWL01002763.1_pt1 | contig 34710 bp, 26 predicted proteins | sample 2228331 | NCBI WGS metagenome assembly FWWL01 (sample SAMEA103939775, study PRJEB20133) | metagenome
TTGCAGGGCGCGCCGGATGCCTATGTCAAGCCAAGCTTCGAGACCGCCTTTGCCTGGCGCGACACTGAGGGCCCAGCGCTGCAGCAGGCACTCGATGATTTGGCCGCTGAGCTTGTCCTTCGGTTCGAGGCGCCAGGGGTTGACCCGACCCGCCCGCCTGGCAGTGCAAGCGTTTTTACCGATGCTGGGGCGCCCCTGAGCGCCGCACCAGAGCCAGGCCTGGCCGGACGGCTTTCTCTCAATCCCTTGCTGAGCCAAGCTGCAGGAGGGGATCTCACGCGCTGGCGTGACGGCCTTGGAGCGGCGGCACCAGGTCCTGTTGGCGAGCCACGGCAATTGGCGCGTTGGCTTGGAGCGCTTGAGGAGCCGGTCAGCCCCTCGTCTGGCGGCGCGGCGCGAAGCTTTGCAAGTTCGGCCGAGGCTTTACTGTCGCACGTGGGAGCGGCCCGCCACCACGCGGCCGAGCGTCGCGCCTGGAGCGAAGGGGTCGAAATGGGCTTGTCGGACCGCGCACGCGAGAACGGCGTCGATCTCGATGCTGAAACGCGCCGTCTGCTTGCGATCGAAACCGCCTATGCAGCAAACGCCCGTGTTATCCAGGTGGCAGACGAGATGCTGCGGCGCCTGTTGGAGATTTGACCCATGTCTTACCTTCCCGGTCTTGGTAGTCAGACAATTCCGGTTCAGCTCCAGCGTGCCGGAACCGACCTTCGACGTGAACTTGCCCGTCTTGGGGTCGAGCTTGCGAGCGGGCGTGCGGCCGAACCTTCTGAGCGGCTTCGCGGCGATCTTGGCGCATTAGCGGCCGTTGAGGGCCGGCTGCAGCGGATCGAGGCGCAAGAGCCCGTCTTGGCCAACCGCACGGTGCGTGTTGCCGCCGTTCAGACGGGGCTTGAGCATGTGACCAGCCTGCACGAGACGCTGCGTGAGGCAACGCTTTCGACGCTTGCGGCAGGAGCCACCGAGCCAGAGCTTAGGCGGCTTGCGGAGATTGGCGAAGCGACCTTGCATGATGCGCTGAGCGTTCTTGGCCGCTCGGTGGCCGGCGAATTCATTTTCGCGGGCAACCGCACCGATCGCCCGCCCCTCCCCAATGCGGCAGAGGTTCTTGCTGCTGCGCGGGCAGCGCTCACCGGGGCGGCCGATGCTGCGGAAGTGCGGGCGCGCCTTTCCGACTTTTTTCACAATCCCTCTGGCGGCTTTATGACCCTGCTTTATGCGGGCGGCGCGCCTGTGCCCCACGATCCAACTGACCAAGCCGGCGCGCAAGCTCTGCCCACTGCGGCCGATCCTGCCCTCCGCGCTGTGCTTGAAGGTGCGGTTCTTGCCGCGCTGGTTGGGGACGACGAGGCCTGGCCGAGCCCCGCGTTGCGCCGAAATTTGGCCGAGGCCGCCTTGTCGGTGCAGGTGAACGCGCACGAAGGGCTTGTTTCGCTACGCGCGCGCGTAGGGGTGATCGAAGCCGCGCTTGCCGATCGCCGCGTGCGGCTCTCCGCAGAACGCGATGCGATGGAACGCGCGCGCCATGATCTGATCGGCACCGATCCCTACACGACCGCGTCGCGCCTTGAGGCTTATCGAGCTCAGCTCGAAGCGCTTTATGCGGTGACAGCGCGGATCGCGCATTTATCGCTTGTGAACTATCTCCGCTAACCGGAGGGCGGCATGACTTTGCTGCGGCGTCTTTCCGTGGCTTTTCGAGGAGCGGCATGCGTGCTCGTGGTCATGGCGGCGAGCCTCTTGGTTTTTTCCCTTTTGCCCAGGGCGGCGGTTGCGCAAGCGGTGCGGATCAAGGATCTCGTCGAATTTGATGGCGTCCGCGGCAATGACCTGATCGGTTATGGCTTGGTCATCGGCCTCAATGGAACGGGCGACTCAATCCGCAACAGCCCATTTACTGAGGACATTTTGGTCAGCATCCTCGAGCGGCTTGGTGTCAACGTCACGGGTGAGCAGATACGGGCGCGCAATGTGGCGGCGGTTTTGGTGACGGCAACGTTGCCGCCTTTTGCGCGTGCCGGAAGCCGCATTGATGTGTCGGTTTCAGCGATTGGTGACGCAAGCAGCCTTTATGGGGGCACGCTTGTCATGACTCCCCTTAATGGTGCGGATGGGCAAGTCTATGCCGTGGCACAAGGGGCTGTTTTGGCGGGGGGGGTTTCTGCCCGCGGGCAGGCGGCTGAGGTTGTGCAAGGTGTGCCCACAGCGGGAACCATCCCTGGCGGCGCGCGGGTTGAGCGTGAGGTTGACTTTGCCCTTGCCTCGTTGTCGCGCATCCGCCTCGCCCTGCGCGAGGCCGATTTTACCACCGCGCTTCGGATCGAACGCGCGATCAACGCGCATTTTGGGCGATCGGTGGCGAGCGCTCTCGATCCTGGCACCGTCATGGTCGATATCGCCGCCACGCGTGCTGGCTCCATCGCACGCGCGCTCGCGGAAATTGAGACCCTAAGCATCGAGCCTGCAGGACGGGCACGTGTGGTCATTGATCAACGATCGGGAACGATCGTCATCGGCGAGCAGGTGCGGATTAGTCCGGTCGCGGTTGCGCAAGGGGGCTTGACGCTCAGGGTCAGCGAAACGCCCCTTGTCGTGCAACCCAGTCCGTTTGCTGAGGGCGAAACGGTTGTCGTGCCCAGAACCACGGCTGAGATCGAACAGCGCCCAGGGACTGGGCTTGCCGAGCTCCAAGGCGGGACAAGTTTGTCAGAGCTTGTTGCAGGATTGAACGCGCTGGGGGTGGGGCCTCGGGAAATGATCGATATTTTGAGCGCACTCCGCGCCGCGGGTGCCCTTCATGCCGAACTTGTGATTCGGTGATTCGCGCAAGAACGCCTCGGCCTCGAGCCCTAGAGCAGGGCGAGCGGTTCTAGAGCAGGGCGAGCGGTTTCGGACTGGGGCATGTTTTCGCGGCCTTGACCCACCGCATGCGGCGGGCGAATTCGGTCTTTGCACCGCGCGGCGATGTTGGACTGGCAAACCAGGCCGGCGGAAGGCACTGGCTTGACTTCTCGGCGCGTGCGGGCTTGGTTGGGCCTCGGCACGCCGATCGGGATCGCCGCACGCGAGCAGACAGATTGCCGAAAAAAATTTCAATTGGAAAAAACGAGTGCTGTGCCGGGTTAACCCAGACCTGCATGTTGCGATACTGGGGCAATGTTTGTTGATAATTTATCTTGAGCGCTCTTGTTCACGTCGTTAGCCCTCTTGTTCAAGCGCGCGTCATTCGTGCGGCCAAAATTCGTAAGCGGTCATCCCTTGCAGCAAATGCTGATCACTGCGTGCAGCAGAAGGCGAAGCCGCGCGAGCGACGGCACGTCTCCGCAAGCTTTTCAAACCGCCTTCCCGATCAGCCGAGTGCTGCTTTGGTCTCTCGACTCTCCGGCTTTCCTATGTTTTTCATCGTTAGGCCTGTTTTACGGGCCGGATGGGATGTGCGAGCGCTGTTCGGTTTTCTGGCGGATTCTCCCTTGCCCTTTCGCCTTGCGACAGGCGTCTGCGCCCCGGTGCGCGCAGTGCAAGGCCGCGCGGCCGATCAGGGCATGCGCTTGGCCTTCGCCATCGTCCTGAATTTGTGCGCGATTGACCGAAGAGATTTGCGCACGATTGACCGAACAACGCAGCAGGATTGGGGCGCACTCGAACTCACTGAGAAACCGCTGAGCTTTGGCACCTCGAAAAAACCAAAATAGAATAAGCATTAGAGCATGCAAGGAATTTTTCTACTATTTCTATGCAAGCGCTTGGATTTTTTCGGTCAAAATGGCAATTTTACGAATGCGGAGGCGGGCTTTTCCTTCGTCGTGGGACGCTCGCTGGAAGTGATGAGGCTGCAAGCGCAAGTGTAGAAGGATGCGGAAAGAAAAATTCGAAGTCCACGGATGTGATGGGAAAGGCGCACGTCGACCACCTCGCGGGCAGTCTTTAACCTCAGTTTTTTGCACGGCTCTGCGAGAAGGATTAAAGTATTGATAAAGAAAAAGAGATAGAGACAAAAAAGCGACTAACGAAAAAAACGACAGAAAAAGATAACGAGCTTGTGCTCCCCGAAGCGAGTCGCCGTTGGCGAGCCGAGCCTAGGCGCTCTCTTCGACAAGCCGCACAAGCCGCGGCAGGCAAATACTTTCGAGATCATATTCCCGGCAGATCCGTGCGCGCGCTGCTTCTCGCCGTGGCAATGCTTTTTCAGGCTCCGCCAAGTCAGCGACGAGGGCTTCGGCCAAGGCATCAGGATCGGGGAAGGAGACAAGCCGCCCCTCGAGCCCGTCATCAATCACTTCGGCAACCGGGGGAACCTTGGCGGCAACCACCGCCGCACCCGCCGCCATGGCCTGCAGAAGCGACCAAGACAAAACAAAAGGAACTGTCAAATAGCAGTGCACACGTGTCACCTGCATAAGGGCGCGAAAGCGCGCCTCAGGCTGCCAGCCCAAAAAATGAACGCGTTTCAGGTCGATGCGGCCCGCAATTTCAGCCAACAGAGACGCGCGCCAGCTCCCCCCGGCAGGCGGCGGCGTGCCGTAGCTTACACCATCGCCCCCCAAGATGACCACCTGCACATTCGGCCTGGCCTTGAGGACCTTGGGTAAGGCGCGCATGAACACGTGAAAGCCACGGTAGGGCTCGAGATTGCGCGCAACAAAGCTTAAAACCTCGTCACCAGGGCGCAGCACCTGCCCCGTTGGCAGAACAAAGCGCGCCGAGGGATCGGGGCGGTAGTGATGGGTATCAATTCCATCATGTTGCACGATGATCTTCGGACGAAAGCATTCCGGAAAGGTCTGCGCCTGAAAACGGGTGGGTGCAACCGCGCGGTCAGCCTGTGCCATGGCCAGCGCGAGAGGTGCTTGTCGCACAACCACCCGCGCTGCGCGCGAATCGTCCACTGGCCCGAATTCGGGATCAAAACCCACATCTAGCCCACGCGACGCATAGTAAAACTCGGCATAGACAATCAGCCGTGCCTCCGGCCAAATTTCCTTGAGAAAAAGGGTTTCGCCCCAGCCTGGATGACCAAAGATCACATCCGGCACAAACCCATGCCGCTCGCGTAGGGCGCGGGCGGCCTTGGCCACTCTCAAGGCACGGTCGGCAGCAAGGGCGAAGCTGTCGTGAAGCTTGGCGCTCTTAGCGGCGTTCGCGCTCTCCGGGCTTTTGTAGTGCCAAAGCGCCACGCCGGGGAGGGGCGGCTTTGTGTTCCGCACGTCGGATAAGGCCGTCACACTATGCCCCCGCGCGGCAAGAGCGGGGGCGAGATGGCGAAATTGGCCGGGGAAATTCTGATGGACAAAGAGAATGCGTCGTTTTCGCCGCGGCTCCGGCGGGCACGTGCGGTCATTCATGGGAAACCTCAGAGCGGCGCAAGGGCCAAAACCCGCCGAAAAGAACGGCCGCGCGCGTCGGAGCGCGCCCACGGCCGCGGCCTCGCTTCTGCCAAGGGGAAAGCCGCGAAACCAAATGGTTCAAGGCCACAAATTTCAAAGCGACCATGCCCCGCGTCCCAAGACTGCTTAGACAAGGGCTACATGCGTGAGTGCTCCCTGGGCCTATCTGACGCCGCTTAACACACCGACGCGTGCGCGCGGTGGTGTTCCGGGGACAGCGCTCGTTGCGCATCGAACACATCGTGCTTTCATCCCCTCGACGGTGGACGGTGAGCGCTGCTTGGCGCGCAAGCGCAGGCTCTGCCGCCGCCGGCATTTGACCTCTTTGTCCGTCTGCCCTACATGTGTGCCAAGGGACACGCTTCGGACAAGAGCATGACGGCACAGGCTCCGCACCACGGCTCAGCCCCCGAGCGCTCGCTCCTGCTTGTCGACGATGATCAGGTCTTCCTCAAGCGGCTCGCGCGGGCAATGGAAAAACGCGGCTTTGCGGTTGAAACCGCGTCTTCGGTTGCCGCGGGCAAGGCGATCGCAGCCGCGCGTCCACCGGCCTTTGCGGTTGTCGATCTCAGACTTGAGGATGGAAACGGGCTTGCGGTGGTGGAAGCGTTACGTCGTGCGCGGCCGGAGTGCCGCATTGTGGTGCTGACGGGCTATGGCTCAATTGCCAGCGCGGTGGCAGCGGTTAAGATTGGGGCCACCGATTATCTCGCCAAGCCCGTTGACGCAGAGGAGGTTGTCAACGCCCTTCTCGCCAAACCCGGCACGGTTTTGCCCGAGCCGCCGGAAAACCCCATGTCTCCTGACCGCGTGCGCTGGGAACATATTCAGCGCGTCTACGAGCAATGCGACCGCAATGTCAGTGAAACGGCGCGGCGGCTTAGCATGCATCGGCGCACGTTGCAGCGGATCTTGGCCAAAAGGAGCCCGCGCTGAACCTCCCGCACCGGGCTCGGGCTCCGGATGCGAGCGTGAGACGCGCTTGCGGCCCAAGAGCGGGGCCGACCAGCAGGAAACGAGGGTCAACCACGAACGCAAGCCGCGGATTGGGCAGCTTTTCGGGCGCGATGGCGGCGTGCTCCTTGCTGGATTATCGTTCTCTCGGTCAAGCGGGCTTTCGTGCCGCACGCGGCGCCGGACGCAGAACGGTCAGCGCGTGCAGGAGACGCCTGTGCGCGCGTGCCAACCACCGGGCGGGCCGGGCATCGGTATAGTTGCGAGGCTAAGGCTGCAACGGACAATCGCTCCGCGTCCGAACCAAGTATGTCGGGTGGTCGCCGGCGCACGGGCGAGGGGTGGGCACGCGTCTGCCAAAGCATCAGCCCTCGTTTGCGCGAGATGGCTTGCTTTTGGAGCACCCGTCTTCGTCTTTTCCCGGGTCTCCGCTCGCCTCGGCTTTGCGGGCGGGTAAGGGCGCGAGAGCCCCCTGCGCTTCGCTTGGCCGCTTATTGCTTGTGTCCATCTCGGCAACGAGAGCGGTGAAGCGCGCAAGAAACGCAGCCCGCACCTCGGCCGGGGGACGCAGCGGCAAAAGACGAGCGGCAAATCCCGTCGGGGGGCGACCAAAGAGCCTCGTTGCTTCGGCGGCCGAAAAGCCGGCAAGCTTGACGGCCTCAAGCCAGGCTGAGAGCCGATCAGCCCGTTTGATCGCCTGCTCAACCGCGTGCGGAAGTGTGGCCGGCAAGCCGAAGCGAATGTGGATGGCCGCTTTTAGCCGTGCCTCAAGCGCGGCATAGCCCGGCCCGACCGCCCCCTTGACCGGTGAAATCAAATCGCCAATCACATATTCCGGCGCGTCGTGCAAAAGTGCAGCCAGCCGCCAACAGGCGGATGCCCGCGGCTCGAGGGCGGAAAACAACTCTTCCACCAAAAGCGAATGTTCCGCCACCGAAAAGGGAAAATCACCGCTTGTCTGGCCGTTCCACCGCGCAACAAAGGAAAGCCCGTGCGCGATGTCTTCGATTTCGATGTCAACCGGGGTTGGGTCAAACAGGTCAAGCCTCCGCCCGGATAACATGCGTTGCCAGGCTCGTGCCTGTTTTGGGCGGGGCTCTTTCATCGCTGCGCTGCGCGAAAGGACTGCAAAGCTTGGCCAAAGGAAGGGCCGAACTGCGCCCCTCCTTCTCTTCTTTCCCTGCCGTCGCGTCCAAGCAGACGCAAAAGGGACACTCTCCGCGCAATGGGTCTCAAAGGCGCGCTGGTCAGAATTTGGTCCAGGGCCGCATCCTGGCGGGGCCGACAGAGCTTGCCTTTTGCGTGCATCGCACGGGCTCTTTGGAGCCCGCCGGGCGCTCTACGCTCAAAGCGCTTTCGGAAGCTTAGCACCGAAAGGGACCGGTGCACCAGCCTGCCACCTGTCCGGGCGGTGATTCTCAGCGGCAAGGGCCCACCCGCATCGAGAGTAGCTGCTCGTGGAGTGCGCCGAGAGCGCGCTTGCTGAACTCGCAACGGCAGGGGCAGGTCATTGTAGCCCACCTTGGCCGGCAATCGTCGCAAAAACAAAGCCCGTGTCAAATGCGCTGTGCTCATTGCAGGTCGGCAAAAGCGGTTTGCAGCCGTTGGACGGCCTCTGCCACCCGCGCGCGCGGCATGGCAATATTGAAGCGCATGAAACCCTCACCGCCCGTGCCAAAGCTGGACCCAGGGTTAGCGGCAATCTTAGCCTGTTTTTCAATGCGCTGGCGCAGCTCGGCTTCACCCATGCCCGTTTGGCGAAAATCGACCCAAGCAAGATAGGTGGCCTCAAGCGGCGTGATCCGCACCCCGGGGATCTTGCTCATCTCGGTTTCAAACAAAATCCGATTGCCGTTGAGATAAAGCATCAGCGCATCGACCCAGGCTGCGCCGTCGGGGCTATAGGCGGCTGTTGCCATGTGCATGCCAAAGGCATTGGGCGAGATCCCAAGCGCGGTCAGCGTCTTCGTGAAGCGCGCGCGCAAGTTGGGGTCAGGGATGATGACGTTGCCGGTATGAGCGCCCGCGATGTTAAAGGTCTTGGTGGTAGCGGTCAGCATGATGAGCCGGTCAAGGAGCTCAGGCGCGGCAAGCGGCATGGGAAGATGCCGCTTGCCCGGCATGATCAAGTCGTGATGGATTTCGTCAGAGACAAGCAGAAGATCATGCTTTTTGGTGAACTCAGCAAGCGCAACAAGCTCGTCGCGGGTCCAAACCTGCCCGCCGGGATTGTGCGGCGAACACAAAATCGCCATCCGCGCCGCGGCGGGCAAGGTGTTGGGGAAGTCCATCGTCATTCGCCCATCGCGCGCCACCAAGGGGATCTCGACCACCCGTCGCCCCGCGGCGCGGATGACGCGCGCAAATGCATGATAGACGGGCGTAAACAGGATCACACCATCATTTGGCTCGGTGAAGGTGTGCACACAGAGTGCGGTGCCGTTGACAAGGCCGTGGGTGGTGGTGATCCAGTCAGGATCAACCTGCCAGCCATGCCGCGTGGCCATCCACCAAACGATGGCCGCGCGATAAGCCGCCTCGTCGCCAAAGTAACCATAAATGCCATGTGCGAGCATCTGCGCGAGCGCTTTTTGGATGGGCGGTGCGGCGCGAAAATCCATATCCGCAACCCACATCGCAAGGCCCTCGTCCGGCGTGATGCCAAAAAGCGGCTCAAGCAAGTCCCATTTCATCGAATGGGTTCCGCGCCGGTCGACGGGTGTGTCGAAATCAACAATCATCTTGAAGCTCGCCCCTTGTTGTCTTCCCCGCGCAATGGAGCTTAGTCGTGCGTGCGGTGCAAGCCCATTGCATAAGCCGTTTTTGCCGCTTACATCCTGCGCATGATCCGACCGATCTTGCTTTACCCCGATCCGCGCCTGCGTCAGGTTGCCGCACCGGTGACCGAGGTCACCGACGAAATTCGCACCTTAGCGCAGGATATGCTTGAAACGATGTATGCCGCCCCCGGCGTGGGGCTTGCGGCACCGCAGGTAGGTCTCTTGCTGCGCCTGTTTGTGATGGATTGCGTCAAAGAGGAGGGTGCCCCCCCGCGCCCCTTAGTTTTGATCAATCCCGAAATCCTTTGGACCTCGGACGAAACCAGTGTCTATGAGGAAGGCTGCCTGTCTCTGCCTGGGGAATATGCCGAGGTCCGAAGACCCGCACGGGTGCGGATGCGCTGGCGCGATCTTGACCAGAACGAACACGAAGAAGAATTTGCTGGCTTGTGGGCAACTTGCGCGCAGCATGAGCTTGACCATCTGAACGGCAAGCTGTTCATCGACCATGTGGGCCCGATCAAGCGTCAGCTCATCACCCGACGGATGGAAAAGCTCAAGCGGGAGCGCGCACGCGAGGCCGCGCAAAAAGGCGCAGGTTCAGGGGCGGCTCTGTCGGGCAGTGCCGGAAATAATGCGTCCTCTCGGCTGGTTTCGCGCTAACGGGCAAAATGATGGGACCGGGTCAGAGCGGGCAGGGAGGTGCGCTGCACCCGCGGTGGTGGACTTGGCACCGCTTTCGTCATTGGCCTTGCCCCTGGATTTGGGCTTAGATTGAGGGGGAACCGTTGCGGATTGTGTTCATGGGAACCCCTGACTTTGCGCTGCCAAGCTTGCGTGCGCTGCACGCCGCTGGGCATGAGATTGCGGCGGTTTATACACAACCGCCACGGCCAGCCGGGCGTGGCCATACCCGGCGCGAGCCGCCGGTGGCCGAACTCGCCAAGGCGCTTGCGCTGCCGCTTGTTCAGCCAGAAAGCTTGCGGTCTTCTGCCGCGGTGGAAGCATTCAGGGCCTTGGCGCCAGACGCGGCGGTGGTGGTTGCCTATGGGCAGATTTTGCCGCCGTCGATCTTGGCGATTCCGCGGCGTGGTTGTTTGAACCTCCATGCCTCGCTCTTGCCGCGCTGGCGCGGCGCAGCGCCGATTGCGCGGGCAATCATGGCCGGCGATTGCGAAACTGGCGTCTCAATCATGCTGATGGATGAGGGGCTCGACACGGGGCCAGTGCTCTTGACGGCGAAAACCCCAATCGGTGCCTCAGAAACCGCAGGTGAGCTGCACGACCGCCTTGCCGAGATGGGCGCATCGCTTCTGGTCGAAGCTTTGGCAAAGCTCGACACGCTTGTCCCTCGTCCGCAGCCCGAAACCGGCGCAACCTATGCCCCAAAAATCGACAAAGCCGAAGCGCGCATTGATTGGACCCGCCCCGCCGCCGAGGTTGCCCGGACGATCAACGCGCTCTCCCCCTATCCTGGCGCGTTCACAGAATGGGGCGGCGAACGGATCAAGATTTTGCGCGCGCGTTCAGTGGCGCGAGAGAGCCCGGCTGCCTGTCCGGGTGAGGTGCTCGCGGGGCCGGGCCTCGTCATTGCCTGCGGGGAAGATGCCGTGGAAGCGCTCATGCTCCAACGCGAGGGACGGCGCGCGCTTGACGCGGATGCCTTTTTGCGCGGCTTTATGCTGCCCTCTGGAGCAATCCTTGGCGAGGCAAGCCATTGACGGGCGGCGAAGCACCGTGTGCAAAGCTCTTGCTTTGCTCGTTGGCCAATCCATAATTTTCTGCGCGACGTCCTGACCAACCGTTTGCCCGAATGAGCTTTGAACCATGCGCAGGTGGTGGATCAGCGGTTTTTGTGTTTGGGCGCTCGGGTCGCTTTGGGGGTCAACAGCGGGCGCCGAGAGCGGGTTTGAGCGAATCGCCGAGGGACAAGCCTTTGCCCAAACGATTGTTGGGCGCGAGCTCAGCCGCCCGGGCATTCGCCTCAAGGTCCTACCCGACGGACGGATTGAGGGGCGCGGGCTAGGCTTGCCGGTTACCGGCTCGTGGCATTGGGCCGGCTCGTATTTTTGCCGCGAGATGGATTGGTCGGGATATGAGATTCCCCACAATTGCATGGTCGTATTGATCAACGGCAGAACGGTGCGGTTTATTGCCGACGAGGGCACGGGCGATTTCGCCGATTTTCGTTTGCGCTAATCTACACCGCGGATGGTGATTTTTGCGCACAACGGGGCGTGCGGTGTGGGCAACGGCGACAGCCTTTGACCCCAAGATCAAGCCAGCTTCATCCTCGCCTTTGGCCGCAGCTTGAGGCATTGGGCGTAACCGGCTTTTGTGAGACGCCCTTTTATGCCCGCGGGCGCGCTTGACGCGTGCCCCACCGCAATCGCCGGGCGGCCTTTCCAGGGCGAGTGGCGCGTTCGGCGCTCGAGGCACGCTTGCGGCGTTGCCCCGAGCTTGCCAAGACTCCTTGGGCTCACGCTCAATGACCGCTCAGCCTTTGCCAGTTGCGTGAGCTGCACGCGAACACGAGCTCTAAGCGCCCTCAGCCTCAAAAATCGATTGCAAGGCCGTTCTTTTCCCAATCGCCATAGCGAACAGGATCGGGCCCATTTCGGCCGCCAATTTCTCGCGGCGGCGGCGGTGAGGGCCTCTGTTCGCGCGCGCGCCGGCGCACCTCGGCCTCGGCCAAGGCGCGCAAGGCCGCTGGGGGAAGCGCGGGCGGCGCGCTCCGTTGAACCGCAGACCTGTCGACCGCGGGCTGTTCGTTTTCGGGCGTCTCAACCGTGGGCATTTTGACCCCGGGCTTTGAACCGTCCGACATTTCAGTCTTGGGCATTTCAATCTTGGGCATTTCGACCTCCGGCCTTTAGACTGCCGCCCTTGCGCCTCAGGCTTTGGCTTTCGTGAAACCGCGGGCAACAGATTTTCCGCACGATGGGCAATGGACAAGTCGCCTGCGCTGGGCTTTTGGCAAGGCATTATCGTGAGCCGGGTGCAAGAACAGCAGGCATTCGATCTCTACGTGCTTGCCTCGCAGGCGCGGGTAAGGCAAGGCCTTCCTCGCCCGCAAGAGGAGAGCGCGTTTGCGCGCACAATCGTGCCCCATGCAAAAAACCATAGCTGAAACAGCAACAAGCGCACTGAGCCGATGTCAGCCCCCCCTCACACAAAACCCTCGTCGAAAGCCGCGGCCGACACTGCGCAAAGGCGCCAGAGCAAGACCCGAGAATCAGGGGCGGATGGCAAGAAAGCCCGCACGATTGACCCGGCGCGGCGGCTTGCTCTGGCGCTCTTGGCTGAGGTTACGCGCGGCCGGCCGCTCGACGAGGCCCTCGAGGCAGAGGAGGCCGGCCTCGCCGTTCCAGGGGTGCGTGGAGCGGATCTTTCTGATCAAACCGGAAAGAAGCCCGAGGCTTGGGCGGCAATCCGCGCGCGAGCGCAGAGGCTTGCCGCGGAAACCCTGCGCCAGGCACAACGGGCCGATTGTCTGCTCGCGCCTCTTCTCAAGCGCGCGCCGCCAGAGCCGGTGCGGTTTGCGCTAAGGCTTGCTGTTGTGGAACATCATGCCCTTGGGGCGCCGGCCCATGCGGTTGTGGACAGCCTTGTTGACATCTTTGCCGCCGATCCCGTGCTAAAGCCATTTGCTGGGCTTGCCAATGCGGTGCTGCGCCGCTCGCTACAGCCTTGTGACTGGCAGGGTCTGCCCGTGCCAAAGCTTCCCTCGTGGATCCGCAAGCGCCTTCGAGCAGCTTATAGCGAAAAGGTGGTGGCCGCCATCGAGCAAGCGCATCTCGCTGGCCCTGCGCTTGACCTTTCGCTCAAACCCGAGGTGGACCCGGGCCCGCTTGTTGCCCAGGGCTTTGTGGCCCTTCCCGGCGGAAGCTTGCGCACGCGCGAGCCCGTGCAAATTTCGGCGCTGCCAGGCTATGCGGCGGGGGCTTTTTGGGTGCAAGAGGCAGCCGCAGCCCAGCCTGCCCGCGCGCTCCTTGAGAAAATCCGCGCATTGCCGCCATCGGTTCCGGTGCTCGACCTTTGCGCCGCGCCGGGGGGAAAAACGCTTCAGCTTGCATCAGCGGGCCGCCAGGTCATTGCGGTTGATGTTTCGCCAAAGCGGCTTGAGCGGCTTCGTGAAAACCTTGTGCGCCTCAGGCTTGCGGAACAGGTTACATGCGTTGCTGCTGACCTTCGCTCTTGGACCCCACCTGAGCCTGCCCGGGCCGTTCTGATTGACCTGCCGTGCACGGCCACGGGCACCATCCGCCGCCATCCAGAACTTCCTTTCCTCCGCCGGGAAAAGGACCTTGCCCGCGTCAGGGCGCTTCAGGATCTCTTGCTCGATCGCGCAGCGTCCTTTCTTGCCGTGGGGGGGGTGATGGCTGTTGCCACCTGTTCCCTTCTTCCCGATGAGGGCGAGGAGATGGTGCACGCGTTCCTGGAGCGACACCCAGAGCTTGTGCCGCTTCCGGTGACGGCGCCGCTTGGCGAGGCCTCAGGGCCAGGCTGGCGGACCAGGCCCGATCATCTGCCAGAGGCAGGCGGGCTTGACGGCTTTTTCTTTGCCCTCGTTGCCCGCCGGGCATGAAGGGCCGGCCGCTGCGCGATCGCGCTTATTCATATTCACGTGGGAAAGCGAAGAAGGTGGCCGGGCCTCGGGGGCAGGTAAGAGCGCCCAGCGCGCTTTGGCCACCCTGGGATTTGCGCCCTAAGCGCCGCGCGCTTGTCCCTTAAGGTGCGAACATGGACCAGCAGAGGAGTCGCACGAAGCAGACCCTCACGAGCCACAAATGGCTGCGGCCACAAGCTCTAAAGCCATCAGATCTAAACCCATACCAGCTGCAAGCGCGCGCGTGCCGTCAAGACGGATTTGCAGCTTGTCAAACCTCGGCGCCACCCGCTGCATTCGGGCGCGCGCTGTCAAGCCCCTCGGGCGCCCCGATGATCGATGACCCGCTCCGCTGCATGCGTGCGCGCACTGTCAAGATTGAATGTGGGCGTGCTTTGTGACGCGCTTCCAAAACACGGTCGAGACCTTGGTGCTGCGCGCCGTATGTGCCTTTGGCCCCACGGGGGGGCATGAGCCGTGGGGCTTTGCGTTTGCATCATCTGCGGCTTTTTTTCGCGCCCCGGGTGCGGGTTTGGCGCTTGGGTGCGTACCGTTTCGCCGGCTACGGTCACCTACCCTGTGGTGCCAAAGGAGGGCCAACAGCCGCATCGGCTGCGGGAATTGCTGCGGCGGCGCTCTCTTGCCCCGGCGGTGCGCCTGGCGGCTCAAGAAGCACGGCCGGCAAAAGATGCCGTGGCGCATGGTCGCGAATGGCCGCCAGCAGATGCGCCTTGCGCAAGGGTTTGGTCAACACCGTAGCAAGACCCGCGGCTAAAAGCGCTTCCTGTTCATCTTTTAGCGCATGCGCGGTCAACGCCAGGATTGGCACTTCTGGTCCTCTCGGCTTTTGCCGGATGAGGCGGGTTGCTGCGCGCCCGTCCAATTTTGGCATCGAGATATCCATGAGCACAAGATCGGGCTCAAAGCGCTCGAACAGGGCAACGGCTTCTTCGCCGTCATCGGCAAAAACAAGGTTGACACCAAGATCGGAAAGCATTTGCTTGAGCACGAGCTGATTGGTGCGGTTGTCCTCGGCGGCGAGGATGCGAAGCGGCCGTGTGGGCGCCTCGGTCGAGGGGGCTTTGTCTGCGCTCTCGCTCGCGCGTGGGGGGATCTCGGGGTGTGGCGCCAAAAGCGCCCAGAGCGAACGGCGCAAAACCGGCCTTGCGAGTACGCCGCGCACACCGGGCAGTGTCTCGACCCCGTTAAGAGCACTTGGCACGGCCGCGGTCAAAATAAGCTCGGGGAACAGGCGCCGGCGTGGGGATGGCGCGTGGTCTTCGCGCTCTTGCGCAAGGGTCGTCGCTGCACGCCTTTGGGCCAGCGCCTTGGCTAAGGCAAGGCCGTCTAGCTCGGGCGGGCAATGATCGGCAATCATGACGTCAAAGCCGTGCGGTGCAGTCTCAAGCTGGCTCCACGCCTGAGCGGCCGTTGCCACGGTTTCAACCTCAGCGCCAAGCTTGCGTAGCTGGCTTGCAAGCACCGCCCGAGCGGCCGGGTGAGGGTCAAGCAAAAGCACGCGGATAGGCGGCAGCCGCGCCATCACCCCCGCGTCACCCTCGGCCACAGGCAGCCTGAGCTTGATGCCAAAGCACGAACCCTCGCCCGGGGTGCTTTCCACCCAAACTTTTCCTCCCATCAGCTCGACAAGCCGGCGTGTGATGGCAAGGCCAAGCCCCGTGCCTCCAAACCGCCGCGCGCTGTGCTCTTCGGCCTGAACGAATTCTTCAAAGATCCGCGCTTGCTGTTCGGGCGCGATCCCGATGCCGGTATCTTCGACGGTAATGGTCAGATCAAACAGGTCGGGCTCTGCTTCGATCCCCACAACCCGGATCAACACATGCCCCCGTTCGGTGAACTTGACCGCATTGCCAGCAAGATTGGTCAAAATCTGCCGCATTCGCACCGGGTCGCCCAAAAACCGCGTTGGCAAAAAGAGGTCGTAATCGAGCATGAGCTCAAGCCCACGCTGCCGGGCGCCCGCTTGCAGCAAGATCAGCACTTCGTGGATGCAGCGCTCAAGGTCAAAAGGCTCGCGCGTGAGCTGAAGGCGGTTTGCCTCAATGCGGGAAAAGTCGAGCACGTCGTTCAGGATCGCAAGCAATGCCTCGCCAGAGCTGCGGATGGTGTCGACATAAAGCTTTTGCTCGGGCGAAAGCGGCGTTCCCGCCAGGAGCTCTGCCATGCCCACAACACCATTCATCGGTGTGCGGATTTCATGGCTCATATTGGCAAGGAAGGTCGATTTTGCCCGGCTTGCAGCCTCGGCCCGCACGCGCGCCTCTTCGAGCTCAGTCGCGTGGCGCAGCTCGTGGGTGATGTCAAGCACAAGCACCACAAGATCGCCGCTCGGTGTGCGCCGTTCGACAAGCCGCACCGTGCGCCCGTTTCGCAAAGCCATTTCAAGAGGCGCAATCGAAGGCTGCCGGTGCCGGGCTAAGGCGGCCTCAAGCCAGGCTACAGAATCGGCCCCTTTAAGGTCGACAATGCCCTCTTGCAAGAGAATTTCCGCCAACCGCCGATAAAAGACACCCGGCCGAACCTCGGGCTTCCCTCGAAAAACAGAAAAAAACGCGGCATTGGCCATCACAAGCCGCAAGTCGCGGTCAAACAAGGCAAAGCCATCACGCAACGAATCGAGCGCCTCGCGCAGGCGGCGCGTTAACTCGGTGTTGTCCTCCGCGCCAAGGGCAAGGGGCAAGGCTTCGCGCGCAGTTGTGGCGTGCGCCTTTCCGTGTGTTGCCGGATCTTGCGGGGGCAGGGGCGCGTCTTGTCCGCCGAGCGTCTGCCGTTGCACACGCGCGGCATCGGCCTGTCGCAGGCGCAAAACTTCAGCCTCTAGGACCTTGAGGCGCGCGCGCTCCTCAGCCAAAGCGCTTTGCATTGCCTCAAGCCGACGCTCGGCCGCAAGCCGTGCCCGTCTCTCGGCAACCAGCTTGTCGAACACACTCACTGCTGACCGCCCCTTGCCCCAATCTGATCAGCCTCTCTGGCCGTTATCTTGGCTCGAAAGGCGTCAACATTCCCTTAGCGCAAAAATTCGTAAGGCGCGACCATTTCGTCGCCGGGGCCGTATTGCCCAAGGCGGCTGACCGGCGCTGGTCGACTCTTGGGCCCTGGCCGCGCGACCGACTGCGTGCGTAACCCTTGGAAACCTAGCGGGGAGATCGGAGATCCAATAACCCATCCACCCGCTAAAAACAACCGAAAAGCATGACGCTCAAAGGCGCTCGAGGGCAAGCGCAATGCCCTGTCCGCCGCCGATGCACATTGTCACAAGCGCGCGGTGTGCGCCCGTGCGTTGAAGCTCGTAAAGGGCTTTGACGGTCAAAATCGCCCCCGTCGCGCCGACAGGATGACCAAGGGCAATTGCTCCACCATTTGGGTTGACCCTGGCTGGATCAAGCCCAAGCCCGCGATTGACCGCAATGGCTTGCGCGGCAAAAGCCTCGTTCGACTCGATCACATCAAAATCCTGCGGCGAAAGTTTGAGCCGCGCGCAAAGTTTTTGCACCGCGGGGATGGGGCCAATCCCCATGATGCGCGGTGGCACTCCGGCCACGGCCGCGCCAAGGATCCGCGCCATGGGCTTGAGCCCTTTGCGCTCGGCTGCCTCTCTTCGGGCCAAAACCAAGGCAGCCGCACCATCGTTGATGCCGCTTGCGTTGCCGGCTGTCACCGTGCCGTCTTTTTTAAACACCGGCTTGAGGGACGCGAGCGCTTCAAGCGACGTCTCGCGGGGATGTTCGTCGGTGTGAAACACCGTTTCGCCCTTGCGGCCTTTGATTACAATGGGGACGATTTGCTCCTTCAAGCGCCCGTCTGCGATGGCCCGCGCCGCGCGGCGCTGTGATTCGAGCGCAAAGGCGTCTTGCTCCTCGCGGGTGATGTTCTGTTCAGCAGCGACATTTTCCGCCGTCACCCCCATGTGCCCCGTCCCAAAGGGGCAGTTCAAGGCGCCGATGAGCACATCTTGCGCGCCGACATCTCCCATTTTCTGCCCCCAGCGCGCGGCAGACAAAAGATAAGGCGCGCGGCTCATGCTTTCGGCCCCGCCGGCGATGGCAAAATCGGCATCCCCAAGCGCGAGCGCCTGCATGGCGCTGGCCACCGCCTGCGCACCGGATCCGCAAAGCCGATTGACATTCATGGCCGGGGTCGTCTCGGGTATGCCGGCCTCGATGGCGGCAACGCGGCTGAGGTACGCATCGCGCGGCTCGGTGTTGATAACATTGCCAAATACCACCGTGCCGATCTCTGCTGGTTCGACGCCTGCGCGCTCAAGCGCTGCGCGCGTTACGGTTGCTGCAAGCGTGCTGAGGGGAATCCCCGCGAGGCTACCTCCAAAGGTGCCAATCGCGCTGCGCACTCCCGAAACGATCACCACATGGTCCATGGCCGGCCTCCTTGACAATGATCTAAGGCGCAAGCTTAGGGATAGCGCGGAGAAACCAAAAGAGGCCATGGGCGATTTTTGCCCGCTGAGCCTTACCGCAAGGAAAGCGCTGGTGCGGCCCCGGGCTTTGACAAAACCCTTGCATCAAAGGCCAGGAACAGCAATGCTCCCGAAGCCTTGGCCTTACCCAAGCGTCTTTCGGCCCGAAAGGGGCGTAGAAGAGCGACAACGGGGCTCAGGAAAAATCCGCTCGGAACAGTGAGACATGCGAGCGCGGCTTTGTCGCTTCGCACTGCGCCAAAGCAGATGGCGGGGTTCGGCCTTTAGGGCTTTTCGTTTGGGTGGGGTAAGGCCTCAGGGCTCGTGCGAGCGGGCGCATGACGGCCCTGCCAAGCGACGTGAGAGAGGACCTTTCCCGTCGTGTTTTTGGTTGCTGCGCCCACCGCCTGACAAGCGACGCGCGGGAGGACCTCTGCGAAGACCTTTCGTAGGGGTGCGCTGCGCGGCTGCGCACCGGCCCGCCCTTGCCGCCCTTTGCCTTCATCAGGTGAAGCGATGGCACCGGTTTTGCTGATGGCGGCGCCTGCGCCGGTGATCCCTCGTGCCGGGGGCAAGGTCAGGCTTGACAAAAAGTTTCTTGACGGCATGGCACGGCATCTTGTGCATTGGCCTGGGCCGGTACGTGTGATCCTCTGGCGGGGGGCGCAGAGCATTCCGTTTGCGGTCGAGGTCGTTCCTCAAAGCTTTGGCTTCGACCTTTTCGTGCTGGCCGAGGGCGAACATCCGCCGCCTGCGGTTTGGGAGGGGGTGCGCGTTTTCTTTGCCTCTGCCGATGATCTGCGGGCGCTTGCGCTTCTCCCTGCCGCCCGCGCCGCCCAGGCCAAAGTGGTGCTTGCGCTTGAATACACGCTTGAAACGCGGCTTCGGATTGCTGCGCTCGAGCAAAGCCTTAGCTGGCCGAAAAGGCTTTGGTCGATGGCGTGGAACCTCGCCGCAGAAGGGCGCCGGCGCGGCGCACTTCAGCAAGCGGATGGCGTTCAATTCAACGGTTATCCGGCCTTTGACGCCTATTGCGCGCGTGTGCGCAACCCGCTTCTTTACCTCGACAATCGGATGACTCCGGCCTTGATGGCCACGCCTTCCGAAATGGCCGTCCGAAGGACGCGCCTCAGCGCGGGCGCGCCGCTTCGGCTCATCTACTCGGGCCGGCTTGAGCCGATGAAAGGGGCGCAGGATCTTTTGCCCATCATGCACCACTTGCGCGCAAAAGGCGTTGCCGCAACGCTTGACATCTACGGCACCGGGTCGCTCGCCGGTGCAATCGAGGCCGGGCTTGGGGCCTTTGAGGGGCAGGTGCGCTTGCATGGGCCGGTTGATTTTGCCGAAACTTTGGTGCCAAGAACCCGTAACGAGGCGGATCTTTTTCTCGCCTGTCATCGCCAATCTGACCCCTCGTGCACCTATCTCGAGGCCATGGGCTGTGGGGTGGCGATTGTGGGCTATGCCAACCGGATGTGGGCCCGCTTGGCGCAAGAATCGGGTGCTGGGCCTGTTGTGCCATTGGGGAAGCCCGAGGCGATGGCCGAAGCGGTGGCCGCGCTCGATGCCGACCGTAAGCGGCTGATCGCTGCCCAAGAACGTGCGCGCGCTTTTGCTGCGGCTCATGATTTTGAAACCGAATTTGCCGCGCGCATGGCGCATTTGCGCTCGGTTGCGGGGCTCTGATCGCAAGCGCCAACCGCCGCGCCGAGCGGCTGCGAAAGGGCGGGCGCGCGCCTTCTTGCGCCGCGGCGTGCCCGGCCCTTGTTGCCAAGCAAACCCGCTTGACGCCCGATGCTCGTGTGCGCATATCCCCTGAAAAAGGGGGTTTTCGATGTTCATTCAGACTGAAGCCACGCCAAACCCAGCCACACTCAAATTTCTTCCGGGACGTCCTGTTTTGCCAGGGGGCACTGCCAATTTTTCAAGCGCCGAAGCCGCTCAGCGCTCGCCACTGGCGCGGATGATTTTCGCAGTCGAGGGCGTGACCGCAGTTTTCCTTGGCGATGACTTTGTCTCCGTCACCAAAGCGGACGGGGTGGAATGGGCTCATATCAAACCCGCGATTTTGGGCGCAATTATGGAGCATGCCCAAGCCGGCCTGCCTGTGCTTGAGGGCGAAGAAGACAGCCACGAGGCAACCGCCGATGGCCCAGATGCCGAAATCGTCCGGCAGATCAAAGAGCTCCTCGATACCCGCGTGCGGCCAGCGGTTGCGCGTGACGGCGGCGATATCACTTTTCATGGCTTTGACCGCGGAGTTGTTTACTTGCACATGCGGGGGGCCTGTGCGGGTTGCCCCTCGTCCACCATGACGCTCAAGATGGGGATTGAGAACTTGCTTCGCCACTACCTCCCCGAGGTGACGGAAGTTCGCCCGGTTGTCCTGTGAGCACAAAGGGAGCAGGCCGCGGGCCGTATCAGCCCCCGTTTCTTGCCTTCGACTGTTCGGGGCGTTGGTTTGCGGCGGCGGTTGTGGGCCAAAAGGGAACCTTGTGCGACGCGTTTGAGGCGCTGACCCAAAACGCGGGTGAACAGCTTTTGGTTTGGCTCGAAGCGGTGCTGGCTCAAGCCGGGCTCAAGTTCCAAGATCTTGGCGGCATTGCGGTTGGGGTTGGACCTGGGAGTTTCACTGGCGTGCGCCTTGCGGTTGCTGCTGCGCGCGGACTTGCGCTTGGCCTCGGCGTTGAGGCGCGGGGTGTGTCGAGTTTTGCCCTGATGCGCGCTCTGCCGTCACTCGCGGAGAAAGGCGTTGAGCAAGGGACAAAAAGCGAAGCCAACGCAGCCGAACTTGTGACGCTTGCCGCGCCGCAGGGGCAACTTGTTGGGCAAATCTGGGAAGCCGGAAAGCCCAGCCTGCCCCCGTTTCTGTTCGATCCTGCAAATCCAGCGCAATGGCCTTTTACGGGCAAGCGTCTGCAGCGCATTCGCGGGGTGGGGGCTGAAGGGGTTGCTGCCGCGCTTGGCCTTAGCGCAGCGCCTGACACGCTTGAGCGTGCTTTGCCAGAGCGCTTAGCGTTGGCCGCTCCTGTTGCACGCCCAGGTCGCCCCACCCCGCTTTATGTCCGCCCAGCCGATGCCGCCCCACCTGCCGAAGCGCCCCCGCCGCTGATCGACGCTGCCCCTTGCTAAGTGCCCCTTGCGCAGGCGTGACCTTTGGCCTTTGCCAGTGCCATGAACGACGATCTGCCAGGAGGTGTTCAACGGCCAGCGGCTTTGCCGCCATCGGTGGCTTTTTGCTGTGCTGCATTGCATGCGCGCGCCATTCGTGAACCGCCGCCATGGTCAGAGCGCGCCTTTGCTGAGGTTCTTTCAGACCCCTTGAGTTTCGTTCTTGGGGCAGGGTCTTCGACGCGGGCGGTGAGGGTGTTGAGCATTTCGGCAGCGGCAGAGCCGCTTTTGGGCTTGGCGGCTGGGCGCGTGGTTTCGGGCGAGGCGGAGCTTTTAACCCTTGTTACTGATCCTCTCTGGCGTAAGCACGGCTTGGGCAGGCAACTTTTGCGTGCCTTCGAGCTTGAGGCCGCCCAGCGCGGGGCCGAACGCGCCTTTCTTGAGGTTGCCGAAACGAATGCTGCGGCCCGCGCGCTTTATGAACGCGCGGGTTGGCAATTTGTCGGACAAAGGCGCGATTATTACCATCAAGGGGGCGCAGCTTTGCTGATGGCCAAGGCTCTTGCCAGAACCTCAAACTAAGCCGCGCGCACAAGGCATCCGGCCGAGGCATGCGGGCTTGCTCGCGGAGCGCTGACTTGGCCCTCGCAAACCTCTTGGATAGATAAGCCTGAAACACTGGCAACGGGCTAAGCGCCTTTTTTGAGCAGAGCAAGCGCGCAAAACGCTCGCCGCAAGGCATGGATCGTTTCCGCCTTGCTGCCCTTCTGCCACCGCACCGCATCTCGGTGACCATCGGCTACGATTCCGACGGGGCATGGATCGTTTCCGCCTTGCTGCCCTTCTGCCACGGCCCCGCCCCTGGGCCGTGCGCGCTGCCGCCAACCCCGCTTCCGCTTTTCGCCCAACGCTTGTGAGAGCCGCGCTTTTGGTCACGTGCGTGCGCTTGCTGCGCAACAAGGCTTGCCATGCTTGACCAACCCAAGCATTCTTTGCGGTGAACCTCTGGTTTTCCTTGGGCGCTGGAAAGGCTTGCGGTCTATGAATGCTCGCGCAGCAACGGTTTTTGGGCTAAGAGCATTTTCGGGAAGAGCGCAGTGCGAAGCTTGGCGTTTGGCGCTTCCTTCAATCAAACGACACACCTTTTTTACGCCTCAGCGAAAAAACACAAGCGGCGCGTGAACTGATGCACTTCTATCTGCCGATCGCCGAAATTTCGGTCAATGCGCTTACGCTTTTGGCGATTGGTGGCGGCGTTGGTGTTTTGTCCGGCCTTTTTGGAGTTGGCGGCGGCTTTTTGATTACGCCGCTCTTGTTCTTTATTGGGGTGCCGCCGCAGGTTGCTGTGGCAAGCGGGATCACGCAGGTTGTTGCCTCATCGGTGTCCGGTGTGCTTGCGCATCTCAAGCGCAAGACGGTTGATCTGCGGATGGGATCGGTGTTGCTGGTTGGGGGGCTTTTCGGCTCGGCCGTGGGTGGGGTTTTGTTTCGCTGGCTTGCCCGCACAGGGCAAGTCGACCTTGCGGTTCAGCTTGCCTATATCATCGTTCTTGGCATCATCGGCATGCTGATGCTGCAAGAAGGTCTTCGCGCCTGGTGGCGAAGCACCCGTCCCAATCCCCCCCGCCGCAAAGCCCACAGCCATTATTGGATCCACGCGCTGCCGCTTAAGATCAAATTCCGGACCTCGGGGCTTTACATCAGCGTTGTGCCGCCGCTCTTGATCGGCGCGGGCGTGGGGCTATTGGCTGCGTTGATGGGGGTTGGCGGGGGGTTCCTTTTGATCCCGGCGATGATTTACCTCATCGGCATGCCGACCAAGGTGGTGATCGGCACCTCATTGTTCCAAATCATCTTCGTTGCCGCCTTTACCACAGTCATGCACGCGGTGACGAGCCAAAGCGTCGATATTGTTCTGGCGCTGTTTTTGATCATCGGCGGGGCGCTTGGGGCGCAGCTTGGTGCAGCACTTGGTGGCCGGCTCAGGGCAGAGGCGCTGCGTGTGTTGCTCGCGCTGCTCGTTTTGGGGGTGGCAGGCAAGATCGTGCTTGATCTTGTCCTGCCCCCGGATGAGCTTTTTTCGCTCTCGCGGCCGGGGAGGCGGTAATGCGTCGCAGGCATCGCGTTCACGGTTCGGCCGCGACACCTTCGGTCATTCGCACTTTCGCTTTCCTTCAGCGGCTGCTCGCCCACTTTTGGGCACTTGCGGTTATCCTCCTTGCTGGGGTGGGGCTTCAGCCACGCCCTGGGCAGGGGAGCGAAGTTGTCGGTGCGCTCAGCCAAAACCGCGTTGCGCTGACCGCCAATTTCTCCGGCACTGAGATTTTGATCTTCGGGGCGATCCGGCATGATCGCCCGCGCGTTGAGGCCACGCCGGCTTTCGACCTGATTGTCACGGTGGAGGGGCCACGCCTTCCGGTAACTGTTTGGCGAAAGGCGCGCATCTTTGGCATTTGGGTCAACCGTGATGCCGCGCTTTTGCCCGCCGCGCCAAGCTTTTATGCCGTTGCGACGACGGCGCCCTTGGACCAGATCCTCGATCCTGACGAAGACGCGCGCTTTCGAATTTCGCCCGCCTTCGCCATGCGCAGCGATCAACTTGTGACCGCGGTTGCCGATCCTGCACCCTTTGTGGAGGCCTATTTGCGGCTGAGCGCGCGCACAGAAGCGTTTCAGACCCTCGAGCGCGCGGTCACAATCGACCGCGACATCCTTTTTCGGACCCGCGTGCGTCTGCCGGCAAATTTGGTCGAGGGGGCCTATATGACCCGCATTTTCCTTGTTCGGGAAGGCATGGTCGTTGATCAATTTCGAACCGCGGTCTTGGTGCGCAAAGCGGGGCTTGAGCGCTGGCTCAGTGAGCTTGCCTATGCACAGCCTTGGGCTTATGGGCTTGCGGCCGTCGCGTTGGCGCTTTTTGTTGGGTGGCTTGCAAGTTTTGCACCAATCCTGTCGCGCCGGTAAGGAGCGCCGGTCAGCACCTTTGCGCGGGTTTTGCCCCTTGCCCGCCCTTCGAACCCCGCGTAGAGGCAGCGCCATGACACCCTTACGCGCCTCGTTTTTGATGACCCTGTCGATGGCGGCCTTCGCCGGGGAAGACGCACTTGTTAAATATTTGTCTGCAACTCTTCCCGTTGGTCAGGTGGTGATTGCGATTGGGCTTGTTGGGGTTTTGGTTTATGGGACGCTTGCGCACGTGCAGGGGGTGCCCGTTGTAAGCAAAATCGCGCTGCGCGGGCCGGTGTTGTTGCGCAACCTGGGCGAGGTCTTTGGCGCGGCCTCCTTTGTGGCGGCAATTGCGCTTGCGCCGTTGTCGATTGTGATCACGATCTTACAGGCGATGCCGCTTGCCGTCACTTTAGGGGCGGCGGCGTTTCTGGGCGAAAGGGTCGGCCTCAGGCGGTGGAGCGCCATTGCGGTTGGCTTTCTTGGAGTGCTCCTGGTTCTGCGGCCCTGGGGGGAAGCGTTTGAGCCGGCTGCGCTTTTGGCGGTGATTTCGGTTGCTTTTTTGGCAGCGCGCGATTTGGCCACGCGGCGGGTGCCGGCCGGCTTGCATCTGTGGCAGCTCTCAAGCTGGGGGTTTTTGGCGCTGCTGCCGGCGGGCGTGTTGCTCTTTGTCTTGATGCGGCAGGCGCCTATGATTCCAGACCCTCAAGAGCTAAGCCTGACTTTGGCGGCAAGCCTTTGTGGCATTTTGGGTTATGCGGCGCTTGTTTTGGCCACTCGCTATGCCGACATCGCAAGCACTGTGCCTTTTCGTTACACCCGGCTTTTGTTTGGCATGCTGATTGGCATGGTGGTTTTTGGGGAGCAGCCTGACCTTTTAACCTGGGCAGGCGCGGGCCTAATTGTAGCGGCCGGGCTTTACACCTTTGCTCGCGAAAGGCGCCTCGCGCGCCTTTCTTCTTTGCATGCTCTCCAAGCGCTTTCGCCTCAGACGAAATCATTAGCCCCAAAACCAGGGAATGGCCGCTGAGCAAGCTTGTCTTTACGCCTAGCGAACGGAGCTTTCGATGACCACGATCCTTGACATCCAGGCCCGCGAGGTTCTCGACAGCCGCGGAAACCCCACGCTTGAGGTCGATGTCACCTTGGAAGACGGCAGTCAGGGGCGAGCGGCTGTGCCCTCGGGCGCGTCGACCGGGGCGCATGAGGCCGTTGAACTGCGCGACGGTGATCCTGCGCGGTATGGCGGCAAGGGCGTGCTCAAGGCCGTGGCCGCCGTCAATGGCGAAATCGCCGAGGCGCTTGCGGGCGTCGATGCGACCGATCAGCTGGCCGTCGATTACGCCTTAATCGAGCTTGACGGCACGCCCAACAAAGCGCGCCTTGGGGCAAATTCAATTCTCGGCGTCTCGCTTGCCGTTGCCAAGGCGGCCGCAGCAGCGGTTGGCCTGCCGCTTTGGCGCTATGTGGGCGGTGTTGGCGCACGCACGCTGCCTGTGCCGATGATGAATGTGCTCAATGGCGGCAAACATGCCGACAACCCGCTTGATATTCAAGAATTCATGATCATGCCGGTGGGCGCACCCTCGCTTGCCGATGCGGTCCGGTGGGGGGCAGAAATATTCCATGCTCTCAAGGCTGAGCTCCGCAAGCGGGGGCTTTCAACCGGGGATGGTGACGAGGGCGGCTTTGCCCCCGAGATCGGCTCAACGCGCGAGGCGCTTGAGCTCTTGTTGCGTGCTATCGAAGCGGCCGGATACGCGCCCGCCGAGGATATCTGGCTCGCGCTCGATTGTGCTTCGACCGAATATTTTGAAAACGGACGCTATGTCCTGCGGGGCGAGGGTTTGGACCTTTCGTCCGAAGAGCACGCGAGCTTTCTTGAAGCCCTTGTTGACGACTACCCGATCCTGTCAATCGAAGATGGTTGCGCTGAAGACGATTGGGAGGGCTGGCAGCATTTGACCGAACGGCTTGGGGACCGAGTCCAGCTTGTCGGCGACGACCTGTTCGTGACCAACCCCTCCCGGCTTGCCCAAGGCATCGCCATGGGCTGCGCCAATGCGCTGCTTGTGAAGGTGAATCAAATTGGAACGCTCAGCGAAACGCTGGAAGCGGTTGAACGCGCGCATCGTGCGCGGATGAGCTGCGTGATGTCGCATCGCTCGGGCGAAACGGAAGATGCGACCATTGCCGATCTTGCCGTGGCCACAAATTGCGGCCAGATCAAAACGGGCTCTCTTGCCCGCTCGGATCGGCTTGCCAAGTATAACCAATTGATCCGCATCGAAGAAGCGCTTGGCGCCGCAGCGCGCTACGCCGGACGCGATATCTTGCGTGGCTGAGCGGCAAAACGGGTGGCTTTGGCGCGATCGCTTGGCTGGGAAAGAAAGCTTGGCTGGGAAAAGACAGAGCACGGCGCAAAAATCAAACCCGCCAATTTTGGCGCGGCGCCTCAACGTTCGGCTGCAATAAAGGGAAAGGGCAGCGTGCGTCGCGCGGCTTGCACCGGATCAAACGAGCGTTCATTTCAAGAGCAGTCAACGAACAATGTCAGAGGCTTCACTTACCCCTAAACCATTTGACCTGGTAGTGATCGGAGGGGGGGTCAACGGGTGTGGGATTGCCCGCGATGCGGCCGGGCGCGGCCTCAGGGTGCTGTTGATCGAAAAGGGTGATCTTGGCGGGGCAACCTCGTCTGCCTCGACCAAGCTCTTCCATGGCGGCTTGCGCTATCTTGAGTTCTTCGAGTTTCGCCTTGTCCGCGAGGCCTTGGTCGAGCGTGAGCGGCTTTGGGCAATGATGCCGCATATCGCTTGGCCGATGCGGTTTATTTTACCACTCGTGCCGGATTTGCGGCCCGAGCTTCCCACACCCGCATCCCGGCTTGCCAATGTCATGATGCCCTGGCTCAGGGGGCGTCGGCCGGCTTGGATGGTGCGCGCTGGGCTTTTTCTTTACGATCATTTGGGGGGCCGGCGGTTTTTGCCCGGTACCACAGCGCTTCCGCTGCCGGGCTCGCCCGAGGGGGAGCCCTTGCGCCCGCAATTTCGCCGCGCCTATGAATATTCCGACGTCTGGGTTGATGACGCGCGGCTTGTGATCTTGAATGCGCGCGATGCAGCCGCGCGCGGGGCAACGATCTGGCCACGCTGTGAATTGCTTGGCGGGGCGGTTTTTGAGGGGCTCTGGCGCCTACGCCTGGCTCAGCGCGGGGTTGAACGCGAGGTCTGGGCAAAAGCGGTGGTCAATGCCGCCGGGCCGTGGGTGGGCAGGGTGCTTTCACGGCTTGGCGGGCAAGCGCCCTTTCGCTTGCGGCTTGTCAAAGGCGCGCATTTGGTTTTGCGGCGGCTTTACCGGCATGAAAAGGCCTATGTTCTGCCCGGACGAGATGGACGGATCGTCTTTACGCTCCCTTTTGCCGATTCCTTTACACTGCTTGGCACCACCGAGGTGCCGCACGAGGACCCAGACACGCCCCCGCTCTGTACAACCGCCGAACGCGATTATCTCTTCGCCCGCGCGCAGGACTATTTTCTGCATCTGCCGGGGCCTCACGATGTTGTGGCAAGTTTTGCCGGTGTGCGGCCTTTGTGGGACGATGGTGCAGGGGTTGCAAGTGCCGTCAGCCGCGACTGGCGGCTCCATCTTGACACCGCGCAAGGGGCGCCGGCGTTGCACGTCTTCGGCGGGAAGATTACCACCTATCGGCGCCTTGCCGAGGCCGCTTTGGATCAGCTTCGGGGCCATTTCCCTTGGGCTCGGCGGGCCTGGACGGCGGGTGCGGCGTTGCCTGGGGGGGATTTTCCAATCGACGGGGTCAATGAGCTCGTGCGGGGGCTAATCGCGCGGCATCCGTTTTTGACAAAGCCCTGGGCGCTGAGGCTTGTGCGCGCCTATGGGACAGAGGCCGAAGCGGTTTTGGGCGGGGCGCGGCGGCTTGCGGATTTGGGCCGCGACTTCGGCGGCACGCTCTTTGAGGCCGAACTTACCTGGATGGCCGAGCGGGAATGGGCCGAGACCGCTGACGATGCCTTATGGCGGCGCTCGAAGCTTGCCCTTGTGCTCAGTGCCGAGCAAAAGGCCGCCGTTGCAGCGTGGTTTGAGGCGCGGCGCGGGAAAACGAGCGGCGGTGACAGGGTGGGGTGGGCCCCGCCTGGAGGAGGCGGGGCAGGGGCCGTGCGGCGCTGAGAGCGTTGAGCGATGCGGTGATCAACCTTTTCTTTACAGTTTTCTGCTAGGGTCATCGCACGGTCGGGGTAGGCTTAAAGCCTCTGCTAAGAGGTCGGTGTTCGGAGCAGGCGCGTCCCTGAACACCGTTCTGAGCAGCGGCGCAGGCGGTCTCTCCGGCCCGAAGGTGCGAGGTAGGCTATGCTTGCGCGCGGCTGAGGGAACATGCGGTGGGCCAAACCAACGTTCGCCAAAGGTTTTTGGAACGGTTGGGGCGCACCGCGCTCGGGAAAGCGGTCTCAGCCTTCTTTTGCGGTTGAGGCGGTGAGCTGCGGCTCTCGCGAGAGGCCGAGAACGCACCGAAAACCCAGTGCGAGGTCTTAAGGCCCGAGCCGCAAGTGGAGTGCGGTGGAATGGCGCCGCGTTCCGAGCCTGGCGCACGGGCGCGGGCGGAGTGAAACCGGAGTGGGAGCTGCAGCACGCTCCAGTGCACATCGGGCCTTCGACCGCACGCGTGTAAGCGCGGGATGGCGGGATGATTGATAAGGCAACGCGGCTTCAGCAGTGGAGCCTTCAGCGGCGGAGCGTTTCACGCAGCGACGTGTCAAGAACGCAGCGACGTGTCAAGGAGGAAAATCGCAAGCAAGAAAAAGCCGTCGGCAACAGAAGAGCAAGAAAAAGGCTAAGTTTCAGCCGGCGCGAACTTGCGCGCCAGGACGGAAAGGGTTTTGTCTGAGAAGCAATGCCACATCGCCCGACCGCAAGCAGATCACCCAAGATCGAGAATGTACCAGCGAGAATGTCAGGAAAAGGAAAACAGATAGGAGAAACAGAAGGAAAGCAGAAAATGTGAGGGAAACAGAAATGTTAGGGTAACTGCTTCCGCAAAAGCCCGAGTGAGAGCGACAGCCCACAGAAAGCAAGGAGAGTGTAACGATCGTCAGAACTTCGCCTCCGGCTCAGGGATGGCCCTTGTAGCCGGCGTGGAGCTTTGAAAAAATAGTTTGAGAAAGACAGAGGTGCGCCATGTCTGCCTCCGTGTCAGCAATTCCGCCCGTTGTTCCGCCAAGTTCGCTGTTGCGCGAGGCTGCGGGTGACACGGCCGCGCCGCGTCGACCAGCACCCGCGCGCCGCCCAGAGACGGCGCAGGCGCTGCAGCCGGTTGAGCAAAGCCCCCGCGGGCTTGATATCCGCCTTGAAGATGCCGAGGGCCGGCCAGCAGGTCCGCCGCCCGCCTTTGAGGTGACGATTCTCGAAGCAACCCAGGCAGCGATGCGTCTGCCGCCAAGCCCCTCCAGTGCAAGGCAGGCTGGCCCTTTCGAGGCCCTTCAGACGTCGCCAGCCCTCAACCCGGCGCATAAAGGCGCTCAGATGGATGTCAAACTCTGAGGCCGCAGCGAGGCCCGCGACAGCCCACGGAGAAAATCACGTCATTTGCGGGGAGCTGCCAAAGACTCGCCATCGCCGAATGATTCTCGGAAATGTCGAGGAATCACAAACATCGAGAGCTTCCGAGGCGAACCATCTTGCGGTAGCGGGCTTACGCGCGCGCCGTCTGCCGCTTGCTCTGGCGAGCGCGGAGCCTCCTGACAAGCGAACTCCCCAAGGGCGCGTTCTTGCGCCCATCGTGTGGGCAGCTGCGGCCCAAGACAGACCGAGAAGTCGCTAACTTACGACATGACGGCTTTCGGAGCAACCGACCAGCCCCTAAAGCTTACCCCACGCCGTGGAAGAGCCGACAGCAAAGCAAAGCGCAGCGTTGTTTGGAGATGAAGGGCAAAGACCGCGTTGGCATGGGGGTGCCGATTCAGCCAGAAGGCTAACGAAGAAGGCGCTCCAGCCTTCCGTGGCAAAAGCGGCGCAAAGTCACCCTTGCCTCACAAGCTCTCGGAGGCCACGCTCGGTTCAGAACCTGGTGCGGGGCAACAGAACCCTGTTTGATCGCCGCAACGACTGACGGCGTCACGCCGACTTGGCTCGTGTATTTCGCGCAGGGCTATCTCCTTTCGCCGCAAGCCGCTTCGGGTCTGTGGCGTTTAGGCCCGTGTGTGGGTCATACGGCATAAGGCAAAGCTTAGCCCATGCTCGTCGTCGGTACTGAAGAACCGCCCCTGGCGTTCGGTTCCCCTTGGCCCCGTCGGCCTGCCGGCCTCGCGCCTTGTATCACGAACGTTGCGCCATCGGCGCCGCAAGGCGCGCAGGGAAAAAAGCCGAGCGGGCGGGGAGATGCCCGTCTTGGTTTCTCACCCTCGCCCCATCCGGGCCGCGGGTTGGTTTGGGGGCGTGCCCTTTTGGGGTGTGCTTCTGGTTTTGTGCGTGTTTGCTTGGGCGATTGCGAGCCAAGGGCTTAAGGGAAGGCGCTGTGGGCTGCGCTCTTTTGGCTGCTTCTTAAAACACGACGCCGCGGAAGGTATCGACCCATGGTTGTGCCTCTGTGGGCAGCGCTCTTTTGGCTGCTTGTTAACCCCTTCCTGAGGGGGCTGCCCTCGTTGCACGCGCGCTTCACGCGCCCGTGGGCCTTTCTGGCCGCATGAGGCCCCGGGGAGGGGCTTTCGTGGTCTTTTGCGGCCTTTGTTGTCGAAAGGCTCTGAGGGCTGGTTTGCTCGGGCCCGCCTTTGGGGCTGCGCTTTCTCTTGGCCCGCGCGTGGGGGCGCATCCGATCTGCGCCGGGTCTGGGGCGTTCTTTTCTGTGCCTGCGGGGGCGCCGCTTAAGCTTTACTCAGCCGCCACGCAGGCCTTGGGATTGTTCGGATGCTGCGTCCAATCCATGGGCTCGGCCAGCACCACCTGGCCCGTGCGAGGGTCAACCGTGCCGGGCGGCAGCCGCTCCATCGTGATGCAGCCCTCAACCGGGCAGACATTCACGCACAGATTGCACGCCACGCATTCGGCATCATTGACCACAAACACCCGCCCGGGCTTCATCACAATCGCCTGGTGGCTGGTGTCTTCACAGGCCGCATAGCAGCGCCCGCATTTGATGCAGAGCTCCTGGTTGATCCGCGCCTTAGTGACATAGTTCAAGTTCAGATACTGCCAATCGGTCACCTTCGGCACCGCGCGGCCAACCAGATCTGACAGCGTCATCCCCTTGCGGTCGAGATAAAGCGACAGCCCCGCTGTGAGCTCCTTGATAATCCCGAACCCATAGGTCATGGCCGCTGTGCACACCTGCACCGTGCCTGCGCCGAGGGCCAAAAATTCCGCCGCATCGCGCCAGGTGGTGATCCCGCCGATCCCCGAAATCGGCTTGCCGCGGGTTTCGGGGTCGCGGGCGATCTCGGCCACCATGTTGAGCGCAATCGGCTTCACCGCCGGCCCGCAATAGCCGCCATGCGTGCCCTTGCCATCGATCGAGGGCTCAGGGCTGAAGGTGTCAAGATCAACCCCAGTAATCGAGTTGATCGTGTTGATCAGGCTCACCGCATCCGCCCCGCCCCGAAACGCCGCCCGCGCCGGATAACGGATATCGGTGATGTTGGGCGTGAGCTTCACAATCACCGGCATCCGCGTATGCGCCTTGCACCAGCGCGTGACCATCTCGATATACTCCGGCACCTGGCCCACAGCCGAGCCCATGCCGCGCTCGCTCATCCCATGCGGGCAGCCAAAGTTGAGCTCAACACCGTCCGCCTCGGTCTCCTCAACGCGCTTGAGGATCGTCTTCCAGCTCTCCTCGTCACACGGCACCATCAGCGAGACAATGAGCGCCCGCTCCGGCCAGTCGCGTTTCACTTGCTTGATCTCGCGCAGATTGACCTCAAGCGGGCGGTCGGTGATGAGCTCGATGTTGTTCATCCCCAAAAGCCGCCGGTCCGGCCCCCAAATCGCCCCATAGCGGGGGCCGTTGACGTTGACCACTGGCGGATCAAGCCCAAGCGTCTTCCACACCACCCCGCCCCAGCCCGCCTTAAAGGCGCGCACGACGTTGTATTCCTTATCCGTCGGTGGGGCCGAGGCCAGCCAAAACGGATTGGGCGACTTGATGCCCAAAAATTCAGTCGCAAGGCTTGCCATCTGCTCTCTCCCCCTTCAGCGCGCGCGCCCCACAGCGCCCATCAAGACATGATGGATGTCCTCAGCCGCATCCCGCCCCTCGGCAACCGCAACCACCGTCAGATCTTCGCCCGGCGTGGCATCACCCCCAGCCCAGACCCGCTCAAGCCCCGTGCGGCCCGGCCCTTCAACGACGATCTTGCCATTTTTGACCTCAAGCCCCGCGGGCACCGGCCCAAGCTTCTGCCCAATCGCCACCAGCACCTGATCAGCCGCAAGGCGGAAGGTCTCGCCCGTGCGCTCAAGCCCGCTTGGCCCCTCGCGCGTATAGGCAAACTCCACCGCCTCAACCTTCCCCTCACCCAAAATCGCCACCGGCACCGCCTCGGTGCGGATCAACACCCCAATCTCGGCCGCAAACTCAAGCTCATGCGCCGAAGCCGCCATCTTCGCACGGCTGCGCCGATAAACCATCGTCACCTCCTCGGCGCCCAGAAGCTTGGCCTGCGCTGCCGCATCAACGGCGGTCATACCCCCGCCAATGACCACCACCCGCCGCCCCACCGCCAGCCGGCTTAAGTCAGAAGCCTGCCTGAGCTCGGCAATGAACTCAACCGCCGGACGCACCCCAGGCAGATCTTCCCCCGGCACACCAAGCCGGTTCACATCCTGCAACCCCACACCCAAAAAGACCGCATCAAAATCCGCCAACAGCTCCGCAAGCGTCACATCCCGCCCAAGCGCAACCCCAGTCTTAATCGTGATCCCACCAATACCAAGCAGCCAGTCAATTTCTGCCTGCGCAAAATTATTCACCACCTTATAAGCCGCAATCCCATATTCGTTGAGCCCGCCCGGCTTCGCACGCGCCTCGAAAATCACCACCTCGTGGCCATACATCGCCAGCCGATGCGCACAGGCAAGCCCAGCAGGGCCCGCCCCCACCACCGCCACCCGCCGCCCCGAAGACGCCGCACGCCGAAAAGGATGCGGCTTGCCCATCATCGAATCAGTCGCATAACGCTGCAAACGCCCAATCTCAACCGGCGCACCCTCAGCCGCCATCCGCACACAGGCCCCCTCACAAAGATTCTCCGTCGGACAGACCCGCGCGCACATCCCACCAAGAATGTTCTGCTCAAGAATGGTCAGCGCCGCAGCCTCAGGAACCCCCGCCTGAATCTCTCGAATAAACAGCGGAATGTCGATCGCCGTCGGACACGCCGCAATACAGGGCGCATCATAGCAAAAATAACAGCGCTCCGCAGCAACCCGCGCCTCATAAGCCGAAAACGGCGCCTCACGATCACCAAAAACCGACACCGCCTTCCCCCCACTCGCCCACCCCAACCCCTCAACAGACTCCAAACCCATCACTCTCTGCATCGCCCATCCCCACACCAGGCCTCTCCCATCCACCCCATTCTGCCATAAGAAAAAATTTTATCAACTGATAAAATTTGGCGTCGGGGAGGGGGCAAACACATGCAGCCGATGCAAGGTGCCGGCAATTTTGATCAGTTGCTGCTTCTAAACGTTGGCAAGGAAACGGCTCGAACTTTGGCATGATAAGACGCCGCGTGTGGCCACAACGTGCTGCGTAAGACAGCGTACCGAGCCTCAAGGGCTCATTGACGCAACTGTGCTTTCAGAGAAACACCTGAACCATTCCGCTGGTGCTGGGTTCAGTTTTTCTCGTTTCACGCGTGTTTTGCGCCGCTCAGAGTTCACCCGTCGTGTCTAACCGGAAGCTCTGGGGCGGGGTGATGCTGACGAGGCGCACAGACCTGAGGATCAACGCGGGAACGGAGTGCTGGACTTTTTTGATCGGTTCCTCGTCTGAGGTCCTGCGCGAGGCTTTATGTCGGACCCAGGGGTTCTGATCCACCGATGCTGTGTGTCGGCCTCGGTCGTGGGCGAGCGCGTGCGTTTCTTGCGCCCAAGGTCGCGCGCGCAGACAAAGCGGTTGGGTTTCGTTGTGCGGGCATGATCTGCGCGCAAGGGGTCGGAGTCAGCAAAACGCATGTGATTTGGTCTCTGCGCGTCTGACGGGGGAGGGTCGACTTTTCTCCTCCCCGCGGTCCGCTGCCCGCGTACGCGCAAGGCTCCCTGAGCGGCCTCACCCCGCCCAGCCCTGAGCGCTGGCCTTTCCTTCAGGGCCACGACCTGAGGGTTGAGGCTCGCAGAGGCGACATTGAGGCGATTTTATGTAAACAAAGAGTCGACATCGCCCATGCAAACTTTGACCAGACGCGCCGCGAGCCTGCGTTGTCGAGATGGCGTCGTTGACGGAGCAGCGTGCGGGGGAAGCCTTGACGCGTCCGC
>FWWL01002767.1_pt1 | contig 34664 bp, 30 predicted proteins | sample 2228331 | NCBI WGS metagenome assembly FWWL01 (sample SAMEA103939775, study PRJEB20133) | metagenome
GAGTTGGCCCTCAAGCACCAGAATCTGGCCCAATTGAAGTTCCGAGTTAAACATTGCCCACAGTTCCTTTTCGCCGCAGCCGTCTCTTCCCGCCGGTGGACGACGCTGCTTTACACTTCCACGCTTTCTCAAACAAAAATTATGCCACGGAGATGAAAGATTCTTCGCCTGGGAGTAGCTGAAAGAGTAGGCACAGAGAGATCTTCTAAGTTGGCTATCTACAATGTGTTGTCTTGATTGGTTTTTCTCGCGGTCGCGTTGGGCGGCTCGGTTGGCCGGCGCTCAAAGCGTAAAAATGCAATTCATCGCCGGCGCGGGCGCACAAATCGCCCAACGTAGACGGCTCCTTCCGCGACGAAAGCAATTCGCTGGCCGTCGGGACTCACCACGGGGTGGGATTCCACGATTCCGGGAGTATTGGTGATATTCGTGCGTTCGCTGCCGTCCGCTGCGGCGTACCAAAGATCGCCGTCGATGATCGTTTGCCCATCGCTAACGGGGATGTCGTAGACGATTCCGCTCGAGTCGGGCAGCCAGCTTGGATTTTCCCCCTTTTCCACGCTGATCGTCTGCTTGCCATCCACCGTGGAGATGTAGATGCCCGTCTCGATACCAATGTACACCACAAGTGTTTCGTTGGGTGAAAGCCTGGGGCTGTGGAAGCGATCCTGGCTCCCCGTGATTCGTTTGAGCCCCCCTTCTTCATCCCGGATGTAAATTTGCCCTTCGCGTTCGATGACCTTGCGCGGGAGCTCGGGCAGGGGATATTTTTCGCCCGTCAGCATGAGGGCCACCGGCCGCCGGTCAATGCTTTGCACGATGACCTGGAGCCCATCGCTGGTCCACGTCATCTCCGCACCGGCGAGGCGGTCATCGGAAATCTGCCGCGCTTCGAGTGTGTTCGGTCCCGCCGTCCAGACCCCGTCGAGCTGGCGCGTTGTGAACACAAGATCCAAACCGAGCGGTGACCACGTAGGGTGAATGAAATCGCCAGGCTTCGTGACCGCGTACGCGCCCAGAACGTGCGTGCCGCCCGGTTGCCATGACGGGTGGACGATGAGACTCGGGCGCTGGCTCTCCGCGGTTGTTGTGGTAGTATCGCTTTCACTGGTCGAGGGCGTTTCCGTCACGGGCGTGGGCTGAGGCGGCTTGAGAATATCGCGTGGGGCAAGCTTCGTTTTGGCCTTGCTGACGCCAATCTCGATGCGGTCTTCGCGCGCGCGACGCAGCGGATGCTTGGCAAGGTAGTACGTGACCCCAATGCTTGCCACGACTATCACGAGCGTCAGGGCAATGAGATCAATTCTGCGCACTGGTTCTCTTGTTTCGCCTCACGCTAAAATTCGCTGCCATGTCGGCGCCACAGCTTTTCGCCCTCACAGTAATCATCCTTACGCTCGGCGCAAGAAGGGAATTTGAATTTTTCTCGCTCGTGGGCCAAAGAATCACTCAGAAATGAGCATTCGGCATCAACTGGGATCGCTTCTCGAGCGTTATGCCGCGAGTCGTCATTTCAAGCGGCGCCTTCAGTGGGCAGTTGGCCACGCCCGCCCTGGCGGCCCGCGTCCGCCGTCGCGCATTGCTCATCTGCGCTTTATCCATGTCGAGCCCTCCTTCCTGTGCAACCTGGAATGCCAAATGTGCCCCAGGCTGATCCAAGGCCACAGCGAAGGGCTGATGCCGCCTGAACGCTTCGAAAAACTCGTGCCGCTGTTTCCCTACCTCGACGCCGTCGTTTTGACAGGTTTTGGCGAGCCCTTTATTAACCCCCACCTGCCCGATTTTATCGCCGCGATTCGGGGGGCGGGAGCGCGCCCCTGCCTCAGCACAAATGGCACACTCCTCGATGAAACACGCGCCCAAGCTGCGCTCGATGCGGGCGTTCAGCACGTGCAGTTTTCCATTGATGCCGGGCAAGCCGAGACGTTTGAGCGCATCCGAACAGGGGCACGGTGGAATCGCGTCATCCAGAACGCGCGTCGGTTCCACGAGCTGCGCCGTGAGGGCTGCTTCGCGGACGTCGAAACAGGCTGGGTGTTCATTCTCATGCGCGACAACTGGCGCGAATTGCCCCAGGCCGTCGCTCTCGCCGCTCAGATTGGCTTTGATCTCTTCACGGCCAAGCTCATCGAGCGGCGCGAGCTTCCCTACGAGTGCGACCAGGATATCCACGACCAGCAAGGCCGCCTCCTCATCGATCCCGTAGAGTTTCAAGCGGTTCTCGATCGAGCTCGCGCCATCGCCGACGAGGCTGGCATGTTCTTCGTCGTCCATGAGTTCTTTGCTGGCTATGCCGGGGCGTGCCTGGCGGATCCTTTGCGCGGGGTTTTCGTCGATTGGATGGGCAATGTCACCCCTTGCTGCCACCTCCCCGTGCGCGATGAAATGGGCAATCACCCGGAGCACAGCTTTGGCAACGTCGAAGACGCCCACATCTTCGATATTCTTGCAGGTGCCCAAGCTCAAAACTTCTGGAACCAGTGGCGCACGCGCACCATTCCCCACGTATGTCGCCGCTGCCATCAAATAGCCCGTCTTCCTGAGCGTCACCTCTATCGCTCGATCGAAAAGATGCCCTTTTGATCCGTGGCAAGCGCAAGTGAGGCGTGGCTCTGCGGCGGGGCCGCCCTGGCGAACTCTCCTCAACTTACGGTGCGGAGTCGACGTCGAACTCCAGATACCAGGCAACACTTCCAAGTAGTGTAGTATCGTTTTGACCCACTTGCACCTCTTGGCTCAAAGCATGACGCTAAATCTTGTTTAGTAAGCATCACAATATCAACATATGGCGTTGGCTCCTTCGTGGCGGGGGAGTAGGCACTGAATTTGCACATTGTGAGGCGATGTACGGCCGACCTCGCTCACGAGGCGGTCAAGGCAGGGGGGGAGGGAGGAGGAACCGTGCAATTCTTACTTTTAGAGAGAGGAAGAAACTATGAGCAAGATCATCGGAATTGATTTGGGTACGACCAACAGCTGTGTCGCCGTGATGGAAGGCGGCGAGCCTGTTGTCATCCCCAACGCTGAAGGATCCCGCACGACCCCCTCAGTGGTGGGGTTCACCAAAAATGGGGAAATTCTCGTGGGGGCTGTAGCAAAGCGCCAGGCCATCACGAACCCTGAAAACACGATCTTTAGCATCAAGCGCTTCATGGGGCGCCGCTACGAGGAAGTCACCGAAGAGATCAAGCGTGTGCCGTACAAGGTCGTGCGGCGCGATGATGGTGGCGTGGCTGTCGAGGTCATGGGCAAACTTTACACTCCGCCCGAAATCTCGGCGCGTATCCTTCAGAAGATGAAGCAAACGGCCGAAGATTACCTGGGCGAAAAGGTCACCAAAGCCGTCATCACCGTTCCGGCGTACTTCAATGACTCGCAGCGCCAAGCAACCAAGGATGCAGGGCGCATCGCCGGACTCGAAGTGCTGCGTATCATCAACGAGCCGACGGCTGCGGCGTTGGCCTATGGTCTCGATAAGAAAAAGGACGAGACCATTGCCGTGTACGACCTCGGTGGCGGAACCTTCGACATCTCGATCCTCGAGTTGGGCGAAGGCGTCTTCGAGGTGAAAAGCACGAACGGAGATACGCACCTGGGCGGCGACGACTTTGATCAGCGGCTGATCGATTACGTGGCCGATGAGTTCAAGAAAGAGACCGGCATCGACCTGCGTAAGGATCCGATGGCGCTCCAGCGTCTCAAGGAGGCTTGCGAAAAGGCCAAATGCGAGCTCTCGAGCGCCATGCAGACGAACATCAACCTGCCGTTCATCACGGCAGATGCGAGCGGCCCGAAGCACCTCAACATGGACATCACCCGGGCCAAGTTCGAGCAGCTCATCATGGACCTCGTGGAGCGCACGCTTGGTCCCTGCAAGCAGGCGCTCGAAGACGCTGGTCTCAAGGTTGAGGACATCGACGAGGTCATCCTTGTCGGTGGTTCCACCCGTATCCCACTCGTGCAGCAGAAAGTGCGCGAGTTCTTCAAGAAGGAGCCCTGTAAGGGCGTCAATCCCGATGAAGTTGTGGCGATCGGTGCAGCCATCCAGGCGGGCGTGCTTGGCGGTGAGGTGAGCGACGTGCTCTTGCTCGACGTCACGCCACTGTCGCTGGGCATCGAGACGCTTGGCGGTGTCTTCACGAAGCTCATCGAGCGCAACACGACCATTCCGTGCCGCAAGTCGGAGATCTTCTCCACGGCCACGGATAACCAGACCGCGGTCACCATTCACGTCCTGCAGGGTGAGCGCGAGCTGGCCAAGGATAACCGGACGCTCGGCAAGTTCGAGCTGGTGGGCATTCCGCCCGCACCGCGTGGTGTGCCGCAAATCGAGGTCACCTTTGACATCGATGCTAACGGCATTCTCCACGTGAGCGCCAAAGACCTTGGCACCGGCAAGGAGCAGAGCATCCGCATCACCGCCACCAGCGGCTTAACCGAAGAAGAGATCAAGCGCATGATCAAGGAGGCGGAGGAGCACGCGGCGGAAGATGCGGCGAAGCGCGAAGAGATTGCGCTGCGCAACCAGGCCGATGCTCTCGTCTACAGTGTCGAGCGCACACTGAAAGAGGTCGGCGACAAGATCGACGGCGCCGACAAGCTGGCGATCGAGGACGCGTTGCGCGATCTGAAGAAAGCCATCGAGAGCGGCACGAAGGACGAAGTGAAGGCCGGCATCGAGCGGCTCAATGCTGCCAGCCACAAGCTGAGCGAGCATCTCTATCGTCAGGCAGCCGCTGGGGCTTCTGCGACCGGCACCAGCGCGGGCAGCGCCGGGGCTAGCTCAAGCACCTCGGCGTCCGGCAGCTCCTCGAGGGGCGGGCCCGACGTCGTCGAAGGCGAAATTGTCGACGACAATAAGTAAGTTTGCTCCTTCATGTCGCTTCATAGTGGCGGGATCAACTCGGCGTTGATCCCGCTTCTTTTTTTTGCAGTGAGGTCTTTGCCCTAAGAAGTCCCCACACAATTCCTGCGCGCGGAGCTTTCGCACGCAAGCACGATGGGAGCTACTGCGCGACTCGGCCGCTATCGGCCGCCGGAACCAGCAGCGCCAAAATCTCCTCCGGCGCGTGTGCCACGAAGTCGGGCTTTTCGTCGTCGTGAAGAGGCTCTTTTTTCGACACGCAATGCTGACGAATGCTCTCAGCGTAGGCCTTCTCGAACCGATCTTTTGGCTCCCAACCGCGGCGCTCAAAGCTCATGGAGAGCCAGAAGGTTTTCATTCCCAGCCGTCGCGCCGGCGCGATGTCGTTATCCACGCGGTCGCCCACCATGAGTGCCCGTTCTGGTTCCACGCCAGCCTTTTCCAGCGCCCACGTGAAAATGCCGCGGTGGGGTTTTTCGATTCCTAATTCTTCGCTAATGGCATGAATATCGAAGAGATCCCAGAGGCCGCGTTTTGTGAGAACGTCGCGAATTTGGCGTGGCTGATTGGCGATGAGCCCCAGGCGATAGTGTTGCCGTAACTCACACGCCACCTCTGCCATGCCTGGAATAGGCGGAGAATAACGTTCCCACTGCTCAAAAAGCTCCGCACGCGTGCGGCGTCTCCACTCAGCGTACTGCGACTCTTCGATAAAGCTCTGGATGAAGCTCCACAAATGACCACCGTTGCGTACGTGATCCAAGCGAGCTGAAAAGAACTCCTCAGGCGTCCAACGGTTTTCGCCCCCGAGGTGCTCGTAAAGGCGTCGGTAGAGAAAAGCAGCGGCGGGGTCATCCGACACAAAGACGTTCCCCACGTCGAAGAAGATCATTTCTAAATTGCTCTCAGCCATCAAATCCTCTCTTCAGCGGAAAGCGACTTCTCATGCGTCCTTCGAGGAACAACGTTTTTGAGGTGGGGACGGCGAGGTTCGTTGGTCAAATCATAAAAGAAATTGCGTCGCATCGGTGTGAAACCGGCATCGCGGATGAGCCGCTCGATGCCGCGCGCGTCCAGTTTGTAAGTTGTCCCCGCTGCACTCACAACGTTCTCCTCGATCATCGTGCTCCCCATGTCGTCGCACCCAAAGAAAAGGGAAATTTGCCCGATCTTTTCTCCCTGGGTCACCCACGACGCTTGGAAGTGGGGGATATTATCGAGGAAAAGTCGCGCGATCGCCACCGTTCGCAAGTAATCAAAAGCTCCTGCGGTTGGGCACTGCAACGGCAGGTCTGGGGACTTCTGGTAGGTCCACGCAATGAAGGCTGTGAAGACGCCGCACTCGTCCTGGAGATCGCGCAGGCGTTTCAAGTGTTCCACTCTCTCTTCAAGCGTCTCGATGTGGCCAAACATCATGGTTGCAGTCCCACGCATGCCGCACTCAGCCACAGCCCGCATTACGTTTAGCCAATCTTCGGTAAGCGCTTTGTTGCGCGTGATTTTCTTGCGCACACGGTCGACGAGGATTTCTCCCCCGCCGCCGGGGAGCGAGTCTAGTCCCGCCTTATAGAGTCGGCGCAGCACCTCACGATAGCGCATTTTCCAGATGCGCGCAAACCAGTGAATCTCAGGGGGCGAAAATGCATGAATGTGAACCCCGAAGCGCGTCTTGATGTGACGGAGGAGATCTTCGTACCATTCCAAGGGCAAACTCGGATGGAGGCCTCCCTGCATGAGGATTTGACGTCCGCCCACGCGCACGAGTTCTTCGAGTTTCTGGTCAAGCTCTTCCCGGCTCAAGACGTACCCACGTTTCGTGTCGCCTGGCTTGGCATAGAAGCCGCAAAAATCGCAGTCGGCTGCGCAGATGTTCGAGTAATTGAGGTTTCTCTCGATGATATAAGTGACGCGTTCAGGGGAGTTGATCCTCAAGCGAACGGCATGCGCGGCTGCCCCAAGCGCCCCCAAATCATGACTGCGAAAAAGCTCCAGCGCTTCCTCGCAACTCAGCCGTTCGCCCTGCACGGCCTTCGTCAGAATGCTGTCAATTCTCATCGAATCCGTACCCGTCTCGTCTCGTTCTAGCCTCTCCAGGCGCGCCGCATTCATGCCCCAGGCGACAGTGACAGACGGGGGAAAACGCTTACAGCAGCGTGGGAGCACACCCACCGCGCCCTGCTCAGTCGGGGGCAACCCCAATTTTCTCACTTCATTTTTAGTTGAAAGAATGCTTTTCGTAGGCACCAAAAACAAGAACTGGGATGCACCGTCTTACTTCCAAAACGAGAATGGAAAACGCCATGATTAGATCGGTTCTTTCGAAAGCTGCTCTAGGAAAAATTTTGGGCGCTGCGCTTCTTGCTTTCAGCGCCATGCTCCCGGCGCAACCCGATGTTCAACCGGAAGAAATCCGCCCTCCAGCTCCGGATGTGAAACCGGCCTCTGCCCAGACTCCAGCTGCAGCGCCTTCTCAAGCGTGGCCCTTGTCAGGACCTCTCACCGCAGAGATGCTCGGCAATGGCGTGTGGTGGCGACCGACCTTTGACGAAGCTGCCGCAGAAAAAGTGATGAGTGACCTCGAACGTTGGGGCTACAAGAACTGCTTCGTGGAGAGTTTTTGGGGCGGTCAGGTCATTTTCCCCTCTTCGCACTTTCCTGCAAAGACAAATGATGGCAAGGATTGGCTCAAAATCTTCTGCGAGATTGGAGCGCGCCACAATGTGCGCGTCCACGCCTGGATCCACACCTTTTTCTGGCATTATGGGCGCGACCGCATCACAAGCGGGACACTTGTGGGTGATCATCCCGACTGGATCGAGATTTCTCGCACCGGTGACCCCCCTGCACGCGGCGAAAAGGACTACGTCTTCGTCAGCCCAGCACACCCCGAAGTGCGGCGCCAGCTCGCCCTGCTCGTCGATGAGCTCTGCCAGCGACCCATTGCCGGCGTCAATATCGACTACATTCGCTATCCTTTCGCCGAGCCTGACTTCGGATACAATCCCGCAGCTGTGGAGAGGTTCCGCCGGGAAACGGGGCTCGATCCGATGACAATTCAACCCGATATGAATCCCGAGAGTCCGTGGATGAAATGGGTGGCCTTCCGCGAGCGGATGGTCATGGAGACCGTGGAAGAGCTTACCAATCGCACGCGCATGGCGGGAATCCAACAGCGCCGACGCATCGTCGTCTCTTCTGCCTTCTTCCCCGGTTACAAGAAAGAAAGAGGACAGAACCCCAAGTACCAGAATTGGTACGAGTGGGTGAAACGCAACCTTCTCGATTTCTCAACCCCCATGTGCTATAGCCCGACACTTGCCGGCCTCAAGGAGGAGTTCGAGGAAGTCAAGCTGGCGCACCAAGGAACGCAGGTCGTGCCGATGCCTGGACTAGCCGTTGGGCAGTTCTATAGCCCGCATCCTCCCCTTGCTGACCAGCTCAAGCTTCTCAAGGAAGCTGGTTATCCCATCCATGCTGTGTTCAAATACGACACTCTCGCTGACGAGATGAAGTAAACGACGCTTCAAAATCTGAGAGGGATTCCTCTCACCAGAGGAATGTGACAATGCCGGAGCCCACGAAAAGGGATCCGGCATTTGTTTTTCCCGCAAAACGTCCTGCGCAGGCTGCTCGCGAGCAAAGCAAGGAGCCATTCTCCCCGCTCGCGTGATCGTGGCCATTGACAATTGTCCGCCCGTCTCGTTGGATTGGGTTTGGGCTAGCTTCCCTGGCCGGGAGGGCACGAGCGCCCGAAAACGAACATCGCAATAAGAAGGGGAGTGGCAGTGAAACGCAAATTCCGCATGGGGATGGTGGGTGGCGGTAAAGGAGCCTTTATCGGTGCGGTCCATCGCATGGCCGCTACCCTCGACGGCTTGGCCGAGCTCGCTTGCGGCGCATTCTCAAGCAACCCCCAGCGAAGCCTGGCCAGCGCCCGTGAACTGGGAGTCCCGCCCCATCGCGCCTATCCGAACTATCGCCAAATGTTCGAGCGAGAAGCTACCCTTCCCGATGGCGACCGCATGGACTTTGTGACGATCGTCACACCGAATCATCTTCACTATGAAGTGGCACGCGCGGCCATGGAAGCCGGCTTTGATGTCGTTTGCGAAAAACCTCTGACCACCACACTTGAGGAGGCTCTCGAACTGCAAGAGCTGGCTGAGCGCACGGGGCGGCTCTTTGCCGTCACGTTCAATTACTCGGGATACCCGCTCGTCAAGCAGGCACGCCATCTCGTGCGCTCGGGAGCCTTGGGCGAGATCCGAAAAGTCTGTGTTGAATACGTTCAAGGCTGGTTGGCCTTTCCCATCGAAAACGAGGGGCAGAAACAAGCCGCGTGGCGCACCGATCCAGCGCAGGCCGGCCCAGCCGGTTGTCTCGGCGATATTGGAACCCATGCGGCCCACCTCGCTGAGTACATCACAGGGGCACGCATTTGCGAACTCTGTGCGCGCCTGACCACTTTCGTCCCGGGCCGGCGTGTCGACGATGATGTCGCCGTCCTGCTGCGCTTCGACTCGGGCGCTGAGGGCTTTCTCCATGCCTCGCAGGTGGCGATTGACGAAGAAAACGCTCTCTCCATTCGCGTCTACGGCACACGCGGCGCGCTCGAGTGGCGCCAGGAAGAACCCAACACGCTCATCCTCAAATGGGCCGACCGCCCCCGCGAAATTCTGCGGGCAGGCGTCAATTATGGAGAACGACTCTGCAGCGAAGCGCGCGCTGCTTTGCGTCTGCCCTGCGGCCATCCTGAAGGCTTCATCGAGGCATTCGCTAACATCTACCGGGGTTTTTTCGCGGCCTTGGCTCGCCGCCCCGGCGAAACGATCGAAGCCCCTGAGCTCGACTATCCAACCCTCGATCAGGCTGTGCGTATCATGGCCTTTGTTGATGCCGTTTTGAAAAACGCCCACAGCTCCACGAAGTGGACAGAGCTATCAATTTAGCAAAATAACCATCAATGATCAAGGAGCGAGAAAACCGATGCGACCAGTGACACTCTTCACAGGGCAATGGGCCGACCTGCCTCTGAAAGAATTAGCTCGGTTGGCGAGCGGCATGGGCTATGACGGCTTAGAGCTGGCGTGCTGGGGCGATCATTTTGACGTTGTGCGGGCGTTGGAGGAGCCGCGCTTTGTTGACGAACACCGTCGCCTCCTCAGCGATGCCAATCTCAAGGTGTGGGCGATTTCTAACCACCTTGTCGGCCAAGCGGTGTGCGACCGCATCGATGAGCGGCACCGTGCTATCCTCCCCGCTCACGTATGGGGCGATGGTGAGCCGGAAGGGGTGCGCCAGCGCGCTGCCGAAGAGATGAAGCGCACGGCCCGGGCCGCAGCCGCCCTCGGCGTGAGGGTCGTGAACGGTTTCACTGGCAGCAGCATCTGGCACCTTCTCTACAGTTTCCCGCCGGTGCCCTCATCGTGGGTCGAGGAGGGCTTTGCGGATTTTGCCCGTCGATGGAAGCCCATCCTCGATGAGTTCGAATCGTGCGGCGTGCGGTTTGCCCTCGAGGTGCACCCCACGGAGATTGCTTTCGATATCGTGACGGCGCAGAGGGCACTCGATGCGCTCGGCGGGCATCCTGCGTTTGGGTTCAACTTCGATCCCAGCCACCTGGCCTATCAAGGCGTTGATCCCGTGGCGTTCCTGCGTCACTTCCGAGATCGCATCTTTCACGTCCACATGAAGGATGTCTGGTGGTCTCCAGTGCCTGCGGCGAGCGGAGTCTTCGGCGGATATCTTGAGTTTGGCGATTCGCGTCGCTACTGGGATTTCCGCTCTCTTGGGCGCGGCCGCGTCGATTTCGAGGCCATCATCCGCGCGCTCAATGAGATTGGCTACGAAGGGCCGCTTTCCGTGGAATGGGAAGATGCGGGCATGGATCGACTCCACGGGGCGCGCGAAGCGTGTGCATTTGTTAGGCGCTTGGATTTCCCTCCATCCAAGCGCGCTTTCGATGCCGCCTTTGCGCGCGACGATCAGCCTTCGTAGCCGGCCAGAGGCTTAGCGAGGATTTTCGACGAAAGGCCCGCCGCGGCACCATTTGAGATACTCCAGCGCGTGGACCTGTCCCGTCATCTCCAGCGCGTCGCGGTAAACGGGGTCGTGCCAACCTTCGATGTCGATAGAGCCGCGGAATCCGCCCATACGTAACTCGCTGATGACATCGGCCCAGTTCGTGTCGCCAAACCCAGGCGTCCGATGAAAGCACCATGGCACATTACCCTGGATGCCGTGCTCGCGAATGACGTCCCAGCGGATTGTGGCGTCCTTTCCGTGGAGGTGGAAGATCTTTTTCACCCACTTGCGCAGTTGGGGCACCGGCTCAATGAGCTGGACAAGCTGGTGACACGGCTCCCATTCGAGCCCCAGATTCTCGTCGGGCAAGGCGTCGAACATGAGCTCCCACGCGTCGGGATTGTGGGCGATGTTCCAATCGCCGGTGTGCCAGTTGCCGCCCATGGCGCAATTCTCAAATGCGATGCGCACTCCCTTATCGGCAGCACGTTTGGCGAGCGGCCCAAAAACCTCCGCAAAGCGTGGGATGGAACCAGGGATCGAGGCGCCCGGCACTCGACCGGCAAAGCCTGCTACGATATCCGCCCCAAATTCGTGAACCGTATCAATGGCGCGCTCAAAAAGGTGGCGAAGTTTCTCATCGGTGGGTGTGGTGCCCAAAGGGTTGCCAAAGACTCCGAGCGAGCTGATGACAGCGCCGCTACCCTCCAGCACGTCGCACACACGGCGAGCGAGCTCGCGGAGATCCACATCCACGTCGTCGTTGCCAAAGGTGAGGCTGAAGCTCTCAAACCCATACGGTAGGATTTGCCGGATGTACTCGGGAGCGCGGCTTCCCGGCACAAGGGTTCCAATCCGAATATCAAGCTGTGGTGAGGGCGAAATCATTTATCCGTTTCCTCTCTCAGGATGGTGGCAATTGCTTGAGCCGTTGCAACACGCGCTCGACAATGGTCTGGATCAGAGCCTCGGGCGCTTGCGGGGGCACCCCCGCCTCGCACCAACTTTGTGGCGGTTGCCCCAGACGCCGATCCTCGTAGCCGAGCTTTTGCCGAATGCGCAGCAGGTCGCTCATCGCGCGCATGTCGAGCTGCTTGAGATCTCCCAGATGCGCTGCCAGAATGAGAATGCGGCAATACTGCTCCACCGTCTCCATTCGGTAATAGGCCTCGAAAGGATCTCGTCCGACAGTGATAGCTCCGTGATTTGTTAGCAAAAACGCGTTGTGGTTTTGCAAGTAGGGGACCGCAACATCGGCGAATTCCTGCGTTCCCGGGGTCGCGTAGGGCACGAGCGGAATCTCGCCGAGGAAGACCTCCACTTCAGGCAAGACGCATTTTGGTAAGTTGCGACGAACGATTGCAAACGCCGTAGCATGGGGCGGATGAACATGAACCACCGCTGCCACGTCCGGTCGGTAGCGGTAAATCGCCAAGTGGATGCGGATTTCGCTTGTCGGAGGTTTGGGCCCCGAGAGGAGGTTTCCCTGCATGTCAACGACCGGAAGCTCCTCCGGCCGCATGAATCCTTTGCTCACCATCGTTGGCGTGCAAAGGATGCGATCCGGGCCGAGACGCACGGAGAAATTCCCATCATTTGAGGCGATGTACTCGCGCTGCCACACTCGGCGACCGATCTCGCACAGAGCTGTGCGCGCCTCCTGCTCGTTGGCAATGATAGGGTGTGGTCTCTGCGACGTCGTCATGCCTTTCTCCATCGAACGCCGGCGTGTGCTCTGTGCAATAGAATTATCTGGTCAGTGGCCGAGAAAACCGCACAAACCCGACCGCTCAAGTTCCACTTGCGAATGTTTCTGGCGCACCGCAACATTGCTCGTCAAACATCAGTCAGAGGAAAGATCAGAGATGCCACGAAAGAAAATCACGATCGTTGGTGCAGGAAACGTAGGTGCGACGGCAGCTCACTGGGCCGCCGTGAAAGAACTCGGGGACATCGTCCTGCTGGACGTTGTGGAAGGCATCCCGCAAGGCAAGGCGCTTGACCTCGCCGAAGCCGGCCCCGTCGAGCTCTACGATGCCAAAATTGTCGGGACCAATCATTACGAGGACACCGCGAATAGCGACATCGTCATCATCACAGCAGGCATTGCCCGCAAGCCGGGAATGTCGCGCGACGACCTCCAGAAAACGAACGCGGCCATTGTCAAGTCCGTCGCGGAGCAAGCCGTTCGCTACTCGCCGAACGCCATTTTTATCGTTGTTTCGAACCCCCTCGACGTCATGGCCTATGTGACTTACAAAGTGACGGGCCTGCCGCGCGAGCGGGTCGTGGGCATGGCGGGCATCCTCGACACAGCGCGCTACCGAACCTTCATCGCCATGGAATTAGGCATTTCCGTCGAGGATATCCAAGCGCTTGTGCTCGGCGGCCATGGCGACGATATGGTCCCGCTGGCCAGCTACACGACCATTTCCGGAATCCCGCTCAGTCACTTCTTGCCTAAAGACAAGATTGAGACACTCGTTCAGCGCACACGCGACGGCGGCATTGAGATTGTCAATTATCTCAAAACCGGAAGCGCTTATTACGCGCCGAGCGCGGCAGCGATTCAAATGGCCGAGGCCATCCTAAAGGATAAGAAACGACTCCTGCCTTGCTCCGCCTATCTCCAAGGAGAGTTCGGCCTGAGCGACGTCTTTGTAGGCGTACCAGTGATCCTTGGAGAAGGGGGCATTGAGAAAATCGTCGAAGTTCAACTTACGGATGAAGAGAAGGCAGCTCTTCACCAGAGTGCGGAGCATGTACGAGCGAATATCGCCAAGCTTGAACTCTAGTGGTGACGCGACTGATGCGAGGCGGGGCGCCGTCAGCAAATGAGCGGTGGCGCCCCTTTTTCTCTGTTCGTGTCTTCCACCACTAAGCCCCACACCACTTTTTTGATTGGCAGCGTGAGCTTCCCCCCTTGAGCTAGCTTTCGATGGTAACGCGGCGGCGCCAAAAAGGTCAGCTCGCAACTCGATCGGCTTCACACGACGAGCCCAAAGGCACCTTTCGCCACAATCTCTGGTGGCCACTCGCGGTCGTTGGGGTGAGCGCATTGCTTGCTTTTGTTCCCACACTGGCGAACGATTTCACGAATTGGGATGATAATGTTAACCTAATCGACAACCCCTTCCTCCTACCTCCATCGTGGTGGGGATTTTTCGAGTTATGGAAAGCTCCCTACGAAAACCTCTACGTCCCGCTTTTCTACACAAGCTATTATCTTGATTTGTTGTTATCAGGTGGGCGTCCGAAACCCTTTGTCACCCACCTCATCAACCTCTTCACTCACGCTGCCAACGCCGTGCTTGTGGCGTTCGTGGTCCGCAAGCTGTGGCTTGCGAGCGAAGGACAACTCGGCGAGCGCGCAAGGGGCACGCGTGCCTGGGGCCTTGCGCTGCCTTGGACCGTCGGCGCACTTCTTTTTGCGGTTCATCCGATTCAAACGGAGGTTGTCGCGTGGGCGACCGGGCGAAAAGACCTGCTGGCAGCTTTCTTGTGTTTGGCGTCGTGGGTCTGTTGGCTCCATGCGGATGTGTGTGGACCAGAACGCCAAAAGCTCCTCCGCAAAGTTGCCTTTGGCCTTTTCCTGGCAGCGCTTTTCGCTAAACCAGCTTCGGTGGCGCTGCCGGCAGCGCTCCTGGTCTGCGATTGGTTTCTCTTTCGTCCTCACTGGATAGTTCTTGCGCGCCGTTACGCGCTCTGGTTCGCGGCGGCGGCCCTGTGGACAGTTACGACGAAAGGGACCCAGGAACTCTCGCAGCAAGCGCGCGAAGCGCTGACTCCTCTGTGGACGCGCCCATTTGTGGCCGCCGATGCCCTGCGGTTTTATTTGGGGAAGATTCTTTGGCCCCTCAATTTGGCCCCAGTCTACGCTCACACGCCGAAGCTCGCGAGTCGCGCCACTGAGTTTTGGCTTTCCCTGCCGTTGGTTTTGCTGGGCCTCGCATGGCTGTGGCGCCGTCGCACTGTTTGGGGCCTTGCCGCAGCGCTCTTCGTCGTGTTTGTGGCGCCGGTCCTTGGTCTGGTGCCCTTCGCCTATCAGCGCTATTCTACAGTGGCGGATCGTTACGTCTACCTCTCGATGGTCGGTGTGGCGCTTGCCGCCGCTGCAGCGTTGGGACGAGGTCTCGGGCGCTGGTCGGCGGAGCGCCTCGCAGCGGCTTCAGCGCTTCTTATCCTTGGGCTAGCGCTCTTATCCTGGCGCCAGTCGCGCGTCTGGCGCAATTCGGTCTCGCTATGGGAACACAATGTCCGTTTGATTCCCCACTGCGCCGTCGCTCATGCCAACTTAGCGGCCACCTACGCAACGGCTGATAAGAGAGAGGATGCCAAGCGCCACAATGAGAGAGCGTTGGAGCTCGATCCAGCTCAGGAGCGGGCGCACTCGAATCTTGGGCTCCTCCTGGCGTGGGAAGGCGAAACAACGCGCGCCGTCACGCATTTACGCCGCGCCATCGAGCTGCGCCCGAATTTTGCTGCGCCCTACGCACATCTGGGCGATTGCTATCTCAAGCTCGGCCAGCTCAAGGAAGCCGCGGATTACTACCGCGCCGCTTTGGATCGAGACCCGCGCAATGCCAAAGCAGCTCTTGGATTGAGTTACTGCTATTACCGGCGTGGGCGGGTCTCTGAAGCGGAGATTACTTTACAGGAAGCGATAGCCGCCCGACCGAACAACCCTGTCGTATGGGTGGCTTATGGCCATTTTTACCTTGAGACGGGCCGTATGGCTGAGGCTCGAGCAGCCTACGAACGGGCTTTGGCGGTTGATCCACACTACGAAGAAGCCAGGGCTGCACTGGAACATATGCAAAGAGTTGATCATCAGCCCTCCCACGTAATGTCGCATTAAGAACCGGAGCTTAGTCACAACGCCAAAATGTAGCTTGAACTAATATTTCAAGCGTGCGTAGGAGTCAATTTGTATCTTCAATTGGTCGGCGTTCGGCGTAAGTTGAAAGAGGACGAAACTCAATGTCAGTAGGCAAGAAACTAATCAAAACGATCTTGAGCCCGATCTCGAGCAGATGGGTGTACACTGCACGTCGGGGACCAGCGAAAGGAATGAGAATAAAGGGCGGTTTCCTCTTTCTTCCTCGTGCCGAGAAAGAGGACGTTTTTCACATTTATGAGGGGCAGCTTGTGGGTCAGGTTGTATTCGATGTAGGAGCCAACATAGGCACAACAACCCTCTTTTTTGCTAAGCAAGTTGGCCCGGAAGGATTCGTTGTGGCTTTCGAGCCGGTTCCGTCGCTCGCTAGGCGCCTATGGGATAATGTACAGGTCAACAATTTGCGAAATGTGCGTCTTTTCGAGTTAGCGTTGGGCGACACCGAGCAGAGAACAGAGCTGGCTTATCTCCCCGATTCGAGTGGGCTCTCTACCATCCGACTAGACCTTGTTCAAGAGAGAATTCGCAAAAGTGTTGTCGAGATGATCCCGGTAAAAGTCACCACGCTTGATTCAGTTGTGGAGCGAGAATCGCTACCTCTTCCGAACTTGATTAAAATCGATGTTGAGGGGTTTGAATACCAGGTTTTGCTTGGTGCCCAAAAAACTCTCTCGCAAGCTAGGCCAAGGCTTTGCATAGAAATACACTCTGCAGGACCAACTGATGAAAGTGTTTCTAAGATTTTCACGCTTTTGCAGCAGCTAGGGTACAAAATCTTTTCGCTGATGGATGGTGGGGCTGAGATCACCCCCAAAAATCTTACGCTTGTGCGTGGAAACCTTTGGGACTGTCTCCCTGATTAACTGAAAATACCCCTCCTGCCGAGGCGGAGTGTTGCGTTGAATGCTATCAATCCTGTTGTAGCTCTAAGGAATTTCTTCGCTAAAAAGGATTTCCATTTGAAAGCTTACGCGACTTTGGATTATAGCCCCAAGTGAATCAAGCTGCTCCGGACAAAAGCAACGAGTCCTACCACCCTCTGCTTCGTTGCATAGCGTTGGGGCGAAAACGATGGATGGATCGAAAACTTAGACAAAAATCCATTTCACCGCTCCGTGCTTTTTACCCATCATCTGATTAACCGAGTTACGTGAAGGAGGCGTCAACTGCTTTACTGAGTTCGCCACTACACAGCAAGTTTTCGTCTGGTGGGCAACTCTTGAATAGTTCGGCCGCATTTGAATACTCTGAGTGCGTTGCTTTTCTGTTTGCTCAAGGCCGGCGCCGCAGGGGTGCCGTGCGGTTGCTAAGTCACAGAGGAAAAGAACCATGGCTAAGTGTGCAGTTTGCGGAAAATCGCCGAGTGTCGGAAATCACGTCAGCCACGCCAATAACCGGCGCAAGCGGCGCTGGATGCCGAACCTCCAGCGCGTGCGCGCGATTGTCGGAGAAAGCGTGCGCCGCCTGCGTGTGTGCACCGAGTGTCTTCGCTCGGGGCGCGTGCAGAAGGCCATTTCGCGCTAGCGCGGCTAAGCCGATCGAGCTCGGCCGTTGCCGAGAGGATTCTCGTGCCGCCTCCCGCTTCCACAAGCTGGGGGCGGCACAAGCTTTTTCGTTCTTCTCTCGTTCCATGCTTGCGTAAGTGTGTCCGTGACTTCGTGAGCAGCTGACAGCGTCTTCCTCGGCTCGGGCCGGAATTCGCCACTTCAAGCGCAACCTCTTCTTTGCCCGCTCTCGCCGTGTTGGCCCGGGCGAAGCTCCCTTACTGTTCGGGGGATTGGCCCGACTTCCTCTTGCGTTGACGCAATTGTCATCCAATGGTGATGTCATGCTCATAAAATATCCCAAACGATTGCGTCTGGCGCAGCTTCCCACACCGATTCAATCGGCGCCGCGTTTGAGCGCCGAGCTTGGAGTCAATCTCTTCATCAAGCGCGATGATCTGACGGGCTCGGTGCTTTCCGGCAATAAAGTGCGTAAGCTTGAATTCTCGCTGGCAGAGGCTGTGCGGCAGGGTGCTCACGTTGTCATCACCGCCGGCGGCATTCAGTCGAATCACTGTCGCGCCACGGCCCTAGCTTGTGCGCAGCTCGGCCTGGAGTGTCATCTCATCTTGCGCGGCGCGCCTCCTGCGATTCCCGTTGGGAACGTCCTGCTCGACTATCTCGCGGGGGCACATTTTTCCTTTTTCCCTCGAGAAGTCTATTCCACGCGCAAGCCGCAGATCGTGAGCGAGCTCATGGACCACTATGCGAAAGAGGGCAAGAAGTCTTACTATATTCCCGTCGGCGCTTCTAACGCCATTGGCTCATTGGGCTACGCGCGTGCTTTTGAAGAGATCTGTACGCAGGCGCAGCGCATGGGGTTGCGTCTCGATCATATCGTCGCAGCCGTAGGCTCGGGCGGAACACTCGCAGGACTCATCGCAGGGAGAATTCTCTCACGGCGTCGCCGACCTGAAATTTGGGGGGTCAACGTTTGTGACGATGCGCCCACCTTTGTCGCCGAAGTTCATCGCATTCTCGAGGAAATGAACGACCGCTTTGGCACTCGTTTTCGCACCCACAACGCCGAGGTCAGAATTCTCGATGGGTACGTGGGGCCTGGCTATGCTCAGCCTTACCCGGAAGAGCTCGATGCGATCGAATGGGCTGCGCGTCAAGAGGGCCTCGTCCTCGATCCGGTCTATACGGGCAAAGCGTTCTACGGCATGATGCGAGAGATCGCTCAACAAACGTTCCGGCCTGGCGAGAATATCTTGTTTGTTCACACAGGTGGCGTTTTTGGGTTGATGGCGCAAGGCGATGTATTTCGCCAGGGATGGAGCAGTGTCTGGAGCCAATCGACTTCTCGCCGCCGCAAGAGGACATCGCGCAGTTAGCGGTCGATCCACACCTCGACGTAGCGTCGCCCCCATGCATTAGCCTTGCGATGAGACGACATGAGAATATCGAGTCGGTCGGGGCCCTTGATGGCGCCGCCGCGATCACTCACCACTCCCCAGCCCCATCCCGGAACGTACATACGGGTGCCGAACGGATAGTAGTCAGTATCCGCGGCAATTGTCCCATAGCGCCGCATGCCGATGAGGGGAAAAAGCAACACGCGGCCCGGAATTTTCCAGGGATGCTCGATACTGTCGCGGGAGAAAAGTCCCGGGCGCGGTGTGCGGAGCTTATCTCCGCTTGCCGTCTTGCCGGTATAGCGAGTCCCGCGCGCACTGCCTTTGCTGACATAGCGATTCCACACATCCAGCTTGAGAAACTTCCAGCTCCCGCGAGTGTAGTCGTTGCATTTACCGCAGGGGCAATACGCCGTGACCTCCATTATGCGATATTCGGCCAAAGCGTGGCGTGACAGCAAAATGCAGAACAAAATAACGACAAGTGGGACATAACTTGATAATAAAATTGATCGCCTTGCGATGGCCATCGCTCATCTCCGCTGCACTTCGCAAGATTCGCGGATGTCGGTGAAACTTCTCATGGTTTCCATGGTAGAGAACAAGCGAATCATGGCAATCCAATTTGAAGTCACATACGAAGATTCTCAGAGCGGGGGGCGTACCGGACGTCTCACGACGCCCCATGGCGTCGTCGAAACGCCCGTCTTCATGCCCGTCGGCACAAAAGCCACCGTCAAGGCCATGACTCCAGAAGAGCTCGTCGAGCTTGGCGCTGAAATCGTCCTCGCCAACACGTTCCATCTCTTTTTGCGCCCTGGCGATGAGATCGTGCGCGAGCTTGGAGGGCTGCACAAATTCATGCATTGGGATCGTCCTATTCTCACTGATAGTGGCGGATTCCAAGTGTTTTCTCTTTCAAAGCTTAACAAAATAACAGAGGAGGGGGTAGCTTTTCGCTCGCCCCTCGATGGCAGTGCCCTTTTCCTGACGCCAGAAATCTCTGTTCGCATTCAGGAGAATCTTGGCGCAGACATTATCATGTGCTTTGACGAGTGTCCGCCTTATCCCGCCTCGCACGAGTATCTGCGTGCCGGCGCTGAGCGTACGGCCCGGTGGGCAGCGCGGTGCAAGGCTGCGCATCACCGCGAGGATCAAGCGCTCCTCGGCATCGTTCAAGGTGGCGTTTACGAAGATCTCAGGGCGTGGAGTGCGCGCGCGACCATGGAAATTGGTTTCCCGGGCTATGCCATTGGCGGCTTGAGTGTGGGGGAAACGAAAGAAGAGATGGTGAGGGCATTGCGCGTGATGAACGAGCTTCTGCCCCGCGCCCAACCGCGTTATCTCATGGGAGTGGGCACACCGCAAGATTTCTTCATCGGCGTGCGACATGGTGTGGACATGTTTGATTGTGTCATGCCTACGCGCACCGCCCGCAACGGCCGCCTGTACACAAATGAGGGGATCATCAATATCCGCAACGCCTGTTACGCGCGTGACCCGCAACCTGTCAGCCCGACGTGCGCATGCTACACATGCCGCCACTACTCACGTGCCTACCTTCGTCACCTCATGCTTGCGAATGAGATCTTGGGCGCGCGGCTTGCCACGTGGCATAACCTCTTCTACTTCGTATCGCTCATGCAGCGCATCCGCGCCAGCATTCGTGAAGGTCGTCTCCTCGAGCTTGAAGCTGAAGTCTTAGCTCCCTACCGCAGCCATCCCGTTAGCTGACCCTTTTGGGGAAATGAATTTCCGGAAAACCCCATCATCCTGCCTGGTCTTTTTGACTTCAACCGGTTCTATTGCGTCGCCAACAATTGATAAACTGAGACTTAGCCTGTTTTACAAAAAGTGCTTTCTCAATGCACTTTTCTATTGCGCTTTTTTGGGAGATATTGGTAGATCACGGCAGAATTTGGTGAAATTTGGCGGAGAATGGCTGAAGAAGCAAAATTCGAAAGCAAGTCGCCTCAGATGCGGAGTGGGTTCACAGGCAACTACCACGTCCGCATGGACAGCGCGATGCGCCTGGCCGTCCCCGCCAAATTTCGTGAGGTGCTTGAAGCGTGTTACGGCCCGGATGGCTCTCAGCTGGTTCTCGTCCCAGGTGATCAATGCATTCGCCTCATGCCACATCCTGTTTGGGACGAGTTTGCACAAGAGCTCGAGCAGATTTCAATGCTCAATCCGGACAATGACCGGCTCCGGACGTTCCTTTACGGACTGATGGCCGAGTGTGAACTGGATGCACAAAACCGCATCCGGCTGACGCCGGCATTATGCGCATACATTGGGCTTGAGCGCGACGCTGTCGTCGTGGGGCGCGGCAATGAGATGAGCATTTGGCGAGAGGATACGTGGAAGAGTTTCTGCCAAGATATGGGCAAGAACTACCTCGAAGTGCTTCGAGGAATTGATAGGAGCCGCATGGCAAAAATGTGAACGACGAGGGCCTCATTCATAAGCCCGTCATGGTTGTGGAGGTCATGGAATTGCTGGAACCCAAACCGGGAATGACAGTGGTTGACGCGACGATCGGGGCAGGCGGACATGCCGCCGCCCTGCTCCCACGCATTTGTCCCGGAGGGTTTCTGCTGGGAGTCGATCGTGACCCGCAGGCTGCCGAGCTTGCGGAGCGGGCGCTGGTAAGAGCTGGTTTTACCCGCGGAAGTCACTTCGACATCGAGGTGCGGCGGTTTTCACAAGTTGATGAGGCGCTGGCCCGCCGCCGCATCTCGGGCGCAGATATCATTCTCGCCGATCTGGGTGTTTGCAGCCTGCACCTCGACGAGCCGTCGCGTGGGTTCAGCCTGCGCCGGGCAGGGCCGCTGGATATGCGGCTCGACCCCACGGATTCCTCCGCACCCACGGCAGCAGACATCGTCAATACGGCAACGCAAGACGAGCTCGCGCGCATTTTTCGCGACTATGGCGAGGAACGGTGGGCCAAGCGTATTGCTCGTGCCATTGTCCGGGAACGTGGGCGCCAACCCATTCGCACGACGACCCAGCTGCGCGAGATCGTGGCCAATGCTATCCCGCGGCGTCTGTGGCCGCCGAACATCGATCCGGCCACACGAGTTTTTCAGGCATTGCGCATCGCCGTCAACCGCGAGCTCGACGAATTGGACGAGTTCCTTGCGAAACTGCCGCGATTGCTCCGGCGGGGCGGCCGCGCCGCGGTGATCAGCTTCCATTCGCTGGAGGATCGGCGGGTCAAGCAGCGGTTTCGCGAACTGGCGCGCGAGTGCACCTGCCCGCCGGAGTGGCCGAGGTGCCAGTGTGGCGGAAAAAGTGAGTTTCGCCTGGTGACGCGCAAGCCTGTGATGGCGACTGAGGTTGAAATCGCGGAAAACCCGCGCGCCCGCAGTGGCAAGCTCCGTGTCATCGAGCGGCTGTAATGGCGGAAGAAAGTTTTACTGCCTGAGCTCCCGCAGGGTGCAAAGCAGGCAAGTTCAAGTTTGTGGACAAGCGGAAAGGTGGAAAAAAGTGACTCCTGCGATTTGTCAGGCGCATATCGGTTCGACGAAGCAGAGGGGCACTCGGCGTCGTGTCGCGCTGGGCCCCACGTTCTTGGGAATGTTTGTCATCTTTGCTCTTATGGCCGGCTTGGGTTGCCTCACGGTTTACCTGAGGTTTCTGACGCGAGATCTTCAGGTCGAGCGTGTGGCGCTCCAAAAACGCTATGAGGTTCTGTTGCGCAAGGCCCAGCAGCTTGAGTCGCAATTGCGCTCACTGGCCGACCAGCCGCAAATGTGCGAGCGGGCTAAGCGGGAATTTGGCCTGCTGGAAGCGAATCTGCGGGGGTGCCCCGTTGCAGTCATTCCGCGCACCATGATGGAGAAATATCAAGGCGCCACATCATCTATCGAGATGGTCGCCGCGGCGCCGGCTCATGGCATGGCGCGCTGGCAGAAGGTCTTCGATCAGTTAGCTTTGGTGACTAAGGTATCGGCGGCTTCAGAAGCTCAGTCTGTGATGCCGAGAGAAATTCGTTCAGACAAAGGAGGGGTGGAATAGAGAAAAGTTTGGCCAGACCGGCGGCGAAGTGACGGTTCCTGTTGAGAGTAGATGCTGAAAAAAGCTAACAAGTTGGAAAAAGTCCCCGTTGAAGCGACCCGTTCCTGTTCCCGTGGCCGCCGAAGCAGAACAAGCGAAAAAAGAAGCAGAAAAAATTAATGAAGGGTGAAACGCCCCTTTCACCCTTCATGTTCCCGCTCCTGAGACGTGCGGAGTGCACCTGCCGGGAAATTGACCGCCCCGCAGAGCAAGCACACCCCCGCTGGTCTGGCCGATTTTGATCTTATAAAAGGACGATACTAACCCAGGTTTTCTATTGTCAAGAGTATTAGACCGTAGTCCTCCGCGTCTCGCGCCAGGCGTGGAGGTTTGCGGTATGAATAACTGCCAGCGAGTACATTCAATAAAGGCTGCAGGCTAAGTATGAATGAAAGAATCAAAAGATGGACGGACTTTTTTTACATTTGTCTCTTTATGCTGGCAGTTTCTCTCGGCGTGCGTCTTTATCACCTTCAGCTCGTCAGTGCCAACTATTATTGGAAGCATGCCAGGGCTCGCCAAGAAGTCACGATTGAAAAGGTTCCGATCCGAGGAAAAATTTTCGATCGGACAAACCAGGAACTCGCCTCAGCTAGACTGCTTCCTTCGCTCTACATTTCTCCTCCGCTTATTGCCGATCAGTTTAAACAGGAGTTTGCCCGCGAGCTTGCGCAGGGGTTTGGCCTGGATTACGACACTATTTACCGGCGCATCGCTTATGGTAAGGGCGACCAAGTGCTTCAGCGTCGGGTCGATCTGGACACCGTCAACCGCGCTTACCTTTTGATCGAAACATTTCGCAAGCAACATCGCACGTTGAAAGGCACAACTGCTTCTGTCGAACGCAATGCTATCTATGTCCGCGAGGAAAACGAACGTATTTACCCTCGCGGCGAATTTGCCTGCCACGTGATCGGCTATACACAGTGCGACTCGACCGGTGACAATTTGGGCGTCGCCGGGGTGGAGAAGACCTACAACGACGTCCTTCGCGGCAAAGGAAAGAGAATCCGCGTCCAATGCGATGTTCTTAAGCGTCAGCTGGAACCCGTCGAAAGAAGCATCCTCGAAGATGCTTACGGCAAGAGCATTGTGCTCACCATTGACTCTCGCATTCAGCAGGTCACTGAGAATGCTTTGCGCAAGCAGGTCATCGACCTCGCGGCTGATGCCGGGGTGGCCGTCGCCTATGCGGTGAAAACAGGGGAAGTCCTGGCAATGGCTTCGGTGCCCAGCTTCGATCTCTCCAACCTCGAAGGGGCCCCGACGTTGGCGTTGCGCAACAGGGCCATTACCGATGCCATTGAGCCAGGCTCGGTCATGAAGATTTTCACTTATGCGAGCCTGATCGAAGAGGATAAGATTCGTTCATTTCAGGAAATTGTGGATTGTTCAGGAGGCCGTTGGACCGTGGCCGGGCGCACCGTTGTGGATTCCCATGCCATCGGCGCGGTCCCGATACGCAAAGCTTTTGCTGAATCGAGTAATGTTGCCGCCGCCAAGCTCGCCATGTTCCGGCTTCAGCCCCAACGTTTCTATAAGCACCTTGTGGACTTTGGTTTCGGCGAAAAAACAGGGATTGATCTCCCTGCCGAAGCCCCCGGCTTGCTTCGTCACGTCAAGGAGTGGACAGCACAGAGCGTCGCATCCCTGGCTTACGGTTATGAATTGCAGGTCACGGCCATTCAGGTGGTTGCGGCCACTGCGGCCATTGCCAACAACGGCAAATACATGAAGCCTCATGTCGTCAAAGAAATCCGCGATTTCCGAGGAGAACTGGTTGAAGAGATCCAGCCGGAATACGTCCGTACAGTCTGTAGCCCGACGACCACCCGCCGCATGCTTGAACTCATGGAAGCGGTTGTTCTCGAGGGGACCGGTAAAGCAGCAGCTGTGCCGGGCTATCGCGTGGGCGGCAAAACAGGAACCACCATCAAGCTTGATCCCGAAACGAAGCGCTATTCGCGCGGCAATTACATTGGCTCTTTCTGTGGGGTCATTCCCCTCGATGATCCTGAGCTCTGCATTTACATCTGGATCGACAATCCCCGCGGTGGACAATACTATGGCGGACAAGTGGCGGCTCCCGTCTTCAAAGAGATCGCGACCGCTGCGGTCAAGGTTCTCAATATTCCTCCCAGTGGAGATGCTCCCTCACTGCCTCCACGCACCCTGGAGGTGGCCAAGGTTCAGCCGGTGAGCACCCCGATCCCATCGGTTCCCCTTGAGCCAACGCCCGAGACCGACTCTGTCGCTCCGGACAGTATGCCTGACCTGCGCGGTTTGACGATTCGTGAAGCTCATGAGCGCTTGAGCCAGCTCAATCTTGCGTTTGAGGCCAAAGGAAGCGGTGTCGTTATCGATCAAATCCCTCGTCCCTACGAGACCATCGAGCCAGACGAGCCCGTTCTCCTAGTGTTGGGTCCCCCAGAGCAAAACCAACAGTTAGTGGCTGCGGCCCCTGCCTCGCCAACGGTGCCGAGCTCTCAAAGCACCCCTCCCCCTTCGCCGCAGGCCGACGAGACGCCGGTCATCAAAATCGTGAACCATAAGAAATCCGTTGAGATTCCGATCAGTGCATCGGCCAAGGCCAAGGAGGGAGAAGCGGTGGCTGCCGGCCTACCGCGGCCGGAAGTGTCCACGGCCACGCCAAGCTCTGAAGAGGCCGTCGTGGATGACCCTGACCCCCGTGTGCACAAAGGACCTCTGCCTGATGCGGGGCGCAATGTGTGGAAGAAAGTCATGGATCAAACCTTTCAGCCTAGCAGCGATGCGTTGCCCACGAGGTATGAACGAAATCTCGAGGCCGCCCCCACGGCGAAGCCCGCGGGCGCACCTGTGCGCAGCGTCTACGAAATCCGGCAGATCTCGCACGAACTCGATTCCCAGGACTCAGGCGCAGAAAGGTAGGGCGAGCACATCAAAATGGCAGCTAGAGAATGGACGTTGGGACAACTTTTCGCAGAAGCCGAGATCACGGCCGCAGTGGCCGATCCCACATGCCGCCTGACTTGCCTCACGGATAACTCGGGGCGAGTGGAGCCCGGCGCTCTCTTCGTGGCCATCCAGGGACCTTTGCACGACGGTCATCTCTTCATTTCCGACGCTGTCGAAAAAGGCGCAGTGGCCATCCTGGTGGAAAAAGAGATCAGCGCCTACGACGGTGTGCAAATCATCCGTGTCCCCGACACGAAGGAAGCCTTGGGGCGGTTAGCTCACGCCTGGCACTCACATCCCAGCTGCTCGATGAAAGTCTTTGGGGTCACGGGGACGAACGGCAAGACAACCACGACCTACCTTCTCGAGAGCATTTGCGCTATGGCGGGGCAACGTCCTGGGGTGATTGGGACGATTGAGTATCGCTTTTGTGGCCACAGAAAAGAAGCCAAGAACACCACACCCAGTGCGCTCGAGCTCGCTTCCCTCATGGCCTGCATGCGTGATGAATGTGGCACGATGGCCGTAGCTATGGAAGCCTCGTCCCACGCCGCCCACCAGAAGCGCATTGTCGGCATCGAGTTCGACGTGGCGATCCTGACCAATATCACCCAGGATCACCTTGATTACCACGGCACGATGGAGGAGTACGCTGCCTGCAAACGCTCGATCTTTTTCGATTATCTCCTTCGGCCCCGCAAGAAGTCGACCGAGCCATGGGCAGTCTTCAATGCCGACGACCCTTGGGGAAAGCGTTGGGCTCAGGAATTCCCAGGCAACGTCGTGACCTACGGCATCCGCGAAGAAGCGCAAGTGCGCCCTCGAGACTTACAGGTTGGGCCAGCTGGTATCTTTTTTGCGGTCACGCTCCCTGATGGCGCCGACGTTGCCATTCGCTCGCCCCTCCTTGGTCACTTCAATGTTCAAAATATTCTCGGGGCGATTGCAGCCGCTTGGGCAGCCGGCTTGGCGCCGCAGCACATCGCTGAGGGCATAGCCACACTCGGTGGGGTGCCCGGACGCTTCGAGCGGATCGACGTGGGGCAACCATTTGCTGTCGTTGTCGATTATGCCCACACGCCCGATGCTTTGGAGCGCGTGCTCGACAACGCTCGGCTCATGACTCCTAAGGGAAGGATCATCACCGTCTTCGGTTGTGGCGGAGAGCGTGACCCCCATAAGCGCCCGCTCATGGGCCAGGCCGTTGCCTCGCGCAGTGACTATGTCGTCGTCACCAACGATAACCCTCGCCGCGAAGATCCTCAAGCCATTGCGGCGGCCATTGTGGAGGGCATTCGACGCACTTCGCTGCCCCAGGAGTCTTATCGTGTCATCCTCGATCGCCGGGCAGCCATCGCTCACGCCTTTGATGTGGCCCAAAAAGGTGATTGCGTCATCATCGCTGGCAAGGGCGCCGAGCCCTACATTGACATTGGCGGCATCAAGATTCCCTACGATGATCGGCAAACTGCCCGGGATCTTTTGCGCGAACGTTTCGATCGCTTGGGGAGAAGAAAACGGCGTCGTGCCATCCGCCCATGAGCGCGACCAAGGGAGAGTCAAACGTGGAACTGAAGCTGAAAGAAATCGCTGAGGTCTTAGGCGGCGAAGTGGTCGGCCCAGCCGAGAACTGCGTCATCACGAGCATATCGACGGACTCGCGCACCTTGCGTCCAGGAGATTGCTTCGTCGCCTTGCGCGGCTCCGTCTTTGATGGTCACAATTTCGTCGAAAACGCCCTCCGCGCAGGAGCGAAAGCGCTTATCGTCACCTGGCGAGTTCCGGCTCCCGACTCAATTCCCCAACTCATTGTGCCGGATACTCTCTACGCTCTAGGAGAAATCGCACGGCTTTGGCGCCAAAAGCTCTCCCACGTTCAAATTACTGTTGTCGTCGGCTCGAGCGGCAAAACGACAGTCAAAGAAATGGCAGCAAAGATTGTGGCCGCCACACGACCGACATTGGCCACCGAGGGCAACCTCAACAATTTGATTGGAGTGCCGCTTACCCTCTTCCGCCTCCAGCCTCAGCATCGAGCCGCCGTTATTGAGTTGGGAATGAATGCCTCGGGCGAACTCAAGCGTCTGGTGGAAATTGTTCAGCCAGATTGTGTGGCTCTGACAAACATTCGCAACGCTCACATTGGGATGTTCGCTTCAAAGGAAGATCTCTACTTAGCCAAAGTCGAAAGTTTGCGATACGCTGCCCCCACTGCCACATTTGTCATCAATCGCGATGATCCAGCCACCCAGCGCGCCCAAAGTGAATTTGGCCAGGGACACCGCGTCATCACGTTTGGCTACGCCGCCGACGCCACCGTGCGAGCAGCGGACGTTCAGCCCATGGTGCCCTTTGGATACCGCTTCAGGTTGTGCATTGAATCCCATGCACCTGTGGATGTTGAGCTGCGTCTCTTTGGCGAACACAACGTAGCCAATGCGCTGGCAGCTGCGGCGATCGCTCATTTCTTCGACATTGCCCCACCTTGCATCGCCGAGCAGCTCAAAGAATTTCGTTCAGCCCACAATCGCAGCCAGGTCGAGGAAGTGGCCGGCATCTACTTTATCAGGGATTACTACAACGCTAGTCCTGCGGCGATGGAGTCTGCCTTGTTGAGTCTCAAGGATTTTGCCGTGCCAGGCCGGCGCTATGCCGTTCTGGCCGACATGCTCGAGCTAGGGGCGTGGGAGCACGAGTATCACCGCGATGTGGGAAAGGTGGCGGCGGCCGTTGGCCTCGACCAGCTCTTCTGCTACGGACCACGCGCCGCAGTGATCGCCGAAGCTGCGCGTGAAGAGGGATTGCCAGTGAAGCATTACGAATCGGCCGAGGAGCTTGCGAAAGATCTCCTGCAAGCCTTGAAGCCGGGCGACCTCGTTTTGATCAAGGGATCTCGCCTCATGAAGCTCGAAAAGGTTTTCGAAATGTTGAAAGGAGCTCTGACAGCAGCGCGACAATGATTTATCATCTGCTAAATTATTTGCATAAAAACCAGCTTGCGGGGATCTACGTTAACCCATTTCAATTTACGACATTTCGCGCAGCTGTCGCTCTCATCTTTGCCCTGTTGCTCTCTCTCTTGTTTGGGCCGCGTCTCATCGCAATCCTTCGCGCCCTCAAGGCTGGGCAACCGATCCGATCTGTCAGCATCAAGGGAGCCCCCGACCTCAGCCAGATGCACGGCAAGAAGGCGGGCACTCCTACGATGGGGGGTATTCTCATCCTTAGCACCATGGCCTTACCGGTCCTGCTTTTCTGCGACCTCCTCAATCCGCTGGTTTGGCTAATGCTTGTGGTGGCGTTTGGTTATGGCGGGCTTGGCTTTCTCGACGACTATCTCAAAGTCACCAAGCGCAAATCCGATGGTCTGAGTGCCCGCTCCAAGATCGTGGGGCAGGTGATCCTGGGGCTCTTTGTGGGAGGCTATCTTTTTTATTTTGGTCACACGGATGTGCTCACGATCAAATACACTTATCGGGAGGCAGGCAACGTCGTCGGTCCATGGCGAGGATATGAGTACCTGCTCGTGCCATTTTTTAAACGCGTGTATCCCTACCTGGGAGCGTTTTTTCTCCTCTATGCGGTGCTTGTCCTGACGGCCTCGTCGAATGCGGTGAATCTGACGGATGGGCTCGACGGTCTGTGCATTGGCATCATGACGATTGTTTCGATCACGTTTGGCATCTTCACCTATGTTGCCAGCAGCGAGGCTCTCGCCAATCGCCTGATGTTTCCCCACATTCCCCAAGCAGCGGAGGTCGTTGTCGTCTTGGGCGCTCTCGTCGGAGCGAGCCTGGGCTTTTTATGGTACAATTGCTATCCCGCCCAGGTTTTCATGGGCGATACGGGGTCGCTTGCGCTCGGGGGGATGATCGGCACCGTGGCGCTCATCACCAAACAAGATCTCAATCTCATTCTCGTGGGCGGGATTTTTGTCCTGGAAGCGCTCTCCGTCATCATTCAAGTCGGGGTTTACAAGCTCATGGGTCGCCGCGTCTTCCTCATGGCCCCCATCCATCACCATTATGAGCGCAAAGGCATCCCCGAGTCGAAGATCATCATTCGCTTTTGGATTGTGGCGGGGCTTTTGGCGCTTCTTGGTCTCAGCACGCTCAAGCTGCGTTAGAGTAGCGGTCTCGCTCACAGAGAGCCGCCACGCTGGCGTGCCCGTGATGCGATTTCGTCTTGTTTTTCTCAAGCGAACCCCCGCCTGATTGCATGACGAAGTCACCGACAGAGGAGCAGCCTCAATCGTGGGAGTTATCGAGAAAATCCAAGCCATCGAGTTTCTCGGTCGCGAGTTTGCCACCTGGCTTTTCTGGCTCAGCTACAAAGGCAACGGAGCCATCAAAATCGATGATGTGGAGCCGTTCGAGCTGTGGTTTGAGTCACCAGCTGAACTTGTGAACGATTTCGGCGATGCTACATCTGTCGTCCTCAAAGGGACCGCGCCACTGGAGTCGCCGGAAGCGATGCGCGCCTTTCGAGAAAACAAAAAGATCCAACGCGCCGCCGTGCGGGTGAACTACCGCAACGCCACCTATACGTTTAACTTTCATGCCGGTCGGTTCCTTACCAGCGGGCTGCGCCTCCCGCTGCCGTCGCCAGCAACATCCCCCGACTACCTCCTGGTGCGCTTTCAGCTCTTGCAAGAATTCGATAAGTTCTGGGAGGGACTCTTCGAGAAGTTCTTGGCCGTGCTTTTCGATGAAAAAGCATGGCGAGCCGAGCGAAAGAAAATAGCAACCTGGCTGGCTGAATCGGCGAATGAAGAATAAACCGGCAAACGCTGACCAGCGATCTTACTGGGACGCCAACCTCGATCCGACGAATCTGGGCGATCGGTTGGCGGATGCCCGCGGCGTTCTTCGGGCAGAACAGCACTTCTACAACGTTCCCGATCGCAAGGCCTTTCTAGCGACTCTTTCTAGACTGCCGGCGGGGCTGGTGTTGGAATTAGGAGCGGGCCTGAGCTATCAAGTTATCAAACTAGCGGAACTTGGCTACCGTGTCATTGCGTGCGATCTTTCCGGAGTGCGTTTGCAGTGGCTGCGCACGCTTGCGCAAGAGTTCCTTTCCCCTGAGGCTGCCCAGCGGATTTTCTATGTCGTGGGGCGTGCCGAAGCACTTCCGTTTCGTAGCCAGAGCGTCACGTGTATCTCAACGCGAGCGGTTCTCATCCACACCGAGCTTGAATCAGCCCTGGCCGAATGCCGTCGCGTGCTGGCGCCGCAAGGACAGGTAGTTTTCTCCGAACCCATGGCGCGCCATCCACTCGTCAACGCCTACCGTGCGACGCTAGCTCCACCCGAGTGGCGCGTGATCGCTTGCTATTTTGACGATGCGGAAATCAATCTTGTGCGGCGCTTCTTTCCAAAGGTTTCGCTCCGCTTCGATTATCTGACGGCGTTTTTTGCGTTCATTTGGCAATATGGTCTGCGCGTTCCGTGGCTGTTTTGGCCGACCCTGCGCTTGCTTTGCGCCGTGGATCGTGCCCTGCTTGCCATCATTCCGCCTTTGCGGCGCTATTGCTGGTTTGTAACTCTCATCGGGGGCGCACAACAATGAAGGCCCTCTTTCTCACCCATAATCTCACCGAGCGAGGAAGCTACTTCCGCGCCTACGAGATTGCGCGCAGACTGGCGGCGCGCGGCCACGAGATTGATTTCGGCTACGTGAGCGAATGGAAAAAGTATCGACCGCACATCGCGGAAGAAGGAGTGGGCCGGGGCCTTCTGCGTCGGATCGAATATCCCCACTTCACCTTTTTCAACGACCGGCAGGAAGGGTGGGGACTCTTCGATATTTTCTGGCGGCTTTCGCATGTGGTCCATCATCACTACGATTTCGTTTATGCTTTCTCGCACAAGCCTGATTGCCTCGTGCCCCCGCGCTTAGCGCGCGCCGTATGCCCGCGCTTTGTCCTCGATTGGAGTGATTGGTGGAGCGGCCCCGAAGGTCTCTTCCAAACTTGCGTCCTGCCTTCGGCTGGTTTTCGTTCTCTGCCGCATCCACTTCGTCTGGCGCGCCGAGCCGTTTTCGCCCTCGAGCAGTGGTGGGAGCCGCGCATCTGGCGTCTCGCGGACGCAGTCACCTTGATCTCCAGCGAGTTCCTCTTTCACCCACTTGTCGACCGCCAGGAGTTGCTAGAGAAGGCCTACGTCATGCACAGCGGGGCGCCCCTCGAAGTCATTCGGCCCATGGACAAGGTGCACGCTCGCCGCTCGATCGGGCTCGAGCTGCCGTCCGATGCCGTCGTTTTCGGTTATGTTGCCAACTTCCACACTGATGAGCGGCTCCTGCTCGAGGCCTTCGCCCGCGTGCGTATGACTCTTCCTGAAGCGCGCCTGTTGGTGGTGGGCAGTGCTTTCGAGACAATGACTCCTGAGCTCCAGGCGACCGCAGGGGGGCATATCATTCACATGGGCCGACAACCTTTCGAGCGTATCGGGGCGTTTCTTGCCGCCGCCGACATCCTGCTTCTGCCTCTTTCCGACATCGCACTCAACCGCGCCCGATACCCCCACAAGCTCAGTGATTACGTAGCCGCGGGGCGGCCGATTGTGGCCTGCGATGTGGGTGAAACGGGGCGACTTCTTCGGCGTTATCAATTCGGCATCCTTACGGAACCCAGCGAATACGCCTTCGCCAAGGGCATGATCAGTGCCGTAAGCCTTCGCTTTCAGTGGGAGCAACTGGGGGCCGAAGTGCGCCGTGCTGCGGAGAAATTCTTCGATTGGGATCGGCTTTGCGACGGCCTTTTCGAATTCCTCGGACGCCAGCTCAACCTGGAGCTCTAGGCTAAATCATTGCCCGCCGCGGAAGGTGAGAGTTTTGAATTGATTTTGGCTTCTGAGCTCGCGCAGAAGGTGGTCAACAAACGCTGGAGAAAGCCAAACAGCCCGTTGCCCTGCAGTAGGGAGGAGCCATCGGGCGCGAAGTGTCCGGCGAGTGATTTCAAGATAAGGGATAGGCACAGACAATGACGAAATCGATTGCGATTTTGGGTGTCGTCGCTCTGGCATCCACCGCGGTTGCCCAGACGCCACGCGTGACGCCGCGTGGGAGTGAAGTCCGACTCTATCCGGCTCCGGCGGTCACGCCCATTCCAGCCGGGCAAGCGTTGGGTCCTTACAGTGCGGGACTTGCTGCTGCAGCGCCTGTTGGCACGCCTTATCTTCGATCGCCGGCGTTTGCGGGGCCGCCCATTATCTACATGCCCCAAACGGTCACTCGTGTGCTCGTCCCTGCCGTCACGCCCTATCCGGGCAACGTGATGCCCGCGACAAATTACGTTTATGCCTCCGCGCCGTTCCTGCGGACGGATATTTACACAAGCCTCCCTTACGGCACTTATCACTGGCCGCAGGGATTTGCGGGCGCTCAGCCAGTAGCTCCTTCGTTGCCAGTGTATGTGGAGGCGCCTGCGACCGCCATTTTTAGCGCTGAAGCTAGCTACGCCGCCCAGCGCTATGCGCCTGGGGTCAGTGGAGTCGAAGTGGTGAGCCCTCTCGCTTGTGCTGCGACTCCAGCGCCAGAGGCACCGAAAACGCTTCCTCCAACTGAAATGGTGATTGTTCCCAAGGCTGAGCAAACACCGGCTCCTGCTGCTCCGTCACCGACGCCAGCAGCGCCAAGCGCAACAGAGAAAAGCCCGTTCTCGCCCGAGATTCAAGTTCCCACGCCGGCGCCTCCTCAACCGGTGGAGTCGACCCCTGCTCCGATGCCACCGCCTCTCACCCAGCCTTCGCCAGGGCAACCGACGTTGCCGCCATTGGCGCCACTGCCGCCCGTGCCAACACCGGGTCAATAATACGAGAAAGGGGTCACGATGAAACACGGGCTAACACTGACAGCGATCGGCTCCCTCCTCTTCATGGTGGGGCTGAGTAGTCCGTTGCACGCCCAGCCTCTCGGGGAGAGCAGTGGCCTACCCACAGAGTCGCGCATTTTCTATGAGAGCTTTGCCTACTCCGCCCATGTCGACCGGACTTGGGTTGTCGGCTATCCTCCCAAGACCACAAGCATCTTTCTCAATCCACGCGAAGCTCCTGTTTCACCTGCGGCTCCCGTCGTTTGGAAGCACTACTACCAAGGAACATTTGAAGGTTTCTGCAAGTCGGTCTCCGGTGCGCGTCCATGTGGAATTCCCAGCCGGTCTCAAGCCCTCGCTTATCACTATGGAGCTCTGGGCATTACGTCACACCTGGCTGAAGGTTATCCGCAAGGCAAACGTGTTATCGAGCCGGTGCTCGTACCCCACCAGCCCTCTGTGCGTGACGGAGGCATTTTGATTCTCGGTGCACCGACGACACTCAGGTTTGCAGAGGACTGTGACCCAACTCGGCGTGGCCCTGCAGGGAAAACGTTAGAAAAATAATCTCGAACCCCTGACCGGCTTTGTTGGCCCCCACTCTCAGTTGAGAGCAAGAGGGGACTCCGTTTTCCCACAATCCTGTGGCGCTCGCTCGGCCGCTGACGGCTTCTTCGGGAGAAAGAACCTCTGAGCGTGCCGACCATCAGCTCGAATGACGCCTTTGTGGGCAACACTTTGATGTGATGTAGACACCAAAATAAAACGCTGCCCTTGCCGAGGCGTCCCCTGCGGCAAGGGCAGCAAGCGTTTTATGCGCTGGTTTAGCGATTCTCTCGCAGAAGGCGCTTCTGATTCTCCAGGTCGGCTTCCACCATTCGCTCCACAAGTTGGCGGAACGTCGTTTCTGGCTTCCATCCCAACTTCTGGCGAGCCTTCGAGGCGTCTCCAATGAGAAGATTGACCTCGGCCGGGCGGAAGAATTGAGGATCCTCGACGACAAAATCGCGGTAGTCGAGTCCCACGTGGGCAAAAGCGATCTCACAGAATTCGCGAACAGAATGCGTCTCGCCTGTCGCAATGACGTAGTCGTCGGGCTCATCTTGTTGGAGCATGAGCCACATCGCGCGCACGTACTCGGGGGCGTAGCCCCAATCGCGCTTAG
>FWWL01002769.1_pt1 | contig 34631 bp, 27 predicted proteins | sample 2228331 | NCBI WGS metagenome assembly FWWL01 (sample SAMEA103939775, study PRJEB20133) | metagenome
CACGCCATACGTCCCCCCCGCCTGCCCCCAGTAAATCCGACTGGTGAGGGTGTAGGTGCTGCCGTTATACCAACTTGCGAAGACCACCTCCGGCCGCCCGTCGCCGTTCAGGTCGGCGACGCTCACGCCATACACCCCGACGGTCGGCAGGTCGGTCACATGGGTGGTGGTGTAGGTCACGCCATACGTCCCCCCCGGCTGCCCCCAGTAAATCCGACTGTTGACGGTGTAGGTGATGCCGTTTTGTCGGTTCGAGAAGACCACCTCCGGCAGCCCGTCGCCGTTCAGGTCGGCGACGCTCACGCCTGTCGCCCCGACGGTCGGCAGGTCGGTCACATGGGTGGTGTTGTAGGTCACGCCATACGTCCCCCCCGCCTGCCCCCAGTAAATCCGACTGGTGAGGGTGTAGGTGCTGCCGTTGTAGTAGTTCGCGAAGACCACCTCCGGCAGCCCGTCGCCGTTCAGGTCGGCGACGCTCACGCCATGCGCCCCGACGGTCGGCAGGTCGGTCACGGCGCTGGTGTTGTAGGTCACGCCATACGTCCCCCCCGCCTGCCCCCAGTAAATCCGACTGTTGACGGTGTAGGTGATGCCGTCGAAGTAGTTCGCGAAGACCACCTCCGGCCGCCCGTCGCCGTTCAGGTCGGTGGAGTAGTAGTTGCCGGCGTCGGTCTTGTGGTTGCCGGCGAGGCGCAGGCTGGTCGCGCCGTCGCACCAGGGTCCAGGTCCGGCGCACACGTTCGCGCGCAGGGCGAAGTTGGTCGTGCCGCTGGGCTGCGCGCCGGTGTTGATGCCGCCGCTCCACGCGGTCTGCGTCCAGGTGAAGGTCGCGGCTTGCGCGGCGCGCGGGGCGCTCGGCAACACGCCGATGCTGCTGACGAAGGCGCTGGCTGCCAGCGCCAGGCTGACACCCCAACGGGTCATGCGGTTGAGACGGTCGAATGTCGCTTTCATCATTTGTCCTCCTGTTCCTGATTTGTGGTCTTTCGCTTCGAGTGTCCGTCTCCGAAGCCATCTCGCATGGTTTGCAGCGTTGTTGTCGCCCACGTCACACTCTCTGCAATGAGCGCGCATCTTGTCCGAAGCGGAAACCCTTGCTATCGAGAAGAGAGCATAGCATAAAATTGCCGAACGCGCAAGTGGGCGCGCGCCGGCAGCTCTTTCCCACATGGGAGGTGTGCTTCAGCGCGCCAGGAAGCGCAGCAGGTGGGCGATGGTCGCGTCGGGGTGCTCCTCGTGCGCCAGGTGACCGACGTCGGGCAGGGTCACCAGCTCGGCGCGCGGCAGCGCGTGGCGCAGGCGCACGCCGTCGCGGGCGGGGAAGACGGGGTCGCGCTCACCCCATAGGATCAATGCCTCGTGCGCGATGTGGGCGAGATGGTGGGGCACTGGCAGCGCGCCGTCCTTCGGCGAGCGCGCCTGCCACACCTGCGCCAGCGCCGAAGCGCGCACGCGCAGCGGCATGGTATAACCGCGCAGCGCCTCTGGGGTGATCCAGTCGTGGCGGCGCGTCACCCAGCGCAAGCCGCTGCGCACCAGCAGCGGGGACGTGGAATAAAACGCCAGCGCGTAGCCGAGCACGGGCACGCGCAGCCAGCGCGCGATGGCGGGTCGGTCGGTGGCGAAGGCTTCGGGCGCCAGCAGCGCCAACCGACGCACGCGCTGCGGCGCCAGCAGCGCCACCTGCATCGCCACCCGCCCGCCGAACGAATGTCCGACCAGGTGCGCCTGCGGCACGCCCAGTTGGTCCATCACGCCGAGCACCATGCGCGCCTGCGTTTCGGTGGTGTAGATGGGTTCTGCGGGTCGCGCCGAGGCGCCGTAGCCGAGCAGGTCCACCGCGATCACGCGATAGCCGTTGGCGCGCAGCGCCTGGCGCACGCGCCGCCACCCAAACGTGGACGCCGCGAAGCCGTGGATCAACACCACTGGGGGATGGTGGCGGTCGCCCTCGTCGGTGTAGTGCACCGCGTAGCCGTCCACCCACACGAAGCAATCATCCTGCGCCAGGTCGCGCAGGTTTATATGTTCGCGCAGCGGGGTGAGGAAATACGCGCTGGAGAGGAGCGTGCCGACCGCCGCGATCAGCGCCACGCCGCCCACGCTGAAGGCGATCAGCGGCATATCGGGATAAGCAATCTGCTGCGCGTTGACGCCGATGATCAGGGCAGCGAAGCCGGTCAGGTGAGCGCACGCCAGCGCGCGCTCGCGCAGGGGGGACCTGGCGCGCAGCCGGCGCGTCAGCCAGTGCAGCGCCAGTCCGACGAAGGGGAAGACCAGCACGGCGGGCAGATGCCCCCAGCGCAGGTAGTCGCGCACCTCCCACCAGTTGATCGGGTGGCGCGCCAACACGTGCGGCGCGAAGTGCTCCCTGATGCCGATGTCCAGCGCGTAGCGCGCCATGCCCATCGGCTCACCCCAGATGGCGACGAAGTAGCGCCCTGTCTGCGGCATGGTCAGCGCGATCTGCGCGCGGGGGAAGTACACCATCTGGGTGAAGATGTCGAAGTAAGGCGCGGTGCTGTCGCTGGTGGCGATCACCGCGCCCATGCCCTCTGGCAGGTCAAACGGCAGCGCGGCGTCGGGCGAGGGCAAGCCAGGTCCGATCAGCGCGATGGTGGGGTTGAACGCGCGCAGCGACTCGTGGCCTGGGATGAAGACGATGGCTTTGAAGCGCTCGCCGGCGGCGTATTCAAACGTCACCATGTCCACGTCGTGGGGGTCGCTCAGCTCGCCGAGCACGAACCACATGAACCACGGCGCGACGATGGGTTGGGCGCGCTCAAACAAGCCGAAGTCCCCGTCGGGAGACGCCGTCTCCAGCACGGGGACCTCCGCGCGGGCGGTGCGCGCAGCAGCGAGCATCCCCACCGCCAGCGCAGCCAGGGCGACGGACAGCAGCGTTGCGTTGCGCTTCTTCATGGGCAGCGATCGGGGTGCGCGTCAGTCCGAGGGGTCGTCCACTGCCGATGGGAATCGCAGGCTCACCACTTCGCCGTGTCGGTTGATCACCACGCCGAAGCCGAGCAAGCCCAGGTATTGCCGCGCTTCTTCTGGCAAGCCCACCTCGGCGAGCCGCTTCAGGCTCTGGTCGAGGTTGCGCATCGCGCTCACGACGGCGGCGCGCGTGAAGAGGTCGTCGCGCTGCATCAGGCGCATCACCTGCGCGACGATCAGCTCCTCGTGTTGCTGCATGTGCGCCTGCAACGCGGACAGCACCTGCGCGTCCACCGCGCGCGCGTCCACGTGATAGCGAAAGCCGCCCTCCTCCACGATGTAGACCGGGTCGCTGCCGACGTATCCCACTGCCACTGGCTGACCGTCCTCGTCGAAGACCAGCCCTTCAAAAATTGCTCTGGTCATGCTGACTTTATCGTAACCCCAACCACGCCGCCACCTGTGGACCGATACCGAGAACGTTCAGTGTGATCGGCACGAGCAACACACCCAGCCCGTTCAAGCGGCGTCCGCCGATCAACACGGGCAACAATCCGATCGCGCTCGCCACCAAAGCGACGGCGATGCCAGACGGACCAGTGAACGCCGCTGTCGCCGCCAGCATGAGCGCGACGCAAAGCGCTGCGATCAGCCGCACGGGCAGGCGATGCGTCACCTGCGCGACAAGCCGCGCCAACACCACGAGCAAGCCGAATGCCAGCGCGCCGCCCAGCGCGACCGTCGCCACCCACAGCCAGTAGGTCTGCCAGCCTTGCGGCACGTACACAGTGGTGATCATCCAGGCAAGACCGCCGCGCGTGAGCGCCAGCCCTGGCACGAAGAGCAACATCCAACTGCCGACGAAATACGCCACGCGCGAGGCGCCCAGCGAGATCATGAACGTGCGCTCGTCGCGCAGGGCGGTGGCGTGACCCGCCAGCAAGCCGCCGATGCCGCCGGTCACGATCGGCATCAGGCTGGCGAACAGCCCGCCGGCAATGCCCGCGCTTGCGCCCCGCACCAGCGCGCGGGGGGGCAGTTCCAAGTGGCGCAGCTGCTGCTGCGGCGGGGGCTGGCGGCTGAGCGCGGCAAGCTGCACCAGCCCTGGCAGCGCAAACAAACCGACAAACGCCGGCATCAGATTTTGAAAGGCGACCTGCGGCGCGATTGGGCTGCGATAAAACAAGACCATGCCCAACAACCCGCTCAACGCGAACGTGAGCAGACCGCTGCCCACGTACGCCCACGCCGACGCCAGCCGCGCCAGCGGCGAGGGGGCGCGCTCGTTGGCGCGCGGCCATTCGCCCAACAGCAGGAAGGCGATCACCGCCACCAACATCCAGCCGACGTGCGGCTGGATGATGAGATACACAGGGCGCAACACCATCTCCAACACAGGCGCGAGCGCCACCAGGCACAGCAGCGCGCTCACGCTGCCCGCCCCAGTCAGGATGGCAGCCTCCACGCCGCGCCCTTGCAGCATGTAGCGCGTCGCGGGCAGCACATACATCACGTTGTTGTCGTCTGGCGCGAAGAGGAAGATAGAGGGCACGACGTGCACCACCGACCAGCCGATCAACGCCCCGCCGAGAAACCAGGCGAACTGGTCGGGCGCCACCGCCCGCTGGCTGATGAACCACAACAGCGCTGCCCCCGCGAGGTTGTAGAGATGCAGCCCTGGCACCAGCGCCAGCACACTGCCTGCCGCCACGCCGGCGCACGCCACCAACAACAGCAGAAGCGCATGTGCAACGTCCATCATCGTCGCAGCCAGACATCACGTGCGATAGCGACCGTTGATCGTCACGTAGTCGTGCGACAGGTCGCACGTCCACACGGTGGCGCTCGCCTTGCCTTGTCCCAGGTCGAGCCGCACGCTCACCTCGCGGGCGCGCATCGCCACGCGCACGGCAGCCTCATCGTAGGGCACGGGCGCGCCTCTGGCAAACACCTGCACGCCCCCGAACCACAGCGAGAGGGCATCGGGCTGAAGCCGCTCACCGCAGGCGCCGGCTGCGGCGAGGATGCGCCCCCAGTTGGCGTCCTCGCCGTAGAAGGCGGTCTTCACCAACGGGGAACGCGCGATGGCGCGCCCGACCGTCTCGGCGGAGGACTCGCCGCGCGCGCCGGTCACCTCGATGGTGATCAACTTGGTGGCGCCTTCGCCGTCGCGGACGATCTGCTTCGCCAGGTCCACGCACAGGCTGGTGAGCATCAGCTCAAGCTCGAGGGGGGTGGGCTGCACGCCGCTCGCGCCGTTGGCGATCACCAGCAGCGTGTCGTTGGTGCTCATGTCGCCGTCCACGCTGATGCGGTTGAAGGAGCGCCGCGCTGCGACGGCAAGGGCGCGCCTGAGCGCCTCGGGGTCTGCCACCGCATCGGTCATGATGAGCGCGAGCATGGTCGCCAGGTTGGGGTGGATCATGCCGGCGCCTTTGGCGATGCCGGTGAAGTGCACGGCGCGCCCGCTGGCAGCGCCCGCCAGGATGAGGTCGTCGCCCGCCATTTTGGGCACTGTGTCGGTGGTCATGATGGCTTGCGCCGCGGCGTAAATGCCCTGCGCGGAGAGCGCCCGCGCGGCGGCGGGAATGCCCGCCCGCAGCCGATCCATCGGCAGCGGCACGCCGATCACGCCTGTGGACATGATGAAGACGGCTGCGGGGTCGCAGCCCACCTGATCGGCGGTCAGCCTGGCGATCTCGGCGCAATCGCGCAAGCCCTGCTCGCCAGTGCAGGCGTTGGCGCAGCCGGAGTTGATCACCACTGCGCGGATGGGGCTGCCGCTTTGCATCAGATGCTGGTCGTACAGCACTGGCGCCGCTTTCACGTCGTTGGTGGTGAAGACAGCCGCCGCGACGCAATCCACATCGCTCACGATCAGCGCCAGGTCGAGCGCGCCGCTCTGCTTGATGCCCGCAGCGACGCCCGACGCGCGAAAGCCGCGCGGGAGGGACACACTCATGGCTACTCAGCGTATCACAAGCGCGAAGCGGCGCGCGCGCAACGTGCAGACGCGCGCTGCTTCGCCGCGTTGGGCTGCCGGGGCGCGGTCTCTCTGTTTTGCTGGCAGGGCACACGCGCACAATACACGAGAGCGGCAGCCGTGTGCAGGCTGCCGCTCTCGTGTGTCGCATCCAAACGCAGGCGAGGGGTCACGATTCGGGCGGCTCGAGGCCGGGCAGCCCGAAGCCGCCGATGCGCGGCGCCTGTCGCCGGTCGTCCTCGCGCCCGAAGGTGATGATCTCGCCTTTGTCGGTGATGGCTTCCACAGCCAGCCCCAGCGATTGCAGCTCCTTCACCAGCACTTTGAAGGACGCGGGGACGCCTGGCTCCTCGATGGGTTCGCCTTTGACGATCGCCTCGTACACCTTCACGCGCCCCTGCACGTCGTCCGATTTCACCGTCAGCATCTCTTGCAGCGTGTGCGCTGCGCCGTATGCCTCCAGCGCCCACACCTCCATCTCGCCGAAGCGCTGACCACCAAACTGCGCCTTGCCGCCCAGCGGCTGCTGCGTGACCAGCGAGTACGGACCCGTCGAGCGCGCGTGCACTTTGTCCTCCACCAGGTGGGCGAGCTTCATCATGTGCAAGTAGCCCACAGTGACGGGGCGGTCGTAGGGCTGGCCGGTCTTGCCGTCAATCAGCTTCACCTTGCCCAGGGTGGGCAGCGGCTCGCCGATCTGCAAGCTGAGGCGGGCGGCGCGATCGCGCAGCGCGTCGAGGCTGAGGTTGAGCTTCGCCACCTCTGCGTCGCCGTGCGCCTCCAGCCAGACGGTCAGGCACACCTGCACGGCGCGCGCGTCAACAGCCTGGCGCACCTGTCGGCTGCGCGTGTCGTCCTCGTAGGAGAGCAGGTCGTCGGGGTTGTAGCCGCGCTCGCGCAGCCATTTGTCGAGGATGATGCGGCGGGCATATGCCACATCGGTCACCGCGCGGTCGAGGTCGTAGGCGTCGTCCGCCATCCATTCTGACAGGAACGCCATGCGCGCGTCGTGCTCGTCGCGCAGGTCGCTGGTGTCCACGTTGTGTTGCTTCAAGAACTGCCACGCGCGCTCGGTGATCTCGCAGTAGGCGTGGTCCGTCAACCAGGCGCGACACAGCTCGGCTTCGATCTCAGATTCGCTGGCGCCGTCGAAGACGGGGCTGACGGCGCGGAAGCCCAGCCGCATCGCCGCCCAGCCCAGGTGCGTCTCGAGGATTTGACCGATGTTCATGCGTCCTGGCACACCCAGCGGGTTCAGGATGATGTCAATGGGCGTGCCGTCCTCCAGGAAGGGCATGTCCTCCACGGGGACCACCTGCGAGACCACGCCCTTGTTGCCGTGGCGACCTGCCATTTTGTCGCCCTGCATCAGTTTGCGGCGCTGGGCGACGCTCACGCGCACTTGTTTGTTCACGCCTGCTGGCAGGTCGCGGTGGTCTTCGCGGTCGAAGACTTTCACCTCAACCACCTTGCCGTATTCGCCGTGCGGCACGCGCAGGCTGGTGTCCTTCACCTCGCGGCTTTTCTCGCCGAAGATCGCGCGCAACAGCTTCTCTTCGGGCGTCAGCTCCTTTTCGCCCTTGGGCGTGATTTTGCCGACCAGGATGTCGTTCTGGTTCACCTCGGCGCCGATGCGCACGATGCCGTTCTCGTCCAGGTCTTTTAAGATTTCTTCGCCCACGTTGGGGATGTCGCGGGTGATCTCCTCCGAGCCGAGCTTGGTCTCGCGGGCGTCCACCTCGTATTTTTCGATGTGAATCGAGGTGAAGAAGTCCTCGCGCACCAGGCGCTCGCTCACCACGATAGCGTCTTCGTAGTTGCCGCCCTCCCACGACAGGAAAGCCACCAGCACATTTTGACCCAGCGCCAAGTTGCCGTTCACTGTGCTGGACGAGTCGGCGATGACTTGACCCTTCTTCACGCGCTGCCCTTTCACGACGATGGGGTGCTGATCAATGCAAGTGCCTTGGTTGCTGCGGGTGAAGCGGCGCAGCGGATAGACGCGGCGCCCTTTGCCGGTCTGGATGACGATCTGCCGCCCGGTCACGCTGACGACTTCGCCGTCTTCCATCGCGATCACGACCTGTCCGCTGTCCATCGCTGCTTTCGTCTCCATGCCTGTGCCGACAGCAGCGACTTCCGGCTTGAGCAACGGCACCGCCTGGCGCTGCATGTTGCTGCCCATCAGCGCGCGGCTGGCTTCGTCGTGCTCAACGAACGGGATCAGCGCGGCGCTGATGCCAACGATCTGCTTCGGCGCCACGTCCATGAAGTCAATCTGCAAGGGGCTGACGAAGAGGAACTTCTGGTTGCGCCGCGCCGAGACACGACTCTCGATGAACTCGCCCTTCTCGTTCAGCCTGGCGTTCGCCTGAGCGAGCACGAAGCGGTCCTCTGTGTCGGCGGACATGTACTCGATCTCGTTGCTGACGTACGGGGCGACGGGTATCTCGGTGATGGTCTTGAATCGCTGCAAGCGCACTGCCAGCTCGTGATCAATGCGCGTGCCGGCTTGGGCGATCACCTCGCCCTTGCTGTCCACCACATCTTCGCGCAGCAACCGCCCTTCGGTCTCTGTGGCGATGTTCGGCACGGTCTTCTTGACGCGGCGGTAGGGCGTCTCCAGGAAGCCGTAGCTGTTCACGCGCGCGTAGGTGGCAAGGCGCCCAATCAAGCCGATGTTCGGTCCTTCGGGCGTCTCAATGGGGCAGATGCGGCCGTAGTGGCTGTGGTGCACGTCGCGCACGTCGAAGCCCGCGCGCTCGCGGCGCAGGCCGCCCGGACCGAGCGCAGAGAGCGTGCGCTTGCTGGTCAGCTCGCTGAGCGGGTTGGTCTGCTCCATGAACTGCGAAAGCTGCGAGGAGCCGAAGAACTCACGAATGGCGGAGACGACCGGGCGGATGTTGATCAGGTTCACGGGCGATGGCGAGTCGTTATCCGGCATGGACATGCGCTCGCGCACCATGCGCTCCATGCGGCGCAAACCCACGCGCAGTTTGTTCTGGATCAGCTCGCCGTTCGTCTTCACGCGGCGGTTCCCCAGGTGGTCCATATCGTCTGGACCGAGCACGCGGTTGTTGATCAGGATCATGCGCCGCAGCAACGTCACGATGTCGCGCTTGGTGATGGTGCGGTGGGTGCGCGGGATGAACTCGTCCAGCTCCAGACGCTGATTGAGCTTGTAGCGCCCGACGCGCTCCAGGTCGTAGCGGCGCTGATCGAAGAGCTGTTGCTGGATGAACGCGCGCGCGTTGTCAAGCGTGGCGGGGTCGCCGGGTCGCACGCGCTTGAAGAAGTCCACCAGCGCTTCTTGCGCGATGGAGCGAGAGGGCTTGTTGGACCACTCTGGCTCCTGCTTGAAGGTGGCTTCGATGTACTTGCGGACGGGGTCCGTGTCCACGTCGGCGAACAGCGACAGAATCTCCTCGTTGGTGCCTTTGGTCAAGATGTCTGTGGTGACGCCGTCATCCACCGCAGCCAGCGCGCGCAAGAAGATGGTGACCGGGATGGTGCGCTTTCGGTTGAACTTCAGCACGATGTAGTCGCTGCGGCGCGTCTCGAACTCCATCCAGGCGCCGCGGTCGGGCACGAGCTTCGCTTGCGCCAGGGGGTTGCCCGTCGCTGGGTCCTCTTCGACGCTGAAGTACACGCCCGGCGAGCGGATGAGCTGGCTCACCACCACGCGCTCGGTGCCGTTGATGATGAAGGTGCCCTTCTCGGTCATCAAGGGGAACTCGCCGAAGTAGATGGTGTCCACTTTGTGCTCGTCCGTCTTGCGGTTGTGCAGCGCGACTTTGGCGTAGAGCGGTGCGCCGTAGGTTAAATCGCGCTCCACGCACTCCTCGATGGAGAACTTCGGCTCCTCGAACCAGTACGTCAAGCCGTACTCCTGCGCCTGCTTGTAGTTGCCGGGAAAGTACAGCGCCAGGTCGCCGTTGTAGCTCTCGATGGGCGAGATCTCCTCAAACAGCTCGCGGAGCAGCTCATTTTGCAGCAAGCGAAAGGACTCAAGCTGCACCTCGATCAGGCGCGGCAGCGTGTACTCGTCCAGGGTGCGCGCGTAGGACTTCGCAGGGAAATCATGAGCAGTCATTCCATCACCTTGTGTGTTTCACCCATGTGCTGAAGGGATGTGGTTGCTATGCAAGACAACGAAGACAGACGAATAACAGGCGACCAGGGAACTTGCTCCGGTCGCCTTGCGATTCTGATACACCATCAAGCTGGGCGCGATTATAACCTATGGCGCGAGCAATTCGCCCGTGCGAAGCCCCCTTCGCTCCGTCCTAGCTGCCAAGAGAACATGCCCGCGCCCTAAAGAAGGCAACTCCAGAAAGCATCGAGGAAGCCAGCGCAAGGCGCGCTCGACGCGCCCAACACGCGCACCAGCGCAGCGCAGAAAATCACGCTCTCGAGACACTTGTCCCTTTTAAGCTTGCAGCTCTTTGAAAATCGTTTATAATTTACTTAGTTTTGATTTTAGCTTTTTTTAAGATGTGACATGAGCAGAAATAACGTGAGTAGAAAGACAACCACAGCGCTGGCGCGGCAATTCCTCGCCTGGCTGAGGCAGCGGCTGCCGCGGGTCATCCTGGTTTGGAAGCCTGTTCAATCAGCGCAGAAGCAGACCGACAAGCGCCGCAGGGCAAAAGCGGTCGTGCGCGGCGACCTGACGATTGCCATCCAGGGCTCCGCGAATCGCAGCAAAATCTTCGCAGCGCACACGATCCATGTGGACAGCAGCAGCAAAGTGGCAGCGATTGCGCCGCTGGTGACAGCCGCCATCGGCGTCGTGATTGTCGCGCTGGTGGTGCGCCTCAATCAAAGTGTGGACGCCGTTCAGGACGCTCAGGCGGGGCTTCTGGAGGAAGGCAGCAGCGCAGTCCTGGACATCGCGGTATTGCCTTTGCAGGCAGCAAGCGGTCAGCCCGCATGCCAGGCGCTTGCCCAGGACATCAGCGCTCGCCTGGCGCAGCAGATGCAACGAGCGCTTGAATCCACCAGCCAGGGGGATGAGTTCGCCGTCAAACTCTGGGGACCAGCGCAGATTCGGTGGCAGGCTCCTGCCAAAGCCGACCATCTCGATCAAGCAGTGACACAGCTTGCGGAGAAGAGGCGGCTCGACGTGGTCACTTACGGGGTCATCGCGTGCGATGGCGCTGGCGTGAGCGCTGCGCTTCAGTTTCACACCTCGCCGAGCTACCTCGCCGCGTTCGCGCCAGAGATGGCGGGCGCGTTCAGCTTCGACCCGATCAACGCACCCGCGCAATTCGCCGAGTCTCAGGCAAGCCTGCGCGAGTTTGAGCGCAAAGTTGAAGCAAGGGTCGAGACGATCATCGAAACAGCGAAGGGCATCTCTTACTATGCGCAAAATCGCCCCGAAAGCTACCTGAAGGCGAGCGAGATCTTCGCGCGCGCGCTGGCTTCTCTCCCACAAGCAGACGCCCGAACAAAAGCAATTCTGCACTACATGCTGAGCAACGCCTACGTTGGTGCGGCATCAGACCCGTGCGGACGGACTGATCTGGGTCTTCTGCGACGCGCCAAAGACGAGATAGAGCAGTCGCTGGCGCACTGGTCGCAATTCGCGCCGGCGCATATCACCCGCAGCGGGATTCTGCTTGCCATCGCCTCGCAGACGCACTCTGGCGCCGTCAACACCCCCATATCCGACTTCATCAAGGAGGTGGAGCAGTCTCTCGACAACGCAAGCGCGGCGGAGTTTAAGCCAGCGGGCGCTTTTGTCGAAGAGCGCATCGCCATTTATCGCGCCTACCTGGCGATAATCAAACATGACATCGCAGGTCTGGAAGCGCGCACCAGCCCTCTGCTCGACGCAGCAGAAAGTTCTCTGCAACTCGTTCTCGACAAAGACACGCCCTCGTTGGACGATGCGGTTTTGGTGGATCTTGCCGCTCGCGCGCATGCAATCAAGGGACACATCAGCCACCTGCGCGAGAACCCGAACGCAGCCATTGAGCATTACACCCGCTCTCTCCAGCTTGCGCAGAAAGACCTGGAGCTGAAGTCTGAATCCGCCAGGAATCTCACCACGCTCTTCATCCAGAACAATCGGGTTTGCGAGGCTGCTTTCTATGCTGAGCTCGGCGCTCGCACCCGTTGCGAGGAAGGGAAGCTGGCATCTATACAATCCGCGCTTGATCTGATGCAGATGTGTCGCCTGGAGCGCGACCCGAAGTGATACCGCTCCTCCATGCGTCGGCTGCCCCACCTGGCAGCGCGATGCCGCTGACTCTTCTCTGGCGGCGGACCGAAACGCGCGCCGGGTCGCCGCGCGCCTTGGCTATCGCCAAGGTGATGTATAATGCCGAACTAGTAACGCCGAAGTGGCGGAATTGGCAGACGCGCTACGTTCAGGGCGTAGTGAGCTGACGCTCGTGTGGGTTCAAATCCCACCTTCGGCATGTCTCCTCTGGCATCCTCAGCGCCCATGAGTGCTTACCGTCGTCCATCCATCCATCGCTTCGAGCGGCAGTCTCACCCGACGAGCGTTTTGCGTCGTTTCATGTTGTGGTTCTCGCTTGGGGCGCTGCTGCTGGCGCTGCCGCTGATGCTCAACCTCTCAAGCCGCCTGCAATCCGAAGCGCGCATGCGAGCAGAAGTGGAGCAACAAGCGCGCGAGGTCGCCGCGCTGGAATCCCAGGTGGCTGCGCTGCAAGAGGCGCTTGCGCACGCGCGCAGCGATGCGTTTGTGGAGGCATGGGCGCGCACCCATCGCTGGGCAAGGCCCGGCGAAGTCCCCATTATCCCCGCTGACCTCCAGCCCACGCCCTCCCCTTGGTGGCAGCAATTTATCGAGCAGGCTGCAACGCAACGCGAGCGCTGATCAAACAAGATATATCATTGTGGCGTCACATCTGAGTCAATCACAAGGAGGTTGAGATGTTTGGAAGAGACAAACAAGCCGCACCGCAGGGCAGCCAGGTCAACGCGACGAACAACGTGGTGATGCCAGCGTCTGGTGCGACTGTCAAGATCGAGACAATCATCGGTCCGAACTGCCGCATGAACGGCACTTTGCAGAGCGACGGCGGCGTGCGGATCGAAGGCGTGTTTGAGGGCATGATCCAGATCACTGGCAATTTGGTAGTCGCGGAGTCCGCAAAAGTGATCGCGGATATTCAAGCCTACAACATCAGCATTTCTGGACAGGTGAAAGGCAACATCACAGCAAACAAGATCGAAATCACCGAGACCGGCAAAGTCTGGGGAGACCTCAACGTCAACACCTTGCTGTTGCACGAAGGCGCTTACCTGCGCGGCAACACCAACATGTCCGGCGACGTAGAGCCGCCCGCGTTTGAGCCACCCCGCATCGCCCCTCCACGCCCCGTCGCTGAGATCGCCGATTCGGAAGTGGAAGTTGAGGCGTAACTCGGCATCCCCTCGCTTGCTCATGCTCTCTGTCGAGCAAGTGGAGCGCATCGCTCGGCTGGCGCGGCTGTCGCTGAGCGACGCGGAAAAGGCGCGCTTCGCACACCAGCTCAGCGCCATTTTGGATTACGCGGCGGCGCTGAGCGAAGTGGACGTGGAGGGCATCCCGCCCACCGCGAGCGTGCTGAGTGTGCATAGCGTCATGCGCGACGGCGACGCCGTGACGACAGGGCTGGCGCGCGAGGACGCGCTGCGCAACGCGCCGCTGACGGATGAGCATTGCTTCGTCGTGCAAGCCACCCTCGGTGACAGCGACGACGCCTAAACCAACCCCATGCGCGACCTCACTTCCCTCACCGTCGCCGAGGCGCGACAATTGCTTCGCCAGCGCGCTATCTCCTCGCGGGAGCTGACATCCGCTTACCTGGAACGCATTCAGCAGCTTGAGCCAGCGCTGCACGCGTTCATCTCCGTCACGGCGGACCTGGCGCTGGACATGGCGGACGCTGCCGATCAGCGCATCGCGCGGGGAGACGACGCCCCACTGCTCGGCATCCCCATCGCCATCAAAGACGTGCTGGTCACTCGCGGCGTGCGCACCACGGCTGGTTCACGTATGCTGGAGAACTACGTCCCCGTGTGGGACGCGACCGTGGTGGCAAAGCTGCGCGCGCAGGGCGTGGTGTTTCTCGGCAAGCTCAATTGCGACGAGTTTGCGATGGGTTCCTCCACCGAGAACTCCGCCTACGGTGCCACGCGCAACCCCTGGCGGCTCGACCGCGTGCCAGGCGGGTCGTCGGGCGGGTCGGCGGCTGCAGTCGCCGCCGACTTGTGCTGCGCGGCGCTCGGCACCGACACTGGCGGCAGCATCCGCCAGCCCGCGGCGATGTGCGGCGTGACGGGGCTGAAGAACTCTTACGGGCGCGTCTCTCGCTATGGGCTGATCGCGTTTGCCTCGTCGCTCGACACGGTCGGCGCGTTGACAAAAGACGCGCTGGATGCAGCGATCCTGTTGCAGGCGATGGAGGGCTGCGACCCGCAAGACTCCACCTCCGTCGCCACAACGCCGCTGGATGTGAGCGCGGTGGAACGCGCGCCGGACTCGCTGCGCGGCGTGCGGGTGGGCGTGCCGAAAGAGTACTTCGTGCCAGGCACACAGGAGGAGGTGGAAGCCGCTGTGCGCACGGCCATCGCACAGCTCGAAGCGCTGGGGGCGCAGGTGAAGGAGGTGAGCCTGCCCCGCACCAATCTGGGGTTGGCTGCGTATTACATCATCGCGCCAGCCGAAGCGTCGGCGAACCTGGCGCGCTTCGACGGCGTCAAGTACGGCTTGCGCGTCACAGGCAGCGACCTCATTGACACGTACTGTCGCACGCGCGGCGCTGGCTTTGGGGCAGAAGTCAAGCGGCGCATCATGCTGGGCACGTATGCCCTCAGCGCTGGCTATTACGACGCCTACTACATTCGCGCTCAGAAAGTGCGCACGCTGATCAAGCAAGACTTCGAGCACGCCTTCACCCAGGTGGACGTGCTGGCTGCGCCCGTTTCGCCGACCACCGCTTTCCCCATCGGATCGAAGACGGACGACCCCCTCCAGATGTACCTGGCGGACGTCTTCACGTTACCGCCGAGCCTGGCTGGCGTGTGTGGGATCAGCGTGCCCTGCGGCTTTGACCGCGAAGGTCTGCCGATTGGACTGCAGATCATCGGGCCGACGTTCGCGGAGCAGCGCGTGTTGCAGGTGGCGCGCATCTATCAGATGCACACCGACTTTCACCTGAGAAAACCCAACCTTGACCCGGCTTCCCTCACAACCTGACGAGGAACCCATGAATGTCATCATTCCACTTGCTGGTTTCGGCACACGACTACGCCCTCACACCTACTCAAAGCCCAAGCCGCTGGTGAGCGTGGCTGGCAAGCCCGTGCTGGGGCACATCCTGGATCAACTGGTGAGCCAGGCGCAAGTTGAGAAGATCGTGTTCGTCGTGGGGTACCTGGGCGAGCAGATTGAGCAATACGTGCGCCATTGCTACCCCACGCTGAACGGCGTTTACGTCGAACAGAAAGAATTGAACGGTCAGGCGCCAGCCATTCTCCTGGCGCGGCAATTTGTCAGCGGACCGACGCTGATCGTCTTCGTGGACACGCTGGCGGACGCATCCCTTGAAGCGCTGGCGCATGAAACCAGCGACGGCGTCATCTACGTGAAAGAAGTGGAAGACCCGCGCCGCTTCGGCGTGGTGCGCCTCAATGCGGAGGGCTACATCACCGGCTTCGTGGAAAAGCCAACCACGATGGACAATCGGCTGGCGGTGATCGGCATGTATTACGTCCGCGAGGCGCAGCAGTTGATGGACGCCTGCGAGACGCTGATGGAACGCGGCATTCGGGTGAAGAACGAGTACTTCCTCGCCGACGCCTTTAACATCATGATCGAGCGCGGCGCAAAGTTGCGCCCGCAGCCGGTCAGCGTCTGGCTGGATTGCGGCACATCTCAATCTGTGCTGGAGACAAACCGCTACCTGCTGCAACATGGGCACGACAACAGCGCGTCGTTGCCAGCAGGACCGTACGTGATCGTGCCGCCCGTAAACATTCACCCCAGCGCGACCATCGTGAACAGCGTGATCGGTCCGCACGTCTCAATTGGAGAGGGTTGCCACATCGTCAGCAGCGTGATCCGCGAGAGCGTGGTGGAAGCGGGCGCAGAAGTGGTGGACCACGTCATGGCAAATTCGCTGATCGGGCGCGACGCGATCTTGCACGGCAGACCGCGCCGTTTCAACGTGGGCGACTCCAGCGTGGTTGGGTTCGACGAAGATTGATTTGGAGCGTATGCGCAACTTTGTCTCTCAACGGGTGGCATCGGTGCCACCATCTGGTATTCGCAAGTTTTTTGACATCGCGGCGACGATGAAGGACGTGATCTCGCTCGGCATCGGCGAGCCGGACTTCGTCACGCCAGAGCCGATCCTGCGCGCGGGCATTGCGTCGCTGGAGCGCGGCGAGACCGGCTACACCAGCAACTCCGGCACCTTTGAGCTGCGCCGCGCACTCAGCCACAAGCTCGCCGCGTTGTATGGCGTGGACTACCACCCTGAAAGCGAGCTGCTGATCACCGTCGGCGTGAGCGAGGCGCTGTACCTGGCGCTCACCGCCATCATTGACCCCGGCGACGAGGTGATCATCCCGCAGCCATGCTTCGTCTCCTACGCGCCAGAGGTGGTGTTTGCCGGGGGCACGCCAGTGCCCATCCCCACCTTTGTTGAGAACGACTTCCAGGTGACCGCACAAGAGATCGCCGCGCACATCACGCCCCGCACCAAAGCGCTGTTGATCGGCTATCCAAACAATCCCACCGGCGCAGTGATGCGCCGCGAGCGGCTGATCGAGATCGCGCAATTGGCAGAACAGCACGACCTGGCGGTGATCAGCGACGAAATTTACGACCGCCTGGTGTACGGCACGGCGCACGTGTGCTTCGCCTCGCTGCCAGGCATGAAGGCGCGCACGCTGTTGCTGGGCGGCTTCAGCAAAGACTACGCCATGACGGGCTGGCGCATCGGCTACCTGGCTGCGCCCAAAGAGCTGCTGGAGGCGGCGCGCAAGGTGCATCAGTACACGATCATGTCCGCACCCACCACTGGTCAACACGCAGCCCTCGTCGCGCTCGAACAAGGGGAGGAGCACGTGCAGCGCATGGTGGAAGAATACGACCGTCGCCGCAGGTTAATCGTGGATGGGTTGAACGCGCTGGGGCTGGATTGCTTCGAGCCACGCGGCGCGTTCTACGCTTTTCCGTCGGTGCGCAAGAGCGGCATGGACGACAACACCTTCGCCGAGCGGCTGTTGCACGAGGAGCAGGTGGCTGTTGTGCCTGGCAGCGCCTTCGGGCTGGGCGGCGCGGGCTATGTGCGCATGGCGTACGCGACCGCCTACGAGAAGATCGAGCAAGCGCTGGAACGCCTGCACCGCTTCATGCAGCGGCACGGCTGACGCAGGCTCACTGCCCACTCAACCAGCGTCGCGTCACCGCAAACGCCAACAGCCCACCCACAACATACACCAGCGCTAGCGATAACCACCCCGGCGCGCTGGGGAACGCCGTCTGCGCTGCTTCTATCGGCTGCGGTGTGGCAAGTGGGGGTGTCGTCGCTGGCGCTGTCGCATCGGCTTGGGTGAGCGCCCCCTCGCCTGGCGCGATCTGCTGCGTCTCAAGAGTCGGCGGCAGCAAAGGCGGTTCGGTCGCTGTCGGCTGCGCAGGGAGCGACGGCGCTTGTGGTAGCTCGGTCGCAGTTGGCTGCGCAGTGGGCGATGGCTCTGGGGAGACCGCGGTCGGGATCAGCAGCGCGTCTGGCGTGGGTGTTGACGTGGGCACAGGGAGCTCGGCGGTGAGCAGGACGGAGGGCGTGGGCGCGAGTCCAGCGCGCAGCATGACACCGCGCAGCGACTGCGCCTGTTTCTGCGCGGTCGGGTCATCCGCACGCTGATCGAGCAAGGAGAGGATCTGCTCTGCCAGCGACTTCGCCGCCGGGCGCGTGGCGTCGCTCTCCAGCGCGCGGTTCAACGCTGCGTTGATCGCCTCAGCCACCTGCGCGGGATAGGGCGGCGCATACAGCGCCGCCAGGGCGCTCGCCAGTTCCAGGTGAACAGCGTCGGGCTGGCGACTGCGCTGCGCCGCGCCGAGATACGCCTCGATCATCAAACCAACATACGCCTCGCCGATCTGTGGGGCGCGCTCGCCAGGCACGATCACTTCTCGATACGCTCGCGCTAGCTCGAGCCAGGGCTGCGCGCCCGAACGCCGACGCACCCGCGCCTCCGTTGCCTGAATGCGCTGCCACGCTGGCTGCGACAGCACCACTGCGACGAAATCATCGCTGGGTTGTGGCTCCAGCGGACCGAACTGCCAGCGCGCCGTATTGCCCGCGAACTTCACGCCAGGCGAAGAGGTGGCGCGATCTACCGTCAGCTCGTTGGCAGGATACAGCAGATCAACAGCAAAGCGCGCCTCTCCCACATCCCCAGCCCATCCCGCCGTGATGTGCAGCGGGTAGCGAAACACCCGCCATGGACCGACGTTGACGCCGTTCAAGATGTAGTTCGTCCCCACCTGCACCACATCGCTGCCGCTGAGGAAGCCCACATCAAGCACAGCGGACGCGCCATCTAGCGACAAGGCGGGCTGGGATGCGCGACGGTTGATAGTGAAACGCAACAGCTCAAACGCGATCGGGTCGTAGCGCCCGAACTCCTCCCCTCGACCGCCTAGGTCGCGGAGCGGGAACGCGAGACGCGCGCTGCGCACCCCCACATCCAGACGACGCAAACGCGCACGCGACTGCACACTGGCAATCGCGCGGGATGCTTGTGTCTCTTTCTCTTTCGAGCGCAGCACGGCGATGTTGACCTCCAGCGACTCCATCTGGACGGCGATAGCCTCTAACGGCATCACCAGCGGTCTGGCTGCGTGTGCTGGCGGCTGCCAAACAACCAGCATCAGCGCGCTCGCCAGGGCGACGAGCGTCTTGTGGGTGAGTGTTCGGGCGCGCATGGCTTTCCCCTTGCTTCAATGCCTACCGCCGCGATCGCAAGATGACGCCGCTGGCATGGCTCACCTCGCCGATCTCAGCTTGCATAGAAGTATCGGTCAGATTTTGTTCCACCGCACGGCGGAACTCCTCTGGCACATTGACGGTTTGGAGACCGAACTCGTTGCGCGCGATGTCAATGAGCATCGCCGCAGGCGACATGCCGGGCGTCAAGCTATACACGCGCTGCTTGAACACGGCTGTGATCTCGCGGGCGGTCGCCTCGTCAATGGAAAAGCCGCAAATCTCGCGCAGGAAGTAATGCACCACGTTCCATCCGCTCAAGGGTCCGAGCAAAATTTCGGATTCCGTGACGCCGAACTGGTCGAGCGGATATGCCTCGTAAGTGGCGGTGTGGTTGATGACTGCCTTCTGATGCACACCTGCCGCGTGCGTGCGATTGGTGAGGCTGACCGGCTCTTTGGAGGGGACCAGTTTGCGCAGCTTGTCAGCCATCATCACGTTAATCGGATACGAGCCGCGCAGGTGATAGCCTTCCAGGCAATCGTATTCGCGGTCAATGTACAGGTTGAACAGCAGCGCGGTCATGCTGGTGATGCCGCTGCGCTCGCCGATGCCCAGCAACGTGGTCTGGATGTATTGCATACCGCTCTTGACCGCCTCCAGCGCGTTGATTAGCGAGAAGCCGCGGTCATCGTGAAAGTGACCTTCGAGCGCGACATGGGGATAGCGCTGGCGCAAGCAGCGCACGCGCTGGGCAACCGCTGCGGGCGTGGCAACGCCGACTGTGTCGGGCGTGCCGAAGCGATCCACCAGGTCCTGAAGCTGGTCATACACGCGGAAGAGGTCCTCTTCGCGGGTGCGGAAGGCGTCTTCGCCGCTGAAGCGGATGATCACGTTGGGGTGGTTGCGGCGAATGTCCTCGATCAACTGGCGCGCCTGCCTGCCGATCTCGTCGAGCGATTTGCCATGACTGTACGACCGCGCCACGTCGGACGTGCCGATGTACATGTTGAGGCCATCCGCGCCCACGCGCAGCGCCGCTTCCACATCTTGCGGATGCGCGCGCACATGCGCGAGCAAGAAAGTGTAGCCCTTTTGCGTGATCAGTTCATCGCGCGTGGCTTTGATCACTTCCCAGTCTTCCTGCTCGCGCGCGCTCACGTTGGGGGCAAACAGCTCGATGAACTTCACACCGTACAAGATGAGGGCGCGCGTGATCTCCTGCTTGTCCGTCGTGGTGAAGAAGTACTTGTGGTGATCATGCAACAACGAGGACTGCTGACCTTCTCGCAGCGAGGTGTCAATGATCTCCAGCCGACGAGGGCGATAGGACTGAAAAGAGAAGTGGTGCGTCATGAGCGTGCTTGATGCGCGTCCAACAAAGATTGCAGTGCCAGGGTCAGTACTGTAACGCCTTTTTCAAACTCGTCAATGGGCATGTGCTCGTCTGGGGTGTGGTCCAGCGACGCGTCTCCCGGACCGTATGCCACCATCGGGCATCTCCACACAGGACCGACCACGTTGAAATCCGATGTGCCGGTCTTGAACTTGAAGGATGGTCGCATCCCTACAGCGCGCACGGCGTCCACGAGCGCGCGCGCCAGCGCCGTGTCGCGCGACGTGCGCCAGGCGATCTCTGGCGCGTCAAACTGCAACGCGATGGCTGCCCGCTCTGGATGAGCCGCGTGCCATGCCTCCACTGCTGTCCGCAGATCGTCTGGACCGTAGTCCATCGGCAAGCGGGCGCCGATCAGCACATCGCACCACTCACGCAAGCCATCCTCAGCTGACTGAATGCGACGAAGCGAAGGCAAAATCTGGTCGAAGGCTTTGGGTTTGTCGGCGTTCCACTGGCGCGCCAGCTCAGCGACATGATTCCACAACGACACCGCAACCTCGCTGACGCTCGGTCCGGGCACCGCTGTATGGCGCATGGGGCGCTGCACGTGAGCGTGAATCAGCAGGCGCCCTTTGTAGCCCAACGTGATGCCGTTCGAGCCGCTCGGCTCGCCGATGATGCACAGCTCGGGCTGATAGCGCGCGGCGACATGGCGAGCGCCGCGCGACGAGGCGCACTCCTCCTCCACAGCGCCGATCACCACCAGTTGCACATCGCTCCAGCGAATCGCGTCTTGCAGCGCCTGCGCAGCCAGCACAAACGCGCACAGCGGACCTTTGGCGTCCACAGCGCCGCGACCATACAGCTTGCCGTCGTGATAGCGCACTGGCACATCGCCGCCCACCGTGTCCATGTGACCCAGCAGCACAAACTGGCGGCTGCCGCTGCCGATCACGCCGACGGCATTGCCCACTTCGTCTATGAAGGCGCGGTCAAAACCGCGCGCGCGCATCTCGTCGCACAAGAAAGACGCAACAACCTGCTCTTGTCCACTGAGCGAGGGAATGCGCACACAGCGCTCCAGAAGATCGATCATGGCTCAGGCTCAACCAGCGCTACCGATTGCTCATTGACGGCGCAGCATACTCTCCTGGCGCTCGATCAGAAACTGCAGCGCTTCGCTGAAGTGCGCATCCATCGCGCGCGCCGCAGCGTCGGGATTGCGATAGCCGATCTCGGCGACGATAGACTCGTGCAGCATGTGCACGCGCTCCAGTTGTTGACGGTTGCGACGACGATAGAGCATGGTGTGCGTCAGCTCGTTCAGCGCAGTGCGCAGCGCGCTGGCGATGTGCATGATAATCCGATTGCCGGAGGCTTCGGCGATCTGGCGATGCAGCAACTGATCGAGGTCCACATATTCGTCCGCGTTGCCCAGGCTTCGGCTCATGCGGTAGATCGTCTCTCGCATGGCGTCGAGCTGGTCGGGGGTGCGGCGCTGCGCAGCCAGGCGCGCGCTCTGCACTTCTAGCGGTCGGCGCGCCTCCATGATCTCACGGAACGGCAGGCGGACAATCGTTGCTGCGAAGGTGAAATAAGCGTGCAGTTGCGACTCGTCCAGTTGGCGCACCTGCGCGCGCCGACCGTTGCTCACCATCACCCAGCCTCTGCCGCTCAAGAAGCGCAGCGCCTCGCGCACAACCGAACGGCTCACGTGGAAATGCTGCGCCAGGCTCGCCTCCGAGGGGAGGCTATCCCCGCAGCGAAGTTGATGCTGCACAATGTATTGAGAGATGCCCTCTGCCACTTGTTCCATCAAGCTGTTGTTGCTTTGCGACATGATGTCTCAACCACCTTTCGTACAGGGCTGGATTGTATCCTGTATGACAGGTCGCGGCGCGCGCATTTGACAGGCACGGACATAGCCGTATAATGCAATAGCGATGCAGATGTACACGCTGATTCTGGTCGTCGTCATTGCGGTGCTCCTCGTCCTTAGCAGGGAGGAGCGAGTCCCGTTTAGGACGGCGGCTAACAGCGTGTGAGCAAGGCTCAACGCGAAGCCCTCCTGAACGGGAGGGCTTTTTTGTTGACATACAAACAGGAGACGTGAGGTACACACAAGATGAAACTGACAGGCGCACAAATCATCTGGGAGATATTGGCTCAACAAGGCACAGAAGTGGTGTTCGGCTATCCAGGCGGCGCCATTCTGCCGACCTACGACGCACTGGTGGATTACCAGGACCGCATCCGACACGTGTTGGTGCGGCATGAAGAAAACGCCGCGCTGGCTGCCGACGCTTACTTCCGCGCCACTGGCAAAGTGGGCGTGTGTATGGCGACCAGCGGGCCGGGCGCGCTCAACTTGGTCACGGGCTTAGCCAACGCCATGATGGACTCCTCGGCGGTGGTGGCGATCACAGGGCAGGTGGCGTCTCACCTGGTCGGCACAGACGCATTTCAAGAGACTGACGTCACCGGCGTCACGCTGCCGATCACCAAGCACAACTACCTGGTGATGAACGTCGAGGAGCTGCCATACGTGTTGACCGAGGCGTTTTACATCGCGCGCAGCGGCAGACCTGGTCCAGTGCTGGTGGACATCTGCAAAGATGCGCAGCAGAAAATGACAGACTACACGCCCGTCACCGAAGTGAAGCTGCGCGGGTATCGCGCCATCAAGCCCTTCCAGCAAAATATCCCGCTGTTGCTCCAGCGCGCGAAGGCGCTGATTGACCAGGCGCGGCGACCGATCATTTTGGCGGGTCAAGGCATCAAGCACGCCAACGCGCACGAGGAGTTCCGCGCGTTTGTGGAGAAGAGCGGCATCCCCGTCGCCACCACCCTGCTCGGCATCGGCGTGTTGAGCGAGGATCATCCGCTCAACTTGCGCATGATGGGCATGCACGGCGAAGCTTACGTGAACCAGGCTATCGCCAACGCCGACCTGCTGATCGCGCTGGGAATGCGCTTCGACGACCGCGTGACCGGCAACTTGAAGACTTATGCGAAGAACGCGCGCGTGATCCACGTGGACATTGACCCGGCGGAGATCAACAAGAACGTGCCCGCCGACGTGGGCATCGTCGCCAACCTGCGCGAGATTCTGCAGCAGCTCACGCCGATGATCGAGCAGCGCAGCTACCCAGCCTGGCTGGAGCAGATCGCTGAGTGGCGCAAGGACACAGAGGCGCACGACATCCTGCGCGTGCCCCTACCAGAAGACATGCTGCTTGCGCCCCAGGTGATGCGCCTGATCTGGGAGGCGACCGGCGGCGACTGCACCATCTGCACCGACGTCGGTCAGCATCAGATGTGGGAGACGCAATACTTCCAGCACACGCGCAAGAACCAGCTCATCACCAGCGGCGGGCTGGGCACGATGGGCTTTGCGCTGCCCGCAGCGGTCGGCGCGAAGTTCGGTCGCCCCAACGAGGAGGTGTGGGCTATCGCCGGCGACGGCGGCTTTCAGATGAGCATACCGGAGCTGGCGACAGTGGTGCAGGAGGGCTTGGACATCAAAATCGCCATCGTCAACAACAACTACTTGGGCATGGTGCGCCAGTGGCAGGAGCTGATGCACAACCGCCGCTACTCCGCCGTCGAGATGTGGACGCCCGACTTCGTGAAGCTGGCGGAGGCGTATGGCATCTGCGGCTTGCGCGCCCACAACCTGAAGACCGCACGAGACGCCATCGCCACCGCGCGCACGCACAAAGGTCCCGTGCTCATCGAGTTCGTCGTGGAAAAGGAGACGAACGTGTTCCCGATGATCCAGCCCGGCAAGTCGCTGAACGAAATGACCCGCCGACCAATTCAGCCCGCAGCGCTCGGTGGAGGCATGGACTTCCTGAACTCGCAAAAGTGATGCGGGGTCAATCGCCTGAACACCAATCGCAAGGAGAGCACACACATGCTGATTGATCGCATTGAGGCACAAAAGAACCCCACCAAGCACACGCTGGTTGCGTTGGTGGAGAACAAGCCTGGCGTGCTGAATCGCGTCGCCAGCCTGATGCGGCGGCGCAACTTCAACATCGAGAGCCTCGCCGTCGGCACCACCGAAGACCCCACCGTGTCGCGCATGACCATCGTCATAGACGCCAGCAAGACCAACGCCGCGCTGGTCGAGCGCAACCTGTATAAGCTCGTCAACGTGATTGACGTGCAAGACCTGAGCGACGTGCCCAGCGTGGTGCGTGAGCTGGCGCTGATCAAAGTCCGCACGGAGGACGCGAAGCACCGCGGCGAACTCAAACAAATCGCCGACATGTTCCAGAGCCGCGTAGTGGACGTGGCGCCAGACTCGATCATCATCGAAGTCACCGGCGAAGAGCACAAGGTGGACTCGATGCTCAGGCTGCTGTCTGAGTACGGCATTCTGGAAGTGGTGCGCACTGGGCGCATCGCTATGGCGCGCGGATAAGATCACACCGCACAACAGCAACATCTTTCGTCACACAAAGCACACATGGCAGCTAAGATTTACTACGACAAGGACGCAGACCTCGAACTGCTGAAGGACAAACTCGTCGCCGTGATCGGATTTGGCAGCCAGGGCCACGCGCACGCGCTCAACCTGAAAGACAGCGGCGTGAACGTGGTGGTCGGCTTGCCCCCCACCAGCAAGAGCCGCGAGAAAGCCGCCAACGCCGGCTTGGAAGTGATGGACGTCAGCGAGGCAGCGAAAGCAGCGGACTTCATCATGATGTTGGTGCCCGACGTGCCCGCAGCGCAGATTTACCAGGAGCACATCGCGCCGCATCTCGTCAAAGGCAAAACGCTCATGTTCGCGCATGGCTTCAACATTCACTTCAAGCAGATCACCCCGCCCAAGTTCGTGGACGTGAGCATGGTGGCACCCAAAGCGCCAGGGCACCTGGTGCGCAGCACCTACCAGGACGGCGGCGGCACACCTTGCCTGGTCGCCGTGTATCAGGGCGGCACACGCGCGCTGAAGAACGCGCTGGCTTACGCCAAAGCCATCGGCGGCACGCGCGCTGGCGTGATCAAAACCACCTTCAAAGAGGAGACCGAGACCGACCTCTTCGGCGAACAGGTGGTGCTGTGCGGCGGCGTCTCCCACCTGATCAAGGCGGCGTTTGAAACGCTGGTCGAAGCCGGCTACGCGCCAGAAATGGCTTACTTCGAGTGTATGCACGAGCTGAAGCTGATCGTGGACCTGATGTATCGCGGCGGGCTGAACTTCATGCGCTACAGCGTGAGCGACACCGCCGAATGGGGCGACTACGTCAGCGGTCCGCGCATCATCAACGACCGCACCCGCGCCGAGATGAAGAAAATCCTGGCGGACATCCAATCTGGCAAGTTCGCGCGCGAGTGGATTCGGGAAAATCACACCGGGCGCAAGCGCTTCAACGAATACCGCCAACGCGACATCAACCACCCCATCGAAAAGGTGGGCGTGCGGCTGCGCCGCATGATGCCCTGGATCAACCCGCGCGAAGTCAAGCCAGGCGCTGGCGGCGCCTGAAGTTTGTTGCGGACCCAACTCGCCACGCCATGCGCCGCTTGATTCATCTGGAACGTGTCAACGTCCTGCTTGAGGGCAAGCCCGTGCTGCGCGACATCACCTGGTCGTTGCACAGCGGCGAGCACTGGGCGATCCTCGGTCCGAACGGGGCGGGCAAGAGCACATTCCTGCGGCTGCTGCGTGGCGAGGTATGGCCCGCCCCCGTCAACGGCGGCGTGCGCGTGTATGCGCTTGACGGCAAACCGACCCGCTCGCCGATCGGCGTGCGGGAGCGCATCGCGCTGGTCAGCGCCGAGCAACAACAGCGGCTCTGGCGCAAGCACAGCCGACGCTACCGCGACGACTTCAGCGCGCCCATCACTGTCGAGCAACTGGTGTTCACAGGTCTGCTGCACACTGAATTACCCACGCGCAACCCACAACCAGCCGAGCAGCAGCATGTGCGAGCAGCGCTGGCGCAGGTGGGCATGGAAGCGCACGCCTCAGCGCCGTTCGACAGCCTCTCTCAAGGGCAGATGCGCCGGGCGTTGATCGCGCGTGCGCTGATCGCCCAGCCGCGCATCCTGATCCTCGACGAGGTCGGCGTTGGGCTGGACGCGCGCGCCCGTCATGATCTGCACATGCTCATCCAGCGCATCGCCGAGCAAAACCTCATCACCATTTTGATGGCGTCGCACCGCCACGACGAGATCATCCCAGCGATCAGCCACATGATGGAGCTTCAGGAGGGGCGCATCATCGCCGCTGGACCGCGCCAGGCAACAGGCGTCGGGGCGCGCGTCGAGCCTGGACGCCCGCGCCAGGACGAATCGCAATGGCTACCGCTCTCTCCAGAAGACCAGGCGCGGCGCGAGGCTGAACCTTTCATCGTGCGCATCACAAACGCCTCCGTCGCGCTGGACGAGGGGCGATTTGTGGTGCTGCGCCGCCTGAACTGGCGCATGAACCGCGGCGAACACTGGTTGATCAGAGGCGACAACGGCGTGGGCAAGAGCGCGCTGCTCAAGCTGATCCTGGGCGAGTGCAGACCAGCGCGAGGTGGGCACATCGCGCACTTCAACGACCCCTCGCTGCGCAGCGTGTGGGAGATCAAAAAGCGGATCGGCTATGTGTCCGCCGAGCTGCAAGCCCGCTACAGCGCCGACCACACCACCGAAGAGGTGATCGCCAGCGGCTTCTCCGCCAGCGTGAACTGGCTGAGCCAGCTTACCACCAGCCAGCGCGAGCGCGTGCGCCAGGTGATCGCCCAGTTTGGTTTGCAAGCGCTCGCCAAGCGCAGCGTGCAGCAGATGAGCTACGGTCAGGCGCGGCGCGTGTTCATCGCGCGGGCACTCGTCCATCAACCTGAGCTGCTGATCCTCGACGAGGTCTTCGACGGCTTGGACGCGCGCGCAAGAGAGGAGCTGGGTGCGCTGCTCGACCAGATCGCTGGTGAGGTGAGCATCCTGCTGGTCAGCCACCACGAGGACGACTTGCTCCGCTGCATCACCCATCGCATGACGCTGGCGCATGGCTGCATCGTGGAACAAGCGACGCGCGCTGTTCATACGCAGACTGCATGAGATGTGCGCAATCAGCCTGAACCAAAAACACTTCGAGAGCAAAGGGAGTTGGACACGATGAGAGACCCGAATCGCGTTTTAATCTTCGACACCACGCTGCGCGATGGTGAACAATCGCCAGGCGCCACGCTCAACCTCGCCGAGAAACTGGAGATCGCGCGCCAGTTGGCGCGACTGGGCGTGGACATTATCGAGGCGGGTTTCGCCATCGCCTCGCCGGGCGACTTCGAGGCAGTAAGCCGCATCGCGCAGGAGGTGGGACAGCTCGACAATCCGCCCGTGATCGCCAGCCTGGCGCGATGCAACAAGAAGGACATAGACGCCGCCTGGGGTGCCGTGCAGTGGGCAAAACGCCCGCGCATTCACACCTTTCTGGCGACAAGCGACATCCACCTTAAACACAAACTGCGCATCAGCCGCAACGATTGCATCGAGCAGGTGGGCGAGTTCGTCGCCTACGCGCGCAGTTTGTGCGAAGACGTCGAGTTCTCGCCCGAAGACGCGGGGCGCAGCGATCCCGAGTTCCTGTGGGAAGTGCTGAAAGTCGCCGTGCAGGCGGGCGCCACCACGCTCAACATCCCGGATACAGTCGGCTATTGCACGCCGCAGGAGTACGGCGCGCTGATCGCGGGCATCGTCGAACATGTGCCAGGCATTAACGAGGGGCGCGTGATTGTGAGCGTGCACTGTCACAACGACCTCGGCATGGCGACCGCCAACACGCTGGCGGGCATCCTGAACGGCGCGCGCCAGGCAGAAGTCACCATCAACGGCATCGGTGAGCGCGCTGGCAACACCTCGCTGGAGGAAGTGGTGATGGCGCTGAAGACGCGACCGCAGTTCTTCGGCGGCTTGTACACCCAGATTGACACCACCCAGCTTGTGCGCACCAGCAAAATGGTGAGCAGCCTCACCTCCATCCCCGTGCAGCCCAACAAGGCAATCGTGGGCGCCAACGCCTTCGCGCACGAGGCGGGCATCCACCAGGACGGCATGTTGAAGAACCCGCTCACCTACGAGATCATGCGCCCCGAAGACGTAGGCTGGAACAGCACTAACCTAGTGCTAGGCAAGCACAGCGGGCGACACGCCTTCGCCGATCGGCTGCGCCAGATGGGCTACGAGCTGAGCCGCGAGGAGCTGGACAAAGCGTTCGAGCGGTTCAAAGTGCTGTGCGACAAAAAGAAAGTGGTGAGCGACGCCGATCTGGAGGCGCTTCTCACCGATCAGTTCGAGACGATGGCAAATGACCTGTGGCGATTGGACGAGCTGCACGTGACCACCGGCACAGGCAACACGCCCGTCGCCAGCGTGCGACTCATTGACGTGGAAGGCGAGCTGCATCAAGACGCCGCACTGGGGAACGGACCTGTGAACGCCGTGTGTAACTGCATCAACCGCATCACCGGCGCCGACGCCAAGCTGGTGGAGTTTCACGTGCACGCCGTGACGGAGGGCATTGACGCCATCGCCAACGTCACCATCCGCGTGGAGATGCAAGACGCAGACGGGCGGAAATACATCTTCAGCGGGCGCAGCGCCGACACGGATACGCTCGTCGCCAGCGGCAAAGCCTATCTGGCTGCGTTAAACAAGGGGCTGGCTCGCCTCGCCAAGAGCACGCGACAGCCAGGCACGATTGCAGAAGCCACACAGCCTGCTTGATGCAGAGCAAACACTTCCCCAAAAAGTTGCAAGCGTTATGAGTGAGGTTAAGCCAAAGACGCTCTTCGAGAAAATCTGGGATGCCCACGTCGTCGCTCAAGAGCCGGGCGGACCAGCCGTGCTCTACATTGACCTGCACCTCGTCCACGAAGTCACCTCGCCACAAGCCTTCGAGGGCTTGCGGCGGCGCGGGTTGAAAGTGCGCCGACCCGACCGCACTTTTGCCACGATGGACCACGGCATCCCCACTTACGACCGAAGCCTGCCTATCTTGGACGAGATGGCAGCGAAGCAGATCGCCGCGCTGGAGCGCAACTGCGCTGAGAACGGCATCACGCTCTTCGGCATTCGCCAGGGCGCCGACAAACAGGGCATCGTGCATGTGATCGGTCCTGAGCTGGGCTTAACACAGCCCGGCAAAACCATCGTCTGCGGTGACAGCCACACTGCCACACACGGCGCGTTCGGCGCGCTCGGCTTCGGCATCGGCACCAGCGAAGTGGAGATGGTGCTGGCGACGCAGTGCCTGCTTCAGCGCAAGCCAAAGACGATGAACGTGCGCGTGGAGGGCAAGCTGCAAAAAGGCGTCACCGCGAAAGACATCATCCTGGCGATCATCGCCAAGTATGGCGTCGGCGTCGGCACGGGCTACGTGTTTGAATACACTGGCGAGGTGATCCGCCGTCTCTCGATGGAGGAGCGGATGACGATCTGCAACATGAGCATCGAGGGCGGCAGCCGCGCTGGTCTGATCGCTCCAGACGACACCACCTTCGAGTTCCTCTACGGGCGAGAGTTTGCGCCAAAAGGCGCCGACTGGGACCGCGCTGTGGAGGCGTGGCGCAAACTGCCCACCGACGAAGGCGCCACATACGACGCCACCATCGAGCTGGACGCCAACACGCTGGAGCCGATGATCACCTATGGCACCAACCCCGGCATGGGCATGCCGATCACAGGTCGCGTGCCCGACCCGGACAAGATCGGCGACAGCAGCCAACGCGCTGCCCTGCAAAAGGCGCTGGCTTACATGAACCTGCAGCCAAACCAGCCCCTGCTCGGTCACCCTGTGGACGTGGTGTTCATCGGGAGCTGCACTAACAGCCGCATCACCGACCTGCGCGAGTCCGCGCGGCTGCTGAAAGGTCGGCGCGTCAAGGAGGGCATGCGCGTGATCGTGGTGCCAGGCAGCACGCAGGTGAAACGGCAAGCGGAACGCGAAGGGCTGCACGAGATTTTTATCAACGCTGGCGCGGAATGGCGCGAGGCTGGCTGCAGCATGTGCATCGCCATGAACGGCGACGAGCTGCAACCAGGGCAATACTGCGTGAGCACCAGCAACCGCAACTTCGAGGGGCGGCAGGGCAAAGGCGGACGCACCTTCCTAGCCTCGCCATTGACCGCCGCCGCCTGCGCGATCACCGGCGTGATCACCGACGTTCGCACGCTGCTCAATTGACCTCGCGGACCAGCAAGGCGATCAGGCGACACCAGCACCCGGCTCGGTGTCGCCTGATTCATGTTGCCCGCCCGCAGCTACAATCTGTGCCGCTGCATCGCGATGGAATACGACTTAGCCGTTATCATCCTGAACTACAACACGCGCGACCTGCTGAGCGACTGTTTGCGCTCACTGCAGAGCCAGCGCGACCTGCACTTCAAAGTGTGCGTTGTGGACAACGCTTCGCAAGACGGCAGCGCCGACGCAGTCGCCAGGCACTTCCCCGAAGTGACGCTGATCCGCAGCCTGAGCAACGATGGCTACGCGGCGGGCAACAACCTGGGGTTGCAGCACTTTGGGTTTCCGCATCGCCCGCGCGCGCGCTACGCCATGCTGCTCAACCCCGATACGATAGTGCCGCCAGGCGCGCTGGCTAAAATGACGCGGTTCGCGGACGCACACCCCGACGTGGGTGTGGTCGGTCCGAAACTGGTGCTGCCCGATAGCAAGCTCGACAAAGCGTGCCGAAGAAGCTTCCCCACACCAGAGGTGTCGTTTTACCATCTGATCGGCTTGAGCCGTTTGTTCCCCAAAAGCCGCCGCTTCGCTCGCTACAACCTGACCTTCCTCGACGAGAATCAGCAAGCCGACGTAGATTCCGTCGTCGGCGCCTGCATGTTGGTGCGGGCGCGCGCCATCCAGGAGGTCGGATTGCTGGATGAACAGTTTTTCATGTATGGCGAAGACCTGGACTGGTGTCTGAGAATTCGCCAGGCTGGCTATCGCGTGGTGTACTATCCAGGCGTGGTGGTGCAACATGTGAAGCGCGCAGCCAGTCGGCACAGCCGCAAGGCGCAATATGAGTTTCAGCGCGCGATGTGGCTGTTTTACAAAAAGCACTATCGCGCAGCCACGCCGCGGGCGGTGGATTTGCTGATCCGCATCGGGTTGGCTTTGCGCGGCGGCATTCCCCTGGCGCGCGAGATGCTTCACTCACGAAACTGAGCTGTGATGAGCCATGAGCGATGCTGAAATGTATCCTTTCCGCGTCTTCGGCGTCGTCGCAACGACGTTGTTCATGTTGTGTGGATGGGCAGTGTTGCTGCGCCCCGCGCGAAAGATCAAAGACCCAGGACACCGCATCGGCAATTTCATCATCTGGATGTTGGGTGAGCGATGGGGCATGGCGGCGATCCGCATCAGCGGGCTGGCGATGGTGATAGGCGGAGGCTTCGGCTTGATCGCCGCGCTAGTGGCGCTATCGGGCGGGAATTAAACGCTCAAGCGCGCGTCAACTGGCTCAATGGCGGATGGCGGCTTGCACAACCTGAGGCACAATAAAATCAATGGACCCAAACGCTCGTCTTGACCCGATCATCTACCCGATCTTGATTTGCACAGCATCGCTGGTGGTCGGGCTTTTGTTGCTGACATACGCCGTGTCCTCGATCTCGATGGCGGTGCGCCGACGGCGCGCTCAAGCGCTCAAGAGCTGGCGAGAACGAGGGCTGGAGTTTCGTCTGGGGCCGACGCAGGCAAACTTTCTGAACGAGCCGCGCTTGTTTGGCGTGGGCGGCAACGGCACGCTGGTGCTCAGCGATAGCGCGATTCACTTTGCCCAGGTCTCGCCCGAACGGGAGATCGTCATCCCGCTGCGAGACATCGAACGCGCTTTCCTGGCGACGCGCTTCAACGGGCGCTTCAACCGCCGCCCATTTTTGATCATCCGACGCCGCGTCGGCGACCTCACAGGCTTCCAACTGCCTAATGCGGCAAAGTGGATGGAGGCGATCAACCTGGCGGTAAACGCCGCGCCGGAGGAAGCAACGCTCACCGAGCCGCTGATCGGCGGACGTGAGCCATTTTCGCATACGGCTTGACCACCAGCCAAACCGCCGGCACTGCAAAAGCGCCCATCGCAACGAACGTCACCACGCCGACGATAGGTCTGCCCCAAAATGCGAGATTGGCGAAGCTCTCACCAAGCCAGGCGATGGCGTACACGATGACGGGCAGTGTGGCGGCGTCTCCTCTGTCGTCTTCGCGTGGGGCGTCGCGCAGCAGCCACCAGACGACATAAATCGCTGCCGCAGTCACGAACCACCCCACAAAGTTCGTGAGGGGAATACCGAAATACGTCGGGGCGTCGGTCGGCTGCCACACCCACGCGCCCTCCTCCACCATGCGCGGATCCAGGCTGAGGTCCCATGCAGTCATCGCCAGCGCTGCAATGGTCACCCGCGCTGCGCCTTGCGCGGGGATGAATCGCGTCATCAAGCGATCCGCGATCACACCAGCCAGCATCCAGGCTGGATACAGCATCATGAACCAGGCGATAGGGATAATCGCGGGCACAGCGCCGAGCAGCTTCGGACCAAGGCGATCTGTGTAGTGATACGCGCCGAAGATCAGCCCGTATGTGCTGCCCAGATATTCCATCGTCAGCGCGATTGCAAACGCGCTGGTCAGCATGAGTAGGGTGCGCCTCCAGCCGAACGTGATCGCGCAGTGCGAGAGGGAGAAGACAAACCAGGCGAGGGAGGTAAACGCCGTGCTGTAGCCCAACCATGCGGCGTCGCCAGCCAAGCTCACCAGCGCATACAGCGGCATCGAAGCTGCGAAGACAAGCAGCGTCCCCTGCGCCCACCAGTTCGCTCGCATGACGCGCCGTTCAAGTAGCTGCTTGCGCAGCCAACCGCCAGATGTGCGGCATGTGCCGCAGCTTCTCACTGAAGCTCAGGTAAGCGCGGCGGGTGAAGACGTTGTAGCCGTTTTGCTCGATTTTGTCGAGAATGGCGCGATACAGCACCGCCGCAGCCGTCACCGCCAGCCTGCCGTCGGCGTGCAGCATAGCCACTGCTGGCAGGCTCTGCGCGTATAGCGCGCGAGCGCGCTGAATCTCAAATTGCATCAAGCTGCGGAAGCGCGAGTCTATGACGTGGCTTTTGAGGTCCTCCTCTGTGTAGTCGAAAAGTTGCAGGTCTTCTTTCGGCAGATAGATGCGTCCACGTTGCAGGTCCTCGCCGATGTCGCGCAGAATATTAGTGAGCTGCAAGGCGACGCCGAGGTCAATCGCGGCTGCCTCGGCGCGCGCGTATGTTTGCGCATCGTCAGCAGTGAGACCGATGATGTGCATGCTGATCAGCCCCACCGTGCTGGCGACGCAATAGCAATAGTGCCGTAGCTGCTCCCAGGTGTCATAGCGGCTAATCGTCAGGTCCATCTCGCAGCCGTCAATCAGCTCTTCCGCGTAGCGCTGCGGCACGTTGTATCGGTCGCGCACCTGAGTCCATGCGGCGAGGACGGGGTTTGCTTGCTCCTCTGCGCTCAGTCGAGACGCCGCGCGCCAGGCGTCCAGGTAGCGGCGCGTCTCGGCGGCGCTGTGCGAAAGCACGTCCACCATGTCGTCGGTGGTGCGACAGAAAGCGTAAAGCGCGCGGATCGCGCGCCGCTTCTCGGCTGGCAGAAAACGTGTGCTGAAGTGAAAGGACTTGGAGTGATCGCGGGTGATCTCCTCGCAGAGTTCAAAGGCGCGCTCGATGTCTGGGCGACGCACCTGTTCCGCTGATAGCGCACTCGCTTTGGGTGTGAATAGCTGTAGCATTCGCATCGTTGTCAAGCTGAATGTGAGCATGTAGCGTTCGCTTGTCACGCCGCTGCCAGCCAAAGCCAGCGCGCACAATGTTATCAGACATCCACCACCTGGCGGCGAGACGTATGCAGGGATTCAGAGGCTATTCAGGAAAGTGGCGCCTTTCAGGCGGCAAAGGCGCTGTCCGCTGGGACATCCCACGATGGCGCGGACAGCGTTCATCCAGGGGAAACAGTCGCGCAGGTCACTGACTCACAGTATGCTCAAAGATGGCAGGCACGCAAGCCGTACCATTCGCATTGGCGTGGCGCAAGCCTCCCGTGCTGCAACATGGTTTTCGGCCGCGACAATTTGTCCATTGGTGGCGTCCGGTTCTCCAGCGACCCCGTTCAGAAAATTAATTTCCTGATACGCCGCACCGTTCGGGTTTATGACAGAAGAGCAACCCAGAGCAGGCTTTGTTGTCAGGAAGGCGACAAGGCTTTTGGGTGTACTGTTAACCTTCTCTGTTTACACTCTTGAGATACGACTCGATGGTCTCAATCGGTCGTCTACCCATGTTCCGATACCTCTGATGCGGTCGCTCGGTGTTGTAATACACCAGCCACCGCTCCAGGTCCGACTGTAACATCTCTACCGTCTCGTAGTATGGGCATAGCGCG
>FWWL01002770.1_pt1 | contig 34609 bp, 33 predicted proteins | sample 2228331 | NCBI WGS metagenome assembly FWWL01 (sample SAMEA103939775, study PRJEB20133) | metagenome
GGCGCCCCGGCGGCCGGCGCTCCGGCGGCGAGCATCGCCGGAGGATAGCCTTCGCCGTCGTCCTCGACCCGGATCTCGAGGCAGCCTTCATGCTCGCGGATCGCCAGACGCACCCGCTCGCGCGTGTAGTTCACCGCGTTGTGGATCGCATGCGACACCACGCCCACCAGCAGATCCTCGTCCACGTGCCAGATCAGCTTCGGATCGTAGTCCAGCTCCAGCGCCACGCCGCGCGACTGCAGCAGCACGCGCTCGAGCGCGACCACCTGCTCGACCAGCTGGCCGATCTCGATCGCTTGCATGTCGAAGGGGTAGCCAGGCTTGCCGACCTGCTTGTACAGGGCCAGCAACTGCATCAGGTTGTCGTTCAGGCGGCGCGTCTGGTACAGCATCTGCGCCAGTTGCGGCTGTGCCGGCGAGGCCTGCGCCGCCTGCGGGGCGGCGCCATCGAGCAGGCGCTCCAGCGTGCCGGACAGGACACTGATCGAGTTCTTCATGTCGTGCGCCGCCGACGCCAGGAACAGGAATAGTTCGTTCGATTGTGGGGAATCTTCCATCCCGCCCGCCTAGAAAGTTGCCGTACGTAAATTATAGCCGCTTCCGTGCCGGCCCGTTCGACGCGCCCGGCGTCCCGCCTACGATCCCTGCCGGCGCCTGCCGCGCAGGACGAAACGCGCCGGGTCGAGCGCGTCGGCCAGGCCGGTCTCCAGCGGCAGCGGTTCGCCCTCGATCTGCGCGGCCAGCAGCTCGGCCGCGAGCGGCGCCCAGATCAGGCCGCGCGAGGCGTAGCCCAGCAAGCCGTACAAGCCCGGATGACGCGGAACGTCGCGCAGGCGCTCGGTGGTGCCCGCCGCCTCGAAGTCGGGCAGGCGCCCGACCAGCGGCAGGCGGTCCGGCGCCACGCTGCGAAAGCCGACGCGTCCACGCAGCGGCGCCTGCCGCGCGACCTCGGGCATCGACAGCAGCGCGCGCAGGCGGGCGATGTTCTCTTCCTGGCTGGCCGCGCGCAGCGCCGGGTCGTCGTCCATGTCGTAGGTCGCGCCGGCGCAGCAGACGCCGCCATTGGCCGGGGTCAGGTAAGCCTCCCGGCACAGCACCAGCGGCAGCCGCGGCAAGGCGTCGGCCGCCACGTGGGTCACCTGTCCGCGTATCGCGGCCAGCGGCAGCCGCGAGGCCTGCGGGAAGGCGGTCGCGCCGGCGCCGCCGGCAAGCACCACCGTGGGAGCCTGCGCGACGCGCTTGCCCGCCGTATCGCGCACCGTCCAGCCCTCTTCCTCGCGGGCAAGGCTTACGCTGCCAGCGCCGAAGCGGGTCGCCAGGCGCGCCCCGCAGGATGCCAGCATGGCCTCGCAGACACTGCCCGGGCGTGCCCAGCCGCCCTGCGGGAACAGCCAGGCGCCGTCCGGCGCCGGTATCCCGAGCAGCGTTTCGGCGGCCTCGCGTTCCAGCCACTGCGCGTAGTCGGCGGGATACCGCCCGCTCGCCGCGATCTCGCGCGCCGCCGCCGCGTGGCGGGCGTCGCGCGCCAACTGCAGCACGCCGCAGGCCGCCCCGTCGATCGCGCTCCCGATGCCGCCCAGCCGCTGCCAGAAGGCCAGGGCATACAGGTAGGCCGCGCGCGTCAACCGGGTCGGGACGTTGTCGTCCTTCGACACCAGTGGCATGAAGATGCCGGCCAGGTTGCCGGAAGCTTCCATCGCCGGCCCGGGATGGCGCTCGACCAGGGTGACCTCCCAGCCACGCGCGCACAGGGCGGCGCAGGCTGCCGCACCGGCGACGCCGGCGCCGATCACCACTGCGCGCCGTTCGGGCGTGGGCGGCAGCGGCGGGCGCGGCTTGCGGCTGGCGAACACGGCGCTGCGCCCGTCCGGATCGAAGGCGAAGCCTTGCGCCGCCAGTGCCGCCCCCAGCGCCGGCGCCAGGGAATCCGTTTCGAGACGGGCATCGGCTGCGGCCAGCCGGGCCAGGCCGCGCGCGAAGCCTTCGCCCGCCGAGCGGTCCAGGCCGTCCAGGCGGATGTAGTCCAGTCGCGCCGACAACTGTCCCAGCGCGGCATCCGGAGCGGCGCCGAGCAGGTCCAGGGTAAGCCCGGGCTCACCCTGGGGGACGCGGTGGAAGCCCGGCAGCTCGCCGGCCGCCAGCGCCACCACGTGCAGGTGCGCCGGCCGCGACGGGTCCGAGCGCCAGTCCTCGAGCAAGGCGCGCAGCGCGTGGCCGTCGCCGTGGGCCGCGTCGAACACGGTGTAGCGTTCGCGGCCGCGCCAGTGTTCGCGGTAGTCCACGTCAGCGCCCGCTATGGCGGAAGCAGGCGGGGTCGTGGTCGTCCACCATGCCGATGCCCTGCATGTAGGCGTAGATGATGGTCGAACCGACGAACTTGAAACCGCGCTTGCCCAGGTCCTTCGAAATGCGGTCGGACAGTTCGGTCTTCGCCGGGCGCTCGCCGGCCGGCCAGCGCTTGACGATGGGCTTGCCGCCAACCCAGTCCCACAGGTAGCGGTCGAGCGTCAGCCCCTGCTCGCGCAGCGCGAGATAGGCGCGCGCGTTGGTGATCGCCGCGGCGACCTTCAGGCGGTTGCGCACGATGCCCGGGTTGGCCAGCAGTTCGGCGACCTTGGCCTCGTCGTAGCGCGCGATCTTCTCCGCGTCCCAGCCGTCGAAGGCGGCGCGGTAGTTGTCCCGCTTGTTCAGGATGGTTTCCCAGGACAGGCCGGCCTGCGCGCCTTCCAGGTTGAGCATCTCGAACAGGCGGTTCTCGTCGTGGCAGGGTACGCCCCACTCGGTGTCGTGGTAGTGGAGGTAGCGCGGGTTGGCCGGGTTGGCCCAGGTGCAGCGGGTAGGTGTCATCGCGCAAGTATAAATCAGCCGCGCCGGCGCGCCTCCGACTGCCCCTCCAGCACTTGCGCCAGGTCCCGCACCGCGCTACGCAAGCGGTCCGGCGTATGCGCCGAAAAGCCGAGCAGCAGGCCGGGCCCGACCGCGCACTCCGGCCCCGCCTGCGGGTTCGCGTAGTACTGCAACGGCCGCAGGTCGATGCCGCGCGCGGCCGCGCCGGCGACCACGGCGCCTTCGTCCAGGCCCTCGCGCAAGTGGACGCACAGGTCCAGGCCCGCATCCGAAGGACCGCACTCGACGGCGCCGCCAAGTTCGCTGCGCACGGCGTCGAGCAGCGCCTCGCGCCGCTCGCCATAGGCCTGGCGGGTTCGGCGGATATGGCGGGCGAAGTGGCCTCCTTCCATGAAGGCCGCCAGGGTTTCCTGCGCAACGACCGGACTGTGGCGGTCGATCACCGCCCTCGCCTGCGCCAGCGCCCCGGCAAGGGCGGGCGGGGCGACGACGTAACCGAGGCGCAGACCGGGGAACAGCACCTTCGACAGCGTGCCCACGTAGATGACACAAGCGGCGGTGTCCAGGCCCTGCAGCGACGCCAGCGGCGGCCCGTTGTAGCGGTACTCGCTGTCGTAGTCGTCCTCGATCACCCAGGCGCGGTTTGCGGCGGCCCAGCGCAGCAGTTCGAGCCGGCGCGGCAGGCTCATGGTCACGCCCAGCGGCAACTGGTGCGATGGCGTCGTGAACACCATGCGCGCGTCGGGGTGCCGGGCCGCGCCGTAGGCGACGTCCATGCCTTCGGGGGTGACCGGGATGGTGCGGATGCTGGCGCCGGCCGCGACCAGCGGGGCGCAGGCCCCCTGGTAGCCGGGCGACTCGACCCAGACCGCGTCGCCCGGCGCCAGCAGCAGGTGCGCGAGCAGGTACAGCGCCTGTTGCGACCCGCTGGTGATGACGATCTGGTCCGGCGTGCAATCGACCCCGCGCGAGGCGCGCAGGTAGGCGCACAGCAGTTCGCGCAGCGGCCTCAGGCCGGCCGGATCGCCATAGCCGAAGTGCGCGCCGGCATGGCGCAGGCTGCGCGCCTCCAGCCGGCGCCACAGGTCGAAGGGAAACAGGTCCAGTCCAGGCATGCTGGCACGGAACGCGCGCAGGGGGCCGTCGTGGTGGCGCACGCGCGCCATCGCCGTCGCCATCGCCTGCCCCCGAGCCGCCAGGGGCCGCAGCAGCGCGGGGGCGCCGGTGGCGGGAGCAGTGGCGGTGGCGGGCAGCGACGCGTTGACGAAGGTGCCGCGACCGACGCTGCCATGCAGGTAGCCCTCCGCGAGCAACTGTTCATAGGCCGCCAGCACGGTCTGGCGCGACACGCCAAGCTCGCGGCACAGCTCGCGGGTTGCGGGAAGCCGCGCGCCCGGGGCGATACGGCCGCTGAGGATCGCGCTCTTCAGCCTGCCATACAGCTGCCGGAACAGGGGGGGGCCGCCGGCGGCGAGCGGTTCGGAGGCGATGAGGTCGTAGCGGTTCATGATGTCTGGAATTGGTACGGCCATCTTCGCCCGAATTGGACATTTGAACAAGCCATTTCCCTGCCTATCATATCTGCTTTCAGCATTAGGTTTTCACGGGAGATGGCATGAAACAGTTCGAAGCGACCGTGGCGTGGCAACGCCAGGGCCAGGCATTCGCCGACCAGCGCTACAGCCGCGCGCACGAGTGGTCGTTCGACGGCGGCGCGCGGCTCGCCGCGTCGTCCTCGCCACTGTCGGTTCCGGCTCCCATGTCGGACCCGGCCGCCGTGGACCCGGAGGAAGCACTGGTGGCCGCGGCGTCCAGTTGCCACATGCTGTTCTTCCTGTCGATCGCCGCCCAGCGCGGGCTGGTGGTCGACAGCTACGTCGATCGTGCCATCGGGGTGCTGGAAGCGGACGGACAGGGACGCATGGCCATGACCCGGATCACGCTACGTCCGGCGATCGGGTTCGCCCCCGGCGCCGCGGCCACCGATGCGCAGCTGGCGGCGATCCACCACCTGGCCCACGAGCGATGCTATATCGCCAATTCGCTGAGGGCCCGCGTGTCTGTCGGCCAGCCGGAGTAGCGAGCATGTACATTCCCGCCCGCTTCGCCCAGGACGAGCCCGAGCTCATGCACGCCCTGATCGCCGACCACCCGCTCGGCGCGCTCGTGACCCATGACGGGAACGGACTCGACGCGGACCACCTGCCGTTCGAACTGGCGCGCGACGGCGCCGGCCGCCTCGTGTTGCGTGCCCACGTCGCGCGTGCCAATCCGCTTTGGCGAAGGGAGGGGGAACGGGTGATGGTGCTGTTCCGGGGAGCTTCCGGGTACGTGACGCCGTCCTCGCGCCCGCGCAAGGCGGTCGATGGCCGGGTCGTGCCGACCTGGAACTACAAGGTCGTGCATGTATTCGGCACCCTGCGCAAGGTGGACGACCCCGCCTGGCTGCTGGCGCAACTGGGGCGCCAGACCCATCGCCACGAGTGGACGCAAGCGACGCCCTGGGCGGTCGAGGATGCGCCGCCCGATTACATCGACGCCCTGCTCAAGGCGATCGTGGGCATCGAGATACCCATCGAACGCCTGGAGGGCAAGTGGAAGGTCAGCTGAGCACCCCTCAGTTACCCGAGGTCGCCCCCCCGAGCACCGGCATCTGCTGGGCGGCCTTCAGGTGCTGTTCGACCGTGGGAATCATGCGGCCGGAGAGCACCTTGATGTCGGCGTCCTTCGACTGCATGTGGTGCATCCCCAGCAGGGACAGCGCCTCCCGGTGCGCTTTCAGGCCAGCCTGCTGCATGTAGGCGCGGTCGAACTGCTGCCCATCGAGTTTCTGCAGCTTTTCCGCCATCCTCTTGTGCTTCGCGTCGAGTTCGGTCGGCAAATCCACCCCCTTGGCCTGTGCCAGCGCCCGGACGTCCTCCAGGGCCTTGCCGTGGTCGTCGATCATCTGCTGGGCGAAGGCGCGAACGTGCGGACCCTGCGTCTTGCTGAGCGCCATCTTCGCCATCGCCACTTCGGCCATGTTGATCATCGCCATGTCGACGATGGCCTGGCGTTCCGCCTTGCCGAGCTCGGCATTGCCGCTGGCCGCGGCGCCCGCCCCCGAGGCACCGTACTGGCCGGCGGCCGCGCCGGTTGCCGGCGCGCCGTACTGATTGCTGCCGGCAACAGCGGCGCCCGACTGGCCGGTCGCCGCCCGGGTGTCCGTGCGCTCGGGCTCGAGGCGGTTGCCCGCCGCGCCCGAACGGTCGTCCCGGCGGTAGGCTTCGGGCGCGGCGCCGGCCTGGTTGGCGGTATAGCCCGCCTGGCCCGTCACATAGCCGGCCGTGGTGCCGGCAGCGCTGCGGTTGCCCATGGTGTCGCCGCGGTCGCCGCCGCTGGCCTGGTCGTGCACGGCGTCGCTGGAGATCCGCGGGGTCGACATGTCGTGCACCGAATCGCTCGAAATGACGCCGCTGGCCGTGCCGCCGACCCTGCCGCTGGCGGTGCCTCCCACCGTGTCGCCGGCCTGGCTGCCGCCCACGGCGTTCCGGTCGCCCTGCATCTGCCCCTGCGGTACCGGCGCGATCGCCCAGGTACGCGATTCGGTGCCCTGGCCATAGGTGTTGTTGACCGTGCCATCGTGGGTGGTCTTGCCGGTCATGTTGGTGGTGGCGCCGGTGTTCTGCCCGGTCGGCTGGGGCGCGCTCTGGGTCACGCTCTGGGCGTGCACGCCCATGGCGCCGCACATGCCCGCCAGCGCCGACACGGCCAGCAGCTTCCGGATCATCGGTTTCTTTTGCATGATGTTCTCCTGTCCAAGGTTGGGGAAGCCGCTCCGGCCCGGGGGCTCCAGTCGTTCCGGCTCAGGACCGGCAATGCGGATTCAGGCGCACCCGTTCCTGCGAGATGCAGGCCACGGCGGGCGCGTGGCAGCACCTGTATCCAGACGATAACAGGCGTGATTGAGTGTATCGCCGGGCGTCAGGGACGAGCGCGCGATAGCCGGGGCGCAAGCTTTGGCCGCCGCAAAGCCTGGCGGGAGCTTGCGCACCGCGAGCGCGGTGGCGGCGGCTGGTCATGCGCACGATTGAAGTGTTCCAAAAAGCAAGTAAGTCAAACGCCTGTCATAATCGACAGGCACACTACGCCTGCTTCTAGGGGTAGATAGCACGGCAGCGCGAGCTGCCCTACCGGCGCCGGCGGTCGGGAAATATACCGGCACCAATTCCTTCCGCTGCTCGCTCAGCCGAGCAGCGGGATCAGGATGTCATAGGCATTGTCGGGGCGCTCGGCCTCGTGCATGGTCGGCGTGTAGCGCCGGTCGTAGCGCTCCAGGCGGGGGCTGTCCTCGTCCTGGCGCATGCCCAGTTGCTCGAGCGCGGCGAAGCCGGTCAGGTAGGTCGCCTGGACACCGGACATCGGACCACGGTGGGTCAGCACGGCGTAGCGGCGGGCCGGCAGGCGCACCCCGACCATCCCCGGCGGTAGCGCGTTCAGGTCGCTCACCTCGGCGGCGATGCATTCGATGTGGACACCGTCACGTTCCTGCAAGCCCACGCCGTAGCGCAGCCCTTCGGTGTTGTCGGCAAGCTCGCGTTCGCGTTCAAGGAATTCAGCCCAGAGTTTCGGCATTTCCGTCCCAAGCGATGAGAACGGTCCTGCGAAAGGCAGGCCGGCGAGCTTCATTTCAGGCAGAGTTACAGTGGAAATGTGCATGGCTAGCTTCGCGAGTTTGAATTTGCACAATTATATATTTAACTCTTCGACAATATCGGCGAAATCCCCTATCGTGCGCGCTACCGTGCGGCGGCGCCACTCTTTGCGTTTCCTTCATGCAGCGGGGCTACTGCTTGCTGGAAAAGTCGAATCGGTGGCAGCATGCCGCCCTGGCGCGGCGTTTGCGCGCGCACGGCTCGGCGCTCGAAAGGACGGTAGCGGGATGGAAGGGAAAAAGATACGGATCGCCGCGGCGCAGATGGCCTGCGTGCCGGGGGACCTCGAGGCCAACCTGGCGACCCACCTGCGCTTCGCCGAGGCCGCGCGCCGGACCGGGGCGGACGTGCTCGTGTTCCCCGAGTTGTCGCTGATGGGATACGAGCTGGACAGGATGGCCTCGTGCCGGCTCACCGGGGACGAGCCCCTGCTGGCCCCGCTGCGCGGCGCGGCGAGGCAAGCCGGCATGACGATCGTCGCCGGCGCTTCCGTGCCGGGGGCGGGACCGGGCCTGCCCGCGATCGGTGCTTTCATCCTTGCCCCCGGAGGGGGCGTGTCGATCTACAGGAAGCAGCATCTGCATCCCGGGGAGGAAGGTTTCGCCACGGCAGGACCGTCCGGGGCCCGGATTCAAGCATGCGCCGCCCTTCCATGCGCGCTCGCCATTTGCGCCGACACGGCCCACGCGGCGCACGCCGAGGCCGCGGCGACCGAAGGCGCGCTGTTGTACCTGGCGGGAGTGCTGGTGTCGAAGAACGGTCACGCCACGGACTCGTCCAGGATGCAGGACCACGCACGGCGTCACGGGATGGGCGTCCTGATGGCAAATCACGGCGCGCCGTCCGGTGCTTATGATGCCGCGGGATGCAGCGCGTTCTGGAGCGCCGGGGGAGAGCTGGTCGTGGCCGCGCCCGGGCCGGGGAGCCGGATGGTGGTCGCCGACCATGACGGCCGGCGCTGGCGCGGCGAGGTGATCGACATGTGAACGGGGCGGGGCGCGCCCTCGCCGGCCCCGGCCCTCCAGCGCCGTCGGCCGAAGGAGACGGGGGATGCGCCCGCGGCGCTCATGGCCCCCAGGTGAGTCCCGCCGCTTCCAGGCTGCTGTGGTGGGCGACGATGGCGCCGGTGATGGTCCCGGGCGACTCGAATTCCTTCTGCGCCAGCGCGCGTAGCTCCTCCGAACCCAGCCCCTTGAGCGCCAGGGCGCGCAAGGTCGCCGCGTCGTCCGCGCGGCCCAGGCCTTCCAGCGCCAGCACGCGCAGGCTCACGTCCTTGACGAAGTTCGATAGCTCCGAGGCCAGCCGGGGTGCCTTCAGTTCGGGCGGGAACAGCGGCATCTCGCGCGCGAGCGCATTCAGACCAGGCAGGCGTGGCAGGGGATCGGGCAGCAGCCGTTCGGCCAGGGCGTAGTCGCCAGCCGCGAGGATGGCGGGGATCGCGATCGGCGCTTCGCGCCGGGCCAGCTCGGGCTGCTCGGCCAGCAAGCGGGTGAACACCTCGTAGGTGACGCCTTGCTCTTCGAGCTTGTCGTTCATGTCCACGATGAGCTGGAAGCGCGAGCGGGGCCATTCGTCCGGCGCGCGGTTGGCCAGGATTTCCCCGGCCAGCAAGCGGCGTGTTTGTTCGTCGCGCGCGTGCGCGAGGGCGGCGCGGGCGGGAGGATGGGCGGCGGCCAGCTCCCCCCACAGGAACATGGCGAAGAAGACCGCGCTGGAGCCGTTGTCGCGCTCGGCGCGGCCGAACAGGTCAAGCAGGAAGCGCAATGCGTCCGCGTACCGCCCCTCCTCCATGGCCGCGTTGACGGCGACAATGTCGGGAATGTCTTGGTTCATCGTGACTGCCCGCAGGCGGGCGTCTGTTGGTCATCCTGTAAAGATACCAGTTCGATGCGCTTGAAATTGCACGGAAAGTCACAGATGGGGGCCGCCCCGCAGGCACGTAGTGGTGGGAACGGGTGCCTTGCGGCCTTGGGGGCCCGGCCTGGCGCGGCGCGGCCTGGCGCGGCCCGACCCACCCTGCAGCGGGGCGAGGCCGACGGCCGCCTGCGCTCAGTCGAATTTGGAGAAATCCGGCTTGCGCTTCTCGAAGAAGGCGGTGAAGGCTTCCTTCGCCTCGGCGCCCAGCAGCATGGCGGCGAAGCGCTCGTTCTCGGCGGCCAGCGCGGCGGCGATGGCTTCCTGGCGCGGACGCTTCATCAGCGCCTTGGTGGTGCGGATCGAGGCGGCCGGCAGCGCCACCAGCTTGGCCGCCTGCTTCTCGGCGAAGGCGCGCAGCTCCTCCACCGGCAGCAGCTTCGACACCAGCCCCATCTCCAGCGCCTCCTGCGCGCCGAAGGCTTCGCCCAGCAGCAGCTTCTCGGCCGCGCGCGGGTAGCCTGCCAGCTGCGGCAGCAGCAGCGAGGAACCGAACTCCGGGCACAGGCCAAGCTGGGCGAAAGGCAGCGAGAACTTCGCGTTGTCGGCGGCGTACACCAGGTCGCAGTGCATCAGCATCGTGGTGCCGATGCCGATCGCGGCGCCGGACACCGCCGCGACCACCGGCTTGGTCGAAGCGCTGAGCGCCTGCATGAACTGGAATACCGGACGCGCTTCGGCGGGAACGCCGGGCACCGGGGCCGAGTTTTTCAGGAAATCGTCCAGGTCGTTGCCGGCGGTGAAGATCTCGGGCTTGCCGGCGATGAGGATCGCGCGCACCGCGCTGTCCTGCTCCGCCTCGCGCAGCGCGTCGGCCATCGCCTGGTACATCGCGGCGGTGATCGCGTTCTTGCGCTCGGGACGGTTGAATTCGATGGTCAGGATGCCGCTGGTCCTGGTGGTGAGTATGTCCATTCGGGTTCCGGGGTTGGTTTTTCGGGGTCCGGTTTTTTCTGGTTCGGCAGCGGTGGGCACAAGTGCCCACCCTACCCTCGGTCCTAGACGCGTTCGATGATGCCGGCGGCGCCCATGCCCGCGCCCACGCACATCGTCACCATGCCGTACTTCAGGTTGTTGCGGCGCAGTGCGTGCACGACGGTCGCGGCGCGGATCGCGCCGGTCGCGCCCAGCGGGTGGCCGAGGGCGATCGCGCCACCCATCGGGTTGACCTTGCTGGTGTCCAGGTCCAGGTCGCGGATCACGGCCAGGGCCTGCGCCGCGAAGGCCTCGTTCAGCTCGATCCAGTCCAGCTGGTCCTGGCCGATGCCGGCCGCCGCCAGCGCGGCGGGAATCGCGAACTTCGGGCCGATGCCCATGATCTCCGGCGGCACGCCGCGCACGGCGAACGAGGAGAACTTGGCCAGCGGGGTGAGGTTGTGCTCCTTCAGGATCTTTTCGCTCACGACGATCAGCGCACCGGCGCCGTCCGACATCTGCGACGAGGTCGCGGCCGTCACGCTGCCCTTGGCGGCGAACACCGGCTTGAGCTTGGCCATCGACTCCATGCTGGCGTCGGCGCGCGGGCCTTCGTCCATGTCCACCACGCGCTTCTTGACCTTGATCTCGCCGCTGGCCAGGTCCGGCGTGCGGGTGGTGATCTCGATCGGGGTGATCTCGTCCTTGAACAGGCCGGCCTGCTGGGCGGCGATGGCGCGGCGGTGCGACTCCAGGCCGAACGCGTCCTGGTCTTCGCGCGACACCTTCCACTGCTCGGCCACCTTCTCGGCGGTCAGGCCCATGCCGTAGGCCAGGCCCACGTTCTCGTCCTTGAACACTTCCATGTTGATCGACGGGTGGTGGCCCATCATCGGCACCATCGACATCGATTCGACGCCGCCGGCGACGATCACGTCCGCTTCGCCCACGCGGATGCGGTCGGCCGCCATCGCCAGCGCCGTGATGCCCGAGGCGCAGTAACGGTTGACGGTCACGCCGCCCACCGTGCGCGGCAGGCCCGCCAGCACCACGGCGTTACGGGCGATGTTGAAGCCCTGCTCCGCTTCCGGGAACGAGCAGCCGACGATCGCGTCGACGATCAGGTTCGGGTCCAGGTTCGGCACCTGGCCCATCGCGCTGCGGATCGCCGCGACCAGCAGGTCGTCCGGGCGGGTCTTGTTGAACATGCCGCGCGGCGCCTTGCCGATCGGGGTGCGGGTCGCTGCGACGATGTACGCGTCTTGAATTTGTTTGCTCATGTTGGTCGTCCTGTAGGTTCAGCGTTTAGTTACGCACCGGCTTACCGTTTTGCATCATGCCCATGATCCGTTCCTGCGTCTTCGGATTGTTCAGCAGTGAGATGAAGGCGCGGCGTTCCATGTCGAGCAGCCACTGCTCGGAGACCATGCTGCCCTGGTCGATGTCGCCACCGCTGACGATCTCGGCGATGGTGTCGCCCAGGTGGAAGTCGTAGGCGGAGATGAAGCCGCCGTCACGCATGTTGACCAGCTGGCCGCGGATCGTGGCCCAGCCGTAGCGGCCGGTCGCGGGAACCGGACGCTGCAGCGGCGCGCGGTAGCCGGCGTCGAACATCGAGCGCGCGGTCACCTTCGCCACGTGCAGCAGTTCGTAGGGGTTGAACACGATGATGTCGTCTTCCTTCAGGTAGCCCATCGCGCGCGCTTCCAGAGCCGACTTCGACACCTGGGCGGTCGCCGCGTTGGTGAAACCGGTCTTGAGGAATTGCAGGATGTCGTTGCCCTTGGCCTCGTTGGCGGCGCGCAGCGCCGCTTCCTTCAAGCCGCCGCCGGCCGGTACCAGGCCCACGCCCACTTCCACCAGGCCGATGTAGGACTCGATCGAGGCCACGCGCTTCGAAGCGTGCAGCGCCATTTCGCAGCCGCCGCCCAGGGCCAGGCCGGCCACGGCGGCCACCACCGGCACGTTCGAATACTTCATGGCCATGAAGGTGTCCTGCAGCTCCTTGACGATGGGTTCCATCGCCTTGGCGCCGCCGGTCATGAAGGCCGGCAGGGCCGACTGCAGGTCGGCGCCGGCCGAGAACGCGCCGCCTTCGGCCGCGTCCGCGCTCCAGATCACCAGGCCCTTGAAGTTCTTCTCGGCCTCGGCCATGCCGCGCTTGAGACCCTTGATCACGCCGTCGCCGATCACGTGCATCTTGGTCTTGAGCGAGATGATCAGGACATCGTCGCCGGTGTGCCACAGGCGCACCGAGTCGTCCTCGAACACCGTGGTGCCGGCGCTCTTCGGGTCGGCGCCACCCGCGCCCAGCACCGGCGCACGGAATTCCTGGCGCCGGTAGACCGGCAGGTCCGAACGCGGCACGTAGGTGTTGCGGCTGGCAGAGTACGAGCCTTCCGGCGTGTGCACGCCCTTCTCGGCGACCGGCGCGTCGAACACCCAGGCCGGCAGCGGCGCGTCGCACAGCGCCTTGCCCGCGTCGATGTCTTCCTTGACCCAGTTGGCGATGGTGGTCCAGCCGGCCGACTGCCAGGTCTCGAACGGACCGACGCTCCAGCCGAAGCCCCAGCGCATCGCGAAGTCCACGTCGCGCGCGTTGTCGGCGATGCTGTCGAGGTGGAAGGCGATGTAGTGGAAGGCGTCGCGGAAGATCGCCCACAGGAACTGCGCCTGCGGGTTGGTCGATTCGCGCATCGCCTTGAATTTCTTGACCGGGTCCTTTTCCTTCAGGATGCGGCCGACGATGTCGGCGGCCTTGGCACCCGACGGCACGTACTCGCCGGTGGCGAAGTCCAGGCGCTGGATCTCCTTGCCGACCTTCTTGTAGAAGCCGGCGCCGCTCTTCTGGCCCAGCGCGCCCTTCCCGATCAGCCCGGCCAGCACCTCAGGCGTCTTGTACAGGCTGAAGAACGGGTCGTCCTGCAGGGTGTCCTGCATGGTCTTGATCACGTGGCCCATCGTGTCCAGGCCCACCACGTCGGCGGTGCGGAAGGTGCCCGACTTGGCGCGGCCCAGCTTGGCGCCGGTCAGGTCGTCGACCACGTCCACCGACAGGCCGAACTTCCCGGCCTCGTGGATGGTGGCCAGCATGCCGAAGATGCCGACGCGGTTGGCGATGAAGTTCGGGGTGTCCTTGGCGCGCACCACGCCCTTGCCCAGGGTCGAGGTCAGGAAGGTCTCGAGTTGGTCGAGGATCTCCGGACGGGTCGATTCGGTCGGGATCAGCTCGACCAGGTGCATGTAGCGCGGCGGGTTGAAGAAGTGCACGCCGCAGAAGCGCGCCTTCAGGTCGGCCTCGAAGCCTTCGGACAGCTTGTTGATCGACAGGCCCGAGGTGTTGGACGCGAAGATCGCGTTGGCGCCGATGTGCGGGGCGACCTTCTTGTACAGGTCGTGCTTCCAGTCCATGCGCTCGGCGATCGCCTCGATGATCAGGTCGCAGCCGGCCAGCAGGTCCAGGTTGTCCTCGTAGTTGGCGACCTGGATCAGGGCCGCGTCTTCCTTGTTGCCCAGCGGTGCCGGCGAGAGCTTCTTCAGGTTCTCGATCGCGCGCAGCACGATGCCGTTCTTGTTCCCTTCCTTGGCCGGCAGGTCGAACAGGACGACCGGGACCTTGGCGTTGACGCAATGCGCGGCGATCTGCGCGCCCATCACGCCGGCGCCCAGCACGGCGACTTTCTTGACGGTGAAATTGGACATTCTCGTTATCCTTTGATTAGTCGTCGTTCCCGCGACGGCGGGAACCCATGCTGAGGTCAGGGACTCGGTGGTTTGCCGCGCCGTTCGCGCGTCCGATTCCTGAGGCCTCGTATGGGTCCCCGCCTGCGCGGGGACGACGGGGTACGTCGTCGATTCATTCGTCATCCCCCCGCAGCCGGGACGACGCTTGTACGTGATAGCCGGGTTAGAACAGGTCGGCGTCCAGCGCCAGCAGGTTCGATGCACCCGAACGCGCCTGGCGGATCAGCATCGCCGTTTCAGGATACAGGCGGGCGAAGTAGAAGCGCGCCGTCGCCAGCTTGGCTTCGTAGAACTTGTCGCCCGAATCCTGCTTGGCCAGCGCGATCTTCGCCATCTGCGCGAAGAAGTAGCTGTACACCAGGTGGCCGACCACGCGCAGGTAAGGCACGGCGGCGGCGCCCACCTCGTCCGGGCTCTGGAAGGCCTTCATGCCGATTTCCAGGGTCAGCTTGGTGACCTTCTCGCCCAGTTCGCCCAGCGGGGTCACGAACTCGGACATCGACTCGTCCAGGCCGTTCTCCTCGACGAAGCTCTTGATCTTCTCGCCGAACTTGCGCAGCTTGGCGCCGTTGTCCATCAGGATCTTGCGGCCCAGCAGGTCGAGCGACTGCACCGTGTTCGTGCCTTCGTAGATCATGTTGATGCGCGCGTCGCGCACGTACTGCTCCATGCCCCATTCGGAGATGTAGCCGTGGCCGCCGTACACCTGCAGCGCCTCCGACGTGGCGATCCAGCCGTTGTCGGTGATGAAGGCCTTGACGATCGGGGTCAGCAGGGCCACTTCGTCGGCCGCTTCCTTGCGCACTTCCTCGTCCGGGTGCGACAGTTCGCGGTCGATCTGCAGCGCGACGTAGGAGGTGAAGGCGCGCGCCGCTTCGGCGTAGGCCTTGGCGGTGAGCAGCATGCGGCGCACGTCCGGGTGCACGATGATCGGGTCGGCCGGCTTGTCCGGCGCCTTCGGGCCCGACAGGCTGCGCATCTGGATGCGGTCCTTGGCGTACACCAGCGCGTTCTGGTAGGCCACCTCGGTCAGGCCGAGCGACTGCATGCCCACGCCCAGGCGGGCCGCGTTCATGAACACGAACATCGCCTGCAGGCCCTTGTTCGGCTGGCCGATCAGGGTGCCGACCGCGCCGTCCAGGTTGATCTGGCAGGTGGCGTTGCCGTGGATGCCCATCTTCTCCTCGATGGCGCCGCAGAAGATCTTGTTGCGCTCGCCCAGCGAGCCGTCCGCGTTCGGCAGCACCTTCGGCACCAGGAACAGCGAGATGCCCTTCGAGCCTTCCGGCGCGTCCGGCAGGCGCGCCAGCACCAGGTGGATGATGTTCTCGGCCATGTCGTGCTCGCCGGCGGAGATGAAGATCTTCGAGCCGGTGATCAGGTAGGTGCCGTCGGCCTGCGGTTCGGCCTTCGAGCGCAGCAGGCCCAGGTCGGTCCCGCAGTGCGCTTCGGTCAGGCACATCGTGCCGGTCCATTCGCCGGTCGCCAGCTTGGGCAGGTAGACGCTCTTCTGCTCGTCGGTGCCGTGCTCCTTCAGGCACTCGTAGGCGCCATGCGACAGGCCGGGGTACATCGACCAGGCCTGGTTGGACGAATTGAGCATCTCGTAGAACGAGTTGTTCAGCACGACCGGCAGGCCCTGGCCGCCGTATTCCTCGTCGCACGCCAGCGCGGCCCAGCCGCCCTCGACGTACTGCTTGTACGCTTCCTTGAAGCCCTTCGGCGTGGTCACGGTCTTGGTGGCCGCGTCGTAGTGGCAGCCCTCGCGGTCACCGGAATGGTTCAGCGGGAACAGCACCTCCTGGGTGAATTTCGCGCCCTCTTCCAGCACCTGGTTGATGATGTCGGCATCGACTTCCTGGTACTTCGGCAAGCTCTTGAACTCCTCCGAAACGTTGAGGAACTCGTGCAGCACAAACTGCATGTCTCGGATTGGCGCGACGTACTGACCCATGGTTATCTCCTGAACGTAGGTGAGGTTTATTTGTTGACTGGTTGGGCGGCACCGGCCGCCGTGGCGCCGGCGGGAGCCGCCTGGCCGGGATTGCGGTAATTCTCGATCAGCCGCTCGAAGCCGCGACGGGCGCGCTCGACCGCGCCCGGGATGCGCAGGAAACGCGCATCGTGGTGCAGGGCCAGGATCAGCCCGTACATCTCGTACACCATCTGGTCGGCGTCGGTGTCGGCTTTCAGGTGGCCGCACTCGACGGCCTGGCGCACCGCGCGCAGCAGCGCGCCCTGCCAGGCGCACACCATCGACACCAACTCCTCGCGGATCGGTCCGGGACGGTCGTCGTATTCGACCGCCCCGCTGATGTAGATGCAGCCCGAGGCGATCTCGATCGACACCCGCTTGACCCAGCGCGCGAACATGGATTCGAGTCGCGGCAGGCCGCGTGGCTCCTTGACGCTGGGGAAGAACACCTCCTGCTCGAAGCGCTGGTGGTACAGCTTCACCACCTCCATCTGCAGGTCCTCGCGCGAGCCGAAGTGGGCGAACACGCCCGACTTGCTCATGTTCATCCGGTCCGCGAGCAGGCCGATGGTCAGGCCTTCGAGGCCGGTGCGGCTGGCGAGTTCGAGCGCCACGTCGAGGATTGCCGCCCGCGTGAGTTCGCCCTTGCGCATGTATTTGGCCGAAGTGCTAATAGTTGCCCCTGAATCGAAAAAAATCCGAACGCTCGTACTATTATCTACCGGCGGTGAAATGTCAAACGGGAACTTAGAGGCGAGCTTCTATTGCCCGCCGGCTACCCGGAACCGCCCGTTCAGTCGTCGTCGGCGCCGCCGCCGGCCCGGCTCAGCGCCCGCCGGTCGCGCTTGGTCGGACGGCCCTTGATGCTGCTGCCCGGCTCGGGATACAGGCGCCGCGCCTCCTTGTCGTTCTCGCGCCGCGAGACGCTTTCCTCGGTCTCGAAATACAGCGTGCGCGCCACCGGCGCCGGGCCGCGCTGGTCCGACACCGCGGCCACGATCACTTCCCACCGATCCGAACCATTGTCGATCATCAACTTGTCATTGACCTTGACGGCGCGCGAAGGCTTGATCGGTTCGCCCTCGATGCGTACCCGGCCGCGATCGATCGCGTCCGTGGCCATCGAGCGGGTCTTGAAAAAGCGCGCGGCCCACAGCCACTTGTCGACGCGTACGTTGTCCTTGTCCATCCGTTTCCTGTAGCCAAACCTCCCGCCCCGAGGGCGGCATCCTATGCGTAGCCGATCGTAAAGACCCGCATCACCAGTTTATACAGAAGGTAAGCGATTTCATAGCCAGCCCGACGCAAGCGTCCCAGGTCCTTGTAGTCCTCCATGCGCACCGGCACCCCGTCGGCGATGGCGTGCTCGATGTGGGCGCGCATGACGGCGGCGAAACCCGGATCGCTCACCACAACGTTCGCCTCCTGGTTCAGGAACAGCGACAGTCCGTCGCAGTTGCTCGAACCGACGGTGGCCCAGTCGTCGTCCACCACCGCCACCTTCGCGTGCAGCTGGGTCTTGCGGTATTCGATGACGCGGATGCCATCGGCCAGCAACTTGGGGTAGAACGAATGGGCCACGGCGTCCTGGATGCGGAATTCGCCCACGCCGATCAGCAGGTACACGTCCACCCCGCGCCGCGCCGCCTGGGCCAGCGCCTCGCGGAACCTGCGCCCGGGGGCGAAGTAGGGCGTGGCCAGCAGCACGCTCTTCCTGGCCCGCCCCAGCGCCAGCATGTAGGCGCGCTGGATGGTGCGCCGGTTGCGCAGGTTGTCGCGCACCACGAAGGCGGCGCGCACCGCCTGCTGGCCATGGCCGTCCGGCTGGCGCCGCATCTCGCGAAACAGCCCCAGCCGCCGGATCAGGTTCATGTGGCCCACGCGCGCCCACTGGGCCTGGGATTCGGCGTGGATCTGGGCCACCAGCGGGCCGCGCACCTGCACCGCGAAGTCCCAGCGCGGCGCCGGCAGCGGATGGTGGTCGCCGGTGTCGCACAGCCAGTCGTCGTTGATGTTGATCCCGCCGACATAGGCCACTTCGCGGTCGACCACCACGATCTTGCGGTGCGAGCGCGCCATCCCGCGCCGGAACCAGGGATTGAAGATGCGGTAGTTCACCCCGCAGTCCTTGCAGACCTCGCCCAGCCGGGTGCTCCGGTTGTGCCCGGTGCCGAACCAGTCCACCAGCACCCGCACCTTCACCCCGCGCAGGGCGGCGCGGCCGAGCGCCTCCTCGACCACACGCCCGGTGTCGTCGTCGGAAAAGATGTAGGTCTCGAACAGGACTTCGAACCGGGCCGCGTCGATCGCCGCGATCAGGGCGGGGAAGAAGGCTGCGCCGCTCTCGAGCAGGGTGATGTCATTGTTGGCGACATAGCTGATCGTTCGCATGGGTCAGGCGAGCTGCAGTTCGGCCACGATCGGCGCGTGGTCGGACAGCTTGGCCCACAACGGCCCGTACAGCACTTGCGCGTTGTCGACGGAGAAGCCGCGCACATAGATGCGGTCGAGCCGGAACCACGGCAGCGCCGCCGGGAAGGTGCGCGGCGGCACCGGCCGCGCCTGCCGCCCGGCCCAGCTGCGCACCACGTCGCCCAACGGCGAGCGCGGGCCGAGCGAGTCGAATACCTCGGTCACCCCGAGCGCGTTGCGCAAGCGGTCCGACAGGGTGTTGCGCCAGTCGTTGAAGTCGCCGGCGATGATCACCGGTTCGCCATGGCCGGCGGAGGCGTTGACCGCCTCGATCAGCAAGGCGGTCTGGCGCCCGCGCCCGCCTTCGAACAGGCCCAGGTGCACGACGTAGCAATGGATCTTCCCGGCCGGGGTCTCGAGCACGCAATGCAGGATGCCGCGTTGCTCGTAGGCGTGGTCGGACACGTCGTGGTTGTAGGTGTTTTCGATCGGAAACGTGCTGAGCAGCGCGTTGCCGTGGTGGCCGTGATCGTACACGGCGTTCATGCCGTAGGCCGAGTGGTGGGACTCGCCTGCGAAGTATTCGTGCTGGGCCGTCTCCGGCCAATGCCAGTGATGGTCGGTGCGGTGACCGTACCGGGCCTGGATCAGGTCATGGCGCCCCTGCACTTCCTGCAGGAACACGATGTTGGCGTCGAACTTGGCGATCGCCTTTTTCAGGGCCAGCACCCGGGGGGTGCTGCGCAGCGACGACACGCCCTTGTGAATGTTATAGGTAGCCACACGAATTTTCATGGGAACATTCTAACCGCATCGCGCCGGTCCTTTTGAAACCGGGCGAATCGTGCGCCGCTGCTGTTGGCCGCGGTGCCGCCGGACGCTATGCCGCGCCCAGCGAATACCCTCCCGCCTCCTCGACCAGGGCTTCATGCCCGGTCACCATCAGCCTGCGTCCTCCCTTGGCCGCCGCCTTGCAGGCGGCGCGCAGGTCCTCGGCCGATGGCAGGGGCCCGGACAGGCGCAACCCGCACAGCAAATCAACGTACAGGCAGCCGTTGCCCACGCTGACTTCCTTCACCTTTTCTTCTTTCAGTTCGAGATTGTCCATGTATTCCTCCAGATCATCCGAATAGACTTGTACAACCGGGAAGCGCTGGCTCGTTGGGACGATCCCGCGCTCACCCAGAATTCACGGTGAGTGAACTGCTGACCATATTCGACTCGTTTCTGAAAGTCAAACGAAGAATATATCGTGCTTGTCAGGCTGCTCAGAATATTGTTCAGTTAGCGAAAACGCATCGCGGACCGGGAATCGCCGGCTTCACTCTGCGGATGCGCGGTCCTGGCAAGCCCTTCCATCGACCCGCCGTCGGCGGGCTTGCCTGGCATCACGTACATACATTTCGGGATGGGGACGGGTCGTGGCATCCTCACGACGCCGCTCCCAAGGGAACGGAGAGCGCGCCGCTGATTCGATTGACAGCGCTTTACGGCTTGTGCGACACATAGCGCGGGAGTTGGAGTATCGCTTCCGCGTTCGAGGGCGAGAAGCAGCGGTCGGCCGCTTCCCTGTAGGGCAGCCACGCGTGTCGCAGGTGTTCGCGCGGACTGAGGATCACCGGAATGTCACGCGGCACGCAGACGGAAAACACGTGCTCGGTGTTATGGGTGACACCGGGCGCGTAGCGATGGCGCCAGGTCGGGTAGATCTCGTAGATGTTCGACAGCTTCCAGTCGAGCAGCCGGATTTCCCCGCCATCGGCGGCGATCCCGGTTTCCTCGAACAGTTCGCGGGCGGCGGTCGCCGCCAGCGGTTCGTCGTGCGCGTCGAGCGAGCCGGTCACCGACTGCCAGAAGCCGGGCCGGTCGGCGCGTTCGATCAGCAGCACCTCCATGGCGCTGGTGTGGATGACGACGAGGACCGATTCCGGGATCTTGTGGAGCATGCTGGCGCGGGCCGGCGCGGGCGCCGGGCGCCCGCGCCAGGGGGCTTTACGCGACTTTCGGCTCGTTGCGCAGGCGGATGTGCAGCTCGCGCAATTGCTTCTCGTCCACTTCGGACGGGGCGTTGGTCAGCAGGCACTGGGCGCGCTGGGTCTTCGGGAAGGCGATCACGTCGCGGATCGATTCCGAGCCGGTCATCAGGGTGATCAGGCGGTCCAGGCCGAAGGCCAGGCCGCCGTGCGGCGGCGCGCCGTACTGCAGCGCGTCGAGCAGGAAGCCGAACTTGAGCTGGGCCTCTTCCGCATCGATCTTGAGCGCGCGGAACACCTTGCTCTGCACGTCCTCGCGGTGGATACGGATCGAGCCGCCACCCAGTTCCCAGCCGTTCAGGACCATGTCGTAGGCCTTGGCGACGCAGGCGCCCGGGTTGGTCTCGAGCATGTCCTCGTGGCCGTCCTTCGGCGCGGTGAACGGATGGTGGGTCGCGTTCCAGCGGTCGCCTTCCTCGTCGTACTCGAACATCGGGAAGTCGATCACCCACAGCGGGGCCCAGACGTCGTCGAACAGGCCGGCCTTCTTGCCGAATTCCGAGTGGCCGATCTTCACGCGCAGCGCGCCGATGGCGTCGTTGACCACCTTGGCCTTGTCCGCGCCGAAGAAGATCAGGTCGCCATCCTCGGCGCCGGTCAGCTCGATGACCTGGGCCAGCGCCTCGTCCGACAGGTTCTTGACGATCGGCGACTGCAGGCCGTCACGGCCCTTGGCCTTCTCGTTGACCTTGATGTAGGCCAGGCCCTTGGCGCCGTAGATCGCGACGAACTGGGTGTAGGCGTCGATCTCCGAACGGGCCATCGAGCCGCCCTGCGGCACGCGCAGGCCGACCACGCGGCCGCCGGCCATGTTGGCGGCGCTGTTGAAGACCTTGAATTCGACGTTCTTCATCACCTCGGTCAGCTCGGTGAATTCGAGCTTGACGCGCATGTCCGGCTTGTCCGAACCGTACTTGCCCATCGCGGTGGCGAAGTCCATCACCGGGAACGGGTTCGGCAGGTCGATGCCGGCGGCGTTCTTGAACACCACGCGCATCATCTCCTCGAACAGGTCACGGATCTCCTGTTCGGTCAGGAACGAGGTCTCGCAGTCGATCTGGGTGAATTCCGGCTGGCGGTCGGCGCGCAGGTCCTCGTCGCGGAAGCACTTGGTGATCTGGTAGTAACGGTCGAAGTTGGCGACCATCAGCAGCTGCTTGAACAGCTGGGGCGACTGCGGCAGCGCGAAGAAGTTGCCCGCGTTCACACGCGACGGCACCAGGTAGTCGCGCGCGCCTTCCGGGGTCGACTTGGTCAGCATCGGGGTCTCGATGTCGATGAAGCCCAGGTTGTCGAGGTACTTGCGCACTTCCATCGACACCTTGTAGCGCAGGCGCAGGTTGTGCTGCATCTGGGCGCGGCGCAGGTCGAGCACGCGGTGGGTCAGGCGGGTCGTTTCCGACAGGTTGTCGTCGTCCAGCTGGAACGGCACCGGCACCGAGGCGTTGAGCACTTCGACGGCGCTGGCGTTGATCTCGATCTTGCCCGACTTCAGGTTGGCGTTGGCCGTGCCTTCCAGGCGGTTGGCGACGGTGCCGGTGATGCGCAGGCAGTACTCGTTGCGCACGTGCTCGGCCGCCTTGAACACCTCGGCGTTGTCGGGATGGCAGACGACCTGCACCAGGCCTTCGCGGTCGCGCAGGTCGATGAAGATCACACCGCCGTGGTCACGGCGGCGGTGCACCCAGCCGCACAGGCTGACGGTTTGACCCAGCAGCTCTTCGGTGACGAGGCCGCAGTAGTGAGTACGCATGGTGGACATATTTTTCTCTATTCCAGGTTGGTGTGTCGGTTGGGCCGGCGCGAGGCGACGGCGCGAAGTCTGGGCTTGCCTTATTCCGGGGCGACCACGCCCATCGAAACGATGTGCTTCAAGGCGGCGTCGACCGTCATGTTCAGTTCACGGACCCGGCTGCGCTCCATCATCAGGAAAAAGCCCGAGGTCGGGTTCGGGGTGGTCGGCACGTACACGCTCACGTAGTCGCCGACCAGGTGGTTCTTCACGTCGCCGCCCGGCACCCCGGTCAGGAAGGCGATGGTGTACGAATCGGCGTGCGGGTAGGGAATCAGCACCGGGGTGCGGAACGCGTTGCCCGACGACGAGAACAGGGTGTCCGACACCTGCTTGACGCTGCCGTACAGCGAGCTGACGACGGGAATGCGCTTGAGCAGGCGCTCGCCCAGGCGCACGATGTAGTTGCCGACCAGGTTGCTGGTCAGCAGGCCGGTCAGGAACACGATGGCGATGGTCAGGATCGCGCCGAAGCCGGGCACGTCCACGCCGAACACATTGCGCGGCTGCCAGGCGTCGGGCACGAACAGCAGCGACTGGTCCAGCGTGCTGATGATCAGGTTCAACACCCAGGCCGTGATCGCCAGCGGCACCAGGATCAGCAGACCGGTGAGGAAATATTTACGCATCGAGTTCTCGTTGTTCTTGTACGCCGCGGCCAAAAGGGCCGCGGCGGGTCGGCTCAGGTGCCGCTGCCGCCCGTGGCCGGCGCCGCAGGCGCCGCGGGTGCCGCGGACGTCGTGCCGCTATCGCCGGCGCCCGTTGCCGTGCCCGTGGACGGCGCCTTGCCGCCCCGGAAATCGGTCACGTACCAACCGGTTCCCTTGAGCTGGAAGCCGGCGGCCGTCAGTTGCTTCTTGAACGACGGCTTGCCGCAGGACAGGCAGGTGGTCAGCACCGGGTCCGAGATTTTTTGAAGCACATCCTTGGAAAAACCGCATTCATCGCAGCGGTAGGCGTAAATCGGCATCTTGATACTCCGCAAAAATCTTCAAAACCCTGAATTATAAAGCTTTTGTGGGGGGAGTTGCCCGATTCCCGCCAAAGCCCCCCGCGCCGGTCCGGCAGGCCTGCCGGGTCCGCCGCTCCGGTGTTGTATTTCTCCATCAACGCTGATGTTTCATTTGCTCAATGTTCAACAGGGTGTTTAAATATTATCTTTGATCAGTACATGTTTGTGGTTGGCAACAACCACGGCCAGTTCAAGAAACAGAAGTTTGCGCGATCTTCGCCGCAATGCCGCACAAGAACGATGTACTTCGGGAGCCCGCACATGCGGGCTTTTTTTCTTTTGAAGCCGCCATCCCGGTAGCGGCACGCGTCCCACCGCCCAATGATGTCGTCCCGGCCCCCGTGCCTAACATGCATGTGCGAGTGTAGCCCAGGCGCGCGCACCCGACCCGACCCCACCCCGCCCCGGTTCCACAGCCATCCGCCGCCCCTGGCCCGGGCGCTATTCGCGACGCCTTCATCAATCCCATTGCCGTTCATCGAATGCCCTGTCCTGGGCAGATCAAGCCGCAACGACCAACGCATTCTCACCAACCACATCTTTGACGCCCGATAAGAGTCAAAAGGCTGCGCCGGGGATGATGACGTTCTTTCAATATCGTTTACGAGTTGAAAAGCCGGAAGTACATCAATGTTGCTCACAACGGTTGGCAACCGACCATCCGCACTGGATGGCAATGGGGGTATCGCTCGGCTGCCGTTCATTGGGGCGAGGAATTCAGCGGCGGTTGGACCGTCTTCGGAGACCACTATCGGTTTCATTCACCTTACGGCGTCGATTGTCAAAGGGCAGCCGGCGTCTGCACGCGAAGCGGCAAGCCATGCCGAAATGATCTTAAAGGGTAAAGCAGGGCCAACTGCTCCCCTTGTAGTCGGTAGTCTTGATGACCTGAAAATAGGTTTTACTCCTGTTTCAGTGCGAACGGGCAAGCTGATCGGAGTCGTTCCACAGGGGACAATCGTTAAGGGTGCGTGGACCGGCCTGGAACGCTTCTACCAGCTGGAGGGTGGGGGGGTACACGCGTGTTTCAGAAAACGACATGGGGGCATCGGGCGGAATGTTCTACATGCACAAGGCTGCCGTGAACACTACCGTCGCGGGCAAACCCGCAATCTCGATGGTGTTTACCGATGACGACGGCCGGCGTATCGAAGAAGTGCTTTGGGTGAACGGTCGCAAGCTATACACGGTGACGTACGCTCCACCCATGCTGGAGGGACGCTATGGGGTGATGAAAGCTGACCCGGCTTTGAGCGCCATTGCCTTGGCATCTGATCTGCGATGAAGAATCCCGGCGCCAGGCTCCAACGCTTGATTTCGCTATCCGGCGCCGGGTTCGTGTTGCTTTCACTCATCTCCATGATACTCAGTCTCGGCGCGCCGGGTTTGGGCTGGAGCGTGGCAACAATTACCATGGTCGGGGTCAGCCTTTGTTCTCGCCTTGTCGGTCGGCGCTGGCTATCCGCTTGCCTGGCACTGACCGCGATTCATCTGTTTACCTTGGGACCGTTGGCCAGAGGAGCGGTGTGGCCTTCTGGCACTGGCCGGTTCCATGTCGCGATGTTCGCGGCGCTCCCGTTCCTCGCCGGCATCGGTGCCCTTGTTGGTACATACTTACGGCCGAGGAACTAACGGGGCGGCGCGTACCAGAAGAAAACCGCCAGCGGATACCGACATGACGGCACACAGTCCGGAACCTCGATGTGTACCAGATAGCGGCTCAGCGGCAGGCCGGCCGGGCGCAGGTGGACCAGGGTCTTAAGCACGGCAAGCGCGATGCTGTCCGAGCAGTACACCATTGCAACGCCCTTCGAGTTAAAGCGCCCGCCAATGGTCTTCGCCCCTGTGCCTGAGAGGTCGGCGGCGCTGTCGGTCAGCGTCACAGCCGCGATCCGCCACAAGGCGCGCGTCACGCGTAAGCACCGCTCTGATAGATCGAGAGCAGGTTCGCGATTAGTTTCTGGCCCTCCAAGGTATCGAGGCAGCTGGCCGGAATGTTGCCGCCGCGGCGCGAGATCAGTCTGCCGCGCACATGTCAGCCAGAACGTCCTCGTCGCGCCTCGCCCGCAGCCGTCTGCGCTCGAACTGTGGCAGCGCGAGCGCATTGGCCTGCTCCACGAGCGCCAGAGCGGTCTTGAGTGTGTTCGACATCGCCAGGGCCGCATGGTTCATCGCGTCGATGGGCGAGAGCGACTTGCCCCCGTCCCGCTCCACCTCGCGCCGCAGCTGACAGGCGCGCTTCCAGTGTCCATCGGCCGGGCGCCGCACCCACAGGTCGCGCCAGGCATTGCGCCCATTGCCCGCGACCGCCAGCGTGAACTGGTGCGGGGACACGGACCGCCCCTCGTGGATGATGGCGTCGTCCACCACCTGAGCGTGGTGGCAGAACCCGGCCGCCTCCATCCGCAATCGCGTTCCGTGCGGCAGGAACAAACACTTCCACCGGTATCCGCGTCCACCATGGTCCGGCTCCTGTGGCGTGCCGCCCTCCTCCTGCGTCTCGATCCACTGGCGGATCGCGGCGTCGAGGGCATCGGTAACACTCAGGCGGCTGCCGCATTCCTGAAGGCAAAGCTCCAGGGCCCGCGCGCTACGGGCGTTCACCGCCAGAAGTCGTATGGCATTCATACTCGTTTCTCCGTCCGTTTTGTCGAATCCTGTCTCGTTCTGTCTGTTTGACCCGGCATTGGCCGATGGGTTCAAATTCGACAAAAAGAGACAGAATGCGCACCCCAAACGAGACAGGATGCCGCACGGACGTGGGCATGGGTCCCCCGATCCCAAAAATCCGCGGCCGGCGGCAGGCGGACACAACAGTATGCCCTCCCAGACCGGTCGCATGATGGCAAGGACGTGCAGGGCGTGTGAGTACGGTGTCAGTGCGGCGTCAGTGCGGCGTCAGTCGGCGTGAGCAAGCCTCTACCGCGCAAGATCCTGGCGGCGGCGCCACACCATCCAGCGCTCCTTGCTCTCGAACACAGCGGCCGAATCGTCCACCGGCGCGTCCTCCACCAGCACGAAATCGGCGTCGAGCAACTGCCCGAGGCGGGCGCGGGTGATTCCGAACGGCGGCCCCTTGGGCGCCTCGTCGAAGAAGAAATAGCCGGCCAACAGGCCACCCGGCGCGAGCAAGTCGGCCCAGCGCCGCGCCACCGCCTCCCACATCTCGCGCGGCATGGCGCACAGGAAGGCGCGCTCGTAGATCAGCTCCAGCTGGCGGGGCGGCGCGTACGAGAAGAAATCCGCCAGCAGCACACGTTCGCCCCAGCGCCCGAGCGCGGCCTTGGCCGCGGCCACCGCCGCCGGAGAGAAATCGATCGCGGTCGCATCCCACCCCGCCTCGCCCAGCAGGGCCAGTTCGTAGCCGCTGCCGCAACCGGGAATCAGCGTCGCCAGCGGACGCTCGGCGCGCGCCACGAAGGCGCCCAGCGCGGCCGGCGCCCGCCCCAGGTCCCAGGGAGTGAAACCGCGCGCGAAACGCTCGTCCCAGAAGGCCGGGCTGCGCGGGTCGCGGGTCTGGAAGTCGGCCACGCCTACAGCCGGCCGAACAAGAACAGCGCCGCGGCCCCGCCGCACACCCCGGCGGTCAGCCAGGCGATGACCACCAGCAGCCGGTTGGTGCGGCGCTGCTCGAGCAGGATCGAGGTCAGCACCTCGGCGCTGTTGTAGGTCGGCTTGCTCTGTCGCTCCAGCGTCTGGTGCAGCAGGCGCGGCAGCTGCGGGAAGATATGCGCGTAGCGCGGCGCCTCGGCCTGCAGGCGCTCGACCATGCCGCGCCAGCCCACCTGGTCGCCCATCCAGCGCTCCAGGTACGGCTTGGCCGTCTTCCACAGGTCCAGGTCCGGGTCGAGCTGGCGGCCCAGGCCTTCGATATTGAGCAGGGTCTTTTGCAGCAGCACCAGTTGCGGCTGCACCTCGACGTTGAAGCGGCGCGAGGTCTGGAACAGGCGCAGCAGGATCTGGCCGAAGGAGATGTCCTTCAGCGGACGGTCGAAGATCGGCTCGCAGCAGGCGCGCACCGCCGATTCGAGCTCGTCGACGCGGGTATTGGCCGGCGCCCAGCCCGACTCGATGTGGGCCTCGGCCACCCGCTTGTAGTCGCGCCGGAAGAAGGCGAGGAAGTTCTGCGACAGGTAGTCCTTGTCGAAATCGTTCAGCGTGCCGACGATGCCGAAGTCGAGCGCGATGTAGCGGCCGAAGGTGGCCGGGTCGACCGAGACCAGGATGTTCCCGGGGTGCATGTCGGCGTGGAAGAAACCATCGCGGAACACCTGGGTGAAGAAGATCTCCACCCCGTCGCTCGAAAGCTTTTTCAGGTCCACGCCCTCGGCCGCCAGGCGGTCGATCTGCGACACCGGGATGCCGTGCATGCGCTCCATCACGATCACGTTGCTCGAGCAATAGTCCCAGAACATCTCGGGCACCAGCAACAGGGTCGAGTTGGCGAAGTTGCGCCGCAACTGGCTGGCGTTGGCGGCCTCGCGCATCAGGTCGAGCTCGTCGTGCAGGTGCTTGTCGAACTCGGCGACCACCTCGCGCGGCTTGAGGCGCCGGCTCTCGCCCCACAGGCGTTCGATCAGGCTGGCCGCCACCTGCATCAACGCGATGTCCTCGTCGATCAGTTTCTTCATGCCGGGGCGCAGCACCTTGACCGCGACCTGCCGGCCGTTCTTGAGGGTGGCGAAGTGCACCTGGGCGATCGAGGCCGAGGCCACCGGCATGCGCTCGAAGCTGGCGAACAGCTGTTCGGGGTGGGCGCCGAGCGAACGCGTGATCTGCGCGATGGCAAGTTCCGAATCGAAAGGCGGGACGCGGTCCTGCAGCAGGGCCAGCTCGTCGGCGATATCGGGCGGCATCAGGTCGCGCCGGGTCGAGAGCAGCTGGCCGAACTTGACGAAGATCGGCCCCAGCTCCTCGAGGGCCATGCGCAGCCGCACGCCGCGCGGGGCCGAGATATTGCGCCAGAAGAACAGGAAATCGATCAGTTTGGCGGTGCGCGGGACCTGCAGGCCGGAAATGGCGATCTCGTCCAGACCGTAGCGGGTCGCGACGGTGAGGATCTTGAGCAGGCGCAGGAATTTCAGAATCATCAGCTATCCAGGTGGGAAGGTCGGGTCGTGCCGGCTGCGTCCGCCTGCGCCAGCTTCTGCTCGAGCCTGGCGATACGCTTGGCGCTGCGCTCGACGTCATCGCGCAGGCGCACGACCTCGGCCGCGAACTCGTCGAGCTGCACCGGCCGCACCAGCACCGGCTGCTCTTCGAGCAGGTATTCCGCCACGTTCTCGGCCAGGCGGCGCGCTCCGGCCGAGGCGCCGGCAAAGGCCGCGCGCGCCCCGCCCGCCACCCGCGTGGCCGCGAGCGGGCCGACCACCCGTTCCAGGTCGTGCTCGGCCTCCCAGCGCAGCCCCTTGGCCAGCTGGGAGATGGTGTTCGCGAACTCGGCGTCCCCTTCGATCTTCACGTACGAGAACGCGCGCTCCCGGTTTTGCAGGATCATCGGCACATCACCCAGCTTGACGCGGATGGTGACGGCGGCCGGTCCGTCCGACACGGCCGTGCCTAGCATCCCGTCGCGCTCGACGCGCAGGCGCAACTGGAGGGGGCCGGTGTCGATGCAGGCTTCCTTGCCGGCGTGCAGCGCCAGCGCATCGCGCGCCCAGGCCTCCTGGGCCAGCAGGTGGTTGATCGCGGCGACGGCGGGAACCATCAGGCTGCGCTGGGGCGACAGGAAAGGAAAGCTCGGAGACATGGCAGGCACTCGCTAAAAAAAACCGCCTGGTGTGACGCAGGCGGCCTTGATCTTACCAGTTTGCCGGGAACATGCCCGGCAGCACGGGAACTTTACCGAAAAATAATTATGGCAGCTGCTGGATGCCGGCCAGCACCCACCCGCCGCTGCCCCACAGAGGCTTGGACATGTTCCACACCTCGACGAAAGGCTCGGCCGGGGCGCCCGGCGCGTTGCGGATCATGCCGTTGAACTGCACGCTGGCCAGGTAGTCGTTGGCAGTGGTCTCGATCCCGAGCAGTTGGGCGTCGATCGACACCACGTCGGTGAAATCGGCCACGCCGTTGCGCTCCTGGATCTGCATCTTCAGTTCGGCGAAGACCTCGGGCGTGGTGAACTCGCGCAGGTCGTGCACGTCGCCCTTGTCCCAGGCGGCCTGCATGCGGATGAACGAGGATTTCGCATGGCGCAGGAAGGCCTCGGTGTCGAAGCTGCCCGGCACGCCCCACTGCGCGTGGGTGTTCGCCTGCGCGTTCGCGACCGGCTTGTCCAGCCCCACGCCGCCGCCGATCTTCGCGCCGATCTCGGGCGTGCCGCCCTGGAAGGCGGAAGGACGGTTCAGGCCCGAGCCGATGTCCGGGGTCACGCCGGCCGTGGCGGTCTGGTTGAACCCGCGCGGGAACGAGGTGTTCGCCGGCGTGTCCTTGCGGCGCAGCATGCGCACGATGAACAGCACCGCCAGCGCCAGCAGGCCGATCATCAGGACCGCCGAGATCACGCTGGCCAGGGCGCCGCCGATGCCCAGGTGCGACAGCAGCGCGCCCAGGCCCAGGCCGAGCAGGGCGCCGCCCAGGATGCCCTTCCACATGCTCGGCTTCTTCTGCTGCATCGCGCCGGCAGTCCCGGCCGCGCCGGGCTGGGCGCTCTGGCGCTGGATGGCCGGGGCCGCGGGCGCCGGCGCCGGGGCCTGCATCTGCTTCACCGGCTGCGACTGGCGGCCGAACGAACGCTTGCCGCCCAGCGGGCGGGCGGTGGCTTCGGCGATCATCGACAGGGTCGTGAGCGCGAGCATCATGGTGATAAAGAACTTTTTCATCGTCATTTCCAGAGTTGATCCTAGAGCTTGATACCGGTGTGTAATGCGGCCACACCCGCCGTCAGGTTGAAGTACTGCACGCGCTCGAGGCCGGCGTCGATCATCATCGTCTTCAGCGTTTCCTGGTCCGGGTGCATGCGGATCGACTCGGCCAGGTAGCGGTAGCTCTCGGCGTCGCCGGCGATGCGTTGGCCCAGCCACGGCAACACCGAGAACGAATACAGGTCGTACGGCTTTTGCAGCGGCGCGGCCACTTTCGAGAACTCCAGCACCAGCAGCTTGCCGCCAGGTTTGAGCACGCGCCGCATCTCGGCCAGGGCCTGATCCTTGTGCGTCATGTTGCGCAGACCGAAGGCGACGCTGACCCGGTCGAAGTAGTCGTCCGGGAACGGCAGCTTCTCCGCGTCACAGAGTAATGTGGGGGTGACAAGCCCCTTATTCAACAGGCGGTCGCGGCCCACCCGCAGCATCGATTCGTTGATGTCGGTGAGCCACACCTCGCCGGTCTTGCCGGCCTGGCGGGCGAAGGCCTTGGCCAGGTCGCCGGTACCGCCCGCGATGTCGAGCACCTTGAAGCCCGGGCGCACGCCCGCCTGCGCGATCGTGAATGCCTTCCAGGCGCGGTGCAGGCCGGCCGACATCAGGTCGTTCATCACGTCGTATTTCGACGCGACCGAATGGAAAACCTTCGCGACTTCCTGGACCTTCTCGTCTTCCCGGACGGTCTTGTAGCCGAAGTGGGTGGTATTGGTCATAACGCTCCGCCATGTTTATTTTGCTGCATTATACAAGCGCGCCCCCTCCCCCGCCCCCGGCCGGGGAAGGGATTTCAATCGTGCTCCATGTTTGCAAAATGATCTCTATAATGAATTTTCCCCTGTCTGGAAAGGGTGGAGCCACGCGCACACCCCCGGGCCGGGTATAGAACCGATAATCTTTGAGAGGAATTGCAATGGCGACTGGCACTGTAAAGTGGTTTAACGATGCAAAAGGTTTTGGCTTCATCACCCCTGACGGTGGTGGCGAGGACGTGTTTGCACATTTTTCGGCTATCAACACCACCGGCTTCAAGTCGCTGGCGGAAAACCAGCGCGTGAGCTTCGAGATCACCGCCGGCCCGAAAGGCAAGCAGGCATCGAACATCCAGCCGCAGTAACATATTGGCAGTAGTGCGTTCGCACTGAAAGATCCGCTTTGCAGATCATGCCGGCCCCAGGGCCGGCGCCCGCAGGGGCAAGCTGGAACTCCGGCGCCCCCTCCCCTTCTTCCAGTCCTTCACCCGCATTTCCTGTTCTTCCCCGCTGCCCCCCGTTTTTCGCGCCTTTTCCGCTCTTCGACGTCCTTCCCGATTCTCGCCCTCCCCGCTTGCTTCCGACGCGGTCACCGACATCGAGACCTCGCCCGACCCTTCGCGCGTATGCGGCCCGCCACACTTTCGACTTCCTGTGCGACAGAGCCCCTCGGAATCTTGTTAAATACGCCCGAGCCGGCTGAGCTTGCGCCCGCGGGAAGGCTGGCCAGCTGTCACGCCACGCCCATGCCTGTTCCACAGTTCCGAACAACCTGCCGCACACCGCGGCGCCATGAGGTCGACCGTGCCCGTCAAACGCCTGTTATGCATCGCCACCGAAGGAAGCGCCAGTGTCCGCACCGCGTGCGGCGAGTTGCCGAACTGGGATATCTGCACGGTGGGCAGCGTGGGCGAGGCCGCAAAGGTGCTGGCGCAGCAGACCTATCCGGTCGGCCTGCTGCTCGCCGCGCCGGGCAAGCTCGACCTGGAGGAACTGGAGCGGCTGCTGCGCAAGCACGCGCGTAGTTGCTGGGTCGGCGTGTTCGAGCCGACAGAGTTACTCGATCCGGCGGTGCGCAGCCTGATCGTGCATTACCTGTGCGACTTCCACACGGTTCCTGCCGATCCCGCCCGGCTCATGCACACGCTGGGCCACGCACACGGCCTGGCCATGCTCCATCCCGGCATCCGGCCGGAACCCGAAGCGGAGCCGCAGCACAACATCGACGGCGAATCGGTCCCGATCAAGCGCCTGCGCGCCCATATCCGCAAGATCGCGGCGGTCGACGCCCCGGTGCTCATTTCCGGCGAGAGCGGCAGCGGCAAGGAACTGGCTGCCAGCGCGATCCATGCCTGCTCGCGCCGCGCCGAAGGGCCCTTCATCGCCATCAATTGCGGCGCGATCCCGCCCAGCCTGATCCACTCCGAGCTGTTCGGTTACGAGCGCGGCGCCTTCACCGGTGCCAGCCGGGAGAAGCGCGGCCTGATCGAGGCGGCATCCGGCGGCAGCATTTTCCTGGACGAGATCGGCGACCTGCCGCTGGAGTTGCAGGTGAGCCTGCTGCGCTTCCTGCAGGAGCGCGTGATCTACCGCGTGGGCGGCACCAGCAGCGTGCAGGTCGATGCGCGCGTGATCGCCGCCTCCCACGTCGACCTGCCGCAGGCGGTCGCGGACGGCCGCTTCCGGGAAGACCTGTACTACCGCCTGAACGTGTTCCCGATCCGCGTGCCCCCGCTGCGCGAGCGCAAGGACGACCTGCCGATGCTGGCGGAGCGCATCTTCGCCAACTTCATCGAGGAAAAGAGCCCCCAGCTCAAGGGCTTCAGCCACCAGGCCCTGCAGGCCATGGCCCAACACGACTGGCCTGGCAACGTGCGCGAACTGATCAACCGTATCCGGCGCGCGATGGTGCTGAGCGAAGAACGCCTGATCACGCCGGAGGACCTGGAACTGGGCCATCTGCGCGAACGGGCGATCCAGCCCGATGCGTTGCAGGACTCGCGCATCAATGCCGAGCGCATCGCCATCTGGAACAGCCTCAATCGCAGCGGCAAGAACATCAGCCAGGCCGCGCGCGAACTGGGCGTGTCTCGCATGACCCTGTACCGGCTGATGGCCAAGCACGCCATCGCCCTCTGACCAAGCTGAAACGTCGTTCCCGCGAAGGCGGGAACCCATACAAGAGCGCCGAAGTCACGTCTTTAGACCCTGCGACGACGACAACAAGTATGGATTTTCTTTACTCAGCATAGGTTGCCGCGGGGCCGCCGAGGATTCGCGGGAACGACTGGATTTTCCCATGACGCTTTCTGAGTCAGCCTAATTATTCCGGACAGCAATGCGCAAGAGCGCGATCCTTCACACCCCCGCTTTGTCGCGCGAACGCCTTTCGCAGCCATCGCGCTTTCGCCACGAATCCGGCTCCCTGTGACAGTTGTATCAAAGGTGTCACAGCCCTGTGACAACCGCAGAGTAATCAATTTACGACGCTCATCGAACGACGCCGAAATCTTGCATTTCCTGCAATAAAGTCAAATAGATCAATGACTTAACTGATCGTTAAGTCCCTGGCACGCTTGCTGCTAACAGGTTGGCAGTCCGACGTAATGGTGCGTCGGGTATCTCAACGCAGTGACAAGGGGAAATACATGAAACGCACTATCCTGGCAACCGCGATCGCTCTGGCTTTCGGCATGGCTCACGCACAGACCAACTCGGTGAATGACGTGCGCGGTGGCAACACTCAAACCTCGACGATGACTGACAGCAGCACCACGACCAACACCGACAACAGCCAGCGTACCCGCACCGAGACCGGAGACGCGATGGCCAGCGCGAGCGGCGCCGCCGCCGCCCACAACGGTGGCACCGCGACCTCGAACATCACCAGCTCGTTCAACACCTCGATCGCGAGCGCCACCAGCGCCCTGGACGGCACTGTGAGCGGCAACACCGTCAGCAACATCGGCAACATCGCGACCAACACCGGTTCGGCCAACGCCGGTAGCGCAAGCGCTGGCAATGGCGCCGCGGGCACGGGCGGCAACGCAAGCGGTGCCCAGGGCGCGATGGGCGGCGACGCCATGGCCGGTGACGGCGGCCAGGGCGGCGTGGCATCGAACGCCACCAGCGGCCAGGCTGGCAACGGCGGCAACGGTGCCGCAGGCGGCAATGGCGGCAATGCCAACGCCACCGGTGGCGCGGGCGCCGCTGGCGGCAACGGCGGCATGGGTGAAGGCGGCAACGGCGGCGGCACCGGTTCCCTGGCGGGCGGCAACGGCGGCAACACCGGCGCCGGCACCGGCGGCATGGGCGGCAATGGCGGCATGGGCGGCGCCTCGTACGGTTCGAACCAGACCGCGTCGAACAGCGCCAGCGGCGGCAACGGCACCAACGGCGACACCACCACCGGCTCGGGCGCGGGCGGCATGCCGTCGATGGACGGCGGCACCGGCGGCGCCGGCGGCAGCAACAGCACCACGGGCGACACCGCGACCGCAGGCAACCCGAGCAGCGGCCAGAACAGCGCCACCGCTGGTGACTCGATGGCCGGCAGCGGCGGCGCGGGCGCGGCCGGCGGTGATGGCATGAGCGGTGCCGGTGGCGCCGGAGCATCCCTGACCAGCACCGCTGGCAACGGCGCGGCCGGCACCGGC
>FWWL01000584.1_pt1 | contig 34606 bp, 30 predicted proteins | sample 2228331 | NCBI WGS metagenome assembly FWWL01 (sample SAMEA103939775, study PRJEB20133) | metagenome
GTGAATGCCCAACTCCTGCAAATACAAAGGCAGAAAAGGAATAATCATCGTCATTCCGGCATTTGTGAAAAAAAGCCCGATTCCAAGCACTATTAAATTGATTTGCCATCTTGCCATTTCAAGCATCACCCTTGTCATTCAATTGTTCAGTTTTAGTGTTTTTTTTTGCCATTGACAAGCTTTGTTTCAGGACATTATTATATATGTAACCGTTACCTTATTTCAACTACATTACCTTTAAAATCGATGTATGTTGATATGTAACTGGTTACATTGAATATTTTTTATGAGTCTGAGTACGGCTGTGAAAGCAGAACAATGGGGTTTTCAAGAAGAAGTGAAAAGGGTTGGGAGGGGTTCGACAAAAAGTTTTTTATTGGATAGAGAGTAAATGATGACTGTACAGGGAAACTTTTGTAAAAGAAATAATTCACTAACAGGAGGTAAGCTTCATGAAAAAGATTTGGGCAATGCCCCTGGCGGCAACGGTACTACTGACAACGGTTTTAGCTGGTTGTGCATCCAAAACAGAGGATGGCGGAGCGGGAACACAGGCAGGGAGCGGTCAACCGAAAGAGCTAATCGTGTCAACCTGGGGCTTCAGTGAAGACTTGCTGAGGAAGAACGTATTTGAACCGTTCGAGAAAGCGAACAATGTGAAGATCAAGCTTGAAGTAGGTAACAATGCCGATCGGCTTGGTAAGGTGCGGATGAAAGCGCATCAGATTGACGTTATTATGTTAGCCGAAGGATACTCCGCGCAAGGAATTGAAGAAGGTTTGTTTGAGAAAATCGACCGATCAAAAATTCAGAATATTAACAACCTATATGAGATCGCTCAAGCGCCGAACGGTACCGATTATGGTCCGGCTTTTACAATCGGAAGTTCAGGTATCGTTTACGACAAAACAGTAGCTAAGTCACCGGTAACGTCTTACGCGGATTTGTGGAGAGACGAGTTCAAAGGCAAATTATCGTTGCCCGACATTACGACAACAGACGGTCCGTTTGTCATCGACTTCGCGTCTAAGGTTGCGGGTGCATCAGCGATTGACGCTGACAAAGCGTTCACGAAGCTTAAAGCAGTTTCTCCTAATGTAGTGAAATTTTATATGAAGAGCTCTGACCTCGCAAATATGTTCACCCAGAAGGAAGTTGCGATTGCGCCTGTACAGAACTTCGTATTGGCAACGATTAAAAAAGCTAACCCGAATGTAGAATGGGTTATCCCGAAAGAAGGCGGATACGCCGTTCTCAATACAATGAACCTTGTAAAGGGAACCAAGAACAAGGAGTTGGGCGAGAAGTTCATAGATTGGTGGTTAAGTGAGGAAGTGCAGAAGGCGAATGCGCTTGACAAGGTCGACTCTCCTTCCAACAAGAACGTGAAGCTAACAGCGCAGGAAGCAGAAGGTCTTACTTATGGCCCTGATTTTATCGGCAAGCTGAATAAGCTGGATTGGAATACAGTCAATAAAAACATGAAATCGTGGATTGATCGGTGGAACCGTGAAGTCATTTCGCAGTAATGAGATTATCCGTGAGGCGGTCCCCGACGGGCCGCTTTACTAAATTAACGGGTCTTTCTTGAGTTTGAAAAAAGAAAGGTTCCAAGGCAAAGCGAGGTGCGAATGAAATGAAACCTGTAACGATCGAATGGGTGGAAGAGAAGCTTGGAGTTTATTTATTCGATACTTTCCAATATTTACATCAGAATCCAGAATTGAGCGGCAATGAATTTGCTACACAGTCGTTCTTGAAGAAGGAATTGGAGCGACTTGGTGTTTCTTATAAAGTAATGGCAGGGACGGGATTATGCGCGGAGATTCGTGGTGCAGCACCTGGGAAGACGATATTGTTGCGCGCGGATATCGATGCGCTGCCGATCCGAGAGCAAACAGAACTTCCGTATGCATCCCTTAACGATGGAGTGATGCATGCCTGCGGACATGACGCGCATATGACAGTGGTCCTGGGTGTAGCCGAAATGCTGCAAGAAACGAAAGATGAATGGAACGGCGTCGTTAAGCTAATGTTTCAGCCGTCGGAAGAAAAGCATCCCGGCGGGGCAAAACCTATGATTGAAGAAGGCATACTGCTGAACCCACAGGTCGACGCCGCTATCGGCATTCATACGAACCCATACTTGCCGGCAGGCAAATTCGGGATGAAGGACGGATTCATACTAGCGAATGCGGATCGGTTCTACATTAATTTGATCGGCAAAGGCGGGCATGCTGCAGCTCCTCATGAAGGAGCTGATGCCATTGCAATGGCTGGACAATTCATTGTGTCATTGCAAAATATCGTTTCGCGCCAAGTATCGCCTTTCGATAACGCGGTCGTTACTGTCGGTGAAATCAAGGGTGGTTATGCTCCTAATACACTTGCGGATCAGGTATATTTGTCCGGTACGGTACGGACGATGAAGCCTGAAACTCAGAATCTGGCGGAGGAGAGAATTAATCAGCTTTTGGAAGGAATCGTTAATTATTGGGGAGGAACGTTTACTTACGATTATGTGCGAGGATATCCGACCACATGGAATGACAAGACTATGACTGATCTCGTGCGCGCTGCGGCTGTGCAATGTCTCGGCGCGGAGAGCGTAATCGAGTTTCAGTACGGTTATATGAGTGCTGATGACTTCTCTTATATTGCTCAAGCCGTTCCATCCGTGTTTATCGAGTGGGGAACCGGAGAGCAATCGGTTGAAGCGACAAACTCTGCCGTTCCTTGGCATAATCCGAATTTCCGTGTCAATCCGGATGCACTGAAATACGGGGTTGCCGTTGTCTCGCAATCGATTCTTAATTATTTGCAAAGGGGACAATAACGATGCGAAAAGTAATTATTGATGTAGATACAGGCATCGATGATGCTCTTGCGCTAATGCTGGCGGTAAAGAGCAATAAGCTCGACATCCTCGGCGTGACCACGGTGAGCGGCAATGTTTCACTCGACCTGGCAACCGTCAACACGATGAAGGTGTTAAAGCTGCTGGACAAAGATAAGGAAATTCCTGTCGTACGTGGGGCGAGCCGGCCACTTGTACGTGATGTGCACTACGAAACGAATGTGCATGGCTCTGACGGGTTGGGCGGAGCTCTTGGTGATCTGGAGGCAAATGCTGCAAGCGTAGGGTTTGCACCTGACTTCATTATCGAGAAGGCCCGCAAGCATAAGGGAGAGCTCTCACTCATCCTGCTAACGCCGCTAACGAATATGGCTCTTGCGTTGCTCAAGGAGCCGGAGCTGGCGCAATGGGTGCAAGAATTGATTATTATGGGCGGCGTTGTATCCGGACCTGGCAATCTGACTCCGTCAGCTGAATATAACATTTACGTTGATCCGGAAGCGGCGAGGATCGTGTTCCATTCGGGTATCCCAATTACGCTCGTCGGCTTGGACGTCACCCGTAAGGCGCTGCTTCATGAAAGTCATATCGAACAATTGAAAGGAACGGATGTCGGGGAATTCGTACAGGTAAGCACCGCGCACTACATCGACCGCTACAGCAAGGTCAACGGTGTCCGGGCATGTGCGCTGCACGATCCGCTCGCTGTTGGCGTAGCCATCGACAAGAGCATCGTGCAGACCCGTAAGCTGTACGTTGATGTGGAAACGCGAAGCGAGCTGTGTGATGGGCAGACGGTTTGCGATTTCCAAAACCGTCTTAACCGCAAGCCGAATGTTGATGTGTGTCTGCAGGTGGATCAGGACAAGTTTTTGGACATGTTTGTTCGTAGTTTGCAGCAACAATGATTATATTTAATCGAGGAGAATTAGTGATGAAGAAAGGGTCTGTCTTAGTAGTCGGTAGTCTGAATATGGATTTGGTGACGCAAGTCCGTAATATGCCGCGAATAGGCGAAACGATAAAAGGACATAGCTTTGATAAGATGATTGGAGGAAAGGGCACGAACCAGGCAGTCACAGCCGCAAGGCTTGGTGCAAAGGTGGCCATGATTGGATGCATTGGAAGAGATCAATTCGGCAGCGAAATGCGGATGAATCTGGAACGGGAACGAATCCCAACCGATGGAATCCGAGTTGTTGAGAACGTCTCGTCAGGTACAGCCATGATCATAGTCGATCAGAATGGAGACAATTCGATCATCGTAGCGCCTGGCGCAAATCATCATCTTGAGGAGCAGGACATCGAACGGCACCTAGAGATGTTCGAGGGCAGTGATGTAGTCGTGCTGCAGTTGGAAATTCCGCTGAATGCGGTACGTTACAGCATCTCCGCTGCCAAGGGCCTCGGCAAAACAGTCATCTTTAATCCGGCACCCATGCAGCAATTACCTGAGGATTTACTTCGGGATGTTGACTTCCTAATCTTGAATGAAGTCGAAGCCGAAGAGTTGACAGGTATAGCCACCGACGATTTCGATAAGCTTGCCGCTGGGCTCGGTGCGCTCCCATGCAAGCATGTTGTGCTGACGCTCGGTGCGGCTGGCGCCGCATATATTCACGAATCTGAATGGAAGCAGTTTCCCGCCATTCGGGTCCAAGCGGTCGATACGACAGGAGCAGGCGATTCATTCATCGGTGCCTTCGCTAGGTGCATTTCACGGGGTGAGGCTGTGGAAGAGGCCGTCCGTTATGCGATTAAAGTGGCTGCTATTACAGTGACCAAGCTTGGAGCACAAGCTGCACTTCCTACGGAAGAAGAAACGAGGCATTTTGAACCATTATGGGGGGCAGAAAGTCCATGAAGAAACCCGCTTATTTGCTAGTTTTACCTGGAGCGCTGTTCCTGACCATCTTTATGGTCATACCAATAGCCATGATTATTTTTTCTACATTTAACGATGGCGGTCAGTTTAGCTTGGCTGGGTATATTTCCTTCTTTACCGATTCCTACACACTTGGCATCTTATGGACGACTTTGAAGTTGAGCTTGATTTCAACGGTCATTTGCATCCTGCTAGGGTATCCAACTGCTTACTACATTTCACGAACCAAAGCTAGCCGGCGGGGCATTTACCTGGCGCTCGCCATTTTTCCGCTGCTTACAAGCGCGGTCGTTCGTTCGTTCAGTTGGATGGTTACACTCGGCAAGAACGGGTTGATCAACAACTTGCTGATGGACATGCATCTGATCAGCAAGCCCATTCAAATTTTGTATACCGAAACGTCGATCATCATCGGTTTTGTGCATTTGTTCCTGCCACTTATGATCATTTCGCTCATAGGAGTTATGGAGAACATTGATGCTGATTTAGTTAAGGCGGCTGCTAGTCTCGGCGCTTCCCGCTTCAAAGCGTTCGTCAAGGTGATTTTGCCGCTAAGTGTTCCGGGTCTTTTAGTTGGGAGTACACTCGTGTTGGTAGGAAGCTTGACCGCATATGCCACCCCGCAATTGCTTGGCGGGAAGAAGAGAGTGTTGGCGACGCTGCTGTTTCAGAATACGATGACGCTCGGTGATTGGAAAACGGCATCGGTCATCGCTACGATTATGATCGTTCTTACATTTGTTTTAATCGGCGTTATTAATTCATTAGCAAAAAAACTGAATCCGAACGGTTAGGGGAGGGTAGAAATGAAGGAAAAACAAACACTTCTCGGTATATTCACGTTTTTTATTTATTTGTTTCTGCTCGGTCCATTGGTCATCATTATCGGAGCATCGTTTGGGCCAGACAATTTCCTGGCTTTTCCTCCTAGTGGTTTCTCGCTCAAGTGGTACGAGAACATTTTTCAGGTAGAGATGTTTTGGAACTCATTCAAGGTCAGTATTGTCGTTGCCTTGATTGGTATATTTATCTCGTTTCTGCTAGGCATTCCGGCGGCCTATGCGCTTAGTCGATTCAAGTTTAAGGGGCAGCAATTTTTCAGTTCCTTCTTCATTTCGCCGATCATCATACCTGGGATCGTATTCGGTTACGGACTGTTGAAATATCTTGTGATCACGTACAAGATTCCGATTTTCCCTGGTGTATTGATTGGGCATGTGGTCATTATGATTCCATATGTAATTCGGGTCATTTCATCCAGTCTGATGAATTTCGATTATTCGGCCGAGGAAGCGGCTATGAGCTTGGGAGCGAGCCGTTTGAAGACGTTTTTTGTCGTCGTGCTTCCGAATATCCGCTCCGGGATTATCGCAGGTATTCTGCTCGCTTTTCTGGAATCGTTCAACAACGTGGATGTCTCGGTGTTCATGACCGGCCCTGGCGTCAGTACGCTGCCGATCAGCATGCTCAACTACGTGGAATATTATTTTGATCCCACTATTGCTGCCATTTCGGTGCTGCTTATGATTATGACTGGCCTGCTTATTGGGGCGATCGAACGGACGCTCGGATTGAGATTTTTCACGAAGTAAAACAAAGGGACGAATCCTTATTAACTGGAGGTATGGACATGCCGCTCATTGAATTGAAAAATATATCGGTCGCATACGACCAGAAAAACCATATTTTGAAAAACTTCAACCTGTCTGTAGAAAAGGGTGAATTTCTGTCGCTGCTTGGCCCTAGCGGCTGTGGAAAAACGACGACTCTGCGTCTCATAGCCGGCTTCAACGAGGCAAAGGATGGACAATTTCTGTTCAACGGGAACGATTATACAAAAATCCCCGTTCACAAGCGGAATTTCGGCTTTGTATTTCAAGGCCACGCACTCTTTCCGCATCTTAACGTATTCGATAATGTCGCTTTCGGGCTCAAGCTGAGAAAAACAGATGCTAAGGAAGCAAAGAAGAAAGTGCATCATATTCTGGAAGTCGTCAATTTGAAAGGCTTCGAGGATCGATATCCGGCACAATTGTCAGGCGGTCAACGCCAGCGTGTAGCGATCGCCCGAAGTCTCGTCATTCAGCCCGACCTGCTGTTGTTCGACGAACCCCTCAGCAGTCTCGACGCCAATCTGAAGGTACAGATGCGCATGGAAATTCGCCGCATTCAGAAGGAACTCAAGGTCACAACCGTATACGTGTCCCACGACCAGGAAGAGTGCTTCTCGATTTCGGATAAAGTCGCGATTATGAATAAAGGTGTCATCGAGCAGTTGGATACGCCTCCCGTCATCTATAAGAAACCGAGAACGGAGTTTGTGGCGCGTTTCGTAGGATTCGAGAACATTATCGATATGAAGGCGGCTGAATCTTCCTTCGTTGTAAATGGAGAGGGGAATGAAAAGAAAGCAGATAAGTGTGCGATCCGGCCGGACGATATTGTTGTCGCCCAGCATGACGCAGTGAATAGTGCAGAGAACATAACAGTGGGGAGAGTGAAAGTGACTACCTACCTGGGCCGCCAATATCAGTACGTAGTAGAGACGCCGCTCGGCGAGTTCATTGTCAATCACAGAAGTGAGCAGCCATACGAGCACGGAGAGTCTATCAAGCTCAGCTTTCCCAAGGATAAGCTGGTACCTGTGCTATAACCACACAAGAAGGTGAAATCATTCATGAACGCGGACAAGCTGATCGTTAACGTAAAGGTTTATAACAGTGCGCTGAAAACATTCCGCACAGGCAATGTCGCCATCATGGACGGCAAGTTTTCCTATATTGGGGACAAGGGAACGGAAACGTTTCAAGCTGCGAAGGTGATCGATGGCGAGGGTCGAACTATGATACCGGGCCTGATCGATATTCATCTGCATATCGAAAGCACAATGGTAACTCCGCGTACGTTCTCGCATGGGATCATCCGCTGCGGGGTCACGACCATCGTAGCGGATCCCCACGAGATGGCGAATGTGTTCGGCATCCGTGGCATTCGTGAAATGATTGAGGCCGGCCGGGACTGTACGGTCGATATGTTCTGGGGAATCCCGAGCTCGGTGCCTGCAACCGGTCTGGAAACGACAGGTGGGTCAGTAGATGTGGCGGAAATCGACGAACTGATGCAATTCAACAACGTGATTTGTCTGGGCGAAGTGATGGACTATGCTGACATGGTAGCTAATCCAGAGGGGAGAACGAATCGGATATTGCGACATTTTCGGACGCATTACCCCCATCTTCCGATCGAAGGACACTGTCCCAAGCTGGTTGACCTTGAGTTGAGCCAATTCGTATTCGCAGGCATTGATTCCGACCATACTCAGCAGACGGTAGAGGAATTCGAGGAGCGCATCCGAGCAGGCATGTTTATCGAGATTCAGGAGAAATCGATGTCGCCGGAGCTGATCGAGCATCTGATTGCGAATGACCGAAGCGAGCATTTTTGTTTCGTAACCGACGATGTCATGCCGGATACGTTCGTGGCGCATGGTCACTTGAATCATCTGGTGCGTAAGGCGATTCGTATGGGCATGAAACCGGAAGCGGCTGTATACGCGGCTACAATGACCCCAGCCAAACGGATGAACCTGCACGATCGAGGGCGGATTGCGCCGAAACGGGTCGCGGATTTCATATTGCTAGACGACGTCGAAGGGTTTATCGTTGGGGAAGTGTATAAGAATGGCGAGAAGGTATATGACGCGCGTGAGCCTTACGAGGAAAAATCGGTTGAAATGCAGTTTCCGGCTGATTTCTACCAGAGCGTCAAGCTGAAGAAAGCGGATGCGGCCGATTTCAAGGTTTCCGCACCTCGTGAAAACGGAGAGCTGAAATGCCGCGTTATCATGGTAGGGGACGGGTCGACATTTACGCGGGAGCAAGTTGACGTCTTGCCAATAAATGAGCGCGAATTGATGTGGGAGCAAAGCCCGTATGCCTTGATTGCAATCATGGAAAGGTATGGGAAGAATGGAAACCGTGCCTACGGCCTTGTTGGCGGAGACGCAATCAAGCGGGGCGCCATTGCAACCACATATGCGCATGACAACCACAATTTGCTTGTAATCGGGCAAAACAAAGCAGATATGGTGCTGGCCGCGAATTTGGTCATCGAACGCCAAGGCGGCTATTGCGTGGTAGAGAACGGAGAAGTACTATCCTTTCTTCCGCTTCCGGTCGGCGGTATCCTGTCTGAGGCTCCACTCGATGAGCTTGCGGAAGCGACCGGCCAGCTGCGGGAAGCAATGAAACGGCTCGGCTACCGTCACTACAACCCCATCATGTCGCTTAGCACGTTGTCCTTGCCCGTAAGTCCAGCTTTCAAGATCACCGACTTCGGCTTGATCCGTACGAAGGAAGGAAAGGTTGTGGATTTGTATGTACAGGAATGAACAAGGCGGCCTCGGCCGCCTTCCTCGCGTTAAAGTACTCGCTCTCGGCGGCACGATAGCTGGGAAAGGAGCCGACACCGGCCAATTAACGCAATACGAGGCTGGGGTGATCGGCATTGAACAGTTGTTGGAAGCGGTACCGCAAATCTCCAAGCTGGCGGATATTAGTTGGTCTCAGATCGTCAATATTCCCAGTTTTGCTATTACGGACGATATTTGGCTCACCCTATCCGAGCAAGTGAACGAGGAATTGAGCAGCAAGGCGTGCGATGGGATCGTCATTACTCACGGAACCGATACGTTGGAAGAAACAGCGTATTTCCTCAACCTTACAATAAACAGCGGGAAGCCCGTCGTAGTGACAGGCGCCATGCGGCCCGCTACGGCATTAAGTGCAGACGGCCCGCTGAATTTGTACAATGCAGTCGCCCTTGCAGCAAGCGCTGAGGCAGCTGGAAGGGGCGTCATGATTACTCTGAACGACTCGATAGGCTCTGCCCGAGACATGTCCAAACAACATGCGACTACAGCTGACGCTTTCGGTTCGCGTGATTTCGGACTGCTCGGGTACATGGTGGACGGCCTTCCGCGTTTTTATTACAATAGCACTCGGAGGCATACGACGCTTGCGGACTTTAACACCATTGGGTATCAATGCCTGCCGCGGATCGATATTTTGTACGGGCATTCCAGCCACAGCATACGGGAATTGGTTGAAGCTGCTGTTGCGGCTGGGGCGAAAGGCATCGTGCACGCAGGAATGGGTAACGGCGGCATGTTTCCAGAGTCCCGCGAGGCACTGGCGGAAGCAGCCGATCGCGGTGTAGTGGTAGTAAGCGCATCCCGTACTGGAAGCGGTCTTGTAACGGCCAAGTCTGCCGATCTGCAGAGCCGTTTCGTTACAGCTGATAATTTGAACCCGCATAAAGCCCGAGTTTTACTGATGCTCGCCTTGACACAAACGAGTGATCCTGCACTCGTACAAGCTATGTTCGACATCTATTAAGATTCGAATCCAAATATTTAGCAGGGTGGGAATATTGTGAACAAATGGACCTCAGCCTCGTTTTGGCTCGCAGGTATACAATGGTTGTTTTTTCTGTTTGCCAATACGGTCGTCGTGCCGCTTTCCATAAGCGCTGCGTTCGGTTTTTCTCCTGAGCTCGTCGCATCCCTTGTGAAGGTCACGTTCGTCGTAACTGGTATTGCAAGTATGCTGCAAGCATGCTTTGGGCATCGTTACGCGTTGATGGAAGGGCCTGCAGGCCTTTGGTGGGGACTCATATTAAGCCTTGTTGCGGCAGCTCCTTCAATGGGGATGAGTCTCGGTGAGCTGGGCGGTGCGCTATCGGTTGGGATTATAGCAGCCGGGGCGGTTACTTCGCTGCTAGGAGCGCTTGGTTTCGGCACTTTCTTGAAAAAAGTGTTTACACCGATTGTCATGTTCGTGTACTTATTCCTTCTTTCCTCTCAATTGATAATCGTCTTCTTTCAAAGTATGACCGGCCTTTCCGAGGGGGGCCGAATTGACATGCCGGTCACTGTACTGTCGATAGCGATCGCTCTGCTTGTCGGCTGGATCGGCATTAAAGGAAAGGGCAAGCTTGGCAACTTCTCGATTTTGATTGGTATGGTGGCCGGTTGGGCAGCTTACATGATCCTGTTTCCTGGACCTTCCGGTGGTGTCTCCATTCAGGGGACAGGTTTTGAGTTGAAGCTATTCCCATGGGGGTCACCGAATTTGGAGATCGGAATTATCATCGCGGCCTTACTGGCCGGCTTGATCAACATGACCAATACTACTGTAGCCATGAACGCGGCGGACAAACTGTACGGCAAGGTCATCTCGGATTCGCAGTATAAACGGTCTTATCATTTGACCGCCTTCCATTCAGTATTGTCGGGACTGCTTGGTTTGGTCCCATACGGCCCTTATACATCGTCGATCGGTTTTCTGGAGAGTACCAAAATGCTGGACAGATGGGCTCTTGTGCTCGGAGGGGGGATGTTTGTAGTGCTTGGCTTCGTCCCAGCCTTAGGGACGTTTTTTGCCTCGATGCCGGTCAGCGTGGGAGGAGCGGTTCTCTTCATTGTTTATATGCAATTGTTCGGAACGGCGTTCCGGAATTTGCACGGCTTCTCATTCAATCCGAAAACCGTGTACCGGATGGCGTTACCCGCCATGCTGGGTATCTGCATTCTGAACGTGCCGCCGGATGCGTTTGCTACACTGCCTGAGCTAGTTCGCCCCATTGTTGGAAATGGATTGTTGATGGGTGTTGTAGTGTCCCTCATTCTGGAGAATACAGTCCAATGGTCGCGGTACGAGTGAGGATAGAATTTCTCCGGACATTGAAGGGAGCATCGGTACAGATGCCGGTCAAGCATAAACATTACGCTTGCAAGTGCATATTCAACTATCTACAATGAAGCGTATAGCCTGATGATTCCGTTTGATAATAATGTAGGAGGACATGATGATGGTGAAATGATTTTTTCGGCAGACGACCTTCAGAAAAAAACTGTTTTATTACTCACTCCTCATCAGTATTGTCCCTGTTCTTATTTTGGGCTCTATTTCCTCATGGATTTCATCCCGCACGGTTCAAAATGAAGTCAACAATAATCATCAAATTATTCTAAAGCAGGTGCAAGAGCAGGTCGATCAAATTCTGAATTCGTTAGATAAAGCTTCCGTTCAGATTGCAACCCATCTATCCGTTGTCAAATCAGTTGAGATTGGCCCGTCGGTTCAGAACCTCAACGAGACGATGGACATGATCAATGCGCTTCAAATTCAAAGAAGCCTTTCCGATTTTCACTACGACGCCTCTCTGCTGTTCAGCCATTATGATAAAGTATACTCTACACGCTATGGGTTTATTGACGTAGCCGAATTTCCTTATAAAGATGTAATTAAACTCATACAAATCCGTTATAACTCTACGGTGTTTATCCCTCCAGATACATTTCCGAATCAGCATGAATTTCTGTTGCTTCGTCCTGTTCCGATCTTGTTCGACGATGTGGTTAACGGAATTATTGTCCTTCACCTGGATTCTTCCCGATTTACTTCTTTATTGAACCAGGTTCAGTTGGGGAATGACCGGAAGCTATTTATTTTGAATGAACAAGGCGTTATTATTGCGGGTCAGGAATCAGCGGAAATTGGAGAGAAATTGGCGACAACCTCGGAGCTCTACCAGATTTGGAACGAATCCGATAACCGACTGAAATCACTGCAGATGGACAAGGTCAATTACAGCTTATCCGTGCAGAAATCGGACTATAATGATTGGACTTACATTGCGTTGGTCCCCATCGCTCAATTAGAGCAGCAAGCCTACTTCATCCGCAACGTTACATGGGCGATCGTCGGCATCATTATTTTATTATGGCTGTTCGTTGCAATGATTGGCTCGAATCAGTTGTATAACCCGGTTCGAAGGCTGCTGGGAAAAATATCGGACGGCAAAGAAGTAGACGGGCTGGAAGCGATCGATTCCTTTATTCAAAAAATAGTCGTTACCAACGAACAGCTTCGCTCCAAGTTAGGCGAGCAGCTGCCCTATATCAAGGACTCATTCTCCCTTCAACTTATGAGAGGAGAACTGTCCAACAGTGAGATTATGCAAAAGTCGGCGGCGCATCACATTACGCTGCAAAATCCGTACGTTTGCGTGTTGTTAGTGGATATGGACGGATTTTACGTGTTTCAGAAGCAATATGACGAGAAAGACCGATCTTTGCTCATGTATGCTCTTCGCAAGATGGTGGAAGAAATTGTTGAAGAAAGGCTATCCATAGTCACAGTTACAAGTACGCTCGGTCAAATCGCGATTGTGACGGAATCCGGCAATTCCGCCCTCGAACCTGAACTGCACGGGGCTGCTGTGGAAATATTGGAAAGAGTGCGGCAATATTTCACATTTACCGTAACCGTATCCTTGAGCTTGAAACGGCAAGGATTGACAGGGATTCCGATCGCATTCCGAGAATCTTCGGAGCTGCTCGGGTACCGGCTGCTGTTGGGTGATGACCGACTGATTACACAGGATGATATTAAGCCTTCGGTGCAGCAGTCCAGAATGACGCTTGTCCGTTGGCAGAAGCAGATTGTATCCAGTCTGGTCAACGGCCAGCAGGAAGAAGCGGAAGCCGTATTGAAGGAACTGGTCAAGTTGTTGCCGCAGTATATTCATAGTTCAGAGACTGTATTAGGTTTATTCGCTTACTTAATCGGAGAGCTGGAATTCTTAATCGTGGACTCCGGTGGGGAAACGAACCATTTATTAGATGACGATCCCTACAAGCAATTGTATGGAAAGGATACGCTAGGGCAAATTACCGAGTGGCTGACCGAATCCGTCTTTCCCTCCATCATTGGGTATATGCAGGGAATGGACAAACAGAAGAGGATGGTCCAGCAGGCTTTGCTGTATACGAAGGAGCACTATCAGACCGATCTATCCTTGCAGCAGACGGCCGATCACTTGAACGTGCCGCACTATCAATTGAGCAAGGCGTTTAAAGAAGTGACGGGCATCAATTTCAGCGACTATGTGATTCGCCTGCGCATCGAGAAAGCAAAGGAATGGCTTGTCCATACCGATATGGAGCTGAAGGAGATTTCCGAGAAACTGTCTTACGCTACTGTTCAAAATTTATCTCGTATTTTCAAACAAATGGTCGGGGTTCCTCCCGGTCAATATCGAAAGCAGAACCGGATGTAATCCGTTGTATAGGCACAAGCAGCCTTTACAGCGAAACCATTCATTTTATCGCCTTCCGGAACCCTCCAGACTACGGTCTGGAGGGTTTTTTTCTTTATTTACCGATTTGTATCTTTTGTAGCAGGCCGCTCAACAAGTGAGCATTGCCCCTGTAAGAGGTTGGCCGTAAATTAAATAGCAAGCCAAGGTTACGGGAACCTACAGGGGGGCGACGGGGTAAGTCGTTTTATGAATCAGAAAGGAACTATTCGAGTGAACATTTTGAAAACGTATTCTTGGATTATGAAGGAGAATTTATGGCCTATTTGCTGCAAGACTTGAATGAGAATGGAATTCCACCGTTGCTGAGGGACGTGACTTCAGCCGATCAATGGAATCAGAGACGCGAATCGATTCGGCGCACATGGTTGGATTATATTGGAGAGCCACCCGATCGGTCGTCGCCTTCATACGAAGTGATGTCAACAACGACTTTCGAGGATCACACTCGCCTTCACATTCGCTACCATACGGCCAATGACGATGAAGTGACCGCATTGCTGCTGCTTCCGAACGAAGAGGTGCGGAACGCTCAGCCTAATCGTCGACTTCCAGCCATCATGGCGCTGCATCCGACTTCTTCAAATGGCAAGGAAGATGTTGCGACAGCGGAAGGACGCGATAATCGCCGATATGGCCTGGAGCTCGTCCAACGCGGTTACGTCGTTCTGGCTCCCGATACGATTACAGCCGGAGAACGGATTACGACGAAAGCATTCCACACGGCTGACTTTTATGAGCGTAATCCCGGCTGGACGGCAGTAGGCAAAATGCTGGTTGACCATCTGTATGGCGTTGATCTTCTATGTTCACTTACACAAGTCGATCCTTCGCGAATCGGGGCCATCGGACATTCGCTTGGAGGCTATAACAGCTTTTTCTTAGCAGGTCTTGACTCCCGGATCGGCGCCTATGTATCCTGCTGCGGGTTTTGTACCTTCACGGGAGACCCGACACCTGAGAGATGGGGGAAACGGGACTGGTTTTCGCATATTCCGCGGCTGTCCGAGGATCTGGATAAGGGAGAAGTCCCATTCGAATATCATGAAATCGCAGCTTTGGCCGCTCCGGTTCCTGCTTTTTTTTATAGCGGCCAGCAGGACAGCATCTTTCCTAATTGGAGGTCTTACTCAGAAGGAATGGAAGATTTGTTCCGGTTGTATCAATTTCTTGGAGTGGAAAATTCCTTCCGATATGTGTTAACGAACGGCGCACACGATTTCCCAAGTGATGTCCGTGAGATGGCGTACCAGTTCCTGGATCGTCACCTGCAAAATCAATAATTAATAGGGGGCAACTGTCTGCAATGAAAGAATCGCATGTTCAGACACAAGGAATCAAATTGGTTCCCGGACGATGGGATCGATTAAAACGGAGGATGTTGCGAGAGCGGTTCATCTATCTTTTGATGCTGCCTGGCGTGCTTTATTACATCATCTACCGCTATGTTCCAATGGCGGGTTTAATTATAGCGTTTCAAGACTTCAATCCTTTTAACGAGAGTATTTGGACGAATGAATGGGTAGGCTTCAAATATTTTATAAGGATTTTTGAAGACGCTGAGGTTATTAAAGTCATATGGAATACGCTGCAAATTTCTTTCCTTCAAATATTTATGGCCTTCCCGATTTCGATCATATTGGCTCTGATGCTTAACGAAGTGAGAAATGAGGCGTATAAGCGCATCATACAGTCCATGGTTTATTTGCCTCACTTTTTATCATGGGTCGTCGTCGCTGGTATATTTATCGTCTTTTTACGTGGCGAGGGCTTAATCAACAGGTTCCTTGTCGATTACTTGGGAGTTAGCGCCATCCCTTTTCTAACGGACCCGGCCCTGTTCAAGCCTGTCATTATTTTGCAGGTGATTTGGAAGGAATCAGGCTGGAGCACAATCATTTTCCTGGCGGCACTCGCTGGGGTCAATCCTTCGCTTTATGAAGCGGCTGTAATCGATGGAGCTAACCGCTGGCGTCTTCTATGGCATGTGACGCTGCCTGCCATTCGAAGTGTCATTATCATTTTGTTTATTCTTCGTCTTGGCAATGTCATGGATACAGGTTTTGAACAAATCTTTCTCATGCTGAATCCATTCACGATGGAAACAGGGAACGTGCTGGATACCTACGTGTACTACAAAGGTATACAGCAGGGAGATGTAAGCTTTGCTACGGCTGTTGGCATGTTTAAAGGATTAGTAGGGTTAGTGCTGGTTATGATCGCGAACCGAATCGCCAAGAAATTCGGTGAAGATGGCTTATATTAGGAAAAGGTGTGACTTCATACATGATAAAACGAACTCTTTCCGACCGATTCATCGATAGTATTAACGTAGTTATCTTGTTTTTCGTGGCCGCTACGATGTTGTTTCCATTCCTGCATATATTCGCGGTTTCCTTTTCCTCACTTAGGGATGTGCTTGAGAGGGACCTGATTATGTGGCCGCGTGAATGGGTGAACGATGCTTATCAAACGATTCTTGCCTCCAAAAGCTTCACTCGCTCGCTCGGTGTAACGGCATATGTAACGATCGTAGGAACGATAGTTAATCTGTTTTTTACCGCTACCATAGCTTATGGGCTCACTCGTAACGTGTTGGGTCAACGTGTCATCATGCTGATGGTGGTATTCACGATCTTGTTCTCTGCCGGGATGATTCCGACTTACCTGATCGTAAAAGAAACGGGACTTATTAACTCCCTATGGGCATTGATCATTCCCACGGCCATCAGTTCCTTCAACCTGATTGTCATCAGACAATTTTTTCTAAGCATCCCGAACGAGCTGAACGAAGCCGCCTTAATCGATGGTGCAAATGAATTGAGAACATTTTGGTCCATTATTTTGCCCCTCTCCAAGCCTTCACTGGCTGCTTTCAGTTTGTTTTATGCCGTAGGCCATTGGAACACTTATTTTGCAGGTATTCTCTATTTGAACGATCCCTCGAAATGGCCCATTCAGGTTATTCTCAGGCAAATCGTAATTGTCAACGAACCTACAGCTGCACTAGGCCAGGAAGTCATGTTAATGATGGAAAATCCGCCTCCGCCTATCACCATTCAGATGGCAGCGATCCTGCTTGCTACACTTCCGATTCTTATCGTGTATCCTTTCCTGCAAAAACATTTTGCCAAGGGGGTGATGCTCGGTTCGGTTAAAGGATAGCAGTCTGAACTACTGTAAGGAGCAATCCATGCAATTCAGGGAAACAAACGATGTAAATTTAACTTTTTGGAGGGTGTCACTATGAAAGGGAAAAAACTGGTCGTTTTAACTATGGCTACATCCATGGTGTTAGCTGCATGCAGCTCAGGAAACAGCAAAGATCCGAAGGATGCAGCAAGCGGAAGCACTCCAACACCAGCAGCAAGTCCAACTGCCAAGGTTGATAAAAAGCACGTGATCACCGGTATCACATACGTATTCGGTAATCCGGCTCCAGTAAACGGGGTTGGCCAAAAAGCTCTAAACGAAAAATTTAACGTAGATTACAAAGTAGAGAAAGTCCCGCAGGAAAATTTTGTAGAGAAGCTTACTGCCGTAGTCGCTGGCGGCGACATACCGGATATGATCGGTTTCCGCCCGAACGATTTGACTTTATTCCAGAAATGGGCGAAGCAAGGCGCATTCCTGCCGATTGACGATGCCATCATTAATAAATACGAATCCTTCAAAGCGGTACCAAAAGAAGTGTGGGACCAATTCAAAGTAAACGGTAAAATATACGGTATCCCTTCATGGGCGCCAATGGAAGGAAATTCCTTTATTATTCGGAAGGACTGGCTCGATAGCCTTGGACTCAAGGTGCCGACAAGCTACGAGGAATTGAAGCAGGTATCTATTGCGTTCACGACTAAAGATCCAGACAAGAATGGCAAGCAGGACACGTATGGTCTTGCAATGGGTCAGAACATTAACCCGGACTTTGCCATGGGACCTTATTGGCAAGCCGGAACTTGGTATCACAAGGATAAGGATGGAAACTTTATCCCAGGCATTATGTCCCAAGGGCGCAAGGAGCTCGTTCAATTTTTTGCTGATTTGAATAAGGAAAAGGCGATCACCCCTGACTTCGCAGTGTTGAACTGGGCGGATACGAACAAAGAATTCTACTCCGGTAAAGCCGGCGTGTTCTTAGTCGCTCCGCGCGGGATGTCGCAAGCTTACATGGAAAGCTTGCTAGCCTTAAATCCGGGTGCGCAATTCGCAGTTCTAGCCCCGTTCAAGCAGCCGGACGGTCACCAAGGCTTCCTCTCAGGTACAGGTTATGCCCGCTTCAATGCATTCAGTGCCAAGCTCTCCAAAGATACGGATAAGCTGGCTAAAGTTCTGGAAATGCATGATTTCACAAGAAAGTTCTATCCAGCTGCTCAACAAAACGCGAAGAATAAAGATCATGACTTTTTCTATGGCGGAGAAGGTGTTGGTTATAAGGTGGAGGGCGGCAAGCGCGTCATGTTGAAGCCGCAGGATGGTCTGGATCCTTCTGTGTACTTCCAGGACCCGACGAATTGGGTGCCAACAGGCACGGATCCGGAATTCGAGGCAGCCTACACAGAGCCGAAGCTGATTCAAGTAACTAAAGACTTAATGGCGCTTAATAAGCAAATGAAGCATTACTACCCGCCGAACTATGGCATTATTTCGGAGACGGAAACTTCGAAGGGCGCAGAATTGAATACCTTTATGCTCAACGAACAAACGAAGATGATCGCTGGCCAACGCCCAATCTCTGACTGGGATGCCTTGGTACAGGAGTATCTGAAACGTGGAGGAACACAGATTATCAAGGAAGTGAACGACGGCATCAAAGAGCGCGGCTATAAAGATCTGGTCTGGAAATAATAACTAGCATGGATAGTAAGCGGATCGGGCTAATACATTTAGCCTGATCTTCTTCTATGTTATTGCCGCGTCTCGATTCGTCCAAAGCTTCATGATATGATTAAGTGGTGCTAAGTGATCTGAGTTTAGGAGGTAGCTTTAGCAGTTTTTCAAACATGGAGAGGGGTATATGCAGTGATAAAATCGAAATGGGGTAAGGTAGTAATAAGCACACTATTATGCTCGAGCCTTATTGCCTGCTCGTTAAGTTCCAAATCAACTCCACCGGCAGATTCAAAAACTCAGACGGAGCCGGGTAAACAGAATAAAATGACCGTCTCCTCGATCGCATTCATCTTCGGCAATGTTCCGCCTGCGGACGGAGTTGGCTTAAAGATGATTAATGAGAAATTTAATATCGATTATAAGCCGAATCTGGTCGTGCATTCCGATTATTTACAGAAGTTAAGCGCTACGATCGCATCAGGCGATCTTCCAGATATTATTGCCTTGCAAAATGCAGACTCGAACTTCTACAAGTGGGCCAAACAAGGCGCTTTTCTGCCTATTGACGAGTTCGTTGACAAATATCCTACTTTAAAGGCCGTGCCCGACAATGTATGGAATGCGCTTAAAGTGAACGGCAAAACGTACGCCATGCCGCGTTATTACCCGATGAACTACTCGCTTACCCCGGTCATTCGCAAGGATTGGCTCGACAAACTGGGACTGCCGGTTCCGACCAATTACGAAGAATTGAGCAAAGCTGCGCTTGCCTTTACGAAGAACGATCCGGACGGAAACGGGAAGAATGACACGTACGGCATTGCGATTGGTCAGAGCATTAACCCTTCTTTTGCAATGGGGGCTTATTGGGATACAGCGTTTTATCATAAAAACAATCAAGGTCAATATATAAATGGGCTTATTGGAAAAGGACGTGAACAACTAGTCGGTTGGCTTGCTGACCTTTACAAGGAAGGGGCGATTACGAAGGATTTTGCCTTTTATAACTGGACGCAAACGAACAAGGAGTTTTATTCGGGGAAAGCGGGCATTTTTATTGGCGCAGCGAGCGGTATGAGCGAAGCGTACATGCAGACACTGCTTGATATAAGCCCGAATGCCCAAATTGTTCCGATTCCTCCATTTCAGGCGCCGGACGGCTCAAAAGGCTTTACATCAGGAACAGCCTATCAGGGTATTGTAGCCCTGAATGCGAAGCTTGCGAACGAACCGGAAAAGCTGAAGCGGGTATTGGAGATGAGCGAATTTGGCCGTCAGTTTTATCCATTTGAACAACGAAATGCAGGGAATAAGGACTTTGACTGGTACCGCGGGAAAAGCGGCTTAGGGTACTCGGTTAACAACGGTGTAATCGAATATCAGCTTCAAGAAAAAGGGATGGCCCCCTTCGATTATTTCGCCGACAGACAAATGTGGGCTCCGAATGATAAAGCCAACGGATATTCGAAATCATATAAAAATCCGAATTTACGGGAGCTGACCGGCGCGTTGGAGAAAATGCATGACGAAACCAAACATTACTACAATCCCTTCAACGGCGTATTCTCCCCGACTCAGGCGACCAAAGGAACTGAACTGGAGAACAAGCTGTTAGCAACGCAAACGAGAATGATTGTAGGCGATATTCCAATGTCAGATTGGAATAAAATGGTGGAAGATTACATGGACAACGGCGGAATGCAGCTCACCAATGAGATTAACAGCGCATTGAAGGAAGCGAAGCTGATGGGATATTGGCAATAGACCACTAGGATGAAGAAAAGCTCTTGCGCTAGGCAAGAGCTTCTTGTCCTGGGGTCCCCGCAAAGGGGCTTCGCCGCGGTATAAGCTTCGAAGGCCTCATGTACTTTGTGGGGTGATTTTGGACTTGAGCGTGAAGATGTATGTGGACTGCCTAAAGGAAATTAGTGGGTAAATACATGACGATCAATTGTAATCATCATGGGACGTTTCTTGCTCCAAGACGATGTGGCTATCTTGGGATTATAATAGTAGAGTGCGCCGTTCGTGGGATCAGATCCATTCAATGCGGCTTTTGCCGCTTCGTATGCAGACTGATTGGGCGTCAAATAATATTGTCCGTCTTTGACTGCGGAGAACTGTCCTGGTTGGAAAATAACTTCCGATATTGAATCGGGAAACTTTCCAGATTGAACCCTGTTCAGCACAACCGCGCCAATCGCAACCTGTCCCTGGAACGATTCCCCTCTGGCTTCCGAGTGAATGATTCGCGCCATTTGCTCCAGTTCATCATTTTTTGGATCTGGGGCAGCCGATTGTTGCAATAATGCTATCGTATTACTGTCCGCTTTCCCGTTCACAGGTAAGCCGGAATTTTTCTGAAACTTCTTAACTGCGTTATAGGTAACAGAGCCATAGTAGCCTGTTATTCCTACTTTGAACAATCCAAGGGTGCTTAGGCGCTGCTGCAGATCCAACACATGCTCGCTTTTTGAACCCTTTTCTAAGGTTAGGGCATGCGCAGAATTGGATGTAGCCGTAAGACCGAAGGAACAAATTAATAACATGATGAGTACGGAGCCTTTCTTCATCGTTGTGAGACAACCTCCTCTTTCTTCTACTGGCCGTATTGAAACTTACGGCATAATAAATTGAAGGACGTTCATCCTACCCGGGAAGTCACCGTACACGCTCAAGCCTAAAAGGGGAACAGCACTTGGCTGTTCTAATACTGTTCGCATAAACAAGCCATTTTGGGACCGTAGACACGAGAGCTAAGGACTAGGGGACTAGAATTTTGCATGTCCGAGTTGCATAAGTTAGACTTAAATTGAGGTGGGCTTATGCGAAAAGGTTGGATATTTGGAATAGCGGTCCTCGTATGGTGCTCTCTGATTTATAGCGTTACAGCCTCACCAGCGGCCACTAGCAAGAACACGAGCTCCATCATAAGATCAGAAATTAACGTCTCGCCAGTAACGGTTCGGAAGATTAATATCCTGGTCCGCAAAGCGGCTCATGTGACATTATTTGGAGTGCTTGCTGTGCTCGTGCAATTAGCACTCTGGAAGAGGCCGCAAGCTGCGCTCATCTCTTGGTTATTTGCTACTTTATGCGGAGCAGCGGATGAAATCCATCAAGTGTTTGTGCCGAATCGTACACCGTCATTGATCGATATGGGTATTGACTCGTTGGGTGCTTGCGCGGCCTTATTATTGTTTCATCTGGTATTTAAACTGGGTACTAGTATAATACGAAAGTCCGATGCGGATTTTTGAGGAAATGGTACAATTGTACCTATAGGACTAACACATCACCATACGATAACGGCAAAATCGCTGAAAAGCGGTGACGCAAAGCTAGAGGGGCTTCATTGGTGCAACCAATATGCCAGCCAGCTACCGAAAATCGTAACCTCGCGAATAGGTCAATGTGAAAAGAGGAGGCATCTAGATGATTCAAATGTGGCATTCATTTTGGATGAATTACAATGGAGTATTGCTGGATAGCTGTAATTGTGAGAAGGAACGAGCAAGATTAGTCGATAAAATCATGTATCACCGCATGAAAGTCCATATTTGAACAAAAGCACCCTTCGAAGGGTGCTTTTTTGTTACCGTGTTAAAACGGACTTCACGAGCCGAATGAGCCAAATAAGCCGGAAAACCCATGTTAAATTGTTCTCCGCGAGCGGAATGAACAAACCCAGAGAGGGAGCTCAAGAAAACGCAACACTCATAAGAAAAGTAGAACAAGAGAGGGCAGGAAGATGGAGTGGAGAAACGAAGTGTTTGCCTTTGTACTTGAATTCTCACCATTTATAATATAATCAAAGAATCCAAGTACAACAGCAATCGTAGCCCATCTTCCTGCTCTAACGCGCACCTGACTGAACTCAACCGCCAAGGTTTTGGAATTCCATCATTACTCCTTCAGCGATCCAAGCATTGCGCCTTTGACAAAATACTTCTGCAGGAACGGATAGACGAGCAGAATGGGAATCGTCCCGAACAAAATGATACCTGCTTTCAACATTTCAGGTGTAGCTGGCCGAGACAGATCAACCGTGCCGACCTGAGAGAAGGTGCCCAGGTTGTCCTCGATAACCAGATTACGAAGCAGCACCTGAATAGGGAGCAACGATTTCGTATGAATATAGATCAGCGCACTAAAGTAAGAGTTCCATTGTCCAACTGCGTGAAATAAGGCAATTGTAGCAATGACAGGCATGGACAGGGGGATCGCGATCCGCAAATAAATACTGGCTTCCCCGCAGCCGTCAATCTTACCAGCATCGAAGAGCTCACTCGATATACCTTGGAAGAAGGTTTTCATGATAATGACGTTAAATGCTGTAAGAGCACCAGGGACCATAAGCGCCCATAGCGTATTATCCATCTGCAGAGAGCGGACCACAAGGTAGCTTGGGATCAAGGGTACGGAGAAGACGAAGGTAACAATTATCCCTTTCAGGACCAGACGGCGGAAGGGCATCCTGGATCGGGAGAGGGAGTAAGCGATCGTCGATGTTAGAATAAGCGCGATGACGGTTCCGAATACCGTGATATACACACTCACACCCAATGCGCGCCAAAGGGAATCCGTAGCAAATATAGTTTTGTATACTTGTACATTCCAGTCTTTCGGCCAGAAATACACAAGCTTGGCTCCCACATACTTCGGCCCGCTTAACGATACGGCTATAAGATGCACGAGTGGAGCAACCATGGATAAACTCACTACAATTAGCAGCATATTATTCGACCAATTGAACAGCCGATCTGACTTGAAGGTTGGCATACCCGACCCCTCCCAATCCATAGTTTTCGTCCAACAGCACTCCCGATTTATTCAATCAATAGATGCTTTCACCCGTTGTTTTTTTGCTTAACTGATTGAGACCAATTATAAGGGCAAGGCCTATCACCGATTTGAAAATACCTATGGCGGTCGTATAGCTGAATTGTGCGCCTAACAGACCGACCCTGTACACATACGTGTCAATCACCTCACCCACATTACGGACCAACGGATTGATGAATATGAGCACTTGCTCCACATTCGTATCCAACACACTTCCGATGCGAAGGAGGAACAGCACTACGATGGCGGGTAACAGCGAAGGGAGCGTAATAGACCACATCTGCCGCCAGCGTCCTGCTCCGTCGACCATCGCTGCCTCGTACAGATTCGGATTGATGCCTGCGAGCGCGGCCAAATAAATAATCATGCCCCAGCCCGCTTCCTTCCAGATACCGATTGACACCAATATGCCTAGGAAATTGTCAGGGTTCGTCAAAAAGTCTTGTGGGTTCAAGCCGAAATTTTTCAGTATCGTATTCACAAACCCGTCCATTGCCAACAGATTAATAAAGATCCCGCCAACGATGACCCAGGATAAGAAGTGGGGCAAATACAGCAGCGTCTGCACGGAGCGTTTCAACCACATTCTGCGCATTTCATTCAGCAGCAAGGCTAGCAGGAGCGGGGCGGGAAAGCCGAATACAATCGAGAGCAGGCTAAGGATAAGCGTATTGCGTAGAATCTGGAAAAACTCTGCGAATTGGAACATGTTCTTGAAGTGGAGGAAGCCGGCCCATGGACTTTCCCATATGCCCATAAACATGTTGTAATTCTTAAAAGCAATAATGTTGCCGCCGATCGGAACATACTTGAACACAATGAAGTGTATGATGCCTGGAAGCGCAATTAGGAACAACACGAGCGCATCTCGTTTGGAGGCATTTCGGAACATGCGGATCTACCCCTTTCCCCACATAATCGTGCTAAGTCAAACGGAGCCGTCCGATTAAGGACGGCTCCGTTTATTCAGACTGGTACATTACAAGGCTGGAGATCCGTCGCTGTTACTTTTTGTTATGGAATTTGTTGTACCAGGCGGTTGCTTCTTCGATGGCCTGATCGCCGCCGCGTCTCTTCCATTCTTTGACGAACTCGTCGAAGGAAGCATCCAAGTCTGCCTTGCCTGTGATAACCTTGGCGAACATATCCATGAACAAGGTTCCTCCGCCAAAGGCAAGCTCCGGACGGGTTTTCAGAGCTTCGAGCACCGGCATATGCAAGCCGTCATTTTTATAAATCGATTGATTAGCTGCATCCAGGCCTTTGGTCAGTAATTCTGCATTCGGGTCGACAGCAAGGACAAGGGGATCCAGTCGGCCGTCTTTGCGAGGGTTTCCGGTTGCACGGAAGAATTCATTCGCGTCATTCTCGGTATTCGCTTTGCTGTTGGCATCGTATTTCACTTTGCCATTCTCCATCGTGTAATTGTATCCTTCGATGCCATAGGCAAAAAACTTCTCCGCTTTTTCATCCGACCAAGCCCAATCCAGAAACTTGATTACATTAATAGCATTTTTACTGGAAGAAGGAATGACCCATACGAAGCCGATCTGATCGCTGACCGGAGACAACCCTTTGCCCTTAGGTCCTTCAGGTCCCGGAAGCATAGATATTTTGACGTTTTTCTCATTTACGAATAAGCTTGGCTGCCAATCGGCTGCATAATTGGGAACGTCGTGCATCCAGGAGCCGCCTTTACCTTGTTTGATGCCGGCGCGCCAATCGCTGCTTTTGTTCGTGAAGAGGTTCGGGTTAATGTAACCCTTTTCATATAAGTTTTTCCAAAATTTCAAGCCTTCCTTGATCTCGGGCTGGATAAGTCCAGCTTGAAGCTTGCCGTCTCTGAGAATCCATTCTCTGGGATGAACGCCGAATTCCTTGAAAAAGATATCTCCATAATCCAAATTTTCTCTTACATAAAAACCGTATTCATCATTGGGATCGCCATTTCCGTTCATGTCCTGCACTTTGACCGCTTCAAAATATTTCAAGTAATCGTCCAATGTTTTGGGCTGCTGCATATTTAATTTATCCAGCCAGTCTTGCCTCATGTAGATGACTCTGTACGCTGGAACTGCTGCAAGGGAAGGGATGCCGTATATTTTACCGTCTTTTGAGATTTTCGGGCTGTCCCATTGCTCCTTTGCTATTTTTTTCTTAATGTTCGGCCCGTATTTGTCAAGAAGCTCGTTGAGCGGGGTGAATACGTTTTGTTCCACAGCGCCCGGGTGGATGGTGGATAGAATACTATCTGTCCTTACCAGATCGGGTAAGTCTTTGGAGGCGAAGCGGACTGTCATCTGCTGCACAAAATCTGCATTATGTCCTACAAATTCATACTTGAGATTAAATCCAGACAGCTTGGATAATTCCTTGGTGTAGATATCGTCCTCTTTGTACTGCATAGCGTACTTAGCCAGGGTGTGTGAGAGCAGGATGCTGACATTCTTCGGGCCATCTGTGCTGGTTTCCTTGGATTCGTCCTTGCTGCTGCATGCTGAAATTACCGTAACGGCTAGCAGGGAGACTGCCATCACACCGGCAACTCTCTTCTTCTCAAATACGTTTTTCATAACATACCCCTTTCTTGCCCCAACTGAATTGTGTTCACAATCAATATAGGTTGCAAAGGGTTTGATAAGCAATTATCAAATGATAAGAAGCGGTATTCTATAATGATAAGGAAATGAGCGATACTGATAACTGCTCGAAAGCCCTAGTCCGACAAGGATTGTTCACGGAATTTCCCGGGTGAGGTGCCGAAGAACTGCTTATAGGCTCGAGTGAAGTTGGTCACGTTCGTATAGCGAAGCTGATCCGCAATTTCCTTGATGGGTTTGTTGGAATGGCATAACCATTCCTTGGCTTTCTGCATGCGGTGTTCCATCAGATACTCGCTGAATGATTTGTTCGTCTCTTCTTTGAATAGCCGCCTCAAATGGGAAGGGGACACACGGAACTCTTCCGCTAACTGCTGTAAGGTCAAGTCGGTTTGATAATGCTCTTCCAAATAATGCAAAACCTGGTTGATCAGTTTGGTTTGCCGACTTATCGACAGATCGTTGATTCGCAGCTGCACGGCTGGAAACACGGTGCCTGATAACCAGTTCTGAACCTCAAGAATGGTTGGCTGAGCATGCAGCTCCTTGTAAGGATCTACTCCTAACGCTTCTTGCAGATTACCTCCATAACGATGCAGCATATTTTCCAGTTCACCAAGCAGATAGGCAAAAGAACCGATCACGGCTTCCGCACTGTGAATATACTTTGGAAGCTCTAAGATGAGCGAGGACAAATCGCCCTCGGCTTCTTCGAGATTTCCATTCATGACCTGGTACACGATCGTTTTCTGAATTTCACTGAAATTATGGGTCATCTCTATGTCTTGTTCATCGATACGGCTATGGCTGATGGTGACATTCGGCCCCAGTAAGAGGCGGTGACGCAGAAGTGCCAATGCATCTTGGTGACAATCGTGAATATTCGTATAACCCGTGCGAAACGGACTCACCGCGATACTCACGGTAAACTGGAAATACTGACTTATATACTTGCGAATATCGTCCATCAAATGATTCAGACGGTTAGCGGAGGCGGCATCAAGTGCAGCTTCTGCGTTAATCATGACGGCCAAGAGTCCCGGTTGAGTAGCTGTTGTCAGGCACGGAAATGCTTCTCCGAGAATTTCTTCAATTATTTTGCGCATGGAGTAGTGGATCAGGGTTCGGTCCTTCTCTTTGTACTTGTGACTGAAATTCACGAACTGATCAACGGCAACAACCGCTACGCAGAAGTGATTCCCTTTCATCGGGAGCTGGAAACGGGTTACATGCTGGGCCATTTGCGACTCCGACATTTCTCCTAGCAGAAGCTGCTGAATAATACTTTGCTGCAAATAAGGGGATTGCTCGTGGAGCTCCTTTTTAAGCTGACTGTTGGCCCTAACCATGTTCTCGATCCAAGTATCCAATGCCTTCAATCCGTCTGTAATTAAATGCGGACCCTCCTGCGGAGAAATTGATTTTTGCAGGATTCGAGCAATCGGATTGTAGAGCCTATAAGAACCCAATAGTGCGACAAGGATCCATATAACTAGAATAATGGCTGCAGTTGCCCATGTAATGACACGTATGGAATCAGAGCGCGATGTCAACACCTTGGTGGGCGTCACGATAATATAGGTCCAGTCCGCAAACTGAGAGGTTTGAGCCGATACTGTGTAATCGATCCCATCAAGCTCATAATGACTAGGGAGCTTTCGCGCCGTCCCGTCTTGCCCTCCGAGGGAGTACAGATTCAATCGGGTACCGATGTCGTTCGTATCCTTGCTGACCACAATTTTCCCATTCTCATCGACAATCAATATTTTACTGGCCATGCCCTCCGACAAAGAGGATAAAAATTTAATCAGCTCATGCACACTCACATGAAGAATAATCAGGCCGTCGGTATAGTTGGTCGATAAGGGAACCGGACGGAATAACAGCAGGTCTTCCCGATTTCGATTCGGGTCAGGAATCACCATGAAAGAAGAATTATAGAGAGGCTTTCCCTGAGCTACGATGTCCTTGATCTGCTCGTCTGTCAATTTATTGGAATCGGTAGTATTGGTATAGGTGTAATTGTATTTGAGATAAGCAAGCGTGACATGAAATTTGATTGTGGACAGACTGCTTTCCCTACGAATCACTTCGGAAACCTCGAGGGTTTCATTCAGATGATCGATAGTGGGGCCCAATTGGATAGATTTCTCCAACGAGAGGTTAGTAGCGAGACGGATCGAGGTAATATGTAGGCTTTTAATCAGATTGTTCATTTGGAACTGGATTTGATTGAGTGCGGCTGTATGGTTCGCATTCACTTCGTTCTGCATGCTGCGTGCGGTCAAATAAGAAGAAGATAATCCTACGATAAGAACAGGCGCAATACTAAGAAGCAGGGAAAAGAGAGTTAGCTTGCGTTTAAAGGACAATTTACTGAAGAATGAGGAAAGCGTTTTCACGTTAAATTCCACCGCCTTCTTAATCATCTTACCTATGATCATAGGACCCATTCCGTCTTTTGTCCACCCTCAAATAGGATCCAAAGCATGTCTATACTCGCTTGGTGTTTGTCCTCGAATTTCACGGAATACACGCAGAAAGGTGCGATAAGATTCGAACCCGACCTCAGCGGCAATGTCCGCCATAGACATCTCTGTAGAGACGAGCAAGCTCGCGGCACTCTTGATCCGCAAACCGTGCAGATAGGTTAGAAAGCTTTGGCCGACGTGTTCTTTGAACAAGCGGCTAATGTAAGGGGTGCTCACACGAAATTGCCGCGATACCGATTCCAATGTGAGCTTCTCCCGATAATGAACATGCAGATACTGAAGCACCTTCCAGAAATTAATCTTGTTGTCTGTTGGTTCCACAGGAATGGTTGGGGCAGCGACCTGCTGAGAGGCGCGAACGAATAACAGCATCGCTTCTGTCAGCTTGACACGAATGAGGCTGCTTCGACCGACGGAATCAAGATGGTTGTACTCCTCATGTAATATTTCCAATATACTTCTCATACGTTCAGCCTGAGGTGGAGAGAAATTGACGAATGGAGGAATACTCGAGCCAATTTGAAAAAGTAGGCTGGACAGCTCTGATTCGTACGAAGAGCCGAGCAGCATGTTGATATCGAACATACAGCAATATTTGGTTACCGACATGCCGCTCTCACATTCGATCTGATGCATATGATGCGGAAGCAAGAAAGAAGAAGCGCCATCCTGGAGCTGATGCCTGGTGCCGTTGATGATCTCGACTCCTTGCCCTTCCAGTACGAAGGTCAGCTCCACTACATCGTGATGATGAAGAGGCGTCTTACGGACGTTATGGATAGAGATATAGAAAGGGAGATTCCCTTTAAAAATAGTTCGATTAGCCACAATATCCTCATATAGCGGATAAACGGTCATGCGAGATTCCCCCGGTTGTAATTTGACAGAACCCATTTCGGTTTTGGCGCACGAGCTCATTGGTTCTATTATAACATGAAATACAGGATTGATTGATTCCTATCTCAGGAGGATGAGAACTATGAGTGACAGTAAGCTCGCATTATTAGGTGGAACCAAAGCAGTAACTTTAGAGCAAGGCAATCTTTTTACATGGCCTATTATTACGCAAGAAGATGAGGATGCAGCATTAGACGTCTTGCGCAGAGGGGCTATGTCTGGTACGGATGTGACCCTGCAGTTCGAGGATGACTTCCGCAAGTGGCTGGATGTAGACTATGCCCTGGGCTTCCATAATGGAACGTCCTCCCTGCAAGCAGCTATGTATGGATGCGGCATTGGCGTCGGGGATGAAGTCATCTGCCCGAGCGTCACCTATTGGGCTTCTTGTACGCCTGCCTACACACTTGGAGCTACCGTTGTATTCGCGGACATTGATCCCGTCACATTGTGTATAGATCCTAAGGATATCGAGCATCGCATCGGCGAACGCACGAAAGCGATTATTGTTGTTCATTATTTTGGCTATCCCGCTGATATGGATGAGATCATGGCGATTGCCCGGAAGCATAATCTGAAGGTTATTGAAGACGTCTCCCATGCACATGGAGGAATCTATAAAGGCAAGAAACTAGGGACGATAGGCGATGTAGGAGCTATGTCGCTTATGTCTGGAAAAGCGCTGGCCATCGGTGAAGCCGGGATGCTGGTTACTAATAACAGGGAAATTTATGAACGCTCTATTGCGCTAGGACATTACGAACGCAACAATAGTCAGATTATTCAAAGTGAAGCGCTCTTGCCTTATATCGGGCTGCCTCTAGGTGGATATAAATTCCGTATGCACCAGATGAGTTCTGCGGTCGGCCGTGTTCAGCTTAAGCACTACGATGAGCGGAATGAGGAAATCGGTCGCGCTATGAATTATTTCTGGGATTTGCTTGAAGGCGTTCCAGGGCTAAGAGCACATCGTCCAGCGAAAGGGTCCGGCAGCTATATGGGAGGCTGGTACGCAGCGCATGGCCACTACAAGCCGGAGGAGCTTGGCGGGCTGTCGGTTACTCGGTTTACTGAAGCTGTTCGGGCAGAAGGTGTGGAGAATTGTAATCCAGGTTGTAATATTCCGCTGCACCAGCATCTTTTGTTTAAGGAAGCGGATGTGTACAACCACGGTAAACCTACCCGGATCGCCAACGCTGGAAGGGATGTAAGACAATTGGACGGAGATTTGCCGGCGAGCGAAGCTGTCTCGACACATTTGTACAGCATACCTTGGTTCAAGCATTTCCGGAAGGCTGAGATTGAGCAGCACGCTCTCGCATTCCGTAAAGTTGCGGAGAACTATAAGGAGCTGCTGGCTAGCGATAAAGGGAATCCTGTTACCCTTGGCGGATGGAGTATGTTTGCACGGAGATAATCGGAGAAGAGTAAAGAGGCAGTGCCGTCATTCAAGACCGGCACTGTCTCTTTGATTTTCCTGCTTTATCCTTTATAGTGGGATCAGAAGAGCAAGTGAGTTGATTTAGGAGGAATAGTCAGAATGGATAAAGTGATGTTCATAGAAATTGGAACAGGAATTGACCTTCATGGTCAGAACGTTACCAAAGCAGCAATTAGAGCCGTGCAGAATGCGATCCATCATAACTCGATGCCCGGGATCCGATCCGTGCTTCCTGGAAATGACCTGAATAACATGAAAGTAAACGTTCGTCTGGCAGTACCTGTTGATCGGGATAAACTGGACTTGGCGTTGGTGAAGGCGGAGCTGCCTTACGGTCAAGTTACCTTCGATGTTGTAGATGGGGGCATGCTTACAAGCAGCGGAATTATCCTCGCGGATAAAGAAGATCAGAACGATCTGGTGTATGTGGTCATTGCTTCGGTGGAAGTGGGTTACTAAGTTAATATGGTTATGGTCTGGGTAAGCGTTGTGATCGCAGTTGCAGCGGTAAGCTATTTGCTGTGTGAAACATTGGTGGTGAGACGCACGGAACATTGGCTTGGCACTCCGGATCTCTCGAAATTTACTGTAGTCCAGTTGTCGGACTTGCATGGACGGACGCGATTTCTCAATGGGACTATTAGCGAGATTGTGAACCGCGCACAACCGGATTGCGTGATGATCACCGGCGATCTCGTTTCTAGAAAGAGCGAGTTGAACCGCGTGTTGGCCGAGCTTAAGAAGATTCATTGCCGTTCCATTTATTTTGTGCCGGGTAATTACGAGCGGGAAGGCCTCGAGCGGTTTTATCGCAAAAGAACTTACGAAAGCGAAGAGTATGAAGAGATTACCCGCTCCCTTCAAGAACAGGGGATCACGGTTCTGGAGAACAACGGCGTAAGTGTTGCATTGAACGAAGAACGACTGTACATATACGGCTTCGATAACTCTATCTATGGAAACGAGCAAATTCGTTCAAACACTGGGGATTGGCAATCCTCCGATTATGTGATCTTGCTCGCTCATTCGCCAAGTATCATAGGCCTCTTGGAGGCCAGTCCGCTGCCATACGATTTGCTGCTTACCGGTCATACTCATGGTGGACAGGTCAGATTTCTTGGCCGGACGATCGGTGCCTATAAGCACTTTCATGTCGGTCTCAAGCGTCTGTGCGGAAGGAAGCACTTCTACATTAATCGTGGATTGGGCACAGTGAAGCTTCCTGTCAGGATTGCTTGTCCGCCGGAAATTGCTGTTTTTCATATTGGAGGCAGAGTATAGTCGGAGGAGGTAACTTGTGGAGTACATAGATAGGCTTAAGAAGGCTGTACCTGCATATGGATTAAACCCCGAGACATTGATAATAGAGAAGAGGCTTCAGCCCAATAGCTGGCATGGGGATCTGCATTTCAAGATTAAAATCAACGATCAGGCATTCTCGGCGAGATTCATCGGCAGGAAGCGATATGAACATCAAGTATATGCCGAGTTAACAGATGAGGTTCTGTCCGAGCAGATTAGATTTAGCATCTACCTCCGGGAGTCTGGGATACCGTTTATGAAGCATAGGCCGACAGCAGCGGGTGAGCTTTTTCAACGGGTCATGGTTGGTGAGGAGGATTGGAGGTTCGTTCTGTTCGGATGGCTCGAGGGCGAACATTTGACGCATGGGTCAGTAACGGTTGCGGAGAAATTTGGCAGGATCCCATTATTCAAATGCACAGGGTACACTTTATCGACAAGTTTTAATGAATCAAGTCTATAATAAAAATACGACCCCCTTTTAATATATAACTTGGATCCACAGCCCGTTGCTGTGGATCTCTTTTTGTTAATAACTAAACTAACAAAGAACGATAGTGAAGGAGTTTGCCACACGGCAGAAATTCCGTGATCTGTGGCTTTCGCGAAAAAACGCAGATCAATATTTAGATATGTTGGCAGAACTTGCATACATACGTTATCTGACCGACACTTCAGATGCAGTTTACAAGAAAGTAGTGAACGCAGATAGTATTGAAGAACCGCAGATCATATTGCTCCGAAAAGAATGTGACGATGTGCTTCTGGATTCCTCTTATATCGAGGAGATCACGGCGGAATTCGGTGATAAGATTATCCAAGATCTGAGAATCAGAAGGAGCCTTTCCGGAGAGAAAACAGTTCCATTGCAACTTGAAGAAAACCGACTAAGGATAGAATCTACCAAGCTGGTTTCTTCAGGGAAATCAAAAGAAGCGATTTCCGGTAAGCTCGACGACTTGTATAACAGTATGATCAGTGTGCGCACTAACTTGGCAAAAAGTCTCGGATTCGATAGTTATATCGAGATGGCGTATCGGATCCTGGGACGCTCGCTCGTAAAAGCAAATGATGAGCATTGCATTTTAACAAAGAGCAGATGGCTAGAGTTAGGCAAATAATAACATTGTGGTATATCAATAATCTGAATTACTAATTAGTTAGAATAGTGGGATAAGGGTAACATAGTTGGGGCGGTGGGCAAGCTTACGAGCCCGAAAGCAGTGCCGTCATCGTTGTATCGCCCCCTGGGGTCGTTTGCAGCTCAACCTCCAGTCCTGAATTCTATAAATAGGCACAATGCGAATGATGGCGATACTGGCTTGGAAGCATGTGGGTCGAGCTTTTGAACACCCGGGAGAATTGCGCAGCGGAAGCAAAGCCAGCCGCATAGGCGATGTCGGTTATGGTCATTTCGGGGCAATTCCGCAGCAAACGCTTACTTTCCAACACGCGCTGCTGCAGAACGTACTGGTAAAAGGTCAAGCCTTTCTCACGCTTGAACTGACGGGTTAAGTGCTCTGGACTGATGTGGGACATTCTGGCTACGCTTTTCAGAGAAAGATCCTCATGCAAATGTTTGTCGATATAATCGCAGCAAACCGACACTGGGTCGGAGTTCACGTTGCTGTCCATCGCTTTCATGCTTCGGTTAATAAAAACGGCCAAGCTAACGAGCTGGGAACTTACAACTTGTTTCCAGTCCGAATTTCTTTCCTGAATCTCCTCCGAAATCCGGTTGACGATCCATCTAATGTTTGCGAACATCTCCGGGTTTAATAAGATTTGTCGGTAGGTTGGACCGGACAATCCGTTGAAATCGAGAGTTGGCATCTTATGGAATTCGGCTTCCTTCTGAAGACCAATTTCATCGAAGCAGATTACGGTTCTTTTATATTCACATGAAGGATCGATATATACCTGATGGGGCATGAGACCCGAGAATATGATCAAGTTTCCAGGGGATTGCATATAAATTTGGTTTCCGATTACATAGGCAGCCTTTCCTTCAAGCGTCAAATTTATTTCTATACCGGGCTGGATGTGCAGGCGGTGCTTATGCCCACGAAGAAGCTCCTGTCGCGCATAAACGGGGTACAGTTTGAAACCGTTCTCAACAAAGGGGTTCGTAATCGGAGGTACGTTCAACAAATCCCGGTCCAGCTTCATGTAATCGCTCCATTCTCATGATTGTCTATGCCCGACTCTTTGGCTTTATTATAATTCAAACACAAGGAAATGAGAATATGGTGATCGTCCTTCACTTTATATCAATTTTTGATGGAAATCCGGTCA
>FWWL01002771.1_pt1 | contig 34604 bp, 41 predicted proteins | sample 2228331 | NCBI WGS metagenome assembly FWWL01 (sample SAMEA103939775, study PRJEB20133) | metagenome
CGCCGCTGCCCGGTGCCGACGAGGCCGCCGAGCGCGGCCAGGGCGCCGAAGCCGGCCTCGGCCAGTCCTCCGCCGAACACGCGTTCGCGGCCTGAAGCTCGAGTAGTGACTGATCAAGGCCCTCGCTCATCCGAGCGGGGGCCTTTTTCTTTTCCGAGAGTCAGCTTGCCGCAGGACTTTGACAGCATTGCCCGATCCCCGGACAACTACTAATGTGTAAGAAAGTGACAAAAGGTACACATCATGCGAACCAATATCGAAATCGATGACAAACTCATGGCCCAGGCCCTTCAGGTGACCGGCCTCAAGACGAAAAAGCAGGCGGTGGAAGCCGGCTTGCGTCTCCTCCTCAGGCTCCAGTCCCAGGTCCAGCTGCGCTCGGCCCGCGGCAAGTTCGAATGGAATGGCGACCTCGACGCCATGCGGACGGACCTATGATCCTTGTCGATTCCAGCACCTGGATTGATTTCTTCCGCGGAACGCCGTCGCCTCAGGCAGACCGCCTCGAAATCTTGCTTGGTAACGAGCCGCTCCTGATCGGCGATATCATCCTTACGGAAGTTCTCCAGGGCTTTACCAGCGACCGGGATTTCAATCGTGGCCATGCCCTGCTGCAGTCGCTCGAGTTCATTGAGATCGATGGTCCTGATGTTGCCGTGGAGGCAGCGCGCAACTTTCGGACCTTGAGAGCAAAAGGTGTCACCGTCCGCAAAACGATCGACACGCTGATCGCGACCCGGTGCATCGTCTCGGGCTTGACCCTCCTCCATAACGATCGGGACTTCGACCCCTTCGTCGAGCATCTGGGTCTCAGGGTCCTTTCCTGATCGTCCGAATCTGGCAGCTCCGCGTGTGCCAGGCGCCTCAAACCGGCGATCAGCCGGCAAGCCGCGCTTGCGCCCGGTCGAGGTCGCGAACGAGTTTCGCGCAGCCTCGATGCCAAACCTGCGCCGTCTCACCCGTCGGAAGAATTCCGCGCGCTCCACCTTGCGCGCGGCCAGCCGCAGTTCGCGCTTGATGCGCTTGCGTGAGAGATCCATCAGCCGCGACGCAGCTTGCACATGGAGGTCGGCATCCTTGCGGCCCTCCGCAAGCTGATGCTGCACCCTTTCGATTTTCGCGATCGTGGCTTCGGCCACCGCGCTGTGGGCCGCCTCGATCTCGGCGTCGCGTGACGGCTCGGCCGGCATCTCGAGGCCGCGCATCATCAGGGGCAAGTCGATCGCCGCCGCGCCCAGCGACAGGACGATGACGCCCATCGCGAGCAGGATGGCGAGGTCGCGCGCCGGAAAGGCCGTCGTCCGTCATGGCGAGCTACCCGGGCTCGTGATGGCCCGTCACGCGAATCGAGTCCGCGGCGCCGGCCTGGATGGTGGGTAACTGCTCACCCGGCATCACGACGATGATCCCGTTCGCGGTCAATTGGATGAGATCCCCGATCGTGGTCCGGCGAACGCGCGTGACGGCCATTGCATCACCGCGCGCCTCGACGAACTCCAGCCCCAGCTCGAGGATGGTCGCGCCATCCTCGAACATGTCGTCGGGCGAGATCCGCCACCCTTCGAGAAACAACAGTGGCGGAAGGAGCAGAAGGAAGACGATGTCCGGATCGAGCATCACCCGCCAGTCGGCGACCACCCCGATCACGGAGCCAAGAGATTTGGACAAGCGGCCGCGGCACTGAAAATGGCGAAAGACGGGCCGGCATTCTACTCGGCACGACGGTGAACAGCAATGTCAGGACAAGCGTGATGGTTGCCAAAAGCGAAACGTCTGCCCAGATTATTCGGGACTGTTGCCCTGTCTAACGCTGGGGCCCTTTGCTATCAGCTTCAATCCCTCACCGGCCTGCGGCCGTAAAGCGAAGAGGGGTTGAGGATCCCTGTCCATTCGCGACGGGAGACCAGAATGTCCGACATCATCGACCTCGGCGGCGCCCCCGCCAACGAGGATTGCGCCCAACTCGGCCACACACCCCACTTCGAGCGGCTGAACCGGCTCGAGGTTGCCGCCTACCGTGCCGCGATCATCGCCCGTTTCGGGCCGCCGCCCGAGGGCTGCGCGCTCGTAACGGTCACCAACCGCCACGACTTCGGCGTTTATTGTTCGCTCGGTCTCAAGGTCGATGCCGGCGCCTATCGGCGGAACCCAGCCGTCGCCGCCTACACCGAGGCCGCGCAGGATGGCCTCGCAAGCTGGACCGAGGCCGGCTTCGCTCCGCCCGTGCGCTATGAGGACGGCAACGCCCCGACGATCGACCGAGACCGGATCGATGACATCGTGACAGGCGCGCTCATCGCCACGCGGCCGAATGGCGATGGGCGCTTTGCCATCCCGGACTTCGAGATCCTCCATCGCAACCTCGCCGCCGCCTATCCGGCCAGCGCCGAGGCCGCCCAGAAAATTCTCGAGGAGATTTGACCATGAACGCCGATACTCTGGCGGCCGCTTCTGCCACGCCCGATCCGATCGACACCAACCTGCAGGCGGCGCGCCTGGCCGTCCAAAGCGTCGAGGCGCGCTGCAAGGAGGCCTTTCTCCCGCTGCTGAACGCGCATGGCATCGCCCGCGTTGAAATCCATTATGACGGCGGCGGCGACGAAGGCACGGTCGGCGAGGTCCACGCCTATGATAAGGACGGAGACGCCGCGCTCCCGTCCATCCTCTGCGACCATCACAGCCTCGAATATAACGGGCAGGCCTCGACCCGCACCATCGCCCTCGAAGACGCGCTCGCCGCTTTTGCCGAGAATGCCGTCTGCGCGCGGCACGCCGGCTGGGAAGACGGCGAGGGCGCATGCGGGACGATCGCCATCGAGGTCGCCAGCGGCGCCGTCACGCTGACGCATAACTGCCGCTTTATTGACTATGACACCACCGAGGCCGAGATCTAGCCATGTCACACTGCTATTATCATGCGCTGAGCTCGGTTCGGCGATGGGGCGGCGATCCGGAGGACTATCTCCCGCTCCACCAATGGTTCGACGAATCCAAGAAGATCATCGCCGATCCGCGCCATCGCGCTTTGCGCCACCATGCTGAGGGTATCTTCCTCTTGGAGGCTATCTTCGGCGTCACGATCCGCAACAGCGATGGCCGCGATGTCCCGGTCCGCCTAATTGGCGAACTCCATGTCCAGGAGGATCTCGGTCGGATACCGTCGTTCGCCGACTGGGCACGGCTCATCCAGCCCATGCCCTGGATCCTGCGCGGGAACCCGGCGGGTTCGCCCGGGCTCGACCCCGATCTTGTCGTGCCTGTTCACGGTTCACGCGCCGCCATCCCTGATATAGCCTGATCGCATGGACAGGGGCCCCTTCAGCAAAACCGCCGCGCGCAATGCCCTCGACCGCCTGATCGAGATCGCCCGATCCGACACGGGCCAGGCGCGCCGCGTTGCGAACTTCCTCCTTGCCTGGTGGAACGGTGAGGATTGCGGCCATTTCCCGATCGCCGATCTGTTCGGCGTCGATCCCACGATCGCTACCCATATCACCACCATCGTCGGCTTCCTCGGCCAGCACGAGGGGGCAATCTATCCCGATGCCTTTGATCGCAAGGCCGAGATGATCGAACTGGTCCATCGCTGGCGCGACTTTGAGACCGATTGACGACAGCGCCGGCCGGTTTCTGGCCTTCGGCCAGCCGCCACTGCGTCCTCGCGGCGATCGCGATGAAAGGGAAGGGGGAGCTTAGCGGCTGGCCCGGGATGAACCGAGGCCGCCCACGCGGCGCGCTCCCGCGCGCCCTCCCCACGAGGCTTCCTCCATGGCCAATCACTTCACCAAGGCGAGCTTCACGCTCGCCGTCACGCCCGCCGAGGCCGACGTCCTCCGCCAGATCGACGACGCCATCGAGGCGCTCGACGATACTTCGCTCGACCCGGATCAGCGCGCCGCACGGTTCGCCGCGCTGGGGCCGGGTTTCGAGGCGGCCTTTCCGCCGACCGACGAGGAGCCGTTCTCGGGCTTCCTCGAAATCTTCCCCGACCCCGACTGTCCGCGGCTCGGCTTCACCGTGCAGGTCGACCCTGCCGGCGACGATGAAACAGTCGGCGTCTGGATCCACGGCGATCAGGTCGACATCGAGGCCGCCGCGGCGCTTATCCAGGCGGCGGCGCGATCCACCTTACCCTTCGCGTTCGAATATGCGCTCGACTGCGGTCGCATGCGGCCCGGCGAATTCGGCGGCGGCTTCGTCGTGATCCGCGAGGACGACATCGAATTCGCCAGCTCGGCCCGAGGCCTCGAAAAGGCCCTGACGCGCCGCGTCGGCGAGCCCGAGAACGGTATGATCATCGCCACGCGCGATGCCGAAGAGGGCCTCCTGTTCTGGAACAGCAAGACAGGCTTCGGCTCGCTCGAGACCGCGACCGTGTTCTCCGAGGCCGAGGCCGCGAACTACGACCTGCCGATCGCGAACGACCAGCCCGAATGGCTGGCCATGCCGGCACCGCTTGCGTGAACGAACTGGGCGGACGCCGTCGAGTGCGCCGCTCAGGCCCCTCAAGCCGGAGTATCTCCATGCCGACCTATCACGTCGTCTTCACGGCGCCCGTCCCCGACCGGATTCTCGCCAAAGCCGAGGCCGAGGATGCGCGTCGCGCGCGCAGCTGGATTCTCTCCCAAAGCTGGTACGACCGCCGGCGCATCGACTGGACCGCCAAGCGCACCGTCGTGCCGGAGAGCGGCCAGTCTCCCGTCCGGCACGAAGCCGTTCTCGAGCTCAACTGTGAGAACAGCCCGAGCCCGGCAACGGGATCGCTCGCCTTGCAGGTTGCTATCAGTGCCCGCCAGAACGACGATCCGCTCGAGAAGGCGCGCCGCGTGCTCGACCTTCCTCGCACCGGCAGACCCAAACGGCGTGTGCTCAATCCTGACAGCCTGTGGGATCGCGGCTCGTTCAGCACTATCAGGAGCAGCGGCGTCATCGGTCCCATGCCGCCGAAATGGCCGGAAGGCCGCATGCTCACGGGCTATTCGAGCCACCTCGGCAGCTACGGGCAGGGGGGAGTCGGGCTCTCCGGGTGGCAATGTAACCGCGGCTCATGGATCGTCCTGCCGCTCACGGGCTCGGACGGGTGGATCTGGCTCACTCGCGAGCAGATCGAGCCGGCCCAGGATTTCCGGTCGCTCAAGGCCGTCATCGACCAGCGCATTCTTGGCGTGCATCCCGATCAGCTTGCGGATTTCACACCGTGGGAGCATCGCTATGCCGGCCATGATCAGATCCTCGACATGCCCGACTTCGGTAACGAGAAAGCGACCATAGAGCGCTTCGATGCGAATGAGGCCGGCTTCGTCCTGGAAGCAGCGAATGGCCTCACCCGCTGGCGCTTCGCCATGGGCGACGATCTGCCCCGTCCGATCTGGGCCGGCTCGCGCGAGCCGCGCCTGCTCGCCGAAGGCGAATCCCTCGCCGAGGCCTTCCTGCTCGCCCATGACTGCTATCTCGATGTGTAGCCGCGCAAGCAGCGGCCTTACGCCGGATCGGTTGAATGTACCCCATGGAGCATGTATATGCTAATGTATATGCAAGGAGGCCCTCATGGCACAATCCGACCTCACCCCTGCTCGAGAGGCCAAGCTTTTCCGCAACAACAAAAGCCAGGCGGTGCGAATACCAGCCGACTTCGAGTTTCCCGGCGACCGCGTTTTGATCCACCGCGAGGGCGACCGGCTCATTATCGAGCCAATCCGCCGCAAGAACTTGCTGGAAGTGCTGGCCGGACTGGAACCCCTTGGGGCGGAGGATCAGTTCCCCGATATCGATGATTCGCTGCTGCCAGCCAAGGCCATCGTCCTGTGACCAACCTCTACATGCTCGACACCAACATCGTGTCCGACCTTGCGCGCAATCCCCAGGGCGCCGTCGCGAAGCGGATCGCGGATGTCGGGCCGGACACGATCTGCGTCAGCATCATTACCGCCGCGGAACTGCGTTACGGTTGCGCGAAAAAGGGATCGCCGCGGTTGCTCGCTCAGATCGAAGCCATTCTCGACAGCGTGCAGATCCTTGCGCTCCAAGTCCCCGCCGACACGGAATATGGCGGCATCCGCGCCGAACTCGAAGCCGCGGGCAAGCCCATCACCCCCAACGATCTCTTCATCGCTGCCCACGCCTATGCCCTCGAAGCGGTCCTAGTGACCGCCAATGTGGGTGAGTTCTCGCGGGTACGCGCGCTCAAGGTCGAGAACTGGCTGGACGGGGTCCATTGACTCATGGCCGGGCCGCGCCTTTGGCCTGACCCGAGCTCCAAAAACGACAGCCCATCATATCGCCATGGGCAATCCCGAGGCCGCGGACGCGGGCCTCGGATGGGGCGCTTGCGCGCCTGCTCGGCCGAACGGCCGAGGAGAGGAGTGGGGAGGAGGAATTTGGCTCGGACACGGTGTTCGAGACCAGCTTCCAGGAGACTTTCCCATGAACATCGGTTCGATCAAGCAGAATGACGCCGGCATTTTCGTCGGCAAGATCGCGACGCTGACGATTGCCATGACGATCGCGCTGCGCGAGGTGCACTCGGCCAATCCAAAGGCGCCGAAGTACGAGGTGCTGGCGCTGTCGGCCTCGCGCTCTTGGGTGCAGGTGGGCGCGCTGTTCGAGCTGTTCTCGAACGGCACGGGCGAGGCGTTCCTCAACGGCAAGATCGAGGACCCGAGCCTGGCCGCGCCGCTCTACATCTCGGCGTTCCGTCAGGAGGACGGCAGCTACAACATCGTGTGGTCGCGCCCGACCCGCCGCCGCGATCTCGCTGCCGAGATGGCGCCCAAGGCCGACGATGGCCTGCCGCCGCTGCCCGGTGCCGACGAGGCCGCCGAGCGCGGCCAGGGCGCCGAAGCCGGCCTCGGCCAGTCCTCCGCCGAACACGCGTTCGGTGGCGGTGAGCCCCAGCAGGAAAGCGGCCGCCGGCAGCGCCGCCAGCGCGCGACCGAGCAGGCGGAGGAGCCCGAAACCGTCAGCTGAACCCCCGCCGTGCTCGGTCCCACGCCTCCCCGGCCGGGCACGCCCCTCGCAGGGCCCGCTTCGCTCTCCCCGGCGAAGCGGGCCCTGTTTTTCGTTCTCGCCCAGCCTATCGGCGTCCCGGCCGGGGGTGACGGAGTATCAGCATATAGGCCGACAGGTCATCGACCTGATCGTCCGCGATCTCGAAATTCATGATCTCGGGGAAGTTGTGCGAATGCCGCAGCCATTAGGTCAGCGTTTCGGCCGTCAAGCCTACGTTGGCGACGACATTCCCGGAGCGCGGCGCGTCCGGATTGGGAGAAACCGTTCGGGAACCACGGCACGACATCCCGAACGATGCTCTTCGGCAAAGGCCTTGCCCCTTGCCGCCGAAGCGCTCGAAACCGAGGCCGCGGGCGGCGAAGCTGCCATGGCCCCACATGTCACCCCGGTTATCGCCAGGGGGACCGCGACACCGAGGAGATGCCGGCTATCGGCCACGTGCCCTACTTGCGCGGCAAGGCCGCGAACAGGAGCTTCAGGTGGAAACCGTTCACAGGCGTCTGATCCTGTGCCGACAGCATCGGCGTCGCGCCGGCGCGATAGATCAGGCCCCAGCGAACATGCCGGCCGCCCGTTCCAGCGTACCCGCCGATATCGCGGAAGTTCGGTCCCAGCTTGAGCGGTACGAGCCGTTCCGCGACTCGCGTGACCGAGCTATCCGTCGTGTCCCGCAGGAGGAAATAGGGGCGATTGTTCGGCCCCACGGCGCACCGAGGCCGTTCCGTCCGCGTCACGCATCGATACCGGCGTCGCCGCCGCGACCCTGACATCACCAGCGCTGGCCTGAAGCACGTCGACCGGTGCTGGCGCGGTCCACCGGAGCGTAACCTGTCCGTCGCCGCACACGGCCGTGGGATCCGACACGCGCGCAACCGCAAACCCAGCGACACCGCCGAGCAGCATGATAGCCAAGGCGGCTGAAACGGTTCGTCATGATCGTCCAAGCCTTGAGGATCTCGGAAGCCCGCGCGCTCAATAGCGCTGCTGGCGCTCGTAGAGATCGCGATAATGCTGGATACGGGTGACGCGAAGCCCCTGCATACCCGAGCGATCGACCGCGCGCTGCCAGCCTGCGAACTCCTCCAGCGTCAGGCCGTAGCGCTCGCAGACTTCGTCGATCGTCAAAAGGCCGCCGTTGACCGCCGCGACGACCTCGGCCTTGCGCCGCACGACCCAGCGCCGGGTGTCCGGCGCGGGCAGCGTCTCCATCGTGAGCGGCTCGCCCAGCGGTCCAATCACACGGGCCGGCCGGAATTTCTGGTTCTCGATCATTTCGTTCTCTCTCGCCCGGCGACGCCCGCAAGCTCTTCTCCGATGGTTCTCCCCCCGTTATGCCGCCGTCATGGTTGTCACGGCCTGAAGCATCAGGGTTAACGCCGGCGCCCTGGTCGATGCTCTGCCTCGGCTCGGCGCAGAGTGACGATCTCGTTTTCGCAAGAAGCGCCGCCACCGGCCGACGGGTCGGTGAACGGCCCGCACCTCAGGCGATGCCAGGCGGGTGCAGTACGCCCACGCACGCGGCGGCAGCGGTGATTTCGCGGCCAATCCTTTGCCGCCCACCTGGGCGGTTGGCGAGCCGCGACCGGCCGGCGCCTGACGGCGGATCACGAAGGACTGACGGGAGCCATTCTCCTTTCGCGCACTGTCCCGATGATCTCGGCCCAGCCCGCACTGCGGGGCAACGCCGCGCCAAGGCTGCGTCGATGGCAAGCTCTCCAGATGCCGGCGCGAGCCACCTCATCACCGCGCCGAACATTCACAGGCCATCCGGCCACCCGCTTGGTGGAATGAACGCTACGCCCGTGCGGGACCGCCGCAACCCGCCATTTTCCGACCGTGTTGAGGCCTTGCGGCCTCTGCCCGCACCACTCGAAAAATGGGGGTTTCCCCGCGCCGCGGCGCGGGTGCGGCGCCCCCTCGATCACGGGCCTTCGCGATTGTTCATCCCAGCGGGATCGGCCCGCTGGCGCAACGCGAAAGGTTACGCGCATGAACAAGGTTTTTCTCTCGGGCCGCATCACGTCGGACATCAGCCGCTTCGGCACCGACAGCAAGGGCGGCGTCAGCTTCAGCCTCGTCACGTCCAAGCCGGTGATCAAGGACGGCCAGGTCCAGAAGGACGACAATGGCTATACCGAGACCTACGACGAGTTCCACACGGTCAAGGCCTTCAACGGTCTCGGCAAGTCCGTCGCCAACCACAAGAAGAAGGGCGACAAGCTCATGGTCGTCGGCGAGATCCGCTACAGCCGCAACGAGCGCGACGGGCGCACCTATTACAACACCGACATCGTCGCCGAGGAAATCGAGTTCCTCTGATCCCTCCGGGCGGCCTTCGGGCCGCCCTTCTCATTTTTGCGAAAGGCAGCACAATGTTCCATCTCGCCACCTTCGATGAGATCGCCGGGGTCGACCACGGGATCGAAGTCACCAACCCCAGCATGGTCGCCCGAATTCGCCGGGCCGCCGACAGCCTGGGCCGCTACGAGATCGCCGCCCGCCTGGCCCAGGCCATCACCGAGGCCGCCGACGCGGCCCACACGCGCGCCTTCGAGCAAGCGCAGTTCGGCGAAGCCAGCGCCGACGCGATCGTCGACTGCGAATATTATGACGAGCTCGCGGCTGCCTGGTCGCTGGTCGCCGCCGAGCACCAGCTGATCACTCCCGAAACCATCCTCGCGCACGACGGGTCGGTCCACTGACCCGTCACACGCCCCTCGAACGGAGCACCATCATGATCCAAGCCGCTTCCGCACCATGTGTCGTCGCCCATAGCTACGGCATCATCATGCACCATCGTCTCGCCTGGTGGCTGGTCGAGTTTCCCGAGCTCGACGCCGCGCCGGTCCGCGCCCGCAAGCTCTCGGGCAAGCTCACCGCCGGCATGACCGACTGGCTCCGCGCCGAGACCGGCGATCCCGGCCTCGCGGCCGATGTCGCCGCGCTCAATTCCGAGAGCCGCTGCTGGTCCGGCGAATTCTCCACCGTTCCCACCATGGGCGGCGCCGATCTGTTCGACATCGATGCCCATCCCTGGGGCAGCGAACCCGGCGAACTCGAGACCCGGCTCGCGCGCACCATGATCGATGCGACGCTGCGCCCGGTCCCCAGCGGCTTCGTCTCGGTCTTCACCGCGCTTCCGCCAGAAAACCAGCCGGTGCTCGCCATCCGGCTGAGCGGCTACACCTGCGCGACGTTCGATCTGCTGACCGCGCGGCATATGCCGACCTATCGGCCGCGATCGCCCTGGCGCGATATCTCAGGCGATGCTGTGTCGGACAGCGGCAGCGACATCATCGGATGGTGCGCGGCAGCGGACTGGATCAGGCCGACCTGAAACCACGCCCGCTTGGCTGGCCCGTGCTTCCGGTCGCAGGGCCACGCCTGGGCCGCGCGGCGGCCCAGGCCGAAGAAAGAGGCAAGAGGGGCCTTCCCTTCGTTCACGCGACGGAGGGGAGTTCCTATGTGCAGACCCGATGAAGAGACCCGGCCCCGCCGCATATGGGTGCGGGGCAGTAGCGTCTTCCATGGCCACCATGGCTACGGCCTTGTCGAGAACCCATGCGATCCGGACGGCTGGGTGCTGGCCTCCTTTGCCAGCGCGCCCGCGATCAAATGCGCCCATGACCTGCTAACCCCCGATCTTCGCCCGCTCGCCGTCGAGGATCTCTTCGGGCCGAACTGAACCGACCGCCGGGGGCACGCGCCGCTGCGCACGCACGCGATTGCAGCGCAATGACGACGCTCCGAGTTGGTTTCATGGTGCTTCACTGTTGTGTCTCACCATGTGCCGCGCTTTGTACCGCGGGCTATCCTTTCTCGTAACATACGGGCGGATATGAGGCCGCGGTCCTGCGCGCGATGCGCCTGCAATGGCCGAGAGAGCCATGCTTGTCGCTCGTTCCAGGAGGGGTGGCAGCTGGATCGGCGCATCCCGCCCGCTCGGCGCGGACGGGACCGGGGCTCTATTCGCTAAGCCGCCGCCCGCTTTGCAAGCGGACCCCGGCCAAGCTCACGGAGCCAGGCCCCTGGCCTGTCTCCGCCCGTCCGGGTCACGATCCCGCTTGCGTGGTTACTCCCCGCTGAGGGTTGTACACCCCTATTCCTCTCTTGTGTCTGCCTAGTGTGGCATGCGGGGTTGGCGGTCCGTCGAGCATGAGCGGTCCCCCCCAATTTTTGCGCGCGGCCGCTGGCGCGCCCACCCGAAAAAATCGGTTCCCCCGCTCCCCGCGCGGCGGCGTTAACCGGGGTCCGGCCGCAGGCGGCCGGCTTCCCGGTTAACGTGCCCGACCTCCCTGACCACCGCATGCCCTGAGCAAGGCCTCATCGCGTGGATGAGACATTCAAAAGCCATGGAGGCCAACATGACCAAGTCTTTCTCGAACTTCGCCGATTTCGCCAGCTTCATCGCCAGCGAAACCGGAACCGACGAGCGCAGCCCGCTCTACGAGAGCGCATTCATCGAGTATGACGAGCGCGCCAAGCTGTCGCCGGTCGACGAGAGCGAACAGCTCGAAATGCCCGATCCGGAGCAGGCCCGAGCTGCTGTCGAGATGGTGATGGCGACGCTGTTCGACGTGTTCCGCGATACCCGCCTCGAACCCTTCGCCAGCGATCTCGCCTGGGGCTTCGTCAACAGCTTCCATGTCGTCGCGAAGCGGATCAGCGACCGCGAGGACGACGCGGCCAAGGAGCTTGGCGAACTCGCGCGCAGCTTCGATCCCAGCGAGATCTACGCCACGCAGGTCGAAGACGCGCAGCTGCTCTGCCAGACGCTGCAAGGGTGCCGCGATGCGATGGAATGCATGCGCGACCATGCCGCCGAAGTCTATCGCGTCGAGACCGGACGGCCCTATTCGCCGACCCGGGGAAGCCGGGTCTCTCACGGCGTCACCGCATCGATGATCGACGCCCGCGACTATCTGGCCGCAAGGGGACGCGAGCGCCGCGAGCAGTTCACGCCCGAAGGCCCCGTTGTCGCCTTTTCGGGGGGGCAGGTCTGGGAAGATCACGACATGCTCTGGAAGGGCCTCGACACGATCAAGGCCCGCATTCCCGAAATGATCCTCGCCACCACCGCCCAGACCAAAGGGTGCGATGCGATCGCCCAGGCTTGGGCGGCAGCGCGCGGCGTCAAGGTCATCATGTTCCGCCTCGACCGCCGGCTGGGGGCCAAGGCCGCCTTCGTTCGCAACGACCGTCTGCTTGCCCTGAAGCCGGTCGAAGCGGTGGTCTGCGACGGCTCCGGCATCCAGATGAACCTCGCACAGAAGCTGCGGCAGGCAGGCGTTCCCCTCCATGTCGTGAAACTCGACCAGCAGCGCCCGGCACCGCACTCGTCGCAGCGCATGGCGCGCAGGGGCTGACCTCTGTGCATTCCGAGAGGCTCCGGCATCCGCCGGGGCCTCTCTTCCCTTTCTTGGCGCGGTGCGGTGCGCGGGGGCATCGAACCCCCGCGCACCGCCTTGACGCTGCCCGACAGGACAGACGCTCAGCAGCACCCCTCCGACCAAAGAAAAGAGGGGTGAAGCCATGCGGTTTGCTCAAGGAGTCAAAGGCCATGTCCGTCCTCTTCCGCATCACTGTTCCCGCCGACGACACGACCGATCCGCACGCGGTCATCACCGCGCGTCAGCTCGCCTCCTTCCGGCGCTATCTACGCACCGAGGGAGAACGGATCGGCATCGCCCTGATCGAACCCGACGAATATCTCGGGGACAGCTTCGAGGCACGCATCTGTCCACTGGCGCTTGCGGCCGTGACAGCGCAGTTCGATCATGATCCGGCTGTGATCAGCGTCGTCGAAGAGGCCCAGTTTCGGGGACGCCGGATCGCCGTCCATCACAGTTCGAGCGCGGGCGAAATAACGATCAGAGTCGCGCTTACATCCGATTGCGGGCTCGAACTCGATCTCGCTTACGGAAACGCCTATGCTCTTCTCGAAGCGCTCGATATCGGCGTGGATAGCGTCGGTGAAATCCCTCTCGACCAACTCCGCAACCGGCTTGCCGACCCTGAAACCTCGGTCCGCGCGGTGGCACGAGGCGTTGATCACTATCTTCCCCGGATCGAGCGTCTCCTCGCAAGCGTCAACGACGGCGAAGGTGCACGGCTGGCCTGGGCCTGACAGGCATCGTCAGCCTAGCATGATCCTTCCGTGTGCACGCTTTCGCCATCCCGCATGACGGTGTCGATCGCCAGCTGGAGATGCCCGGCCGCGATATTCTCCCCCAACATATCGAGTAGCGGAAGCACCTCCCGCATCAGGACGATAGCGAGCGCTCGCCTCGTGGTCTGATCAGCCTTCGATAAGTCTTCGATCCGCTCGATCATATCCCCTCCGACATACGTCAAAAAGCCGTGGGCCATCGGGACGGGGACCATATGAAACCCCGGAAACTCCCGCGCACTGGGCGCGGGAGCCGGGGCTCGAAAACACAGTCGAAACAGTGCGCCTACGCTTTTAGTACCCGGGTACCTGGACATATGCGCAGGCACCCCGGCGTGAAGCTCACACCGAGTACCGCCTTCGACAGGGTTTTCGAGCCCCGGCACCACCGTTTTCGCAGCGCGGCCCGGCCCCTATCACAGACCACGATTCCCACCAAGAAGCCTTCGACTGGGAAGTCCGATATCCCTGCTACTTTGACCTCGCGGACGTTCGACCAAGGTGCTTTGCCGTTGACCCCGAACACCCTCGTGGGGCAGGAGAACAAAGCACGCGCGCTCTCACATCTCGGCATCAGACGAAGCTTCATCGCCAAAGCATGACGCTGGGTGTTTCTCGCCCGTCAAGGACCAGCGGTCCCCCCAATTTTGCCGCCGCTTCGCTCCGCTACCCGGCAACAAAATCGGTTCCCCCGCTGCCCGCTTCGCGGCGGCCAAGCCGTCCCTGACCGCCTCAACACCGCGTCCCGATGAGCCCATCCTCATCGATGAGAGATGGGGAGCACGGCATCATCCTGATGGAGGCTCTTATGGACAAACTTTCCGACGATCTCCGGGCGCTGTTCAACGCTCCGATGTGCCCGTACTGCGCGACGCTCTACGATCCCGAGCAATATGACGAGGTCGATGAATGCGCCCGCTGTTCGAACTGCGGCAGGACATACCAGGTCGCAGCCGAACAGCGTCCATCACAGCCGGACTCTCCACAGGAAGCGCCGCTGTCAGAACCCGCACAAACGGATGCTCTGGCGCAGTTTCGCGAGGAGGTGGATCGCATCTCGAAAGACATGATGCGCCAGACCACCGGCGGCAGCTACGAGATGTATGAGCGCTGGTTCACGGAGGCGCTGGAGCCGACCATCGACAAGCTCGATCCGGCGCTCCGGTCACAGGCAATCGCGATCGCCACCGAGCTTGGCTATATCGACGATCCCGAGGTCATGGCGGCCGGCTTCGGTCCGGGCCTCTGCTCGATCAGCGGCATCGACGAGACCTATTGCCACTGCGGTCGTCATCCCTGACGCCATCCGGGACCGGGCCTCGCGCTCGGTCCCATTTCTTTTACCGCTGGCATCAAGTCCCGGCTCGCTCGCGTGCCGCGCGGACCCGTCGGTCCGCACGCCGCTACGCCTTGCCGTGGTCTCCCGACGAGAGGAAACATCTCTCACAGTCTTCCCATTGTGTCGGACGCCCGAGACCGCCTCAAGGACGGCGGGGCCCCACCATTTTCTTCGGCGGATCGACCATGGCGCTTCTCCTTCGGCGTCAGTCGCCGCCGAAGAAAATCGTGACCCCCACCGCCGCTTCGCGGTCGCTTCGCGATCCTTGACCCGGCCTCGGCCGCCCGACGCGCAGCTCCTGTCATTCAAGACAGACAGGAGCCTATCATGCAGATGATCTCGACCAGCGCCGCCGCCGAAAATGCCGCCTTCTTCGCAGCCATCACGAATGCCGAACGTCGCGCGCTTCACAGCTACTTCGACCAGCATGTCGTGGCGGACGAGGAGGCCGGATACATCACCATCGACGAGGGCGATTATGGAGCGCTGCCGATGACAATCATCGACCGGATCGTCCACAGCGTGCCGGGCGGGCTTATCGATGAATTCTGAGCCAGACGGGGAGGGGCGCGCAGGCGCCTCTCCCCTTTTTTTTGTGCGGCGATGTTACGGGCATGAGGGGCATCGAGCCCCTCATGCCCGTGCCGCGACAAGGGGCCGCGGCGGAGGCTGGTCACGCTTTCAGACGCTTTTCCACTTCCTCGATTCCAAGCGTCCGGATACGGGCAACGAGCCCACCCAATCGCTTGCCGTCGAGTTTGAGCAGACCTGTCTTTTCAACCGCCTGGATTGCGGCCTCACGTTCCTTCTCTTCCAGTCGTTGCCGCCGCTCCTGAAGTTTGCGGCCTTCCTCTTCAATCGCTGCTCTTTCCTGTTCCAACGTGCGTGCCATGATGGCCCTCTCGGTTCACGCTGATCGGGCTATGAACGCCTCACCATAACCGCTCGTGGCCACTCCCGGAAGCACCGATCCGCATCCGCGATCGCGCCGTTCGTCAGCCGCCATCCGGCCCGTCATTCCGACCATAGGCCGGCCAGGTGCCCCGCCGGAGGCACTTTCCCAACCATTCCGAAAGCGTCCTGGACGCTCCGAGGGTCTGATCTCAGCCCTGTTGCAGAGAAGCACACCGTACGCACCTTTGGTGCATGGGTTCTGAAATAATTTCAATGGGTTATGGCTATATTGGTCTGTGGGCCGCTGTGGGACAGGACTTAGCCTCTCACGAAACCCACGATAATCCGCCGTTTCAGCGTGTTACGAGAGCACACGCTGCTTGCCGCTAAGCCGATTTCCTTGCTCCACCGAAGCGATTGCGCTATATACCGAGCCGGTTTCTGAGACCCCACCAGCCTCCCTGCTAGGAGGCTCGGTTTGACCATCCCCTACAAGCACTGCACGGTCCGCCTCGACCGCGGCAAATATGATCGCCTCGTCGCGCTCGCCGCGGAACGCGGATGCACGCCGTCCGACCTGCTGCGCGCGGCTGTCGATGCCTTCCTGGGATCGGGCCAGCTGCTGAGCTCCAGCCATCGCCGGATCGCCCGTATCAGCGAGTTCCAGCAGCTCGCCCTCGACATCATCATCCGCGAACAATTCCCCGAATATCGCGATCGCATCATCGCGGAAACCGACAAGCGATTGGAGCAATATCATGGCGCGTGAGGACATCCGCACGGACGGGCGTCCCGTCCCGCTCACCCATCATTCCGCGCGTGGCCGCGTGCAGCGCAATGCCGGTAATTTTACCCGCGGCAGCCAGCTTCTCACCCACGAGATGCTGATGTGGTTCTCAGGCGCGAGGCTCCCCTTCATTCTGTGGTTCTTCGCCTTCCTCGCCGCCTGGTTCATCATCATGTCGATCAAGCTCGACGAGCATGGCTTCCAGCTTGTCTGCATGAAGATCTACGCGACGCTCTGGAACTGGATCGATCTCAATCCGGGCAAGCGCGTCAACGTCACGCTTCCCAACGGCGAGATCATGCGCACCGTGATGAAAGCGGTGCCCTATATCCCCGAGGTCATCACGGCTTGGGGGGTTGCCATGCGCGGCCTCATCGGCGCCTTCCTGATCTCGGTCTTCATCACCATTCCGGCGGCCATCTGGTTCGTCGATATCTCGCATCGACGGGGTCGTTCGATCCTTCAGGAACGCCACGAACGCGGTGCCATGCTGGTCGACCGCACCGTCCTGCTCGCGGAGATCAACGAGCACAACCGTATCAAGTTCGAAGAGGATGCCGCCGACCTCTTCCCGGGCATGTCCCCGCGCCAGGTTCTGGCGCTACCGTTCCGTGCGCGCAAGGAAGCCGGCGTCCATCATCCCTACACGCTCGCCGGAATCCCTTTCCCGCACCGCACCGAGCAGTCGCATGCCATGCTCATCGGCACCACCGGCTCGGGCAAGACGACCGAGCTCAGGAGCCTCGTTCGTCAAATGCGCGAGCGCCAGGATACGGCCGTCATCTTCGATCTCACCGGCGCCTATGTCGAAGCCTTCTACGATCCATCCCGCGACACGATTCTCAATCCAATGGACGCGCGCTGCCCGGCCTGGTCGATCTTCAACGACTGCCGCACGCACAGCGAGTTTACCGCCGCCGCTGCGGCGCTCATCCCCTCGGACGGCGGTTCCTCCGAACCCTTCTGGGCGCTCGCCGCGCGCACGCTGTTCATCGAGATGTGCATCCGCTTGATAGAGCGCGGCCAGACCAGCAATCTCGCACTCTCCGAGAACCTGATGACGGCGGACCTGAAGCGTGTTCACCGCTTCCTCGCCAACACCATCGCCGACCCGCTGACGGCCCCGGAAGCGGCCCGTATGGCGGAATCGATTCGCGCCGTCTTCAATACGAATGCGCAAGTCCTGCGCTTCCTGCCGGACGAGGGCGAGCCCTTCTCCATCCGTAACTGGATTACCCGCGATAAGAAGCCCGGCTCGATCCTGTTCGTGACGTCGAACTATGTCGATCTGCCGATGAACCGGGCGCTGCTGACGCTCTGGATGGACCTTGCCATCAACCGCCTGATGACGCTGCCGCGCACGCGCAGCTTGCGCACCTGGTTCATGTTTGACGAACTTGGCGCGCTCCATCGTCTGCCGGCGATCGAGAACGGTCTTCAGACCGCGCGCGCATTCGGTGGCGCGATGATCCTCGGCATCCACAGCTTCGAGAAGCTGGTCGACGTCTATGGCGAGCAGGGGGCTCGCAATCTGGCCTCACTCGCGCGCTCCAAGCTCATCCTTGCGACCGCCGATCTCGACACCGCCGAGCAGTGCGCGCGCTATATCGGCAACCGCGAGGTCCGCCAGATGGATGAAGCCTACAGCTATGGCTACAACAACACCCGCGATGCCTCGACGCTGACCCCGCGCAAGCAGGTCGAGCCACTCGTCATCGCCGACGACATCACCAATTTGCCCTCGATGCACGGCTTCGTGAAGTTCCCCGATGGCTTTCCCGCAGCGCGGATTCTGCTCGAATGGAAGGACTATCCTCAAGTCGCCCAGGGCTTCGTCCAACGGCCCGATGTCGGGCCGGTGCGGTCAAAGCGCGGAGAGGAAGCGTTCGAGGGGGAAGAGGCAGGGGAGGCCGGCGGGCGCGACGGCTCGCTGCAGGTGGTGGAGGAGGTGGCCGAGACCACCAATCTCGCCCGCGACCTCGCCGCGAGCATCCTCTCGGCCGAGGTCGAGGAGGACGACGATGCTGCCCGGCGCGCAGGCCAGCGCGGCGACGATCGGGACGAACAGGCGACGCCTGGTACCCATGCCGCAGACAAGGCGCAGGCAGCGCGCGCCGGCGGCGAGGAGCAACCGGTCTCCGCGCGCGAGCGGGACGATCGCCGCGACGGTCACCGGCATGGCGAGACGAGCCCGCAAGTCGAGGACCAGACCCTTGTCGAGTTGCGCCAGGCTTTCGCCAGCGGCCGCGACGATGACGGCATGGATATGGGTATCTGATGCTCTCGGTAGCCGGCGTCCGCTCCGCTTCCGGTGCCGCGAACTATTTCGCGAAGGACGACTATTATACGGTTGAGGGATCGTCCGAAATCAGCGCCTGGGGAGGGGAGGGCGCCGAGGCAATCGGACTCGCCGGCGAGGTCTCCAAGGACGCGTTCGAAGGCGTCCTCAACGGCATCCTTCCAAGCGGCGAAGCGGTCGCCCAGGTCGAGAACCGGCGCGCGGGCTACGACCTCACATTTTCGATGCCGAAGTCGGCGTCGATCATGGCCTATGTCGCCGGCGACAAGCGTGTGCTCGAGGCCAACATGGCGGCCGTCAAGCAGACCATGGCCTGGCTGGAGAAAAACCTCGCGGAGGGGCGGCGCGATATCGAAGGCCGCAAGGTGCCGGTCCAGACCGGCAATCTCGTCTATGCGTTGTTCCAGCATGACACCAGCCGGGCGCTCGATCCCCAGGCGCATATCCACGCGGTGATCGCCAATCTCACGCGCATGCCCGACGGCAAATGGCAGGCGCTCCATGCCGACAAGCTCTGGAGCCACAACAGCATCATCGGCTCGGTCTACCATGCCTTCCTGCGCGCTGGGCTCGAGCGGATCGGCTATCAGGTGGACCTCAAGGGCAAGCATGGCACGTTCGAAATCTCGGGCGTGCCAAAGGGTGTGATCGGCGAATTCAGTCAACGCCGCGAGGAGATACTCGAGCGCGCGACGCAGTTGGGCATCAAGTCGCCCGAGGGCCTGCGCGAAATCACCAAGCGGTCGCGCGATCCCAAGCTCGATGTCGAGGACCGCGCGGCCCTCAAGCAGGGCTGGATCGATCAGGCTGCCGCCCACGGCTTCGACGGCAAGGACTTGCGCGCAGCAGCCGAGGCCCGTGCCGGGCTGGCGGCTCCCGAAAGCGCTTTGGAGCGCGGCTACCGCGCCATCGTCGATGCCGTCGACGGCGCCCGCCAGACGCTGGGAGCGCTGCTTCGTCCCCAGGACCCTCTGGTGGACAATGCGCTCGCCCGGGCGGTCAAGTCGCCGGGGGAAGCGCGCGCGCAGCTTGCGGTCGCGTCCGCGGTGCGAATGCTTTCCGAACGTGAGGCTGCCTGGCCCGTCAACCTGCTGAGCAAGACCGCCCTCGATCTCGGTCTCAAGGGCGTCACCGTCGACATGATCGAGAAGCGGATCGACCAGCTCGTGGCGAACCGCCAGCTCATTCCGGGCGTCGCGACCGTCGCGGACCGGACCGGCCGTATGGTGACCACGCAGGAAGCGCTGCGCACCGAGGAAAAGATTCTCGAGGCTGTTGATAAGGGCAAGGGGAAAGCCGAGCCGATCGTGGCGGCGGCCGATGCGCCGCAGCGCCTGCAGGATGCGGCGGCTCTGCCTCTCAATCCGGGTCAGCTTGCCGCCGCGACGATGATTCTCTCCTCCGCTGACCGCTCGCTCTCTGTCCAGGGCGTCGCGGGTGCAGGCAAGTCGACGATGCTCCAGGCGGTGGCGCGGGTCGCGGAAGCGGAGGGGCAGACGATCACCGGCCTCGCCTTCCAGAACAAGATGGTGGCCGACCTCGCCGAAGGGGCCGGCATCAAGGCGCAAACGATCGCGTCGTTCGTGCTCGCGAACGAGCGCTTCATCAGCGAACGGGACACACCTCGCTACGAGGCAGCGCGCGAGAAGCTCGCCGGCACCATGTTGCTGGTCGACGAGACGTCGATGGTCTCGAGCAACGACATGCTCAAGCTCCACCTGATCACCGCGGCCCTGGGCGTTGACAAGCTTGTGCTGGTCGGTGATCGCCAGCAGCTTTCCTCGATCGATGCCGGCAAGGCCTTCGCCATGATCCAGGCGGGCGGCGGCACCACGGCCCGCATGGACCAGAATATCCGTCAGCGCACCGACCAGCTGCGCACGGTCGCCGCGCTCGCCAATATCGGCAAGGCCGGTGCGGCGATGAAGGTGCTGGGGGATCGAGTGGTCGAGGCGGCCGAGCCAGCCGCCGCCGCCGCCGACATGTGGCTTGGGCTTGACCCGCAAGAGCGCGAGGCGACTGCCGTCTTTGCTTCGGGCCGCGATGCCCGGGCTATCATCAACCAGCGCATCCAGGACGGATTGATTGCCGAGGGCAGCGTCAAGGGCGAGGCGATCCATCTCACCGTCTACGAGCGAGTCAACACGACCCGCGAGGAGCTGCGCTATGCTTCGACCTATCGGCAGGGCCAGACACTGGAGGTCGGTCGTGGCGGTGCGCAGGACGTCGGCATCAGGGCAGGGCGCTACGACGTCCTGAAAGTTCATGCGAATGGGAAGGTGGAGCTAGCCGACGGGCGCAGGAGGATTCGGTTCGATCCCCAGAAGCTGTCGCCGACGGAACAGCGCGACCGGCTGCAGCTCTCCCAGAAAAAGGATCTGCAACTGCGTGAAGGCGACCGCATCCGCTGGACCGCCAACGACAAGGAGCGCGGCTTGCATAATGCCGAGCTCGCCCGTGTTATTGGCGTCGATGCCAATGGCGTGAAGGTTGAGACTGCAGACAAGGCGCTTCTGACGCTCGGCCTCGGTGACCCGATGCTGTCCCGGCTCGACCTTGCCTACAGCCTCAACATGCACATGGCGCAGGGAATCACCACCGACAAGGCGATCACCGTCATGTCGGCGTACGAGCGCAACCTCTCGAACCAGCGCCTTTTCAACGTCGGCGTCACCCGCGTGCGCGACGAGCTGACCATGATCGTGGACGACAAGGAGAAGCTCGAGCGTCAGCTCGACATGAATCCGGGCAATAAGACCTCCGCGCTCGAGACGCTCGGCCGTCTCGATATCGACGGCAAAAAGGGACCCGGCGCTCAGCCCCGCGAGAAATTCGACCCAGGACCGATCGACGGCGTCGACCTCTCGGATCTCCCGCCGCTTGTAACCGACCTGCCGCCATTGCCCGACAACTCGGCCTCGGCGTCAGCTGCCAAAAATCCGAAGGCGCCGCCGGACGTGAAGTCCGATCGCAGCGATCCACTGCCGCCGCTGCCGGAGCGCAGCCTGGGGCTCGACTTGTGAATGGACATACCGCCGGCGTGGTGCCCGCGGCGAAGAGAAGGAGACGAACAATGGGTTGGGACTTCGAGCAGGCCGGTAAGTTCGGCAGTGAGAAGGCGGCGGACGACTATGCCCGACGAAACAATATCGACCCGCGCGACGTCCAGATTACCCGCAAGGGCGAAGAGATCGAGCTCAACATTCGCCGCTCGGCGCTCGACAGGCGAAACCTGCGAGACAATGGCGAAGGCAGGCGGGACGGCTGGGGCTGAGAGCGCGGCCATGGAAAAGCTGAATATCGTTGGCTCGATGCTGGGTTCGATCGTGCCGGTGCTCGTCCTTGTGGGCTCGGCTGCGATCCTGTTCGCGATCCTGGGCGGAGCCCTTGGACTGTCCGGTCCACCAGCACCTGTTGCCAAACCCCTCATGACCCGGCGCGAGGAGGCCATGCTCGTCGTGCTCGAGGAGATCTTCCCCATGTATCGTTTCCATGCGCAGGTGGCGATGGGCGCGCTTCTGAAAGCGCCGGCACGGCCTGGCCGACGATCTTCGCCAGCCGATCGCAATGCGTTCTCGCAAAAGATCGTCGACTTCGTGGTTCAAGACCCGACCACTGGCAAGGTGGTTGCTCTCATCGAAGTCGATGACTGGTCGCATAGCGCGGCGAGGAACCGCATCCGCGACGCCATGACATCTGGTGCGGGCTATCGCACCTTTCGCATTCCCGCATCGGCTCGGCCCACCATCCCGGCGGTGCTTCGGGTGGTTGGCCCGCTTCGGGAAGAGTCACTTCAGATCGCCTTCGAAGGATAATCGGCGATGGGACTGGATGACCGGGATTATATGCGCGAGCGCTACCGTGCTCGCTCCAGAGACACCAGATGGAATGACCGCGCCGGACGGGTCGAGGGAGCCTGGTTCGATCCCGTCAACCATGGCTTCGAACAGCAGCGCAGCCGGTAATGGCAGTTCCCGCCCTCAGCGTCGTGGCATATTTCGCTGGCTGCCGTTCGCGCTGTGCTTTCTGTTGGTCGCAATACCGGCCTGGCACTCCCTGAAGCGGGAGGGATGGTTTCCCCATTCGGGACCGGACTTGCCGTTCCCGGAGACCGGCAGCGTTACAGTCAGTTCTGCCGTCAATCCAGTGTCTGCGTCCGCGCGCATGGCGGTGACGACGTCCAACGCCAATGCGGTAGTCCAGCTCTTTGAACCTCGCAGCGGGCGGCATGTGATCTCGGTTTATGTTCGTAAGAACGACCACGCGACCGTCGCAGTCCCACCGGGCACCTATCAGATGAAGGTTGCGGAAGGTCAACGCTGGTACGGCCAGAAAGCGTTCTTCGGTTTTTCGGCCACCTATGAGACCGTCACACTCCCGATGACGTTCACGCGCGGTCGCGGCAACGGTATCGATCTCCGCAGGCGCCCAGATGGAACGCTTCCCATGCGGCCGAATTGGAGAGCGCCGAGCCCCATATAGCGCTCTCGTTCTGGGGCCATCGCGTGGCCGTCAAGATGAAGGCAGACTGGTCGAACTGGTTGCGGCATATGAGCACGGTGCTAGCTCGCTCTCCCGTTCAGCGCGCAATACAGCATCGCCTGACGTGAAGCGCTCACCTTTGTTCGGGCGCTCCGCCGTCTTTTCCCGGACGACACCGATACCAACACCTTCGAAGCCTGGTATTGAGAACGAAATCTAGGCGATGCAACTCGTCAGCCTTGGTTGCAAACTTGACCAAGGCTATTCTTCTCAAAGCTGGACCGTTTGTTCGCAATCCGTCTGGTGCTGGCGCAGTGTGCCTAAGCAGAGGCACGCAAGAGACTACGTTTCTGCCCGCCGGAATATTTCGATAAAGGTGGCCGTTGACTGAGTCCTTCGGACACCATGCCTGCCGTGACCGCGGTTTTTCAACAAGCCTGATTTGAGGAGTTCACGCGCGTTAGAGACAAAGGAAGGCGTAGGCCCCCACCATAGTCAGAAATGTTCGAATGAAGCGGCGCGCACGCATTACGTCCCACCTTCGATGTCTAGACGAGGTGCCGGCAACGCTTCACCAGGCAGCGAACTAAGCCGGCGGGTAATGCCCTGGTTGAAACTGTGGTGATTTCAATCTATATGTAACTGACTCAACAGGAATGATCAAATGGTTCGTCCGGGAAATATGGGCTTCGTAGATGCGGATCGTGTCCTCCACGACCGCATCGTGGCAAGCACCGACCGCATAATTAAAATGATGCCGGCGGCGGCAAAGGCCGCCGCCATCAGCAGTATCGACGTGCCCAGCCTGGTCTTTCATCTCGCTCTTGGCATTCCGGCGGTCGAAACGGATAACCCGGAAGCTGCAGAGAGGATCACGAATGCCATCGCTTTCAAGCGACGGATGATCGACGCGGCGGGCGGCGCGCTGACTGCAGAGAGGGTGCGCACGCTGCTCGGACACAAGACGATCCAGGCCGTCTATAAGGCTGTGAAGGACCGGCGATTATTGATGGTCGAGGACAATGGGACCAAGCTTTTCCCGGTGTTCCAGTTCGACGGCAACGCGATCCTCCCAGGAATTGCGAAGGTTCTCAGTGCCGCTCCGCATACGACTGGCTGGGCCATCCTGCAGTTCCTCATCGGCGGCGATGAAGGTCTTGATGGCATGAGCCCCATCGAACTCCTCAAGGGCAGCGACGCAGAGGTCGAACGCATCGTGCGGTTCGCCCGTGCCCTCGAAGACTGACGAATATGGCGGCGGAAGGGAGGATTCCCGTTGCAACGACCGCTACGGGCAGGGTGCTCCATCGGGTTCACGGCGCGACGGTCGCTGCCAGATGGTATGGCCGCATGGACGCGACCTGGCGGTGGGACGATCCAGAAGGCAAATTCGGTGTTCTCTATCTTGGCAAGACGCTCATAGGTCCTTTTGCGGAAACTCTGCTGCGGACGCCAAACGACCGGGATGTCCTTTGGGATCAGGTGGCCAGGAGACGCGCGGCAACCTTCATTACGACCAGGCCCATCCGACTGGCCAAGGTCCATGGACCGGGCCTCGGCTGGTTCAGGACTACCGTTGCGAGTGTCTCGGCCGACTTCGATCCGGTTGACAATCCAGGCGCCTATGCGGTGCCGCAGCAGATTTCCGCCCGCGTTTATGAGAACACGAGCCTTGACGGCATTCAGTACCGATCGCGGTTCGATAGCGACGAGCTATGCATCGCGCTTTTCGATCGGGCCGATGATGCAATCACGCTGCGCGCCGAGGGAGTGGCGATCAGCAAATCCTGGGCAAAGAAGCTCCTTTCTGACCGTGGCTACACACTGATCGAACTCTGAACCTCGTCTGGGCTTTCACGGCGCAATTCCACTCGCGGGGCGGTCGAAAGACCGATAGGCGGAGTCGACAAGGATGCGCTGTTGCAGAGCTGTGGATGCCTGGGCCATCGCCGGATGGTAATTCGGCATGGCATAGGCCTGCCATTCTGGCGCCGTTTTCATTGCCGGCTCTTCAAGGTTGTTGGATTTCGCTGCGAGACAGGTTAGCCGGCGCCGCGCAACCCGGCATCAAAGAAACTTGTCGCCGGCATGGTCTTCGAACCTAGCCGCATCGCGGACATAGCCTGCAACTGTATCGAGCGACTTGTGACGCGAATGGTCCTTCATTTTGAAAAGGTTCGCTCGCCTCGCGGCCGCCTCGGTAAGGAAGCCCGCGCGGAGAGAATGGCCGGAGAAGAGGGCCGGGTCATAGCCCGCTGCCGATGCGCAGGTTTTCACTAAGCGGGATACGGTCTTGTCTGTCATCGGATCGGCCGTAACTGCGTCGCCCCGCGTGAGCCGGCGGAAGACCGGGCCTGTCCGCGGCTTGCCGGTAACAGGATCGGAACCCCTCAGATCGGCTGCCTCCAGCCAGTCGCCGAGCAAGCTCACTGGTCGGATATGCCGGCCTTCGGGGATCGCAATTTCCTGGCCTTCAGCCTCCTGATCGCCTTTCGAGCGCGGAATCGTGATCCGCACGCCGCCCGCCTCGAAGGCGAGATCGGACAAGAGCATGGCGGCGATTTCCGAACGGCGGAACGCGCCCGCCATGCCGACCGCCAGGATCGCCCGGTCGCGCTTGGCGCGCAAGCCCGAGCCCGTGATGGTCGCGAGCATGGCGGTGAGCACATCCGCCGCCGCCGGCGTCTTCTGGTCCTTCTTGCGCGCATATTTACGGCGCACGCCCGCCATCATCTGGGCGATGACGCCAGCAGCGTCCCGCGCACTGGGCGAGGCGAGACCCACCTCCTTGTGATGGTGATTGATCGCCGCGACGCGACGGCCGATCGTGACGGGCGCGATGCCCGCTTCGGCCTCGACATGCGCGAACAGTGCGACGATGTCGGGATGCGCGGGCAGCGCCTCGACATTGCGTGCGTCGCAGAAGTCGCAAAAGCGCTGCCAGTCCGTGGCGTAGGCCTTTTGCGTCGAATGAGCCTTGGACGCCGCCAGCGTGTCGCGCGCGCCCTCAATCTCCGAGAGCAGATCGGGCGGAAGATTATTTGAAATCGGAAGCAGGTCGCGGGTCATCAGACATGACCTCGCATGCCGCCCCTTCGGCCGAGGGACGCCTCATGGCGATCTAGTGCGCGTGGCGGCTCGGCTGTCATTTCGACGCGGCCCGGCCGAGCTGAGCGAGCTTGGCGTCGAAGAAGGCCTCGCTCCACAGGCTGAGCGACTTGGCGTCGGCAGGACGCAGGAAGCGCTCTACGTCGGCAGCGGCCGCGCTCCAGTCGATCGCCCCAATCTTCGCCTTCAGGCTCTGGACGAGCCAGACGCCGTCGATCTCCAGCACCTCGTTCTGCCACGGACCCGTCTGCAGAAGCGCGGCGCCGAGCAGCGGGAGGTTCGGATAGATGCCGTTCGCGACGTACCAGGAGAAATCGAACCAGTCGCGACCCTTCAAATAGGGCCTGCAAAGGAGCGCGTGGATCTTCAGCGCAAAATTCGAGGCGAGATTCTGGTGCCGCACCTGATAATCGGCAGGGAAATCCAGAAAGGTCGTCGCTTCCCCCGATCCGGCCGGCGGATTGGTGTCGATTTCGAGCTTGATCCTGATCGGCCTGGCACGCCCTGGCCCCGCAAAGCTCAGATTGAGCTGGCTCGCGATGGAATCGTCCTTGAGGATCGCTTCGCGCACCGCCCGGTCCATCTTGTCTCTGGGCTGAGCCTCGAGCTTCAGGCCGAACTGAGCGAACACCTCGACCAGCGCGGAGAGGTATGGAGACCACCGAAATTCCGGGTCGGGCGCGCGCAGCAGAAAATTCAGATCCTCCGAAAAGCGCGGAAGTGCGTGGAGAATGCGCAGGCTCGTTCCGCCCTGGAAGAGGGCGACGTCGAAGAAATCGGCGCGCCAGAGCGCATAGAGCGCGATCTCCTGGATGATCTCTTTGGTCGCATTCTCTTCCTCGAGGGCATTGGCGGCGCGGTAATCGCGCAGCTTCTTCTGGATAATCTCAATCATTAGTGGGGCCTTTCGGCGAACGCGGCCGGCTCGCGGGCAGAGCAAGCTCCAGTGCGTGCAGGAAGTGGTTGACCAGCTTGTGCTTGTACACCGGCGTCAGCTTCGCCAACTCCTTGCGCTTGAGCGAGAGGAGGCGGTCTTCGTCGATCCGCAACCCGCTCGTGAGCCAGTCGAGACCTGTCCAGCCTTGCTTGCGCAGGGCGACGAGATCGAGGAGGGCCCGCAGAGGGCTCGCGACAAAAGCAGTGAGGGCGCCGAACTTCTCCCGCTCGACGCCGACCAGATACTGATAGTCTTGGATGGCGAGGGGGTGAAAGGTGAAGCGGCCCATGTGGGGCGTGTCGAATTCCAGCGATTTTCGCCTAGGGGTCACGCTCGCGGTACTGTAGACCGCCTCGGGAATCCAGCCATGGTGGGCGAGGGCGGTCTCGAAGGAAACATAGCTTCCCGGTAGGAAAGCTTGGGCGACCGCGAAAGGATGAATGGCATCCGATCGATATCGGCTTCCCAGGAGATAGGTTCCGCGCTTCAGACGAATGAGCGAGCCATCTTTCAGCGCACGATTGACGAGCGCATAGCGACGTGCCGAGCCGCCGCCGACGGCCTCGCCGAGTTGACGCTCATCAAACACACGGCCAGCGAGATTTCCATCGGACAAGGCGGAGGCGAGGGCGTTCATAAAATTCCTAATACTTCCATAATATGAAAGTTTCAAGAATTTCTTGTAAGGGCAGGGGAGGTGGCCGCAAGCGCCGATCCTCGTCCCGGAGGTCTTGATACCGTCCACAATATTGAATAATATCTGCACAGGAGACTTCGACGATTAACAAACCCGTTACGCTTAATGTTCGGCTCAGCGGCGCGCTGAGCGATTTCGTTGCGGCCAATGTCGGCGCGGATGGCAGCTACGAAAATGTCAGCGGATATGTGTGCGATCTCATTCGCCGGGACAAGGAGCGCCTTGAAGCGGAACGGTTCGAACGTCTCAAGGCCGAGTTGACCCAGGCATTCGATGGGCCCGAAGCCAGCTTCACCGCGTTGGACGCGGATGCTGTGATCGCCCGCAACCGCCGCAACTGATCATGGCAGCTTATCGCGTTTCCGCGATCGCTGGGCAACGGCTCGACGAGATATTTGCCTATACCAGCGACAAATGGGGCGACGCCCAGGCTGAAAGCTATGTTCGCGGCCTGTTCGATTGCTTCGATCGGATCGCTCGGCGTGAAACCACATGGCGAGCGATCCCGACAGAGTTCGGTGTCGATGGCTTTTATGCGCGGCATGAACATCATTATGTCGACTGGCGGACCCTGTCAGACGGAACCGTGGGCATCGTCTCGGTGCTGCATGAGCGCATGCATCAGATGGATCGTTTCCGCGATGATATGGCGCCCTGAACGTGCTGCCCCGCAAGCACGTCAATCTGTCGTCGCCGCACCATTTCTGAACTGCCGTGACGAACCTCTGAGAGCTAATTCCTATGTCCGAGAATCCCATTTATCGGACATAGCTATCCCGATTTCTTGGGGCACTGCCTATCACCAAGCAATCCGTCGATGCGGCATGGACTGTTGGTTGAGCCTCCCAGTGATCGACCGCCACTTGCGATATGGTAAATCTCTGCGCGGGATCACGCAAATGGCTCAATCTCTTCGCTCAATATCTCCGATCGACCAGATCGCGACCACGTCTTCTGAGAGCGGGTTCTCGACCCGCAGTTCCTCTGGCGAGAGCGCAACCAGGCATATCGGCTTTTGCTCGACACCTGCTGGCTGAACACAGCGAACTGGCTGACCATCAGGCAATTTGCCGACGCGCCCGGTCAGCCACAGCACGAAGCCGCGTGCCGCATTCAGTTGATCTGGCTCCACCTGCTTCACGGCGTCGAAGGCGCGTGGGAACCGTTCCTTACCAGCGAGATCGGAAGGTCCGATCAGACCGATCGCAAGGGTCTGTCCGGGCAACGTTATGGGCTTCGCATCGGTCGCGACGGCTTGGCCGACATTTTGCGAGCAGACTTCCGATGAGGACCACGGCCACCGGACCCAGAGGCCTTCGATCTTGCGAGATGAGGCGACCGCATCGGCAAGGTTCCATTCCGATGCCTGCCATTCAGTCAACTGTACGTTGATACGCAGCGCCTTGACTGCAGCATCGTAGCGCCAACTTAAGAGGGGCTCCGCGCCCTTCGGCGCTGGACCGGTGCAGCCGAAAGGGATCGCCAGTTCGAAACGGCGTCCCGCAAGCTTGGCGACATCTTGCGGCAAGGGACGCTCGGATGCCAAGGCATCGGCCGCACGATCGCCGAGAGTGAGAATATCAGCGCGCCCCAATATGCGGGGCTGTTCAGGCGGACGCGGCGTAACGATCACGGCCGGTTGCTGCGGAGCCAGGGCAGGCGAACTAGGGCCAGGCGAACTCGATCGCCCGATAAAGTAGCCGGCCGTACCGATTGCCATAGTGGCGGCAAGCGTGCCGGCAATCACAAGGCGGCTGGTCCTGGGGCTTGGCTCATGCATCCAGCCATTGATAGGCAAAATGATGAGTTCTCTCCAGACCATAATCGACGCGGCTGGGTGAGCCCAATCATTGACACGTGCAAGCCATCGTTCGAGGCAGTTTGTGATGACGGTAGATCAAGTTCTCACCTTGTTGGTGTTAGCCGGGGTTGTCGTGATGATGATCTGGGATCGTCTGCGCGCCGATGTCGTGGCGCTGACTGGGGCTGCCATTCTCCTGATGACCGGGGTTGTCCGACCGTCAGAAGTCCAAGGGGCATTCGCCAGCCCGGCGATCATCGCTCTGGCCTCGCTATTTGTCATTGCATACGCGCTCGAGCTCTCCGGTCTTCTCGACCGGGCCATCAGCCTGGGGGTCTCCTTGTGCCAACGGATGGGGCCGAAGGGACTTTGGCTGCTGCTTTCGATGATCGGCGGGGTCTCCTGCTTTCTCAACAGCACACCTATCGTCGTGCTCGGCGCACCCGTCATCCGCGACGTTGCCAACGCCCTTCGGCAGTCGCCGAAACGGTATTTGATGCCGCTTTCTTACATCACCGTGCTTACTGGTTGCTGCACCCTGATCGTTACCTCGACCAATCTTCTTGTCGACGACATGGCGCGTATCGCTGGTCAGCCGCGATTTGGCATTTTCGAGATTACGCCTGTGGGGCTGCCGATGGCCATAGTCGGTGGACTCTACCTGTTTCTCATCAGCGGCCGCCTGCTTCAACATAAAGATCGCGAAGAAGACGTGTCACCGGTGGATATATCGCATATCGCCAGCGCCCAGGTCGGCGAAACGCCCGCTTAAGCTGCGCAAGGCCCTGACCGCACTGGGGGTGTTCGTCGGCGCAGTCTCCCTGGCGGCGCTCAACGCTGCGCCCATTGCCGCGACGGCCCTCGCAGGCGCGGTGCTGCTTATCCTATTGCGTGTGATCACCGCGGACGAAGCTTATAGTGGCCTAAAGCCCCAGATCCTTGTTCTCATCGCGGGCATGGTGGTGATCGGTATCGCCATGGAGGAAAGCGGGCTCGCCGACGCCGCATCTGAGATGTTGATCGCCAGCGTCTACGGGCTGAGCCCGCTAATTGCGCTGATCGTGCTTTATCTCGTGACAATGGTCCTGACCGAGCTCCTGTCCAATGCCACCGTGGCTGTGTTGATCACACCGGTTGCGGTGGCACTCGCGGAAAGCCTCGCCGTCAGCCCGCGTCCGTTTCTGGTCGCCGTGATGATGGCGGCGAGTGCCGCCTTCGCCACCCCATTCGGCTACCAGACAAACGTCATCGTCTATCAGATGGGAGGTTATCGTTACATGGACTTCGTCCGCGTTGGCCTACCGCTCAACCTGATCACGTGCGTCGCGGCGATTCTCGCGATACAGCGTTTCTTTCCGTTCTGAGCCACAGTTGGAAACGATCCGGCTCTAGCGGTGCCTAGGCGGTTTTCGAAGGCGCCTGCAGCTCTTGGCAGTCCGTCTACGGTCTCAATTGGTGGCCGGCAGCACGCCGCCCAAGCCGAAGCCAATGTAACCGTCAAAGCAAGAGAACTGCGCCCCTTTTGATGCGCTGGTCGGCGGCCCCCCCACTGGCTCGTCAAACTAGTGCGCGAGTATCGCGGTGCGTGTGCCAGTCGGATTGGCACCCAAGGGCCGGCCGGTGCCCACTTTGCCGAAGAAAACAAAGATAGTTCGAGGCCTTGCCCCATCGGCCGGATTGCAACCATAAAGGCTGGAATGCTCATGAGGTTGCTTTGGGCCCACAAAGGACGTTTTCCATCGAATGGCTGATGCGCGACTCGCTCTCCTCATTCTCGCGCTCCCGTTTCTCGGTAGTCTGGTCGCTGCATTCCTGCCAGCGCGCGCAAGAAACTGGGCCTCGATCCTCGCCGGCGTGGTCACGCTGGGCGCCTTGGCGCTTCTGTTCGGCTTCTATCACGCCGTCTCCGACGGCATAACGGTTCGATACATCGAGCCCTGGCTCCCATCATTGGGGCTCGATTTCACATTCAGAATTACCGGATTTTCTTGGCTCTTTGCTCTTCTGATCCTTGGGATCGGTGCCCTCGTGGTACTCTATGCCCGTTATTACATGTCACCAAAGGATCCGGTGCCGCGCTTTTTCTCGTTCTTGCTGGCATTCATGGGGTCCATGCTCGGCATTGTACTGTCGGGCAATCTCCTCCAGATCGTGTTTTTTTGGGAGCTGACAAGCCTCTTTTCGTTTTTGCTGATCGGCTATTGGCATCATAATCAGAGTGCGCGCGATGGCGCGCGAATGGCGCTGATCACGACTGCCGCCGGCGGAGTGTGCCTGCTTATCGGCTTCCTGCTGCTTGGTCGGATCGTTGGCAGTTACGATCTCGACAAGGTACTGTTGGCCGGCGATCTGATCCGTACCCACGATCTCTACCTGCCCACACTGATCCTGGTTTTGATCGGCGCCTTCACCAAGAGCGCACAGTTTCCCTTCCATTTCTGGCTGCCGCACGCGATGTCGGCTCCCACCCCTGTGTCGGCCTATCTCCACTCGGCGACGATGGTGAAAGCCGGCATCTATGTGCTGATCCTACTCTGGCCAGTCCTTGCCGGAACCGGGACCTGGTATCTGATCGTCACGACCGCGGGACTGACGACTTTGCTCGTCGGCGCTTGGGCTGCGATCTTCCAGCACGATCTGAAAGGCCTCCTGGCTTATTCGACGATCAGCCATCTCGGGCTCATTACCCTGCTGCTGGGGCTTGGCAGTCAGCTCGCAGCCGTTGCTGCGATCTTCCACACCGTGAACCATGCAACTTTCAAAGCGTCGCTCTTCATGGCTGCAGGGATTATTGATCACGAGACGGGAACCCGCGACCTTCGGAAGCTGAGCGGGCTCGTCCATTACATGCCTGTAACCGCAACGCTGGCGATGGTAGCGGCCGCGGCCATGGCCGGGGTGCCTCTGCTCAATGGTTTTCTCTCGAAGGAGATGTTCCTGGCCGAGGCGCTCGAGGCGCACAGCGGCACATTCCTCGACTGGGCGTTGCCAATGCTCGCAACACTGGCAAGCATGTTCAGTGTCTTCTATTCCCTACGCTTCATCCATCAGGCCTTCTTCGGCCCTCCGCCTACCGAGCTTCCCCGCACGCCGCATGAGGCGCCCCACTGGATGCGTTTGCCGGTCGAGATTCTTGTGCTCTTGTGCATTCTCGTCGGAACGATCCCGGCCCTGACGATAGGTCCCTTCCTCGACATGGCGGTGCAATCTGTGCTGGGCAGCAGGACGCCCGCCTATAGCCTGGCCGTCTGGCACGGCTTCACTTTGCCTCTGCTCATGAGCACGATAGCGCTCGTCGGAGGAGTAACCTTCTACCGGCTCTTTGGTGGTCGCCTCAACACCATGACCAGTCCCCCCATCATTGGCCGGCTGAAGGGCAGACGAACGTTCGAGGTTGTGCTCGCAGCCCTCATCGATGGAGCGCGTGCTGCCTATCGACTGGTGAGTACAAGCCGACAACAGGTCCAGTTGCGCCTTCTGGTCGTCACCGCGATCGCAGCAGGCGGCCTGCCCCTTCTTTCGCTTGGTTATAGCTTCGGCACGCTCGGCCCCACCCTACTCGATCCGGTCTTCGCCGTGCTCTGGCTGCTGGGCAGCGCGGCGGCGATCGGCGCGGCCATTCAAGCCAAATTCCACCGCCTCGCCGCGCTCGCCATGGTAGGGGTCGCCGGTCTTTCGACCTGCATCAGCTTTATCTGGTTGTCAGCTCCTGATCTTGGCCTCACCCAACTGCTTGTGGAGATCGTGACGCTGGTCTTGCTGTTGCTGGGATTGCGGTGGCTGCCTCAGCGGTTCCCAGAGTTCTGGCGTGACGATCAGGTCCCTTTCAAGGTGCGCGTCCGCCGCAGCGGCGACCTAGTACTGGCCGTGATGGGCGGCGTCGGCGTGGCGGCAATCGCTTACGCGATCATGACTCGCCCTGCACCGAGCGGTATTTCGGACTTCTTCATGCAGCGGGCTTATCCGAGCGGTGGCGGGACCAATGTTGTCAATGTGATTTTGGTCGATTTTCGAAGCTTCGATACGCTGGGCGAGATAACGGTGCTGGCCATCGTAGCGTTGACGGTGTTCACGCTCTTGCGGCGGTTCCGCCCTGCCGCCGAGAGCATCGAATTACCCGACCAGCAGAAGGTGCAGAATGCCTTCGATGACGCCCATGACGACAATGCGTTTGGGGATACCGCCGAACACTATTTGCTTGTGCCGCGAGTCATTATGGAATGGCTATTTCCGTTCATATTGACCTGCGCGCTCTACCTCCTGGCCCGTGGCCACAATCTTCCTGGTGGCGGCTTCGCGGGCGGGGTTACGGCATCGATTGCAATCATCCTGCTCTACATGGCCAACGGAACTCGATCGGTTGAGGCAAGGCTTCATGTGCAACCGGTTCGCTGGATCGCTGCCGGACTTTTGTGCGCAGCTGCGACCGGCGCGGCCGCTTGGTTATTCGGCTACCCTTACCTGACGACGCACTCCAGCTATCTCGATCTGCCAATCATCGGCGAGATCCCCATCGCCAGTGCTCTGCTGTTCGACATCGGGGTCTTCGCTGTGGTGGTGGGTACGACCGTTCTGATCCTTATCGCGCTCGCGCACCAATCCATCCGCACGCCAGCGGCACGCCGATCGGCGACAAGCTCTCCGGTTGACAGCGACAGCCAGGAGAGGTCCGCCTGATGGAGGTCGTGCTCGCACTTGCCATTGGCTTCCTGACGGCCTCCGGGCTCTGGCTCCTCTTCCGGCCCCGCACCTTCCAGGTCGTGCTGGGCCTCTCGCTCCTCTCCTACGCGGTTAACCTGTTTATCGTCGCAGCCGGTCGGTTGCGTATGGACGCACCGCCGATCGTCGGCAAGGAGGTCGCCGACCCCGCGCTCTACGCGGACCCTGTCCCCCAGGCTCTCGTTCTGACGGCGATTGTCATCTCCTTTGCGACGACGGCGCTTCTCCTGGTTGTCCTGCTCGCCTCACGAGGCCTGACCGGAACAGACCATGTAGAGTAACCGATGCTCTCAGGCCACAGCGATCCAGGGCATGAGTTCGCCGACGCTGTTGGCGGGATGACCGTTGGCGAGCTTGGTGAGCG
>FWWL01002772.1_pt1 | contig 34593 bp, 47 predicted proteins | sample 2228331 | NCBI WGS metagenome assembly FWWL01 (sample SAMEA103939775, study PRJEB20133) | metagenome
TTGTTGTCTCTTGCCCGTGTTTATTATGATGTGCTTGGCTTTCAGGGTTTGTTTCCCCACCTTTACCGTGTATGGTTCTACAAGCTCTCCGTATCCGAAGATAAGGTCCACGCCCTTTAAAAGCTTTTTTATGTCTTCCCTGAGCTTGTTTACGAGCCTTTCCTTGCTCTCCCTTAGCCCCTTTATATCCGTAGAGACATCCCCTTGCAAGAGCCTTGATTTTTTAAGCTCATACAGGGTCTTTGCTTCCTTTATGTATAGCTTGGTGGGAACACAGCCCCTGTTTAGACAAACTCCTCCCAAACTCTTTTCTTCCCTTTCCACTATGGCAACCTTGAGACCTGCGTTCCTTAAGAGTTCCGCACCCGTGTAGGCAAGCCCTCCTCCCAGTATGACTACATCGTACTCCTTCATCATACTCCCCTTAGCAAGGATTTTATGTAATTCTTGTCTAAGAGCCTTTCCTTTACATGCTTTACAAAGAGAGCTCCCGTCAAGCCGTTTACTATCCGGTGGTCAAAGGTAAAGGTGGCGTAAACCTTGTTGTCTTCCGTAAGAGCTCCCACCGCTACTATACAAGCCTGCCCGTAGGGTAGTATGGCATCAAAGGAGAGTATGCCAAACATGCCTAAGTTTGAGACGGTTAAAGTTGCACCCCTTATGTCCTCCTGACTTAGCCTTCCTTCTTCCGCCTTCCTCCTTAGCTCCGTCGACTCTTGGGATATCTCCCTCAGGCTCTTTCTGTTTACCCTCTTTATAACCACGTTGTAAAGCTCCTCCCCTACTCCCACCGCTATGCCTATATGGGCGTTGGGTAGGATGAGGTAGTTATCCTCCTTTATGTAAGCCCTAAGCCTGTCAAAGTACATCATAGAGTCCCCTATGACCCTTATGAGCCAGTGGGTAAGGGTTATGCCCTCCAACTTGGGAATAAGGGATAGGTCCAGTCTGTCCGTTATACGGTATTGGGGGTTTTGTATGCTTTTGGTTAGGTTGGATATTAAACTCTTCTGGGTTGAGGATAGGGGAACCTTCTTGGGAATTTCCATGTTCTCTATGTAGGTCAAAAGCATGTCCTCGTTCATCTTGGTTTGCCCAAAGTGAGAGAGGACTTCTTGAGGGTCTACATCGTAGTCTTTCAAGAGTTCCAAAGCCTTTGGGGTGAAAAAGCGGTGAAGGATTAGCCCTCTTATGTCCTTCTCGTGTGCGGGTGAAGGTAGCCTTCCCTCCTTTTGGAGCTCCTGTATGTCTATGCCAAGCTCCTTGGCTAATACCTTGGCATAGGGTGAAGCCATGCCGGGAGGAAGCTCCATCTTTTCTTTTTTTACCTCCACCTTCGGAGGTTCTTCCCTCCTTTCGGGTTTCTTCTCAACGGGCTTGGGGGCTTCTACGGGTGGGGTGGGTATTTCCCCTTTCGGAGCTCCCACCTCTATAAGAGCTATGACCTTACCTACCTCTACCTCCTGACCTTCTTCCGCTAAGATTTTTTTCAGCACACCGCTTCTGAAGGCTTGGAGCTCCATCACAGCCTTCTCCGCCTCAATCTCCGCTATGGGCTCTCCCTTCTCCACGTAGTCCCCTTCCTTTTTTAGCCACCTTATGACCTTCCCTCTCTCCATAGTGTCGGAAAACTGGGGCATGAGGACCTCATAATCCATGGGCTCTCCCCCACTCTAATATGGCTCTGTAAATCTTCTCGGGCGTGGGAATTGCCATGAGCTCCAGGCTTCTGTTGTAGGGCATGGGCACTTCCTCTCCGCATATCCTCAAAGGAGGAGCATCCAGATAATAAAAGAGCTCTTCGCCTACCCTTGCGCTGATTTCCGCTCCCAGACCCACGCTCTTGGGCGCTTCGTGAACAACTACAAGCCTTTTAGTCTTCCTGACCGAGCCGTATATGGTCTCAAAGTCTATGGGACGCAGGGATACAAGGTCTATTACCTCACAGGATATGCCTTCCTTTTCCAACCACTCGCACGCCTTCAAGGTATCGTGCAAAGACTTAAGGTATGAAACCACCGTTATGTCCCTTCCTTCCTTCACTATTCTCGCCCTGAAGGGGTCAAAATCTCTTACGTACTCAAAGGGAAAGTCCACACCGTAGAGGGCTACGTGCTCCAAGAAGATGACAGGGTCATCCAGCCTTATAGCGCTCAAAAGCCCGTGATAGGCACAGATGGAGTCGGAAGCGCAGAAGACATAAAGACTGGGGACGCTTGCAAACATATGCTCCAAGCTCTGAGAGTGCTGTGCCGCAAGCTGTTTGGCTACGCCTTGGGGCATCCTCACTACCATGGGTAGGGCAATCTTGCCACCGCTCATATACCTGAGCTTTGCCATGTTGTTGACTATCTGGTCCATGGCGAGCATGGCAAAGTTGGCGGTCATTATCTCCGCAACGGGTCTTAAGCCTACCATAGCCATACCTATGGCGGTGCCCACTATGGAGTTTTCCGCTATGGGGGTGTCTATGACCCTGACTTCTCCATACTTGGCGTAAAGCCCATCCGTTACCTTGTAGTTTCCTCCGTAAAAGCCCACATCCTCACCCAAGATTACTACGCTGGGGTCGGATTCCATGGCGTGGTCCAAAGCCAAGTTTAGAGCTTCACGATATAACATCCCCGCACGCTCCTCCGCAGTATACGTCCATGTAGAGCTCCTCAGGCGGTGGCTCGGGAGAGCTTAAAGCAAACTCTACCGCTTCCTCCACAATCTGAGCAATCCTCTCGTCCATCATCCTTATCTGTTCTTCAGTGAGCCAGCCCATCTGCAGCGCCTTTCTCTTTAAGGTTTCTATGGGGTCCTTCCTCTTGAACATCTCCATCTCCCTCGGCGACCTGTAGTCTCCCTTGTCCGCCATGGAGTGTCCCTCATACCTGTAGGTCATTGCTTCTATGTAGTAAGGCTTTCCGTACTCTTCCAGATACTTTTTAGCCTTGACCACCGCAGAGTAAACCTCAAAGACATCCATACCATCTACCTGAACCGCCGGCATATAGTCCTTTACCTTGAGGTAGGTGTCCTTAAAGGCGGAAACTCTGTCTATGCGCGTGCCTATGGCGTAAAAGTTGTTTTCGCACAGGAATAGCACCGGCACCTTCCAGACAACAGCCAAGTTTATGGCTTCAAAAAAGCTCCCGCCGTTGGTTGCACCGTCTCCGAATATGGCTAACACTCCCGCCCTTTCGTTCCTGAGCTTCCTCGCATACGCCGCACCCACCGCATGGGAAAGATGCGCCCCCACTATGGCATTACCACCGTAAAAGTCCAGCTTGGGCTCATACAGATGCATGGAACCGCCCTTACCCTTAGAAACTCCCGTATACTTTCCGAAGAGCTCCGCCATTATGTATTTAGGGTCCATACCCCTTGCCAGCGCCAGAACATGCTCCCTGTAAGGGCAGAAGAGGTCTCCCTTGCCAAAGCCCACCACCGCTCCCACACTCACCGCCTCTTGACCTATGTCAAGGTGTAGAAAGCCACCTATGTTGCCCTTTAGATACTCTTCCTTTGCCCTAAGCTCTAACTCCCTCCCGAGCTTCACCAAAAAGTAGAACTTTTCAGCCAAAGTCTGGCTCATGGGTAAAATTATAGATGATGTCTTTAAGGATAGCTTTGCCGAAGGGAAGGCTCTTTGAAGAGAGCATACAGCTCCTTCACAAGAAGGGTCTTATAGACGAGCCCTTTGAAGAGGGGAGGAAGCTGAGCGTAAGGGTCAAGGACCTGGAGTTTTTCTTGGTAAAGCCCTTTGATGTGCCGGTGTATGTGGAGAACGGCGTTGCGGACTTGGGGATTGTGGGTTATGACGTGCTTTTAGAGAGAAAGCCTGAGGTTTACAAGCTTTATAACCTTGGCATAGGCTTTTGCAGGATAGTGGTTGCGGGTCTTCCCCATACGCGTGAAAAGTATGAGAAAGGAACCTACCTGAAAGTAGCCACCAAGTATGCACGCATAGCCAAAGACTTCTTCTCCGAAAGGGGCATAAAGACCAAAATAGTCTACCTGAGCGGTTCGGTAGAGCTCGCACCCATCATAGGACTCTCGGACTGCATAGTGGACTTGGTCCAGACGGGCAGGACGCTTAAAGAGAATAACCTCATCGTCTACGAAGAGATTGCCCAATCTACCGCACACCTTATATGCAACAGGGCGAGTTATAGGAGTAAGAGGGGGAGTATTCTGGAGCTCTTGGAAGTCTTGTTAGAGTTAGAAAAATATGATATTAATCATTGAATAGAAATTCAAATAACGTATCTTCAAAGGAAACTTCTTAAGGAGGTGTAGCCATGCAACTACCGGAGAGCTTCAGGTTCATGAAAGCGGGCTGGTGGATAGTTCACATAATAGGTATAGCGGTAGTGTTCCTTCTGGGTAGGTGGACAGCCTGAGCCACGTAGTACCGCCAGCCTCCTCCTGGGTGGGGCTCTTGTGCCCCGCCTCAAAAAAATTATAACACCAACATTAAGCCATGTTTAATATAATACTGCGTGAAACTACTGCCATCCGCCAAGGACGCACGCATATACATGTCCATAGAGAGGACTTACTTAGGGGGGCTAAGACTGACCTTAGTCCTGATAGCCACAGGGCTTTACCTCATAAAGGTATCCACATTGCTGATGTATCTCTACGTAGACTTGCGCCTGTCCGCCTTAGCACACACGGTAGCTTATACACTGTTCTTTCTGGGCTATGTAGCGGGGTTTTTTTATACTCTGTCCTTCGTATGGAGGCTAACACATCTTGAAGGAGGTGTAGAGGTGTCGCCCAAGGAGGTAACGGACCCAAGGATATACATGGCTGCGGAGAGGACCTTTCTGGCATGGGTGAGGACAGCCCTCGCCCTCATAACGGTGGGCTTTGTGGTTGAGCGCTTTGAGTTCTTCCTGAGACAAATAGAGCTTCTTCTTAAAGTTTCCTTCCACGGTGGCTATAGGACTGGTGCTGCCATAGGGCTTTTTATCATGCTTGTAGGCATACTGGCTTTTCTCATAGGTGCCTTTAACTTTTATAGGACGGTAAGAGACGTGGACAAGGGCTACTACAGGACGAGGGTGGTCCTCTACATGGCTTACGGCATACTCGTTCTGACGGCATGCGTGGTCCTAACGGTGCACGTTCTGGAACTCCTTAGCCTTAGCTGACGGCCATGGACTACCTTACCGCCAAGTATATACACCTTCTGGGCATCTTCCTTTGGGCGAGCGCATCCTCCTCTTTGGGGCTTTTCATGCTCTACTCTATGCGCAGACCCACCGGCTGTAATCAGGACACCCTAAGAAACTTCTACCGCTGGATGACCAACTTGGAGATTGTCAGCTTTGCAGTAGCACTCCTGATGGGCTTTTATATGCTACACCTTCTGGGCTACAAGTTTGACATAGGCTGGCTCAACGTCAAGCTACCTCTGGTGCTTGCCTTCCTACTTCCACTTGAGGTAATAAACTTCTACTTTGTTAACGTCTACATACCCAAAGCTAAAAACAGGATGAAGGCCTACAAGAGATACGACCTTTTTAACTACATAATAGCCCTTCCCCTGATAGGGGTTAGCCTCTATATTATCTACTTGGCGGTTGTAAAGCCATGAAGAGAAGAATTTTAGCCTTTCTGGGTAGTGTGCTTTTACCTTTAGGGGGTCTTTATTTTCCCTTTGCGTTGGTGGGCGGGGTCTTGCTCACCCTGGGCGTTAAGTCCTTTCTTGAAGATAGACAAGGGCTCTTTAAACCCTTCGCTCTTGGAGTAGCCTTAGCCATACTGGGAGGCTACTGGGCTAAGGGAGTGCTAGACGAGGAAGGGTTAAGACTTTTGAAGATGCTTCCCACCGCAGTGGTTTCTACCGTAGGGCTTTACCTTCAGTTTTTAAGCTATGAGTACATATCCCGTAGGTTCGGCGTGGATAATCTTTTTCTCGGTGGAGTTATGCTCGTGATAGGCTCTTCTACCTTCTGGTTTTATGTGGGGTTTATACCTCTTGTTGTGGGAACGGTGTTGATAGCTTACTCTTTTTGGAGGTTGAAGGATGTTTAATTTCCTAATAAAGATTTTGGCCATTCTTGGGCTTGCTCAAGCGGGTATGCCTATAAGCGAGGGACAACCCGCTTACAACTTTAGATTGCTCTCTGACGAGGGAAAGGAGGTAAGACTGTCCGACTACAGGGGTAGATGGGTGGTCCTTTACTTTTATCCCAAAGCGGACACTCCCGGATGCACCACTCAGGCTAAGGAGTATACAAGGCTTATGGATGATTTCAACAGGCTCGGAGTTCAGGTCTTCGGAGTAAGCACCGACTCGGTAGATAGCATAAGGAGGTTCAGGCAAAAGTATAACCTCAAGGTTGCCTTCCTGTCTGACCCTAAGGGTGAGACAGCCAAGGCTTACGGCGTGAGGGTTATAATGGGCTTTTGCTCAAGGGACACGGTAATAGTAAACCCTCGGGGGAATGTGGAGAAGATATACAGGGGAGTGGACCCATCCGCGGACCCTAAGAGAGTTTTGGATTACATAAAGGAAAGGTTATGACCTATACTATAAGATAGAGACAAAGGAGGAAACCATGCAAACACTGTGGGAGGTATTCAGGTCAAAAGGCTACAGTAGGAGGGAGTTCCTCAAGAGCGCGACCCTTCTGATGGCTACTATGGGTCTTTCTCCCATTCTCCTTAACCAACTGGTGAGAGCCATGGAGACCAAACCTAAGCCTTACGTGATATGGCTTGAGTTTCAGGACTGCGCAGGCTGTACAGAGTCTTTCATAAGAACTACGAGCATACTTCCTACGGACGTCCTGCTTGATTACATCTCCCTGGATTACCATGAGACCCTTATGGCTCCATCGGGTACAAAGGCAGAGCTCTCTAAGGAGGAGGTGATAAAAACTCAGAAGGGTAGGTATATCCTTGTCGTTGAAGGAGCCATAACACCTAAGGATGGGGGAGTTTACTGCACCGTAAGCGGTAAGGCAAACACGGAGCTCCTTAGGGAAGCTGCGGAGAATGCAGGTCTTGTAATCGCAGTAGGAAGCTGTGCCAGTTGGGGAGGTGTTCCCGGAGCTTATCCTAATCCTACGGGAGCGGTCAGCGTCAGTCAGTACTTGGGCAAGAAGGTTGTAAACGTGCCGGGCTGTCCTCCCATAGGTGACGTGATGTTAGCGGTGATAACGGAGTTTGCCCTTATGGGTAGAGCTCCGGCTACGGATTCTATGGGAAGACCAGTAGCTTTCTATGGAAACACTATACACGACAAGTGCTACAGAAGGCCCTTCTACAACGCGGGCAAGTTTGCAAGCTCCTTTGATGATGAAGGAGCAAAGAAGGGTTATTGCCTTTACAAGCTCGGCTGTAAGGGACCCATAACGCGCTCTCCTTGCTCTACCGTGAGATGGAACGGGGGTCTGAGCTTTCCCATACAGTCGGGGCATCCGTGCTTTGGATGTACGGAGCCGGGTTTTTGGGATAGGAGTATGTACAAAGCTTTGTCGGTGGTGGAGGGTGGGTGGTCTCACACAAAAACCGCGGTGGCTGTAGGTTTGGGAGCTCTGGCGGGTGCGGGGCTCGCCTACCTGAACAAAAGGAACAAGGGAGGTAAATAAGATGGATATGTTTTTCTACGACTTTGTAAAAGGACCCTTTTTGCAGTTCTCCATAGCCTTTTTCTTCCTCGGTATAGTTTACAGGTTCTTCAGAGTTTTATTTTTGGGGCTCCCTAAGGACTTTGCAAAGCCCAAAGGAAATCCGCCGTTGATGGCTCTGAAGAAGGTAATCATAAAGCCCACGATGGGTTGGACCTTCAAAGAGATATTCTCCAGAAGGGCTGTAAACTTCATCGGCGGTTTTGCCTTCCATGGTGGCTTTATAGGTCTTACCTTTTTGGTTCCAGCGCATGCCTTCCTTTGGGGGGAGATAACGGGTATTCCCGTTCCTTACGTCCCAAACGTCATATCAGACGTATTAGCCTACATGGCTCTTGGCTCCCTCTTCGCTCTGACTGTACACAGGATGTTAAACCCCGTATTGAGGCTTCTGACACACAAAGATGAATACATAGCCAACACGCTCATAGGGCTTATACTCTTTACGGGCATACTGGCTACCAAATGGGCGGGTGGTGGAAGCTACCTCTGGGTTATAAGCCTCCACCTCTTCCTTGCAGAGCTCCTCTTCATATACATACCACTTAGTAGGCTCTCCCACTTTGTCTACTATTTTGTGTCCGTGGGCTTTATGGGTTGGAACGCAGGAAAGAGGGGCGTATCCTTTTAGGAGGTTTAGGTATGGAAACTAAAGAGATTACTCAAGAACAGATAAAGGGCTTTTATGAATTCTGTAAGAACAGCATAAACGCAGAGGTCGCAGCGTATCTTGAAGCGTGCGTAAGGTGTGGCGTGTGTGCTGAAGCTTGCCTTTTCTACATGGGGGAGAGCATATCCAAGATAGAGCCTAAGCTAACACCTGCCTATAAGGCGGACCTCCTCAGGGAGATATACAAGGAAAACTACACTATACTCGGTAGGATAAAGAAGGCTCTGGGCTTAGGTGTAAAGATAACACCCGAGGACTTACAGGAGCAAATAAAGCTTGCCTTTTACACATGCACCAAGTGCGACAGATGCACAAAGGCCTGTCCCATGGGTATAGACACACCGAGGCTGGTAAGCATAGTAAGGGGTGCGCTTACCTCGGTGGGACTAACACCCCCAGACTTGGCTGAAGCGGTAAGGCTGTCCGTGGAGAAGGGCTCACCCTTAGGAGTGGATATGTCCACTTTCCTCCAAAGGATTGAGTTTATATCCGATGAGTACGAAGTGGACATACCCATAGACAAGCCAGCGGAGTACTTATACATACCATCGTCCATAGAGCTTATGAAGTTTCCCTTTGCGGTAGCTTCTGCGGCAAAAGTGCTGAATAAAGCGGGCGTAAACTGGACGGTTTCTACGGTAGCCCATGAGGCAACTAACTTTGGTCTCTTTGCGGATGACAAGAAGGTTACAAAAGATATGCTAAGCAGGGTTTTAAAAGGTGCGAAAGAGCTCGGCATAGAAACCATAGTAGCTCCAGAGTGCGGACACGCCTACCAATCTCTAAGGTTCGTAGCGCCTAACGTCTTCCCTCAAGAGTGGGACTTTGAGGTCCTAAACATCGTGGAGCTCATAGACAGACTCATAGACGAAGGAAAGTTGAAGATAGACAAAAAGGTAGTAAAGGAAAGGATAACCCTTCACGACTCTTGCCAAATAGGAAGGAGGGGAGGTGTGTTAAGACAGCCAAGGAGGGTGTTAAAAGAGGTGGCGGATGACTTTGTGGACTCTGTGAGCATACCCGAGCATAACATATGCTGTGGCGGTGGGGGAGGAGTGCTCGTTATAGAGGATGCAAGTTTTGACAGGCAGAGGGCTTACCTTGCCAAGATGAACCTCTTTGATAAGACGGGAGCCAAGCTTGTGGCGTGTTACTGTGCCAACTGCATGTTAGCTCTTACCAAAGCTACACAAGAGCTAAACAGAGACTATAAGTTCGTAAGCATAGTAGAGCTCGTAGCGGAAGCTTTAGAGGAGGAAGAGCAATGAAAAGGTTGGTCGTAGACCCCATAACGAGGATAGAGGGACACCTGAGGATTGAGGCTCAGTTGGAAGGTAATACCATAAAGAGTGCTTACTCTTCTGGCACAATGGTAAGGGGTATAGAGATAATCCTCAAGGGAAGGGACCCAAGGGAAGCCTGGGCTTTAGCCCAGAGGATATGCGGTGTGTGTACTACGGTGCATGCCTTTGCCTCCATAAGGGCTGTGGAGAATGCCCTTGAGATAAAAGTGCCTCGGAACGCATCCCTCATAAGGAAGCTCATGATAGGAACGCTCTTCGTGCACGACCACGTGGTGCACTTCTACCATCTTCACGCCTTAGACTGGGTCAACCCCGTAAACGCGCTGAAAGCGGACCCTGTAGAAACCTCCGAACTGGCAAAACAGGTATCACCCTACGCCAAGAACTCACCCGCTTACTTTAAGGAAGTGCAAGACAAGCTCAGGGCTCAGGTGGAGAGGGGACAGCTGGGCATATTTAAAAACGGATACTGGAACCATCCGGAGTACAGATTGCCCCCTGAAGCGGACCTGATGGCGGTAGCCCACTACCTGGATGCGCTCAACTGGCAGGCACAGATAGTCCAAGTTCACACCATCTTCGGTGGTAAGAACCCCCATCCCAACTTTGCAGTTGGCGGTATGCCCTGCGCCATAGACTTGAAGGGAGATACCGCCATAAACATGGAAAAGCTAAACAGGGTAAAAAGCCTTATAGATTCCATGGTAGAATTCGTTGAGAAGGTATACATCCCGGACCTTGTAGCCATAGCGAGTTTTTACAGAGACTGGTTTAACAAGGGTGAAGGTATAGGAAACTTCTTAGTTTTGGGTGAGCCGGAGGGAGATTCTCACAAGGGAGGAAGATGGTTTATCCCGCCTACATTCATAAGGGGCAGAGACCTACAGCGAATAGAAGATGTTGATTACAAGGAAGTAAAGGAATACGTAACACACAGCTGGTATAGGTACAGCAAAGGTGATGATGTAGGTTTGCATCCCTTTGAAGGCGAAACTACCTTGAATTACACTGGTCCACATCCACCATACGAGCAGTTAAACGTAAAGGAAAAGTACAGCTGGTTAAAAGCCCCAAGGTACAAGGACATGAGCGCCGAAGTGGGACCCCTTGCTCGCATACTTACCCTTTACGCAAGGGATATGCACGGAGTTAGATACTTGGTAAACGAATACCTACAAAAACTCAACCTGCCTTTACAAGCCCTCTACTCCACCATGGGAAGGACACTCTCTCGTGGGCTTGAGACTTACCTCTACGCACACGCCATGAAGGGATGGTATAACGAGCTCCTTGAAAACATAAAGTCTGGAGATACAAAGACCTTCAACGCTGAAAAGTGGGAACCGTCCGCTTGGCCTAAAGAATCTTACGGGTTGGGTCTTATGGAAGCTCCGAGAGGTTCTCTCTCACACTGGGTACATATAAAAGACGGTAAGATAGCCAATTATCAGGCGGTTGTACCTACAACTTGGAACGGTTCACCGAGGGATGCAAAGGGCAACCCGTCTCCGTATGAAGCTTCTCTGGTCGGACACACCTTAGCTAATCCTGAAGAGCCTTTAGAGATTTTGAGAACCATTCACTCCTTTGACCCCTGCCTTGCGTGTGCGGTGCACCTCTACCACAAGGAAGGTAAACGCTTTACGCTTAACATAGGAAGTTTTTCCTAAGCAGGTTATATATTAATCCCTTATGGAAAGCCCAGCGCTGGACGGAACACTCTTTATCCTTGCAAGGCTCTTGGAGTTTGCAAACATAGGTGTTATCATACTCTTTGCAAGCAAAAACGTTCCCGCCAGATACATCTATTACGTTTTGGGCATAACGGTTTTTAGCATCCTCTTTTTCGTAGTTTCCCTTTTCATAAAGGGTCTTGCCCTCACGCTTTCTCTTGTGATAACGCTGTTTGCTTTTGCGTTGATGTTAGCAATAGCGGTAAAGGTTTTGAGAGCTCCAGTGGCAGACATAGACGTGCCCGAAAGCACGAGATGTCCTGTGTGCTCCGCCTTTGTAAAGAGAACAGAAGGTATGGTTGCCCTGCAGGCGGGGAGCTCTTACCTTTTCTTTGACAGCGAGGAACATCTAAAGCGCTTTCTGGAAGAGTTTGAAGAGTATGTTAGGATAAGAAGGTTAAACGTGCAAAGGGAAAGTTTAGGAAGGGCTTTTATGTTTACCCGAGGAAGGTGGGAAATCCTGAACCTTTAAGAAGGTGCTTGCCTGCCTAAGCACCTCATCGGGTTTTATCGCACGCAGGCATTCAAAGGTGCTGGTCTTACACCTCTTAGGGTTTGGAGAGCAGGGAGAACAGGGAAGGTTTGGGGTAAGATAAGAACCGAGCAGAGGATAAAAGCCGTAATGCGGGGAAGTGGCGGTGTATACACAGATTGCGGGCACGCCCAAGGCGTTAGCCATATGCATGGGTGAAGAGTCGCAGGAGAGCACCAACTTAGACAGGGAAAGGACAGCAAGGAGCTCCCTCAAGGAAGTCTTTCCTACAAGGTTTACAACCCCCTCAAAGCTTTGAGAGTCCTTTAATCTTTCCGGTGTTCCGACAAGCACTACCGGAGTGCTCAGCCCTTTGATTACCCCCTTCCATCCTTCCATATGCCACTCCTTCAGGGCAAAGTTGGAAAAGGGCGAGACGACTACAAAGTCCCTTGGGAGGTTAAACCTGTTCTTTACAAGCTCCCTCTCCTCATCATCCACGTATAGCTTTGTTTCTCTGACAAACTCCTTAATTCCCAAGGGCCTAAGTAGCTCTAAGTTTCTGTCTACCTCGTGCATACCCCAGCGATGTTTTACCCTGTGGGTGTAGAGAAAGGGGAGCTCGGACCTATCAAAACCTATACGCATCTTTATACCAGAAAGAAAGAGCAAAAGGGCGCTCCTCATGGACCTGTGCATGGATACCGCAACGTCAAAACCCCTTATCTTCTTGAGGAGCTCAAAGGTAGAGGTGAGCCTTTTGTCGTAGGGAATGGGCTCCACGGGATAGCCTTTTAAGAGCTCCAGTATGAAGGGTCTTCCTACAAAGGCAAGGTGAGAGTCCTTGAAGTTTTTTAAAAGAGTTTGTATCAGGGGCGTGGCTAAGACCACGTCCCCCAAGTATGCGGTTTGCCAAAGGAGTATTTTCATTTACTTACGCTTGATATACTGGCTATCCTCCACTTCTTCTCATCCTTTATCACTATGAAGGTAAAGACCTTATCCACACCCTCTTTGTCTATCACCCTAACCAAAACCTCAACGTGTTTGTCGTCTATCCGCTTAGAGTCCAAATACTTTACCTTCTTTATGTTGGAGCCCATGGAGGAAAGCACACAGGCAAGCACTTCCGAAGGCTTCATCTCCGTGAGCTGGACGGGTAGTTTTAAGTCCATCACCAACGCATCCCTGAAGGGAGGATAAAGAAGCTTTACCGCTTCCTTACCCTCCTCATCCCTCACCGCTTCAATAAACTCCTTCACCGTGTTCTGTGCGGACTTTTCGGGGTTTTCACCGCAGGACTTGACGACAAAAAAGCCTACAAGGACTATGCCCGCCACAATAAGGGCCTTCCTCATCTATGCTACCTCCTCAAAAGGTATTCATGTATGCTTTTTGCTGCGCGCCTGCCGTGGGAGAGGGCTCTTACTACCGTGTCTCCACCGTTCACCACATCCCCTCCCGCAAAGAGACCTTCTATACTGGTCATAAAGTTCTCATCCACTTCCACCGTGCCCCACTTGGTAAGCTTCAGACCCTCCAGACCCTCATAGGCTACAGGGTTTGCCTTCTGACCTATGGCGAATATCACCGAGTCGCACTCTATCACATGCTCCGAGTTGGGCACGGGGACGGGTCTGGGTCTTCCGCTCTCGTCGGGTTCTCCCAGCTCCATCTTTATGCATTTTAGACCTATTACCTTACCCCTTTCGTCCCCTACAACTTCAATAGGTTGGGTTAGCCAGTGGATGATAGCTCCCTCTTCCATGATGTGGTCCCACTCTTCATCCCTTGCGGAGGAGGTTTCACGTGTCCTTCTGTAGACCACGTGGGTTTCTACCCCCAAGCGAAGGGCTGTTATGGCGCAGTCCACAGCGGTAAAACCGCCTCCTATTATGGCTGTCCTCCTACCTAAGTCTATAGGTGTTGCGGATGCCGGAAAATCCTTTGCGTTCATCAGGTGAGTTCTTGTAAGGACCTCTATGGCGGAGTATACGCCACTAAGATGGTCTCCCTTTATGCCCAGAGAGCCCCTGCCAGCGCCCACACCGAGGAAAACCGCATCGTAGCTTTTTAGGAGCTCTTTAAGGCTTACCGTCCTTCCTATCACATACCCGAAGAAAAACTTAACTCCGAGTCCTTCCAAACGCCTTATCTCCCAATCAAGCAAGCTTCTGTCAAGCCTTGCATGGGGTATGCCGTAAACCATCACACCCCCGGGCTTGGGTAGGGCTTCGTATACGTGAACCTCATGTCCCCACCTTGCTAGGTCGTAGGCACAGGCAAGACCCGCAGGTCCCGCTCCAACCACTGCTACCTTCTTACCCGTGGGTGGCAGTTTTTCTTCCTCCACATGAATGCCCGATACCCTTATAAAATCTCCTACAAACTTTTCCAGAGCTCCTATGCTAACGGGTAGCCCTTTATTTTTCCTACCCCTTACCGTGTCGTAGTAGAGTATGCACGAGCCTTCACACTGTCTTTCTTGAGGGCATATCCTACCGCATATGGATGGAAAAGGGTCCGCCTCTGTTATCTTCTTGTATGCGCCCAAAAGGTCTCCCTCTGTTATCTTTTTGATAAATCCCGGCACATCCACACCTATGGGACATCCCTTTATGCACCTCTGGTCCGCATCCTTACAGAAAAGGCATCTGTTTGCCTCATCCAGAGCCAAGTTTACGGAAAAGCCCAACGCGTATTCTCTGAATGTCTTGACCCGTTCTTGAGACTCCAGCATAGGCTCTTTGTTTCTATCCAAATACCTTATCCTCTTAGCCATCCTTTTTAATTATATTCTTAAATCCTGTATAGATAAGCCAGCAGTTCGCTGGCGGTCCTAAACCTTTTGGTGTGGTCCGCATCCAGCATCCTTGTTAGGAGCTCTTTCACTTTATCGCTGACGCCTTCGGGTATCCTGTAGATTACCTCCTTGTTCTTTCTGAGTTTCTCTTTTCTGTCTTCGTCATCAAAGGGGTCCCTGCCCGTCAGCGTAAAGTAAAGGACGCATCCCAACGAAAAAACATCGCTACTCCTGTGTATCTCGCCCCTGAAGACCTCGGGTGCTATGTATCCTACCGTACCCTTTATGTCCAGAATGCCATAGCTACCTCTGATTTTGACAAGACCGAAGTCCCCCAGTTTCCACACGAGGCTCTTTAGGACCCTCTTGCCGAAGATGTTCTCCGGTTTGACATCACCGTGTATGTAGCCCCTCCTGTGAAGGTAATCAAGCCCGCTGGCTACGTGCTGTAATACCCTAAGGGCATCTTTTTCTTCCATGGGACCCATCTCAAGGATGTAAGCCCTCAGGTCACCCGCATCCATGAGTTCGTAAAGGATGTAAAGCTCTCCCCTCTCCTTGATGTATATGTAGCTTATGAGGGATACGATGTGGGGATGGTTAAAAAGCAAGAGGGTCTGGACCTCCTTCTTAAGGTATTGAAAGGTTTCCTCGCCCTTGGCTACTTTCAAGGCAAGAACACTGCCCGCATACCTACCCTTTAGCACTTTTACCTTATAGACCTTCCCGAAGGTACCGCTACCTAAGAAACTCAGCACTTGGTAGGTGTCTAAAAGCACGTCGCCTTCTTTAATCTCTTCCACCCTTTATAATTTTAAACATGGAGTTTGAACCCGTAATAGGTCTGGAGATACACGTCCAGATGGATACAAAGACCAAGATATTTTGCTCCTGCCCGGTAGAATTTGGGGCAGAGCCCAACACCAACGTATGTTCCGTATGCTTGGGGCTTCCGGGAAGCCTGCCGGTGGTTAACAAGAGAGCCATAGAGTATGCCATCAGGGCAAGCCTTGCCCTCAACTGCAAGGTAAACACACGCTCTATCTTTGCCCGTAAAAACTACTTCTACCCGGACCTCCCAAAAGGCTACCAGATATCCCAGTATGAAGAACCCCTTGCGGTAGACGGATACCTTGAAGTAGACGGAAAGCGCATAAGGATAAGAAGGCTTCACGTGGAAGAGGATGCGGGCAAAAACATACACGAAGGCAACAGCTCATACGTGGACCTAAACAGGGCTGGCACACCCCTTATGGAGATAGTCACTGAGCCGGACATAGACTCTCCCGAGCTTGCCAGAGCCTTCTTAGAGGAGCTAAGGAACATAATGCGCTACACGGGAGTTTCCAAGGCGGACATGGAAAAGGGTCAGCTAAGATGCGACATAAACGTCTCGGTGCGACCCAAAGGCTCAAAGGAGTTTGGCACGAGGGTTGAAATAAAGAACGTAAACTCCTTTAGGTTCGTCCAAAAGGCTATAGAATCGGAGATAGAGAGGCAGGTAAAGATTATAAAGTCCGGAGGGCAGGTAGTTCAGGAGACCCGAACCTTTGACCCATCCACAGGGCTAACCCACCCTATGAGGACGAAGGAGGAAGCGGAAGACTACAGGTATTTCCCTGACCCAGACCTTCTGCCCCTTGTGATCAGCCCTTCTTGGATAGAGGAGATAGCCAAGAACATGCCCGAGCTCCCTTCCCAAAGGAGGGAAAGGCTTAGAAGGGATTACGGGCTTTCAGACTACGAAGCGGGCGTCCTTACGGAGCTCAAGGAGGTAGGAGACTTTTACGAAAAAGCCCTAAGGTCTTACTCCGAAGACCCCAAGCTCCTGTGCAACTGGCTTCTGAACGACCTTTTGGGGCTTCTCAACGAACACCAAAGGAGCATAGAAGAATCTCCTATAAGTCCGGATGGACTTGCGGAGTTGGTAAAGCTCATCAAGGACGGGACCCTCTCATCCAAGCTTGCCAAAGAGGTCATAAAGGAGATGTTCCAAAGCGGTAAGTCCGCAAAGGAGATAGTTGAGGAAAAGGGCTTAAAACAAGTTAGCGACGAGTCCGCCATAAGGGAGTTGGTGTCGCGGGTCTTGAAAAACCACCCCAACGAGGTCCAGAGATACAAGAGTGGCGAGGAGAAGGTCTTTGCATTCCTCGTGGGACAGGTGATGAAGATGGCAAAGGGTAAGGCAAACCCACAGATGGTGAACAAAATACTCAAGGAGGAGCTTTCCAAATGAGGATAGCCATAGGGTCGGACCATGCAGGATTTCACCTAAAGGAGGTGATAAAAAAATACCTCACAGACTCCGGGTATGAAGTGTTAGACTTTGGAACAACCTCTACGGAGTCTACAGACTATCCCGTCTTTGCCAAGGATGTGGCGCTGGCGGTCCAAAAAGGTCAAGCCCAAAGGGGTATCCTCATATGCGGGACGGGCATAGGCATGTCTATAGTTGCCAACAAGTTCAAGGGTATAAGGGCGGCGCTCTGTCTGAACGAATACATGGCACGCATGAGCAGGAAGCATAACGACGCCAATGTGCTGTGCCTGGGCGACAGGGTAATAGGTGAGGACTTGGCTCTTGCCATAGTTTCCGCATGGCTAAGTGCGGAGTTTGAAGGAGGGAGGCACGAAAGGAGGGTCCGTCTCATCGCAGACATTGAGTCGGAGCAGGTATGTTAAAATACTTAACCGGAGGTTGCCATGGATATACAGCAGGCTATGTATCCCAACTTTACCCTCTTTGTTCAGCTCATACTCTTTCTTGTGTTTGTAGCCCTGGTGAACTTCCTTCTGGTAAAGCCTTACACACAGGTCATTGAGGAGAGGGAAGACGCCATCAAGAGGGCTGAGGAGGAGATGAAGAAGCTCCAAGAGGAAGCGACCCGATACCTCGCAGAGGCATCCAGCATACTGGAAGAAGGCAGAAGGGAATCCAACGCCATCCTTGAGAGTGCAAAGAGGGAGGCAGAAAAAATAAGGGCGCAGATACTCACAGAGGCGGAAGAAAGAGCTCAGAGGGAGATTGAAAAGGCGCTGGCGCAGGTAAGGAAGTCTGTAGAAGAAGAGAAGGCAAAGATGGAAGAGCACATAAGAGAAATATCACAGCTCATAGTGAAGAAGATTTTGGAGGAAGCGGCATGAGTGAAGCTCACCACACGACGGAGCTGCTTTGGAAGGGCTTTAACATCCTGCTTTTTTTGGGCATAGTCTACTGGTTCGGAAGAAAGCCCATAGCTCAAGCCTTTAACAACTTCTTCCAGAGCCTGACCAAAAGACTGGACGAGGCTCAGGAAGAACTCCAAAAAACAAGGGAAGAGTATGAGAGGGCTAAGCTGGCTTATGAAGACGCCCAGAGGAGACATAAAGAGCAGTTGAGGATGTCTCAGGAAACCGCAAAGGCTGTAGAAGAAGAGGAGGTTAAAAAGGCTCAGGAGATGGCTCAAAGGATAGAAGCCAAGGCAAAGGAAGCCATAGACATAGAGGTCAAGAAGGCAAAGCAGGAGCTTTACCATTATGCCCTGAGCAAGGCAAGGGAGATAGCCATTCAGGAGCTACATAAGAGCTTTGAGGATGAAAAAGTTCAAAGGGCTTACATAGAAAAGTCCCTTAAGCTTCTGGAGGCAAAGCGATGAAGAAAGAAAATGCCAGAAGGGTTGCCAGACTGCTCGTAAACAAACTTCCCAAGGACAGGGAGTCCCTAACCAAGATGCTTGACTTTCTCACCTTTCTGTCCGACCTTTACAAGAGGGAAAGGGAAGTCAAAGATTTTATGCTAAACCCCCTCGTGGATACACAGAGGAAGATAGATTACATCAAGAGCCTTGCGGAAAGGTTTGGACCTCCCGAGGAGTCTCACCCCGCCCTGAGGCATCTGGTGGAGCTTGGTCTCATGCCCTCCATCGGTGAGATAAGGAGGATGTTTGAGCATGAGATGGAAAAAATCCTGCGTCTCTCCAAAGGCTTTCTCATAGTGGCAAGACCCATAGACAAAGAAACTGTGGAGAGGATAAGGCAGAGGGTGTCCCAAGCGCTTGGCAGGGACATAAGCCTTGAAGTCCAAGAGGACCCAAGCATAATAGGCGGGTTTGTGGTCAGGACTCCGGGCTTTGTCTTAGACGCGTCCGTAAAGAGAGCTCTGGAAAGGCTGGGGTGATGGAATACCCAAGAGAGACCTTCAAAAAGTTAGCCCAAGAACTTAGAAATATGGCTGTAAGCCCCGAGGTGGATTTGGTTATATGCTTTCCGGGTGTTGACGAAGCTGACTGCGAAGAGCCTTTAGACTTCCCTTACGTAATAATCAGGTATATAGGAGGAGACGAGGAAGGTCCGGAGAAAAAGCTCATTTTTGGCCCCGCTTACTGGAACTCAAGCCTTGAAGCCCTGAAGGGTGCAGTGCTTCATCAGATAAAATCCCTTATGGAAGAGCTCCAATCCTTTGAAGGAGAATAGAGGAGGTAAGCTATGGAAAAGACGCTCATCATAATCAAACCCGACGCCTTTGAGAAGGGAGCAACGGGCAAGATAATTGACAGGTTCATCCAAGAGGGCTTTAAAATCAGGGCTATGAGACTCTTTAGGTTTACCAAAGAGCAGGCAGAAGGCTTTTACATAGTCCACAGGGAAAGACCCTTTTACGGAGAGCTTGTAGAGTTTATGACCTCCGGTCCTGTGGTGGCTTGCGTCTTGGAGGGTGAAAGCGCCATAGCCAGAGTCAGGCAGATAATAGGACCCACAGACAGCGAGGAAGCCAGAAAAACCGCACCCAACTCCATAAGGGCGCTTTACGGCACGGACAAGGGAAAGAACGCCATACACGCCTCCGATTCTCCCCAGTCCGCGCAGTATGAGATAAGCTTCATATTCTCTAACTTAGAGATGGTCTAAGATGAGAATACTGAGCGGTATGCGTCCTACGGGCAAGCTCCACCTGGGACATTACTTTGGCGTCCTTAAAAACTGGGTGGAGCTCCAAGACAAGCACGAGACCCTTTACTTCGTAGCAGACTGGCATGCGCTGACCACGGGCTATAAGAACACCAAAGACCTAAGGCACAACATACAGGAGCTGATGGTAGACTGGATAGCCCTTGGGCTTGACCCTCAAAAGAGCGTCCTGTTTATTCAGTCCAAAGTAAAGGAGCACGCGGAGCTGTTTTTGCTCTTTAGCATGATAACGCCCAAGAGCTGGCTTGAGTGGAACCCCACCTACAAAGACCTCAAATACAACCTGCTCAGGCTCACAGACATGAGCCTCATGTTCAGGAACGGCATAAGGGACTTGTTGAAGGAGTTTATAAAGAGACTGCCGTATAAGGTGGAAGATGAAGAAGGCTTGGAAGAGAACCTCTTGGACGATGTGTCCGAGTCCTTGATACGCGGGGTGTTTGAGGGGTACCTGGAAAGGGAGATGCTAAAGGAGTTAAATGTGTCCAAGAGGGACTTTTACGAGACGGACACCTACGGCTTTCTGGGCTATCCCGTGCTTCAAGCGGTGGACATACTCATATACAAGGCGGAGGGCGTGCCGGTAGGCGAGGACCAACTGCCCCACATAGAGCTTACCCGCGAGATAGCAAGGCGCTTTAACTACCTATACGGAGAGACCTTTCCCGAACCTCGGGCGCTCCTTACCCAAACCCCTAAGCTCTTGGGGACGGACGGCAGGAAGATGAGCAAATCTTACAACAACGCCATCTTCTTTGCGGACACGAGAGAAGAGGTGGAGCAAAAGGTCATGAGGTTCTTCACAGACCCTCAGAAACTACGCAAGGGAGACCCGGGAAGACCCGAGATATGTCCCGTGTTCAGCTACCACCGGATATTCTCCTCGGAGGAAGAGTATAGGCAGGTAGAGATGGACTGCAGGAGCGGAGCTCTGGGCTGTGTGGACTGCAAAAGGTGGATGTTTACCAACTTGGAGAGGTTCTTAGAGCCCGTAAGACACAAGAGAGAAGAGGTGCAGAGTAAAGCCAAAGAGCTCTGGGGCATCTTTGAGGAAGGTTCCCAAAGGGCGAGGGAGATGGCATCTCAAACGCTGGAGGAAGTCAGGGAGAAGATGGGGCTACCTTAATGTTATGGCTTACCCTTTTGGTTCTTCTTGCTTTATATATACTCTACATCTTCTTAAGACCCGTCAAGCTTATAAAGGCTGAGTCCTCAGACCATTTGATAGAACCTCCGGATTTCTTCATCTACTCCTTTGAGGCGCATGTGCATACCCAGTTTTCTTATGACTCCTTGGGAAAGCCCGAAGACCTAAGGTCTGCCATGGAGAAACAAGGCATAGATTTTCTCATCATCACCGACCACGACAACGACCACATAAAGCACTTCTGCGACGAGAGGATGATAGCAGGCATGGAGAGAAAGATAACGGACCACGAGGGCAAAGTTTTGGGTGATGTGCTCATCGCGGGAGATGTCAGGCTCGTAGCCCATCCTTTCAAAGAGAAGTACAGGTGGATGTTGGAAAAAGATAGGGACTTGCTCGTGGAGATGGTGGACCTAAAAGATGACCTGCTTTTGAAAAAACGCCTCTTCTTTACCTACCTCCCTGCGGTCTTGCTCCTTTATCCTCTTGTAGGGTTTAGAGCTCTTAGGCTTTTGAAGGGTGTTTTTGATTTGGACACGTATGCAGGGAGATACCTGGGAGAAGGTTGGCAACACAGGGTCTTTGGAGGTCTGGACCATCACGTGAAGGTCTACATAAGGGAGGTGGGGATAAGGTTCTTGTTTCCCCATTATGCCCACGCTTTTTACCTAATGAGAAACTTCCTGGTCTCTTCCGAGCCTGTGCATGGACGCGATGACTTTTTGTGCGCTCTTAAAAGCCAGCGGGTGGTTATATCCTTTTCGGAGAAGCCCTCGCTGGTATGGGTGGAGGGTAGAAAGCTCAGGGTCATAACCCCTTATTCTCGGTGTTTGATATTCGTGAGAAGCTCGGAAGAAAGGATGGTTTACAGTGCTTCCTGTCTTGAGCTGGAGCTCCCCTCTGGACATTACGTGGTTTACGCATACCTTTACAGCTTTAAGCTGGGTAGCCTTTACCTTGGGCTCACACCCCTTTTTATAACCACGGTGGAGGTGCCATGATGAGAGAGATGGAACTGCCAGACTGGATAAAGGAGAGGATTCTACAGAAGGTCTCCAACAAGAGCCTCGCTCTCACTGCCTTTAACTACATAAGGCTCGTGGAAAGGGAAGATGGCACGCTCATGGTAAAGGAAAACTTTGACAGGATGGAAGACCACGCCCTACTGTTTATGGTGCTCGCCTGCGTTAACTACGCCCAGAGATTGTTAAAGGGTGAGGACATAGATTAGCAAAGTAAAGTGAAGTTCTTATTAAATAAAAGGCTTGAAATTAACACATTATGGGGTCATCCTATCAGACTATGAGGGTAATACTCAGAGTGGACGGAATGACGTGTGTAAACTGTGCCAGAGCCATAGAGATAAACCTAAGAAGGTTGAAGGGTGTTCAGGATGTAAAGGTTTCCTTTGAGCTGGGTAGGGTGGATGTGAGCTTTCAAGAAGAGCTTTTGGACGTTGAAGACATAAAGAAGGTCATAGAAAGTTTAGGCTACAGAGTGGTAGAGGGCATACAACCAAAGAGCAGAGACCTTTACATTCTAATTCTCTGTGTGGTTGCCAGTCTTCCCCTCATGCCTTTGATGTTTGTGCACACCGATTGGAGTTTGTTATTGCAGTTTCCACTTTCCTCCGTAGTTGTGCTCGTTGGTGGGTATAAGTTCTACAGGTCCGCATGGCATTCTGTAAGGTCCGGTGTGGGCAACATGGATTTGCTCGTGTCTTTGGGAGTCCTGAGTTCTTACGCTTACAGCATCTTCTCCGTGCTTTCCCTGATTGAGGGGCACCCATTCTTTGAGACACCCGCCCTGCTCATAACCTTCGTTAGGGTGGGTAAATACATAGAGGAGCGCACGAGGGAGAGAGCTCTTGGCATGCTAAAAAGCCTGTTTAACCTACAGACCCAGAAGGTCAACGTCTTGAAAGACGGCAAAGAATACCAAAAGAGCGTTATGGAGCTCTTTAAGGGAGATGTGGTGGTCTTTAGGAGCGGGGATGTCATACCGGTGGACTGTGTAATCTTAGAAGGAGGTCTAGAGGTGGATGAGTCTCTCCTGACGGGCGAGAGCAAGCCCATTTTGAAGAGTGGAGGAGACAGGCTCATCTCCGGAAGCACGGTCTTGAGTGGATACGTCAAGGCTAAGGTGGACAAGACCTTCGGCGGTAGTTATGTGTCCATGCTCATAGACATGATAGACAAAGCGCTCAAGGAAAAGCCCTCTGTCCAGAGGCTGGCGGACAGGTTTTCCCATTACTTTGTTCAACTGGTTATAGTCCTTTCTTTGGTAGTCTTGGCAGGTTGGTATTTGCACACTGGGGACATACAAAGAAGCGTAAACTTCGCCCTCGCCCTTCTGGTGGTATCCTGTCCATGCGCCTTCGGTATAGCGGTCCCCTTAGCCATAGCGGTGGGACTTACCAGAGCTTACGGTAAGGGCATACTTGTGAAAAACCCCTCGGTTTTTGAGAGGGTGGGGCATGTGGACCTGATAATCCTTGACAAGACAGGAACGCTCACGGAAGGCAAACCACGTGTGGTGGAGGTCAGGACGAGCTCTCCCGAATTTTTAAACTTGGCTTACAGCATAGCCATAAGGTCCAACCACCCTTACTCAAGAGCCATAAAGGAATTCTGCGAAAGCAAGGGAGCCAAGCTCCTTGAGGTGGGGGAGTGTCAGGAGCTTGCGGGTGTTGGTGTTGTATGTAAGGACTATTCCATAGAGCGCTCTCCAGCGGGAAACCCATCCCTCTTTTTCAACGGCAGGCTGATCGCGGAATTTATAGTGGAGGACAGCATAAGGGAAGAGGCAAAGCGGGTGGTGGATTTTTTCAGAGAGAAAAACATCAAAATCCTCATGCTCACCGGCGACAGCGAGCAGAATGCTCTCAAGGTAGCGCGGGAGTTGGGTATAGGGGACTTCGTGGCAGGGGTCAAGCCAGAGGACAAGCTGAGGATACTCAAAGACTACCAGGACAGGGGCTACAAGGTCTGTATGGTGGGAGATGGCATAAACGATGCACCCGCCATGGCTCAAGCTTACGTGTCCATAGCCATGGGAAGCGGGATGGACGTGTCCAAAAGGGTGGGGGATGTGGTCCTCCTGTCGGGTATAGGAGGTCTTAAAGAGCTTTTCCTCCTATCGGAGAAGACCATGAGAAGGGTAAAGCAGAACCTTTTCTGGGCTTTTATCTATAACATACTGAGCATGCCCTTGGCGGGAGGTCTGCTCTCGGGCCACGGTTTGGTCCTAAAGCCCGAGCTTGCAGGTCTCATGATGGCTATGTCCTCTTTGAGCGTGGTTATCAACTCCGTGAGAAGATAATTTGTGTTATAATATGAAACCTTGGAGGATAGGTATGGCGTTGAGGATTAGGCTCGCACGCTTTGGAAGGAGACACCACCCCATATACAGGATAGTGGTTATGAACTCAAGCTCTCCGAGAGAGGGCAAGTATGTTGACATCCTGGGAACCTATGACCCGGTCAACAAAAAGCTCATTGAGATAAAGCCCGAGAGGGTAAAAGACTGGGTCAGTAAAGGCGCGGAGATAACCGACAGGGCTTACAGCATACTCAAACAGGCAAAAATACTCTGAAAGGAGGTAAGGACATGAGCCAACTCAGGGACATAGTAGAAATCACAGCCAAATCCTTGGTGGACAACCCAGAAAAGGTAAACGTGGTGGAGATTGAGGGTGAAAAGACGGTGGTAATAGAGCTGAGGGTAGACCCCAAGGATTTGGGTAAGGTCATAGGCAAGCAGGGAAGGATAGCCAGAGCTCTCAGAAGCATACTGTCCTCCATGGGTAGGAAGATAAACAAGAGGGTGGTGTTGGAGATATTGGAATAATAACTTCCCGCCCGAGACGGGCGGGTGTATTTTAAATCAGACCACTAAGTTGACGTTATAATTTTAATTAAGATGACAAAAGTATACGTAGTCACATCAGGAAAGGGTGGTGTAGGAAAGACTACTATAACAGCCAACGTATCCACAGCGCTGGCAAAGTTCGGGAAAAAGGTCGTGGTTATTGATGCGGACATAGGGCTGAGAAACCTTGATATGATACTCGGGCTGGAAAACCGCATAGTTTACGACGTCTTGGACGTTTTGGAGGGCAGGGTTCCTTTCCAGAAGGCTTTGGTCAAAGATAAGAGGGGTCTATCGCTGTGGCTCCTGCCCGCAAACCAGACAAAGAATAAGGATGCGGTGGACAAGGATGCTTGGAACGAATTGGTCAAAAAGGTCAAAGAGTCCGGTGAGTACGATTACATCTTCATAGACTCACCAGCGGGTATAGAGCGTGGCTTCCAGATAGCCGCATCCCCTGCGGATGTCGCCCTTGTTGTCGTAAACCCAGAGGTTTCATCGGTAAGAGACGCGGACAGGATAATAGGGCTTTTGGAGAACATGGGGGACAAGGAGAATTATCTGATAGTCAACAGGGTAAGATGGGACAGCGTTAAAAAGGGTGAGATGCTCTCCGTTGAAGACATAGTAGACATACTCAAGCTCCCCCTCATAGGTGTGGTGCCCGAAGAACCCAAGCTGGTTGACTTTACCAACAGGGGAGAACCCATAGTGCTCAGCGAGGACTACAACGCTTCCAAGGCTATACTGGACATAGCCAAAAGGATAATGGGAGAGAACATCCCCATAGTAAATTACGGCGAGAAGAAGGGGATTTTAGAAAAACTTTTTGGGAGGTAAATGTGTTGGATTTTTTCTTCGGGCGGAGTAGGAGTAAGGATAAGGCTAAACAACGTCTGACCATGGTCTTGGCTTACGAACGTAGGGGCTTACCGCCCAACTTTGCGGAGAGGCTCAAAGACGACCTTATATCCGTGTTCTCTAAGTATTCGCAGTTTGATGTTAGCAAGATAGAGGTTAACATAAGGAGGGAACAGTCAAGCTTTGACGAGCTTTGGATAAGCATACCCTTTAAGACATGATGCCCACGCTCCTCATAGACCTGGACGGGGTTCTGGTCAAGGATAAAAAGCTAAACCCCTTTGAAGATACGGTTGACTTTATATGGTTCTTGAGGATGCACTCCATACCTTTTAGAATACTCTCCAACAACTCCACAAGACCTCCCGAGAAGATGGTCCAAGAGCTAAGGCTCAAGGGCATAGACGTACAACTCTATGAGTTCGTCTCACCCCTTAGAATCCTGCCTCAGTATCTGAAGTCTTTAAGCGTTAAAAGATGCCTAGTGCTTGGCTCTGCGCCTTTGAAAGAGCATATGGAACAAGAGGGCCTTGACTTAATAGAGGGCTATGAGGTGGATGCGGTGGTTGTGGCTCAGGATAGGGAGATAAGCTTTCAAAAGCTAAAGCTGGCTGTTTCCGCGATCTACCTCAAGGGAGCCAAGATAGTGCCCGTAAACATGAGCAGGATGGTAAAGGACGATGACGGTCTTTACTTTCCAGGTGCAGGTTCTGTGGCGCTCATGCTTGCACATGCATGCAACTACAAAGAGAGCCTCCCCAACCTGGGAAAGCCTTCAAAGGATTTTGTGGAGTATGCCCTTGCGGACCTACCTAGGGACGAGGTTTACCTGATAAGCGATGACCTCTATACGGACCTCTCGGGTGCAAGGGAGCTGGGTCTGAAGACCGTCTTCATGACTACGGGCAAGTATCCGAGGGAAGAGCTTAAAAGGTGCGGTTTTGAGCCGGACCACACCTTTGACAGCCTTACAGAGCTGAAAGATTTTCTTCTTCAAAAGCTATGCTAAGCGGAGCTCTCCTGTGTATACGCCCAGCCCTTCGGCGGTCCGGAGCGCACCCTCGGTAAGCTCCATCCAAACGGAGCGCCTCATCCAGCTCCTGCATCTACGAGCCTTATCTTCTTGAGCCTTTTGGCGAACAGAAACCCAAGCCTACCGCCAACCTTAAGCTCCATAAAACCGCCCTTGAGCATACCCACATCGTCCTTGAGTTTATGCACGTCCTTTTTGAGAGTCTCCACATCCGCTTTGAGAGGTTTGAACTCCGTCTGGGCGAAGCTCTCAAACCTTATCAGGTCTTCCACACTGTTTATCTACATACTCTATAACCTTTATTCCAAAAAGAGACCCTTTATGTGCTCCACCCTGCCTCCCCTTACCGCTACCACCTCAAAGGCTATCTCTTGATACTCACCCGTGCTTAAAAACATCTCCATGCATTTTTTAAGTTTTTTGAGCTTGATGTTGTCTACCCTCTCAAGGGGTTCGTAGCGTTCAGAGCCTTTTACTTCTATAAAAACCAGCCTGTCTCCGTCAAGGGCTACTATGTCTATCTCTCCGAACCTGCAGTGGTAGTTTCTGTAGAGTATCCTATAACCTACGGACTCCAAGTAGGCGCATGCGGTATCCTCGTATTCCTTACCCTTCCTCAAGGTAGTCCAGGACTTCTTGATAACTGACCGTTGCGGTTCCCAGCTTACCCACCACTATGCCTGCACACACGTTGGCAAGCTCGCAGGCTGTGTCCCAATCAAAGCCGGCGGTATAGGTAGCTGTTAGGACTGCTATGACCGTATCGCCCGCACCTGTCACGTCGTAGACTTGCCTTGCCCTTGCGGGGAAGTATTTAACACCGTCTCTGAAGAGGGCTATACCTCTGGGTCCCAAGGTTATGGTAAGGGTTTCAAGCCCAAGCTCTCCTTTGAGGGAAAAGCCCAGGCTCTCCAAGTCCTGAGCATGCGCCATCTGTCTGGCTTCCTTCTCGTTGGGCGTCATCAGGTTCGCCCCTGCGTAAAAGTGTTTGTTGACGGGTCTTGGGTCTACGGAAAAGAATATCCCCTTTTCCCTAATCCTGTCCATCAAAGCTTTGCACACCACACCCTTTGCGTAATCGGAGACTATCACTGCATCAAAATCTCCATCCAGTCGCTCCAAGAGCTCCTTAAGAGCCTTTTCCGTGGGTGGAGTCCTCTCCTCCCTGTCTACCCTCAGAAGCTGTTGGGAGATGGCTATGATTCTGGTTTTCTCCGTGGTGGGTCGGTCGGTATCCTGAACGGTCATGTCCCCGATCCCCCTCTCTTTTAAAAGACCCTTCACTATATGCATCCCGTAATCTTGACCCAAAAGACCTATGAGGTAAGTCTCTACACCCAGGTCCGCCAAGTTGTTGGCTACGTTCGCCGAACCCCCCAGCCTGAATTCTTCCCCTTTAACCTCCACAACGGGGACGGGCGCCTCCGGAGATATCCTCTCCACCTCACCGAAGACATACCTGTCCAGTATAATGTCCCCTACGACCGCTATCCTAAGACCCTTGTAAGCCTCGAAGACCCTCTCTACGGTCCTTCTGTCAAGACTCATTTATCACCTTGATTTCTTCCCCTTCCTCTACGAAGGCAGAGTGGAGCTCCCTGACCGCCAGCTCTCCATACTTGTCCTCTATAAGACACGAAATCTTTATCTCCGATGTGGATATAGCCATGATGTTTATGCCGTTTCTGTAAAGCACCTCAAACATCTTGGCTGCTGTTCCGTAGGAGCTCTTCATGCCTATACCCACCACCGATATCTTGGCAACCTTATCGTCCCTGACCACATCCTCAGCCCCTATCTCCTGAGCTACCCTTCTGACTATCTCCTCCGCCTTTGGGGCATCGGTCTTGCTTACCGTAAAGGACATGTCAGTATAACCCTGATGGGATACATTCTGGACTATCATGTCCACCACTATGTGGGCATCGCCCAAGGCTTTGAAGAGCTTGTAAGCTATGCCGGGCTTGTCTGGAACCCTTACCACCGTTATCCTTGATTCCTTAGTATCCAAGGTTATCGCTCTTACCGCTACCTTCTCCATGACTTCCTCCTCGGGAACTATCCAAGTGCCCTCCTCCTCAGAAAAGGAGCTCCTTACATGTATCCTAACGTTGTATTTCATAGCAAACTCTATGCTTCTGGCTTGCATCACCTTCGCACCCAAAGAAGCCATCTCCAGCATCTCTTCGTAGGATATGACGGGAATCTTCCTCGCCTGAGGGACGATCCTTGGGTCCGTAGTAAAGACGCCCGGAACGTCCGTGTATATCTCGCAGTCCGCACCGAGGGCATAAGCCAGAGCTACGGCGGATAGGTCCGAACCTCCCCTTCCTAAGGTGGTTATCTCCCAATCATCGCTCACACCTTGAAAGCCCGCCACCACGGGTATGTATCCCTCGCTCAAGAGGTTCTTTATCCTTTGCACGCCTATCTTCTGTACCTTTGCCTTCGTGTGAACCTTGTCCGTTATTATGGGCACTTGCCAACCACAGAGGCTCACAGCGGGATACCCCATCCTGTTGAGTGTTATGGCAAAGAGGGCTATGGCTTGCTGTTCGCCCGTTGCCACTAGCATGTCCAGTTCCCTCTCCGGAGGGAAAGGGTCTATGCTTTTGGCAAGGTTTATGAGTCTGTCCGTCTCACCAGCCATGGCGGAGGAGACCACCACCACCCTGTATCCTTCCTTTACCTTCTGGATGACCCTCCTGCAAGCGTTCTCTATCCTTTCAGGGTTTGCAACGGATGTCCCTCCGAACTTCAGGACCACTGTGCGCATCGTAAGTATTTTAACACAACCTTACGAGCTTTACCTTCCCACCACCCCAAGTATACTCCTTGCCCTCCTGAGCCCTGTCCCTAAGGATGTATCCCAAAGCTAAGGAGTCCACGCACGAGGTTATCAGACCCACATCCTTTTCTTCGTCCCTTATCTTTACTCCTTCCCTCACCTGACCTTCAAAGAGAGCCAGAGTCCGAGGAGTCCTTCCTCGGTAGAACACGCGGGCTATGGCTTCCTGCCCCACATAACAGCCCTTGTTTAAGCTTATGGCGTAGTCCAGCACGTTGGCTTCAAGAGGAGAAAAGCCCTCACGGAGCTCCTTGCCCACCTTGGGTATGCACCTTTGTATTCTGAGCCTTTCCATAAAGCCTTCGTCCACCCTGTCCTCCGGTCTTAGCCTTTCCAAAACCTCCGAAAGCTCCTGACCCATCACATCGTAGCCTTCCTCCCTCAGCCTTATGGGGTTGTGGGCTACGATAAACCGGTCCACCGTAGCAACTTCCTTGGGCTGGAGCTCCACTCCGAAGACCTCTTTTATCCAGTCTTTGGCGGACCTTCCGAAGACAAAAAGGTGTCTGTATGGCAGTATTTCAAAGTAGACCTTCATGGAAAGCTTGAGCCTGCTAAACTCCTCTAAGGTAGCATGAGGGTCCCCCTCCGAATCCAGTATGTAGTAGTCTCCTATCCTGTAGACATAAAAGTCCTGCAATGGTGCTCCGTTTTGCTTTAGGCGTAGGTTGTAAGTCAGAGACCCGCTTATCATACCCTTTATGTCGTTGCTGAGGAGGTTATGCAGAAAGGCTGTATGCTCTTCCTGGATGCCCTTCATCAAAAACTTTCCCGCCTTTCCAAAGACCTTTATCTTGAACCTGTTTAGCTCTATCCATCTCATCAGTATTTCCCCGTAATGTAGTCCGCCACCGTGGAAGCCGCTATGGACCTGGGCTTTACCACCGGCTTTAACCCTTGCGCCATCACATACCCGATGGCTTCCTTTAATATAACGCTTGAGTTATGCTGAGGGTTAGGATTTATGTCAAGGTGGACCTCAAAGGGTCTGCCATCTATCACGTCCGATACTTCCAACGCCAGAAAGACAGCCCTGTTTACCTCCTCCATGAGCCTCTGTCTTAAGGACCTAATCCTCTTTACCTTCTCTGCCCTCCAGAAAATCTTGGCACCCCTGCACGAGTCTATATGCACCACTATGACGCTGACAAAAACCGTGCTGTCCCTGACCTGCCGTGAATCACAGCCCACGTAGACTGCGGTCTCCTTTGAGGTCTGCCTGATAAACTCCTTGACCTCCTCTATGTCCTTAAAGGCAGGCATCCTAAATCTTAAAATCTACGTCTTTCATCCATGTGGGCTTGAAGAATATCCAGTCCTTGAGGTTCTCCCCGCTCCTTGAATAACAGAGCTCGCACAAAAGCCCTCCTTCCACCAGCTTGGAGTTATCATCACAGCAATCGCTCAAGTTCCAAAACTCGTAGTTATCGTGGAATACGAACTTTCCACAGCCCAAGCACTCGTAGAGCTTACAGCCTCTACCCTCCAAAAACTCCACAAGGTCCTCATCCTCGGGCAGGCGCTCCAGCTCAAAGACTCCTTTCAAAAACTCCCTCTGTCTTTCCGAAAGCTCCGAGAGCTTCATAGGACAAGATTATAAATCATCCCGCGAGCTCCTTCTCCCTTACCCTGGGGTCCACCACGGCTAAGAGTATGTCCGCCGTCAGGTTGCCCGCTATGAGCATGAGCGTCCCTATGTAAAGACCACCCATGACGAGGAACAGGTCCTGTGAGAGGACCGCATCAAGCATCAGAGAGCCAAGACCAGGCCATCCAACTATTATCTCTATCAGGGCTGAGCCGGACAAAAGCCCCGCTATCTCGTAACCTATGAGGGTTATGAAGGGGTTCAAGGCGTTCTTAAACACATGCTTAAAAATCACCCAGTCGCTAACACCCTTGGCTTTCAGCATGACCACCATGGGACCGTTTAAAACCTCTATGACACTGCTCCTTACCAATCTAACGAGCCCTGCTGTGGATACGAGCACTATTGTGGCAACGGGTACCACCATATGCTTGGCTAAATCAAGGATTTTTCCGATGAGGCTGAGCTCCTCAAAGTCCGGACTGCGTATGCCTCCCACGGGTAGGGCGCCCGTCTTGGAAGCCAACAGCAAAAGCAAGAAGGCAAGGAAGAAGGAGGGCAAGGACATAAAGGTATAAGCGTAAGCCTTTATGAGTTTATCCAGCCAAGCGTCTTCCCTGTAGCCTGCCAGAAAGCCCAGAGGAAAAGCCAGAAGCCAAGAGAGGACCGCCGAGCTCAGCGTCAGAAGGAGAGTGTTACCTATCCTCTCCTTTATAAGCTCGCTCACGGGCGCATGGTATTGGAAGGAGTATCCCAAATCAAAGGTCAGGGCGGACCTTAGCCAGTTCAGATACTGTATAAAAAAAGGTCGGTCCAGTCCATACTGTCTTTCAAGGGCTTTTATAGTCTCCGGAGATATCTGGGGGTTGAGCTTGAGCTGGTCAAGGTAGTCTCCCGGTGCGAGCTTTATGATGAGGAAGGAAAGGAAGGTCACGCCCAGTAGGGTGGGGATGGCTTGGAAAAGCCTAAGGAGAATATACCTTAGCATATCAGAAGTAGTTGGCTATGAAGTGTCTGACCTGCGAGAAGTATCTGTTTATCTCTTCTCTATGCTTTTCCTTGACATAGTTGGCAAGCTTGTAAACGTCCCAGTAGCCAACCATGGGAAAGGCTCTTTTCTTTTCCACAAAGGCTAAGATGGTAGAGGTGAAGTCTCTGCGAGCCTCTTCCTTGAGGTCAAACTCCGCATCGCTCAAAATCCTGAGGAACATCTTAAGGTCCAGGATGAGGTTTCTAAGATACTCCATGGTGGGTCCCACCCTGTATATCTTGTCTTCCAAAAGTTCTTTCAGCCTCTGGGGGCTTTCTTCCCTGTAAGAGCTTTTGAGCCTTGTTTCCATCTTTTCCTTCCTCATGAAAGATATGATAACAAAAATCTGTCCAAGTCCAGCATGATACCTACGAAGCAACCCAAGGAGAGGAAGGGTCCGAAGGGTATGGCAAACTGCATGCTCCTGTTTTTGATTATCAGGGGTAGTGCGTAAGCAAGCCCTAAGAAGGCTCCCAAGAAAACGCTTAAAAGCACACCCTTTATACCCACCACAGAGCCTATGAAAGCCATGAGTTTTACATCACCAAAGCCAAGCCCCTCCGTTTTCCTGAGCTTCACATAGTAAAGGTAAAGAGCCAAGAACAGACCACCGCCGAAGAGAGCTCCCATCAAAGAGCTCAGAAGTCCAAAGTCCTCCCTGAAGAGACTGCTCAGAAGACCAAGAGCAAGCCCTCCCAAGTTCAGGCTGTCCGGTAGCGTAAAGGTATCCCAGTCTATAAGGGAGAGTATCATAAGCAAGGAGAAGAAGACAAAAAAGACCAGAGCGGTAAAGCTAAGACCCCACTTGAGAAGGCATAGCACCGCCAAAAGACCGCTGGATAGCTCCACAAGGGGGTATCTTAGGCTTATCCTCACACCGCAATGCCTACACCTGCCCATCAGCACAACATAGGATACCAGAGGTATGTTATCATACCACCTTATGGGTTTTTTACACTCTGGGCAGTGAGAGGGTGGGAGGACCAGCGACACGCCGCGTGATACCCTGTAAACGACCACGTTGTAAAAGCTTCCCAGTGAGAGCCCTATCACGAAAGCCAAAAGATAAAGTTCCATAGCTCAGCCTTTAACCGGAATGAGACCGCCTATGGCTCTGTATATCTCCAAGGTAGCCTTGGACTTGTTCAAGGTGTAAAAGTGTAAGCCCTTGACACCGCTCGTTATCAAATCCTCACACTGACGGACGGCAAACTCTACGCCTATCTTTTCTACCTCCTCGGGTCTGTCTTCGTAAGGCTCAAGCTTTTCTACCAAGCTCTGGGGTATCTCCGCTCCGCACATCTGGGCAAACTTCTTTATCTGCTTGAAGTTGGTTATGGGCATTATGCCCGGGATGATGGGTATGTCTATGCCCGCCCTTTGGCACAGGTCCAAGAACCTGTAATAGTAAGCGTTGTCAAAGAACATCTGGGTTATGGAAAAGTCTGCACCCGCGTCTACTTTCTTTTTAAAGTGCTTTATCTCCCACTCCATGTTGGGAGACTCTGGGTGTCCCTCGGGATAACTCGCCACTCCCACGGAAAAGTAATCGCCGAAGTTATCCCTTATGAGCCTTACCAGCTCCACCGCATAACTGCAAGCCCTTTCGGTCGTTGGCGCATCCTTGGGCATGTCCCCCCTCAGAGCAAGTATGTTTTCAATGCCCATGTTTTTGTAGTTGCCCAGTATCTCCAAGAGCTCTTCCTTGGTATGCGCTATGCACGTGAGGTGGGCCATCACGGTTAGCTTGGTCTGGGTGTGTATCCTTTGGACTATCCTCTGGGTTCTCTCCCTGGTGCTTCCACCTGCTCCGTAGGTGACGGACACGAAGGTGGGCTTTAGAGGTTCTAAATCCTTGATTGTATTGAAAAGTTCCTGCTCTCCTTCGGGAGTTTTTGGAGGGAAGAACTCAAAGGAGACGCTGAAGGGTTCACTCTTTAACAGCTGTGATATCTTCAAGAAAGACCTCCACCAAGGATATAAGGCGTGTCTTGCATGGAGTTGGCGATTTGACGTATATTCCCAGGGCTTTGATGAGCTTGTCCACCAGATGGGGGTTTTTGAGGGCAAAGTCTCGGAGGGTTTCCAAAGAGTCCTCTATCTCAAAGGATAGCTCCCTGCTATTTCTTACCTCCTCTAAGGTCTTTCCATCTTTAAAGGCGCGCAGGGCTTTCATAGCCCTGCTTATGAGGTCATCCCTGCTCTTTGCCCATTGCCTATCAGTATACTTGTCCGTCAGATACCTAAAGAGCTCAACCACTTGCTCCATCAGAGCTCTTTCAAGTCCTTTATGGCTCTCTCTACCTCAATGGCGGGCATGGTTAGGGTTCTTATGGTGCCACGCGAGCCTAGCTCAATGGCAAGCTTTACTATGGTGTCGTTGTCGGGGGCTTCCAGTATGTTGACAAAGTCGTAGGGTCCCATGACCATATACTGGGCTAACACCTTCACACCGAAGCGCTCCATGACTTCCTTGTCCACTTCCTGTATCCTCTCGGGCTTGTGCTTGAGGGTCTTCATACCCTCATCGGTCAAGGTGGTCAACATAACATAGACAGGCATAGCTCTACCCTCCTTACATTATAGTTTAAGCATGGAGACAACAGGTTGTCAACTCCTTAGGGATTTTTCCAGCAGGTCTCGCTTATAATTC
>FWWL01002775.1_pt1 | contig 34566 bp, 32 predicted proteins | sample 2228331 | NCBI WGS metagenome assembly FWWL01 (sample SAMEA103939775, study PRJEB20133) | metagenome
TTAATTCAATGAGTGCTGTTACACGCTCACATTCTATTTTATCCCAGTTAATTAAAGTCGGATAACCACAAATAATGGTTTCCTCCTCAAGCTGTTTAATAATAGCTGTTATCTCTTCTGCTGTTGTACCTAACATAATTGCAAGATCTTCGGCTGATATTTTACTATTCTTATCGATAGCTTTTAAGATTTTTTCTTTCATGATATCCTCCATTCAAGTGAAGAACCGCTAATTTGGGTGTTATATTTGCGTAGTGAATTATTTTTATAATTCACTTTGTGAAAAATCCTGATTTTTCACACTAACTCCATATATGTGTTCTACATTACTTTATACAGCTCATCGCTCTTTGGTGGCTCCAGAAAACGTCTTTCTTCCTCATTTATAATAATCCGGTCATTACCTTCTGTGATCCGCCCAATAACAGCGGCAGCAATTCCACTGGCTTTTAGCCTGTCAACCAGTTGATTTGCTTTATCTGTAACGATAAGCATACATCCGCTTGATATCAGCATATACGGATTGAGATCATAAAATTCACAGATTTCAACAGTTTCCTGTTTTAAGAGGATCTTTTTTAAATCCACTTCCAATCCCACCTTAGAAGCTGCACCTATCTCCCACAAAGCACCAAATATACCGCCTTCTGTGACATCGTGCATCGATGTTACCCCAACGGCTCGTGCAACCATCGCTTCGGGTACAACACTAATGTATTCCATCATACTTTTCGCTCCGTCAATGAAGCTACCTGAATACTTTGTTCGAAGCTCTTCTTCCTTGGCGTTTGCAATAATAGCAGTACCTTCCAAACCAGCCCATTTTGTCATAACGATTTCCTGTCCTGATTTTGCTCCTGCAGTTTTAATTATCTCATTACGCTTCATCTTACCCAAACCTGTTACGGTTATGATGGGCTGATGAACCGCTTTGGTTATCTCTGTATGTCCTCCGATGACTTCGATATTCAGCTTCTCACAAACCGCCTCTATATCCTGCATCATCACTCTAAGTTCTGTTTCCGAGGTACCCTCCGGTAGAAGGATAGTAAGCATGATACCTATAACCTCTGCACCATTGGATGCTACATCATTCGCTGTGATGTGCACCGCCAAAGTTCCGATATCCTGAACTGTTCCGGTAATCGGGTCTGTTGATACAACAAGTACTTCATCTTCAGCAACCGTTAGAATACTGCAGTCCTCGCCCACTGCGGGACCAACCAGAACTTCCTCACGCCTATGCTTTATTTGATTCAGTACAGACCTTTTCAGGACTGTTTCAGATACTTTACCTAGGTTCATGTCTTATCTCCATTAATTATTTATTATTCTAAAGGTTCTTCAAAATCCCATGTTGGATCCCATTCCTCTAATAAATCTTCTGCCGGGGTCTGTTCCTCTATTGGTTGCTCTACTTCTTCTGTTTGGCTATCAGCTGGAATAGAGTTACCATTCGTCGGATTCTTTCTGTCATCAGGATCCGTTTCGGCAGCATCATCATCCGTTGCTCCACCTGTTGGTGATGCAGGATCTTTCTTCGGATCCTTCTTTTCTTCCTTTACTTCCTTCGTTCCAATGGTTGTATACTGAGGTGCAGCCTGATAATTACTTGAGTTAATCATAGTTCTGCTAACCTCAACACCGTTCTCATATATTACCTTCCATAGTTGTGCCTTATATCCGGTATGTGCGGTCTGAGTAACCTTACGAAACGTAGTCGGTTGCGTCGGATCTTCCGTTACAACCTCAGCCGGTGGTTGTGTTGTTGAAAGTACTACGGTTTCATATTTAATCTTTCTATTTACCGTATCTCTTGCCTCACGACCCCATAATTTAAAGGTAATTCTTCGATCTCTTGTGGTAGCTTCAATTAATATTGGTACATCTGTATTATTTGCAAATTGGAAATTCTTATAGGTTCCTGCGATAGCAGCGTCTCTTGATAGATCGACATAACTGATGGTCATGGAATGAGGGAAACGTTCTACCACTTCCAGCTCAGCTTCAAGCACGGCATTATATAAGGTTGTCGTTACCTGGCATGCTCCACCACCTACACTGTCTACAACAACACCGTTCAGATAAGCACCTGCGATGAAATATCCGTTTTCTTCGGTAAATGGTGTCAATACATCGTACGCATTAAAAACATCTCCCGGATAAAGAACTATATTATTAATTAGTCTTGCACCGTTAGCAAGATTTGCTGCTCTGCCTTCTGCTGAAGAAGCATATTCTGTTGTATAATTTCCTAATATCGCATTACACTGTTCAACAATTTCCCTAGTATAGAGAGGAACATCATCTTCAACAACAGCCTCTAATATAATATCCTGACGATTCCAATTGATTATGGCATCTTTAATTGCATTCACCGTTAAATCGATATTTACCTTACTTCCCACGAAATGGTCCGTATAGATAAAATCGCCACCTTTACGTGATACGGAAGCATTTACCGGAGCAATATTATATGCACTGACATCTACTGTTACGATATCTTTGATCATTGATTCGTCATAAGTAAAGGAAAGAGAATAAACAATATTACCTTGCGCAATATCCTTTAAATCCTTATATCGTTTAATTAGATTACCTGACTTACCTAAGGCTAACGCCTGATCAATATTATCATTTTCTTCATAAGTATAGCCTAAGTCCCCCATGGTAGTATAAACGATGTTCCCATTTATCGTGACGGCTACTCCCTTATTACGTAAGCTCTCTACAAATTCATCAATCGCGGTCTTGGCCTCTTCTCTTGTCATACCGCTGACATCAACTTCATCTATATATACTCCTTGGCATATCGTATTATCCTTTTCCTCTGCAGATGCATACACAGCATTACCGGCAAAAATAAAAGAAAGCGATAAAAATATTATCGCAGATAATATCCCTGTTTTACTGCTCATATTCATCCTCCTTTTCCAATAACATGATTTATTCTTTGAACTATTAGTCGCTTTTTTGTAACTTCTTCCTATTGTAACATAAACCTCAGATTATTCAAGGAAATCTTTGATTCATTGACTTTTCCTCATTAATTATGTATATTGGGACTAAACATACAATTAATAATTCATAGGATTAATTAATCATGCTTAAAACATACGTAACAACAAAAGTCAGTATCATTATTACTACAATGACACCAGAAATAATTCTCTGGGTTTTTCTGTTATGAAAATTCATATTTCCCTCCATTCCGCTGCTTTGGCAGCTTATTATTCAATGTTTCGAAAGGTTGTGACACAATGCGTTTACCTATAATGACGATAATTATTCTTATATTTATTATCTGGCTACAATATGAAATCAGAAAATCCTCAAGACAATCGAATACAACTTCTGATGATTTCTGGGATAAAGAGAAAAAGTCCAATTTAGCCAGGCGCAAGGATATCTCCAACCTTGACTATATTCATATTACAACAGATACCTTGCCCTTAGCTGATAAAGAGGACCAGACAATCAACTCCTACCGTGATACAATCCTGAAGCTATCCGACAAAAAAATCCTTAATTTGAATGGAATTACAAATACGGAATTAAAAAACAGTTATGGAATAGCAAATATTAATCTTCTGATGGAGTATGATAATAACTATGTCATCTTAGTCAGTATGCTGCAAAAATGGGCTGAGCGTCTGTACTCCAAAGGTTATCTCGAGGATGCTCTATCTGTATTGGAATATGCTATCAGTTGCAAAAGTGATGTAAATAAAACATATAAACTTCTGGCTGGTATCTATAAAAGTAATAATACTCCGGAAAAAATCAATGATTTAATTCAGACTATTACAGACTTAAACTTCCTTGATAAGGATAAATTAATTACGGACTTAAAAGAGATAATGCTTTCATAATTTTATTATGTCCGACACTCTTTATCCTATTCCGGCAGTGATAAATCAAGCCTTTTAAATGTACACGCCTTTATATGTTCAAGCCTTTTAAATGTTCAAGCCTTTATATGTTCAAGCCTTTTAAATGTTCAAGAATTTTAAATGTTCAAGAATTTAAATGCAATGTTTATTCTATGATATTTTTATAAATCAATCAAGAATTTTTTCTGACTTTTTTCAAAGAATCTGTATAGTTACACTCATACTGCAGGAAGCATTCACTGCATTTTGGGCTTCTGGCAGTACATATGCTTCGTCCCAGAGTAATAATCTGAATATTATAAGGAATCCATTGTTGTTTTGGTAAAAGCTCCATTAAATCATATTCAATCTTAACCGGATCTTCTTCCTTCGTAAAGCCGAGGCGTTTCGATATTCTTTTTACATGTGTGTCTACGACAATACTGGGCTCTCCATAGATATTGCCTCGGATTACATTCGCCGTCTTTCTTCCAACACCTGCAAGATTCGTCAGACTATCGATATCATTCGGCACCTCACAGTTATAATCCTCAACCAGCTTCTTGGCACAGGCGATGATATTCTTCGCTTTATTCCTATAAAAACCGGTAGAGTGTATATCCTTTTCCAGTTCTTCCTGATTAGCCTCAGCAAAATCCTGTAGGCTTCTGTATTTCTGAAATAGATCCTTCGTAACTATATTAACCCTGTTATCTGTACACTGGGCACTTAAGATCGTAGCAATCAGTAACTGCCAAGGTGTCTCATGATCAAGAAAGCATCTGCCTTCTACTGTATACTCCCGGTTAAGGATACTGATGATACGCTCCATCCGTTCCCGTTCCTTCTTCGCAATTCTCTTGTTAGCCAATCGAATACCTCCCTCCTATAAAACATTTAGGTAATTGAGAAACCATCTAATTAATGTAATTTTTCATACAACTGCTGCAAATAACTTCGCTCCATGCAGATTCCGCGCTAATTACGCTCAGGTTCTTGCATCCATAGTATGAAAAACCGCCAAAGTTTTAGAGTTTCGCAATTACCAATAATTCAATTATTAGACGATTCTTTACTCTGTTACGTTACATAATTATTCGTCAAGAATTGTTATTTCTGCTGCCTTACTTAACGGATCCCTTTTACTATAATCAAACAGAACAACTGTAGCTTTCTTTACTTCATCTCCGGTAGCCACAGACGCTATCGGGTCATAGCTGAAGTGCTCGATATGAATTTGCTTACCGTTTATCTGATACTTGTCATAAAGCCTACGTAATTCGCTCTGCTTTGGCTGGGCAGCCACAAAACCGGGCCTGGTTTTGTAATCTTCCCGAAGAAAGAGATCATAAGTCAGCAGTTCTTCAAATAACTTTTCTAAACCCGGCTTACTCTCACCCTCACTTGGTTCTAACACTACTTTCTTGAAGAAATCCAATAGTATTTCATATCTTTTAACTCTGCTATGAGCTATTAGCGCAATCCCTGATGCTTGATAAAACTCATTGATTTCTTGATAGAGCTTCATTGGCGATTCATAAAAATGTTCGAGATAACTAATCGAATTAGTAAACTGCCCGCTATTATAATACACTTCCACCATCTCACAGACACCTTTAATCGCTAATAACTCATCATAGGATAAGGCATTGGTAAAAAGGACTTCATAAGGTGGAGTCCTCCGGTAGGTGATTCCGTAGATAATACTGTCCTGTTCCATGGAGGAACCTTTCAGAACCTTTAAAAAGCCAAGCTGCAGTTGGTCAGGTTTCAACCGGTAAACGTCCCGAAAGGATTGTTCGAAGGTAGTATATCCTTCTTTGGGAAGACCTGCAATCAGATCAAGATGTTGGTGGATATTTCTTCCTTCCTTTATCCTGAGCACATGTTTTACCACTTTGGGAAAATCCATCTTCCTATGAATTGCTTCCACCGTATCCGGATTCGTCGATTGAACACCAATCTCAAACTGAACCTGTCCCGGTCTTAAGGTTGCCAGGAACTCCATCTCATCTTCCTCTAGCAGGTCCGCTGATATCTCAAAATGAAAATTTGTTACTCCATTATCATTATCCTTAACGAACTGCCAGATTTCCATCGCATGTTTCTTATTACAGTTAAAAGTCCGGTCAACGAATTTTACTTGAGGAACCTTGTAGTCTAGGAAGCGTTTTAGCTCCTTCTTCACCAACTCCGAACTTCGAAACCGCACCTTCTTATCGAGGGAAGACAGGCAATAGCTACAGGAAAAGGGACAACCTCTACTGCTTTCATAATAGATAATTCTATTCTTAAAATACTCCATATCCTCGTATGGAAATGGAATAGCATCCATTATTAGCTGTTGCCTGTCCTTCGTAATAATTATATCAGTATGCGATTGTTCCTTCTTAGTACCTGCGCTTTCCTTATAAGCAAGTCCAGCAATTTCAGATAGTTTGTTGTTCCCTTCCACATAATATTCCACTAACTCCAGGAAGGTCTGTTCGCCTTCTCCAATCATAATACCATCTAACTGAGTATAAGCATTCAGGCTTTTCCGGACATCATAGGATACCTCAGGCCCTCCAAACCATATCTTAACCCCCGGCTGAACTAGCCTTAGTTCTTCTGAGATAAGCTTTACGATGCTGATGTTCCATATATAGCAGGAGAATGCCACTACATCTGCATTCTCCAAATATATTTCCTTCAGAATATCCTCCTCAGAATGGTTTATTGTCAGTTCAAGAATACGGATATGATCCGTATATCGATGCGCGTATGCTCTCAAACTGTAGACAGCCAGATTCGAATGTATATATTTTGCATTGATTGCAACTAATAATATTTTCATAAATACCTCAATTCTAAGATTCTGAAACATCTGAAAGTAATAAAATATTGCCCTTTGCTTATTCTATCACATTGTCTTAAGGTCAAGCTACCTAGTTTAGAAAAATTTTAGATTCCTTTTTATCCGATTATTTTTACGGTTTCATCCCGTCCAAAAAAACCCAAAAATCATGAAGTCCCCGTAATTTATTGATTTTATTCCAATCCTAAGCGTTGGATAAAGACAGAAATCCCGTGGTATTCTATCTTTAATGTTATACCCAGCCCCGTCTAGACAGATAACTTTTGTTGTGTTATAGTGATTTTTGGCATATCAAAATTAATTTATCCAGAATATGCTATGATAGATACATAAAGCACGAAAGCATGCTTATGAAACACTTATGTAGATGCCCCTGGCATCATGGAGGTTATTATGCTGACATTTGAGCCAATTACGGCTGAAAGTATTTTAAAAACATCTGAGTACTTTAAATATAAGCTAAGCCGTACCAGTGACTATACCATTGGTGCGATGTATATGTGGCGGGATTTTTACGAAACCACCTATGCGATACAGGATAATATGATTTTTTATAAGGTTAAGTTTATTGATCATACTGCATTCACCATACCTGTGGGCGAAGGTTCCTTAGATAAGGCCATGGATGCTTTGAAAGAATATTGTAAAGTCAACGAAATCCCTCTTTGGTTTTGTACAACCCCGGAAGAAGCACTTCCCGTCTTAACAAATGAATATCATGGTGAGATCCCATGTCAACCAAGTCGTGACTGGGCAGATTATCTTTATCTTGCTGAGGATCTGGCTAATATGGCAGGAAGAAGATATAGCGGGCAAAGAAACCATATCAATAAATTCAAGAAATTATATCCGGATTACTCTTATCATAGATTGACCATAGATGATTTGCCCCGAATTACTGACTTCTTGATGGATTATCAGAAAAACTACGGAAAGGAAGCATCTCTAGCGCAAGAAGAATTAAACCGAACTTTAGAATTGATGCCCTATCTGGAGAAATTCAAGCTTCCCGGCGGATACATTGAGGTCGATGGAGTTATCGCTGCCATAGCCGTTGGTGAAGTAATCAAAGATACATTATTCTGCCATATCGAGAAAGCAAATCGGGAATATGAAGGTTCCTACCAGATGATAGTGAAAGAGTTCTCCAGCGATATGCTACATTCCTTTGGAATTCAATATATTAACCGCGAGGAAGATGTGGGTGACCTAGGTCTTCGAACCTCGAAGCTGTCCTACCATCCGGTACAATTATTAGACAAATATTGTGTTCTTGTTCCTTAGAGGATTTTATATCTCGGCTTTTCTTCTCTCAGAAGATAGTACCTAAGATAGTCATCTAAAAGGATAGCAAATAAGGACAGGAAAAACCAGATATTCGTATAGAGAAGACATACCTGACCCATCAAGTTATAGGGTATATCAGAATAATCCCAAACATTAAGTTTCAACCAAACATTTACGATGAGACCAACAATGAACTCAACAGAGGTAATGATGCCTGCTGATAAGGCCATCTGGCTAATGATGGACATATCCCAGGAAAACACTTCATTCAGAAGCCCGATCAGGATAAAGCAGATGCCACCGGCAACCAACATTGAGATATGGGAAAATCCCCTGGATAATATCTCTAAGGCTCCGTAAGCAAACCCACCCACCAGGAATAAAAATGTATATTTTAAAAATCTGTTATAAATAATCAGCATTTTATTAATCCTTCCATAATTAGCAGTATAACTTACTTAAAAAGAACGAAAACCGGTTTGGTATTCTAGATACCCAGCCGGTTTATTTTTTTCCTCTTATTTTAAGTATACGCACTCCATGGATAGAATATATCTGACATATACTTGATACAAATGATGAAAATGCCAAAAATATAGTAGATTTATTAAATAAGCTTGCTTATCAGATGCTCACTTTATTTTCACGTATGAAAAAAGAGCAGTTATGGGGCTGCTCTTTTTCGGAGAAGGTATTTTTGTTACTTATGGGGGTGTAGCAAAAACTATATAATGTATTGGGGTTTACGTAAACATTATAACATGCTCGCTACAATAAGTGTGCACAAACATTACAATTTTTCTTGCAAATTTCCGTCATAATGCATAAGGCGTTTTCCATTTTACCCCAATTATGCTTGATTTATTACAGGAATTGCTTTTAATCAAATAAAGCCTCGAATTCTTCTCTGGTTATTCTTTCTTTTTCAATCAAAAGCTTTGCGCAAGATTCCAATATATCTTTTTGTTCTACCAGAATGCGTTTTGCTTCTAAATAACACTCATCAATCATTGATTTCACTTCTTCATCAATACGGTTCGCGATATTTTCACTATAACTTCTGGTATGAGCCAAATCTCTTCCGATGAAAACCTCATCATCGTCATTATCATAGTTTACCATACCGATAGCATCAGAGAAACCATAACGTGTAATCATTGCTCTGGCAGTCTTGGTAGCAACCTTGATATCTTGGGATGCACCTGTGGTAATATCATCAAATATCAGCTCTTCCGCTGCTCTACCAGCAAGATCCACGATAATTTCCTGTTTCATTCTTCCTCTGGTATGGAACATCTCATCCTTCTCAGGAAGTGGCATCGTAAAGCCTGCCGCACCGTTTCCTGTAGGAATTATGGAAATGGTATATACGGGGCCTACTTCAGGAAGCTTATGGAACAGAATTGCATGACCTGCTTCATGGTAAGCGGTAATTTTCTTTTCTTTATCTGTTATAACCTTACTCTTCTTCTCGGTTCCGATACCAACCTTGATAAATGCTTTCTTGATATCTTCTGCGTTAATAAAGCTGCGGTTATCTCTGGCAGCACCGATGGCTGCCTCATTTAACAGGTTTTCCAGATCAGCTCCGGTAAATCCTGCTGTTGTCTGCGCCACCTGTTTTAAATCTACATCGTCACCCAACGGCTTGCCCTTCGCATGTACCTGAAGAATCTCTTCTCTGCCCTTTACATCGGGACGTCCAACGGACACCTTACGATCAAACCGGCCGGGACGAAGGATTGCAGGATCAAGAATATCCACACGATTTGTTGCAGCCATAACGATAATGCCTTCGTTTACTCCAAAACCATCCATTTCAACTAACAACTGGTTCAGAGTCTGCTCTCTCTCATCATGTCCGCCACCCATACCGGTACCTCTGCGTCTTGCTACAGCATCGATCTCATCGATGAATACGATACATGGAGAATTCTTTTTTGCTTCCTCAAACAGGTCTCTTACTCTCGAAGCACCGACACCGACAAACATCTCAACAAAGTCAGATCCGGAGATTGAGAAGAAGGGAACTCCTGCCTCACCCGCGACAGCCTTACCCAGTAATGTCTTACCGGTTCCGGGAGGACCTACCAGAAGAACACCTTTCGGAATTCTGGCACCGACCTGAATATATTTCTTAGGAGATTTTAAGAAGTCTACAATTTCTTTTAACTCATCCTTTTCTTCCTCAAGGCCAGCCACATTCTTAAAGGTTGTGGTCTTATTCTCTTCTGTAGTCATCTTCGCACGGCTCTTACCAAAGTTCATCACCTTGCTGTTACCACCACCGACAGATGCCTGATTTGATAGGAAGGAAAATAATATAATTATCACGATAAATACTAAAATATATGGTAGTACCGAGGTTAAAAACCAGTTCTCCTTTGGAACATCATTCATAATTGATGTAATATCTGCCTCAATAGCTATATCATCAACTACTTTAACATCCGGTACTGCAAAGGTATTATTGGTATCATCCGTAAAGGTTACTTTGACAGTACCAGTCGGAACCTCTTTATTCTGACTAATCTCAATGGACTTTATATTTCCATCCTTTATATCACTTACAAATTGACCATAAGAATATTCATCCGATTTATCAAAATCAATATTATTTGATAAATATATAGTTATAGCCACTATCAGCAGAATGATGATATAGAAACCATATCCTTTCATCTGTTTTCTCACTTAACAACCTCCTTAAAAAGTTATAAATTTACTCATCTTTGTTTCACATTCTAATCTATATAACCGATTTTGAATAATAATTTCTTCAAAACCAATATAATCTAACGTAATTATTGCTCAACTACACCTACGTATGGAAGATTTCTGTAGTATTGGTCATAATCCAGACCATAACCTACTACAAATTCATCGGGGATTTCAAAACCAACATATTTTACATCTACATCGGTTACCCTGCGGTCAGGTTTATCCAACAACGTACAGATGGATAAGCTCTCAGGCGATCTAGTTCCAAGCAGATTCGTAAGGTGCGCTAATGTATTGCCGGAATCAATAATATCTTCTAAAATCAAAACTTCTTTTCCAGCTATTGATTCATCCAGATCCTTTAAGATACGCACTCTGCCGGAGCTTACTGTTTCACTGCCGTAGCTCGATACGGACATAAAATCAATTGTTACAGGAATGGTAAGTCTCTTTGCTAATTCACAAGTGAAAAACACGCTGCCCTTTAGGATACAGATAAGATGGATATGCTTGCCCTCATAATCTCTGCTAATTTGCTCTGCGAGCTCCTTAATTCTTTCATTTACCTGTGCCTCTGATATCATCACTCTTACTTTACCTGTCATCTTCAATTTCCTCCAAATCAATCATTTTCATCAATAGTACCTTCGTAGTAGAAGGCTCTATTTTATATTTTTCACTCATACGCTCCCCATCTCCAGGGATCCATATAACGTGATTACCGTCGGTGATCAGAATTTGACTATCCCGTAGCTTCTGCGGTATCTTCTGGTCGATGAAATAGTCTTTCAGCTTTTTACGGCCACCCAAAGCATTGATCTGAATATAGTCTCCTTCATTTCTGTTTCTCATTTCAACAGCATTCTCTATTTTATCATAATCAAACCACTTCACACAACTACTTTTCGGGATTGGATCATTTTTTTCATGATTTATTATTTCTGTTTTAATAACCTTTCGAATTTGTGGAATAAAAGTCAACCCGGGAATCGTTATTTTAAGTGCTTCCATGGGCTTACTATCGGTATCCTTACCTATCAGTTCCTTATTAATAAATATGACAACTTCCTCGTATTCTCGCTCCGCTATAATATTGTATGGTAAATTAACATATCTTCCAACCTGTTTATCAAGTAAGGATAGAATCCCATCTACATGCTTGGTTTCTAGATCCTTCAGATTGCCCGTAAGGTTCTCTAGTATTTTACGGAGGATCCCTTTTTGTAAAACAGCTGGTTCTTTGACAAAATCAGATACCAGGAAAGAATAGGATTCCTTCTTCTGTCTTACTAAAGCTTCAAACCGAAACTTTATCTGTCCTTCAATATATTCCCAAGCTTCAGATAACTTTCCTGCTGTTTCATGGATGTTACCCACTGCACCTGCATTAATCTCTTCCATGGCATATGCCAATATTCTATTGCGGATTTTATTCCGGCTATAGTCCTCTGTGAGATTTGTTGAGTCTGTCTGGTAACCGATATCCTCCTGCTTAAGAAATTCTTCAATTTCCTTCCGTTCCACACACAAAAGAGGCCTGATTAAAGTAATATTGCCACTTTCAGAGGGGATTACTCTGGATGGAACAATACCGGATAAACCTTTCATGCCAGTTCCACGGAATAGATGAAACAATACAGTCTCTGCATTATCATTTTTATTATGTGCTACTGCAATTTTATTACACTTTTGTTGTTGGCAAACCTGGAGAAATGCTTCATAACGTACTCTTCTCCCTGCTTCCTCTTCTGACAGACCCAGTTCGAACGCTAGCTTCCTAACCTGATAGGAGTAAGAGAAGAATTCAACATTATATTGTAAGCAAAGCATCTTAACAAATTGCTCGTCCCTGTCTGCCTCCTCACCTCGGATACCATGATTGATGTGGACAACAAGAAGGGTTACCCCTTCCTCACGGTATAGTTTTAGAAGTGCATGCAAAAGACAGACAGAATCAGCACCTCCAGACACTCCGACAACAATTCTATCCCCTTGTTCTACCATATGATTCACAGTTGCATAATTAAGTACTTTTCTTAGCATCATTATCCTATCTTTACCATTCGTAAGTTGTATTTCAGCCAAAATATCAATTGTATAATAATCCTTTTAATTGTATATTTCAATTAAATTTTATGTTTACCTCTTATTTTAACCACATTCCTGCAGTTATTACAGTCATATCGTCCCTCGGTACATAATTACTTTGAGCAAGTGCCCGGTCAAGAATACGGTTAGCAATCTCTTGAGGATTATTACTTTTGATTTCCATGATCATCTGCTCCATGAATGCTTCTTTATTGACTTCATCGATACAGTCAAGTACACCATCCGTCATCATAATAATAATGTCCCCTTCATAGAGTTTTTTCGTTACAGTATCATAATCCACATTGCCAAACATACCTATCGGCAGAGTTGTAGAACTGATGGTTTCTACCCAATGGTCCCTCTTGATAAAGGTAGCAGCCGCACCAATTTTGATAAATTCACACATTCCGGTGAAAAGATTTACGATATTCAAATCAATCGTTGAAAAGGTCTGCTTATCTGATTTGAGAACAAGACTGGAATTAATCAATTTTATAGCAGTCTCCGCTTTAAAACCGGCCTCGATCATCTGCTCCAGCAGGGACATAACTGTCTCGCTTTCTTCTCCTGCCTCCTTACCGGTGCCCATACCGTCGGATAAAGCAACCATGAATTCACCTGACTCCAACTTAAGGATAGAGAAGTTATCTCCGGATACATTCTCCTTCATCGCACGGGCAACCCCTGTTAAAATCTTGAATTTCGTATCTGTTGTAAATATAAAATTCTCATATTCCTTCGCAATCACTGATTTTGACGAATCTGATACCTTTATTTTTACACCAAGAATATCTGAGATAATCGCAGCAGCTTCTTTCGCGGTGATACATCTACCTCCGTGTGCAGCTGCACTCAGATAGATTTCTTTTCGCTTATCACCACGCTCGAAGATCGTAATATCTCTTGCACTGATATGCTCGGAACGCAAGCCTCGGATTACCCTTTCTTCCTCAGACCGTAAACCGGGAGCTGTCTCGTAGATGTCTCCGGTGATATCCTGGATTACGGAGGACACCTCCTTCAGCTGCTCAACAATTACTTCTCTACTCTCCGATATTCTATTATGCCATATATGATTAAGTTTTGCTATCTCAAAGCCTCTATTCGTCTCCTTAATGAATTCGTCTGCGCAGATGCAATCCTCCAAAAAGTCAGACGGAATATCTTCTTTACGAAGAATCCCCTTTTCCTCGGCGATCACAAACATCGCGCTAGCTGCCTGATAAGTTTTCTGGAACTCACGTTCCCAACAGCCGCTGCAGTTACTACAATTCTTGCAGAGCTTCTCCGAGATATCTTCAAATATCTGATTTATTTCCATCTGTTTCAGCTTAGTCTGTTTTACTGTAATAGTATCCAAGGTCTTCGAAAGCTTAAGGAAGGAATCCGAGAATATCTTCATTCTTGCTTCTGCAATCTTCTTCAGATTAAATGTTGCAAGCTGTTCCTGTTTGCCGGTACCACCAGCAGCATCCACTTTATAAATGATACTGCTCGGTAATAAAAGAAATACAAGCACAGCAGAGGATAATGCTCCAATTTCCGCTAAAGTCAGCTGCATATCCTCATTTACATACCCAAGTAAAGCAGAAGTGATCAAATAGATAACTGCCAGAGGGAATCTCCCCATCTCCCGAAAGATTGCCGGAATAATACCCATGATGGCATACATCCCCACATCTGCAATGGGCTCACCACGGAGGCTTAAAGCAAAACCACAGACCGCTCCGGTTATCGCCCCTTGTCCAACACCATATTTATAGGTAAAAAATAAGATAATAAAATAAACAACTGTTTTAAATGGGGCAATATACTCGTAATTCAACTCTGGTAATGCATATATTACGACTGCTACGATAACTGCTACGCTTACCATCTGTTCGTTGGTCATTTTATAACCCTTCGCTGTCTCTTTGATAAAATCTATTCCATTTTTGAAGATTCCGGCTGATACGATGGCTATTACAGCTTCCATAACCGCCAGGGACACTGATTCTGAAATATTTCCACCCGCGGTCACCTCCATCATGGAGTAGACACACATGATTACCGCAGGTAAAGATAATGCAATTGCCTTAGGCAACTTCTTATTTTTCAATAACGGTGACTCCAATAATATCAATGTCGTTATCATCGTTAATGAATATTTTATAATCTGAGTCGGTGCCATGGTAGAAGCAACCCCTAAGACCGCAACCATAAAAGCAAAACCTTTTCCGGAATCACTCAAATAAACTGCTGTAAAATAACCGATTGCCAGCGGATTCATATTAAAAAAAGATGCCCTGGCAACAACAAACCCGATCAAATGAATCAATAATACTTTCTTATTAAAATTTAAACCCTTCATATAATAATCGCTCCTCCTGCTTATCACCTGACTTGTCGGTTCTATGGCTGTGCGTTTATTATAGGAAGGGCTGTTTAAAATCTTTGTCAAAACAACTCCTCATTATTCAAAAACTTTTTGACAATAATTCCATCGAAAAGCTGATTCCCACGAATTAAGGCTCTTCATTCACTTTAGGACCATGAAAATCTAACCCCCATCCCAGAGAGAATAATCCCTGTCCCAGAGAGAATAACACTCGGCCTAAGAGTTTCAAGGGTTGTATTAGCGTCCCATAGAGTTTTAGGGATTGTATTAGCGTCCCATGGAGTTTTAGGGGTTGTACGGAATTATAAAACTCGATTATTAATTATGATTAATAGAAAGACAATAATTATATCCCATATCGAGGGAGAACGTCATTGTTCTCCGAGTGAGCTGAGCTGCGAAGTATGTGCCTGATGGTCCTGCCCTCTATAACATGGGCAGGACTGGCGCGACTGAACAGCGAAATCATCTCGGAAAATAATGACATTCTCAAAACATCGATATGAACAAAGTCTATATCTTGGAAACTTAACAAAAAAGAGAGTTGTAAAATACAACTCTCTAAAACGGTAGTAGCGAAGGACGGATTTGAACCGCCGACACTGCGGGTATGAACCGCATGCTCTCGCCAGCTGAGCTACTTCGCCAAAGTGACGAACTTTATTATATCTGCTTTCCTTGAGGTTGTCAATCATTAATTTGTATATTATTTTATTATTAGTTTTCATCATCTGCTTCAAAAATAATCTCATCTTCATATACTAATCCAAGTTTTTCTCTCGCAATATCTTCAATATATTTCTTTGTCTGAACGTATGCTTTTAGGTTGTTAATATCCAGAGTTCGTTCTTCCTGCTCTATAATCTGAGTATCCATACGGTCTATCGTAATTTGGGCTTCATCGTACCTTTTCTGTAGACCAATCCTGCTATAGGACACAATAGCAAAAAGAATTAATACAACAAATACAATAATGCCAATGCCTGTCCTGTTATTCTTCCTTCTACTCATAATAATAACCATGCCTTCCATCAAAATCTGCAAGCTTTGGGCTGTAGGCACAAAGTTGCATGTGAAAAATCCTAAACTTTTCACATAATCCCTATCTCCTAAAAATAACTTCTTAACTTCAATTAGTTAATATCATGACTGTAAGCATAAATTATTTATCTTAATGTACTTTTCTAAGTTTCTCCTTAGAATTACTATTGATTTTTATTTTATCTGTTATAGATTTATCTTTCTGATCCAGACCCTTTTTTATTTTTTGTGTTTCCTTTGCTTTATGAGTTTCTTTCGCTTTTTGTGTTTCCTTTGCTTTTTGAGTTTCTTTCGCTTTTTGTGTTTCTTTCGCTTTTTGTGTTTCCTTTGCTTTTTGTGTTTCCTTTTCTTTTTGTGTTTCTTTTTCTTTTTGAGTTTCTTTCGCTTTATTCTTAGTAAGCTTTTGCTCTTCTTTCTTCTTGTTTTCAAGAGCTTTCTGCTGAGCTTTTTGCTGAACTTTCTTCTGACGTTTTACTAACGACACCTGTTTTTTCTTCTTTAATGATATTCTAACTGATAATCTCCATTTTTTCAATCTTTTGGTTATAAATTTTAATAGTTGCGTTACTTTTTTGAACAGGAAATTAAAAGACCTCTTCATCATTTTAACAGCCATTGCAAATGGTTGCAATAATGTCTGTATGATTTTTGTAATGACATCTACGATCAGGTTGCTTAATATAAAGTGATACAGTACCATTCCGATAGACATACCCATGACGCAGAAGCCACGGATGATACCATCATTTTCCCTATAAATCATGGAAAATATAAAAACACTTGCCACCACCCAGAAGATTAAATCCTGTACAGCTACAATAAACACATTATGTCTTATTAATCTACGTAAAATCCTAAGGGCATCATAAGCAAGAAGAATGAATGCGCCCCATAGGATAGATATCAGAAAGAATTGTACTTCGATTGTAATTGCATGATTCATACAGGCCTCCTATTTAAAAAGCCTACCGAATAACGATTCTTGTGATTTGCCACCGGCAGTACTATCGGAATAAGTGAGACTATCGATCCTGCCATCAATATCTATTTCTCCCTTTTCTAATGTTAGGCGATTCACATGTAGCTCATTACCACGAATCATCAAAATCCCCTGTTCTGTCTGCAGCAGAACTTCACCTGCGTCAAAGGAGAGTACATCATTTACTCCTGTGATGGCAGCGGTTTTCCTTGCATTGATATTTAATCTGTGACCCTTTAATATTTGTTGTTTTTCTTCCATCAAAAAAGCCTCCTCATATAATATACCTTAAGACACCCCAGCCTAAAATTAACCAGGATATATCTTCTTAAGTATATGAGAAGACTTTCTACTTCATGACGGTACTTGTATTATTAAAGATACTTATAAAGTTCCTTGGCATCGTCCTTTTTTGTTGTTTCCTGTACATCAAGTACCTCTACCTTAACGGCTTTCGCACCAAATCCGATCTCAATAACATCCCCAACCTTAACTATTGCAGAGGCCTTTGCCGGTTTTTCGTTAATTGTTACTCTGCCTGCGTCACAGGCATCATTAGCTATCGTACGACGCTTAATTAATCTAGATACCTTTAAAAATTTATCTAACCTCATATAAATACCTCATTCCAATATAATTTAATAACTTCGCACAACCGGAAGGAACTCACTTTGTGAGTTCCTTCCGGTTCGCGGGCTCCAATCGCATCTCCTCAAGCAAGCTTGGGTGATGTTCACTACGCCTCCGCGTAAATAAAAAAAGACTGTTTCAAACTCCCTACTCTAATGAGGTCCGGAATTAAAACAGTCCATTCGTTTTCAATCTACTATGCGTTGATAACGTCCTTTAAAGCCTTACCTGCTTTGAACTTCGGTGCTTTAGAAGCAGCAATACTAATAGTTTCCTTTGTTAAAGGATTTCTGCCGGTTCTTGCGGGTCTCTCAGATACCTCAAAAGTACCGAAACCAACCAACTGTACCTTCTCACCTTTGGTTAATTCCTCTGTAACAACATCGATGAAAGCCTTTAATGCCTTCTCTGAATCCTTCTTTGAAAAATCTGTTTTCTCTGCAATAGCTGCAACTAATTCTGCTTTGTTCATGGATTTCTCCTCCTCTAAAGTATTTGTTATATTTTTTTATAATCTAACGATTATTTTACTTCCCGCCACAAAACATCCAGCTCTGTAGGGGATAGCTCGCATAGATTCTGGCCTCTGCTCTCTGCTAGAGCAAAGACATCTACAAATCTATTTATAAACTTATTAGTGGCATTTGTCAAGGAATTTTCTGCATTTAATTGTAAAAACCGAGATAAATTAATCATAGAGAACATCGCATCCCCAAATTCCTCGAAAATCTTGCTTTTATCCCCAATTTCAATGGTTTCCTTGAGTTCTTCAAGCTCTTCATAGACCTTCTCCAAGGCTTGCTGATACCCCTCAAAATCCATACCCGATCTTGAAACTTTCTTCTGCACTTTTTCAGCCCGTATATTCGCAGGAAACGCTTTGGGCACCTCTAAAATTTCTTCAGCAATGTTATTTGCTTTCTTTTCTTTCCTCTTAATATCCTCCCAGTTCCTAACAACACCAGCTGCATCCTCAACAATAACATCTCCAAATACATGCGGGTGTCTGCGAATCATTTTCTCAGCTTCCGCTGAAATTACAGCATCAATGCTAAACTCCTTTGTCTCTTCCGCTATTACACTGTGGAGGGCAACCTGTAATAGAATATCACCCAGCTCTTCGCACAGATTTTCGTCATCCTTCTTATCGATTGCTTCAATCGTCTCATAGCATTCTTCCAGAAGACAAATCTTTAAGCTTTCGTGTGTCTGCTCTCTGTCCCAGGGGCAACCTTCCTCACTCCTAAGTTTTCTTATGATGTCCATAAACTCATCAAAACTGAACTTTGCCATAATGACCTCCGTTCTTTGGAACCGCAACAGAACTACTAGTCCCTCTCCGCTCTGCCACAATCCCTAACCTCTTCATCTCATGTATAAAATTATCAAAATAGATCATTCTATCTCTGACAACTTCCTTAATATGTATTATAACCATAACTACCTTAAAATAACAAGTAAACAAATCTCCGTAGTAAATATAAAACGAAAGTACCACACGATATAATGCTGGAATTGCAGGATAATGTCGGTACTTACCTAGATCAAAACAGTACCACGACCTTTTGTATGATGGCGTTTTATTATAAGTTGGCAAATTCACTTATGGATTTCGAATATGGTTAAGGGTTGAAAACCAGCATGTTTGACGAGCGACAGCGAGGAGTTTGCGCGTTTTCAACTCTTCACTACCATATGAGAAACCCATTAGTGAATTCCAACTTCATAATCTACGCCAGAATACAAAGGGAGTGAGTACTGTTTTTAATCAAACTAATCCGGTACTATCCTGCAATTCCCTCACTAATATAAAAGGGCACTGCCGGCTGCATGCACACCGGAGTGCCGTTAACTATTATTGTTCCATTTGTCTTCCCAAAAATGCAGCTGCTGTACTTGCAAGCTTAATCTCCATCTCACCGAATTTGGTCTTAGCATCCTTTGTAAGGATAATAACTGATCCAATCGCATCACCTTCGCTGATAATCGGAGTGATTACCTGGAACATGAATTCGGAATCATCTTCATTCATAATTTTTACAAAGTTTTTATCTTCTTTCGAGGCAAGGATATTTTCTCTTTCATTAATAATGTCTTCCAGGTCATGACTTATACTCTTTGTAATCATATCCTTTTTCGTAGGTCCTGACACCGCAATAAATTGGTCTTTATCAGTAATAACTACTATATGGCCTGTTGTCTGGGTAAGCGAGTCTGCATATTGCTTCGCAAACTGTCCTAGTTCTCCGATCGGTGAGTACTTTTTTAATATTATTTCACCTTCTCTGTCTGTAAAGATCTCTAATGGATCTCCTTCTCTAATTCTTAGTGTACGTCTAATTTCTTTAGGTACTACAACACGACCAAGGTCATCTATTCTTCTTACGATACCAGTTGCTTTCATACAAGATCTTCCTCCATTTTACGTATTTTAGTTATCGAGTTAGTTGTTACATATTAACTAACAATATTGTTTGTAAAATGGCAAAGTTTATACATTTATTTCTCATATTTATTTTTCTTAGGATTAAGTGTCAACTCTTAGAACATTAAAAGTATTAAAAACATCTATTGAACCATAGCCCCAATCGCGGTTTGGATAGATCAGATTAGCACTTCTTTGGGCTCCACGAATTAAATAATTTTTAATTTCAAGAGTACTGAGATTCGGCTGATTGCCACGAATTACCCCCCATTCTAGCAGCATAGCTGCTATTCCTGTAGCATGGGCAGCTGCAATTCCGGTTCCGGTACTGGTTACAATCGTTCCTTCCTGGTTAGGTGCTGCATAATTAACTCCCGGTGCAGCAAATTCAGGTTTTATGATATTCGATCTTGTATATCCCCTGCTCGCATTTACATATAATGTATTATTTAAAGGATTATAAGCAGTTACCGTTATTCCAGTGGGTGATGCCCCTGGTGCCAGTACTGTCGTATAGATATCCGGTTGGATAAAACGAGTTTCCTCAGATAACATGTTACCCATAGGAAGCCATATGTGAAAATCGGTAGCAAGATCACCTTGGGCATATACAGTGAATCTCCACACTCCGGAAGACACATTTTTAAAGCGTAACAAGATCAACTGATCCCCCGCCTCTGATTCTACCGTTCTATATTCTATATCAATTACTGTATTTTCAAAGATGAATGCTATTTCCCTTCTCAACCGGATACCGGCTGTAATACGTGGGATATATTCACCTGAAGGTGATAACATATCTATGGAGTAGATACCTGGTGTACTTCCCCATAATTCCATGGAAAAACCAACTTCATTCTCACCAACAGTCAACTCTACTGTGATATTCCCGATCTCAGGATCAATGACTCCATGAAAATGTCTTCCCATATTACCTTCATTTCCAACAGAGGTAACTATTCCGGTTCTGGGGAAGTTCGCAAGAAGTGAAACAAAAGTGCTTAAAGGCGATTGTCCGTCATGGGCCCCCTGGGATGTTCCTACACCCAGGCAGATAGATATTGGTCTGTTCAATTTTCTAGCCATATCAACACAATACTGAAGCCCCCACATAATTGAATTTTCTTGATAACATTCTACCTCCTCCGGAATAACAAAAAAGTTTTTCAGGTAAGTCTTCGCCGGCCTTAATTTAACCGCAACAATCTCTGTTTCAGGGGCAACTCCATAGAAATTGTCCACCTCCACCTCAGTTCCTGCCCCCACTGCTGCCAGCATGGTTCCATGACCATTAACGTCAGTGCTTGGTACAACGGAAAGCGGATCTTCCGATGCGATCGCTTGATTAATCTGTTCCCTGCTATATTCCGTCCCGAACATCTCCGGTATTGGGTAATTGTCACTCTCAATGGTTTGGTCCCACAGGGAAAGTATTCTAGTTGTTCCGTCTGCATTCTTAAAAAATGGTAAATTATAATTTATGCCGGTGTCTATAATGCCGAATAGAACCCCGGAGCCTCTCAAATTGAACGTAGGGATATTCCGTAGTGCATCTATACCGGAAGCTTCCAAAGCCACTTCACTGGTTAATCCATACATACTAGGTGTTGCTGAATAACCATAAAGAACGATACTTTCTCCGGAAAACTCCGTTACAGGAATATATAAAACAGCAAAGGCCTCGTTTATCATATGTATTGTTGCGCTTGGCAATGCTTGAAGGATATACGAACTATTCCGATAGTCAATAATCAAATCCGCATATTCATCACTTATTATCATCGTCCTCTGATCCACAGATATTTCAGGCATAATTACCCCCTGCTAAGCCGATTATATTCTATTACAACCTGGTAATATAATAACAAATTTCCACTGGAATTCACTATTATATTTACCAAGAATTCATCGTTGCTGAATTCTTTTCACACTACGACTCCGGTTCTTAAACTATCAAAAACATTATAGATATCAAGAATTCCATAGCCCCAATCCCTGTTCGGGTAAACGATATCTAGGTCTCTACGCGCGCCTCTGATCATCAGTTTCTTAACTTCCACCGTACTGATTCCCTTAAGATTCTCTCTTACGATGCCCCACTCTAAAAGCATTGCCGCAACTCCTGCTGCGTGGGCTGCTGATACACTGGTGCCATTATATGTTGTAAATCCCTTGTCTAGAGTTGGACCAAGGATACCTACTCCCGGAGCTGCAACCTCAGGCTTTACCACACCCAGTCTTGTAAATCCTCTGCTCGATTCCAGATAGATACTATCATCCTCAATATTATATGCTGTAACTGTCAGTGGTACGTTTGCGTTCCCGGATGCCAGAATCGTTGTATAAGGATCAGATCTTGTAAAAAACGTGTCTTCCTTGATAAAATTTCCCATCGGAAGCCAGATGTTAAAATCAAGATTCAAATCACCTCTTTCATAGATATTGAACCTCCATATTCCCGTAGCAGGATTCTCAAACCGAAGTAGTATCAACTGGTCTCCGGTCTGCGCTTCCACCATCTGATAATCTACATATATCATAGTTCGCTCAAAGACAAACGATATTTCTCTGTTCTCATCCATTCCAAGGGCAATTCGGGGAATATATTCTCCCGACGGTGATAAAATATCGATGGAAAATATACTTGGAGACTGTCCCCAAAGTTCCATTGAAAAACTGCTTTCTGTCTCTCCAACATTCAGTTCAACGATATCATAACCGGTCGCCGTGTTCACTCTGCCCAAGTAATGTCGTCTTCCATTTCCTTCATTCCCTGCTGCTACAACAATTACAATACCGGGATTAACTGCGACAAGAGATAGATAGCTGCTCAGTATTCCTTTGCCACTGTGTCCCCCCTGGGAAGTGCCAAGTGCAAGACAGATTGCCATTGGCCTCTCAAGAAGAAATGCCTGATTCAATAAATATTCTACAGCAAATAAAATATCGTTCTCCTGATAAGCGATTGCTTCCTCAGGAACAAAAAAGAAATTCTTTAAATAAGTTTTTGCTTGTTTTAACTTAACTACAACAAATTCCGTATCGGGAGCGACTCCAACAAATTCGTTTTCCGTATTTTCTGAACCTCCGGCAATCCCGGCTACCATTGTCCCATGTCCTATCGTATCCATACTTGGTACAATATCGGTAGGATTTTCACTCTGTAATGCCAGATTTATCTGCTCCCTGGTATATTCTGTTCCATAGGAGCGTCCTGTAGAAGGCTTTCCTGTCTCTATGCTCTGATCCCAGATAGCAGCAATCCTTGTTGTTCCGTCAGCATTGATAAATATGGGATTGGTATAATCAATACCCGAATCAATGATACCCAGTAGTACTCCCTGACCTCTCAGATTGAAGTTAGGGATGTTTCTTAGCCGAATAATTCCCGATGCCTCCAGGCTTTCATGGCTGATTAAACCATATAATTTCGGCATTGCAGAATATCCATATTCCTGAATAACAGTATCAGTAATCTGTTGAACCGGAATATGTACCATTGCATATATAAAATTAATCCTTTCCACCACTGCATTCGGAAAGGAATTTAATACATTTTCATCACCGCTATAATTAATGATCAGATCTGCAAAACCTTCACTTGTAATCACATTTATATTTTCGGAGGTCATACTATCTTCCCTTATTTTTTCTTATTACTATATATATGTTGGAAGACCACTTAAATATGTGACCTACGACTTTATCAAACATAATATAAAGAAGGCTGTAGCAGAATTTTATCCTGTTACAGCCTATCATTATATTTATGGAATTATTTCTTGAGTTTTTGCCATCTTTGTAACAATATTGTGGCCGAAATCATCAGTAGGTCTCCCGCCAGAAAGAACAGAAACAGTTCTGTTGCAAAACCTTCCACTTTATATCCTGCCAGTATCATCCATGTTCCTAATGAAGTCCATAAAACTGGAATAATGATCCACAAAAAAAAGTTTCGTCTCATTGACAGGAATATATGTATCCCTAGTAGTATTAGGGGCACTACAGTTAAAAGTAATATTGTGATTATATTGATTGAAGCCTCTGACATAGATATCTCCTTTTATAAGCATTATAACCCTTCATCCAAAACTATGGTAAACGGTCCGTCATTTACCAGAGACACTTTCATATCTTCTCCAAATTCTCCTGCTTCTACCTTGCCCAGTCGCTGCTTCACAATGCTCAGTACATACTCATACAGCTCTTTTGCCTGTATTGCCCCTGCAGCATTTATAAAATCCGGTCGATTGCCTTTCCTACAGTCGGCATACAGGGTGAATTGGGATACCACTAGGACTTCTCCCTTTACATCCTGCAGGGAACGATTCGTCTTTCCGTTCTCATCCGGAAATATACGAAGCTTTAAAATCTTGTCCATATACCTATCAGCAGTTTCCTTGGTATCCTCTGCGCCAAGACCTAGAAAGATTAGGAACCCCTTGCCGATGGAGCCGATAACATTATTTTCTACAGTTACCTTTGCTTCTATTACACGCTGGATCACTACTCTCATATTAACCTCCATGTTATCCTATCATTACTATTTTGCTGAAATAATCATTCAGAACCTGAGTACTGTGTAAATTGTCTGATACAGGACCAGTCTTCGACCAGCTTGTCCAAATTACTAGAAGCATTTGCCGGACTGGTTGACGGTAGCTTTATGGGTATAATACCGGTCTTCGGGAAAATGTATTTCATATAATATTGATAAGCTGTACTTCCGTTCACAGCGATTTGCCTGATATCAGCCACCTTTAATAGAATGGTGAGATCATTCGCCACAACATTCTTTATACTGCTGTCAGCCGAACCAGTAACCTCACAGCTCTGTATTACATCCCAGACAGCAATTCTACAGGTTAATAGCATGTTCCTCTTCTCCTCAACTGTCTGAGGAAGTGGAAACTCATAAATGGCACTAATCACTTTCCAAAAACGGTTCTGGGGGTGATGATAAAAAAACTGTCCCTCCCTGGATTTAACCGAGGGAAAGGATCCCAAAATCAAGATTTTGGAATCCTTATCATAAAGCGGTGGAATTGGATGTATTACTCTGTCCATATACTTCTCCATGCAATGCAATCTGTCAGATGAATTCATAAACTATGTTATACTTTCCAAAGAAAGACTTTCTTTAGAAGCATTCTTTCAGGAAAGACTTTCCTTTAGGAAGGACTTACCTGCAACCTTACTTTCTACACCAAAGTATTCAAGAACCGATGCTGCAATATCAGCAAAGCTCTGCCTTGTACCAAGATTTACACTCTTTTTAACCTTGTCTCCACAGATTATCAAAGGAATGTATTCTCTGGAATGATCGGTAGAGGGAGTGGACGGATCACATCCGTGATCGGCCGTGATAATCAGAATATCCTCCTCACGAAGCCCTGCCATAATCTTGGGAAGTTGCTCATCAAAATAAGTTAAGGCCTTAGCATATCCGTCTACATCATTACGATGTCCATATATCATATCAAAATCAACCAAATTAACGAAACATAATCCTTCAAAATCTCTGCCGATACGTTCCATCAGCATCTCAATACCTTCTGCATTATCATGAGTCCGTACGGTATCCGTTATACCCTTACCAGCAAAGATATCATAGATTTTTCCGACCCCTAAGGTGTCAAAGCCCTTCTCCTTAAGCTGTTCCATCATTGTTAAGGGGGGCACCAGAGAAAAGTCGTGACGATTAGCCGTACGCTTAAAGTCAGGGTACGTGCCTAAAAAAGGTCTGGCAATAACACGACCCACACCATGCTTCCCCTGTAGCATCTCCCTTGCTATTTCACAATAACGGTATAACTCCTCAAGCGGAACTACCTCTTCATGGGCTGCTATCTGGAATACACTGTCCGCAGAGGTATATACGATTAATGCCCCCGTCTCTACATGCTCTTTCCCATAATCACGGATTACCTCTGTTCCGGAGTACGGTAAATTGCAAATTACCTTTCTTCCCGTTCGTTCTTCAAAGGGTTTTAATACTTCCTCGGGAAAGCCTTCCGGATAGGTCGGGAACGGATTTTCAGAAATAACACCTGCGATTTCCCAATGTCCGGTGGTTGTATCCTTTCCCTTTGACAACTCTGCCATTCTAGCTATAACACCCTCAAAGGGACTATCGTTCATGACCTCTGGGAACTTCTCATTTACTCCATCAATATGAAAGAGGCCTAATTTCTTCATATTAGGCATATTAAAATTAGAACTTGTTGAGCAGGCATATAAAGTATGACTGCCCACATCTCCATAGAGCTCAGCGTCCGGAAGCTCACCAACACCGACACTGTCCAGCACTACGATAAATATTCTCTTCATTCGATTACCTCCGCTCTTTTTATTATTTATTTTAATGAACTTCATTTAATAATAATATTCTATAATTTACCTAGGTTCTGAATTCCGACACCTACCCTTATTATAGTTATTTTTTCTGATTATGTCTATGTTTTATTCACTAGCATTGGAAACCTTTACTACTATTTAATAGAATGTGAAAGCAGTAAAAGCATGTAATAACCTCTTGATTTTTACCATGCAATTTAAATAATTTAACAATTTAATGGTATAATTAATTATGTTGTTAATCCGATTTTTCTGTGCTATAATTTACGAAGTCATAGACACAAGTATATTCTGCCACAATGAAGGGGCGTTAAAACAATGAAACAACTCCAAACTTTAAAACACTTTATTATAAAATATAAACATGGTGTAATCCTATCTTACTTTTTTATCTATTTGGCATGGTTTACCTATCTGGAACGAACGATAACTACAACTTTCACTCCCGTATATTCAAAATTGGATGATTTGATTCCATTTAATGAGATATTTATTATTCCATATTACCTATGGTTTATTTATATCGCCGCTACTGTCATCTACTTTTTACTTACAACAAAACAGGAGTTTTATAGATTATGTGCTAATTTATTCATCGGTATGACCATTTGCCTTACCATTTATACCATCTGGCCGAACGGTCATTACCTCAGAGTCAATCTTGATACCTTGGGAAGAAGTAATGTTTTTATCGATATGTTGTCCGCTATTTATAACTTTGACACAGCTACGAATGTATTTCCAAGCATTCATGTATTCAATTCTGTTGCAGCGATGATCGCCATTAGTAAGAGTGAACGTCTGCACCAGATCAAATGGCTTCAATGGTCAACCTTACTCCTGACCATATTAATTAGTTTATCAACCGTATTCTTAAAACAGCACTCCGTTATGGATATCTTCGGAGCTTTGGGATTGAATACTGTTATGTACCTCCTTGTCTATCTACCTTCCCGTGCGAAGCAGACAAAAACAGCCAATCAGGAACTATCAAAGGTTTAAATACCTATGTAATAGCTATCATAAGGAACTAAAGGCCTGAATTGGTTTAGGCTAAGTGCTAGATAACAAAGGGATGTAATAAAACTAATGGATCCGTTAGTTTTATTACATCCCTTTTTACTCTAATTAAATCCGTAAATCTTACGTGCTATGCTGTACCCCATCTCAATGATGCGATTACCAAATTTGCCCGGAAGGTTCATGGAACGTCCGAGAATGTGTGATTTTACTTTCTTATAAAGATGTTTATCATACGTCTTCAGATAATCCCAAAGCTCTTCCTTCTTTAACAGACTTTCCTCACTTCCATCCCGGATAAGAAGTACGCTACTAACTGTCATCATCATAGTAAGATATTTCACCATATAATTCTGAAGCTTTTTGCTTTTAATCTGGAAAATGTCATGGCATTCAATCATTATCTTAGTTATCTTCAACTGCTGATCGATACGCTTTATCATAACCGCCTCATTAACAGATTGATCTGCACGGCCAATATAGTAACGGTACAGGTTCACATCCATATAATATAAGGTCTTCACAAAGGGTAAAGGCTGAAATACAAAAATGTTATCCACGTAGAAGGTGTGTTTGGGCAAATGAATTCCACAGCTCTTCAGCAGTTTTGTGCGGTAGATAGTGGAATGCATCAGGATGTTCTGGCTTTGTCTGAAATGCATCATATCATCCCAGGTAAATATCTGATCCTTTGGCAGTGCCCACTTAAAATTGATAACTTTCTTCTTCTTAGCATCTACCTTCTCATAAACATAATTCGCCAGAAAAAGATCCGGACTCTTACCATCAGCTATGAGATTTTTTAAAACTTCCATTACCTGACACAACGCCTTTTCATTTACCCAATCATCACTGTCAACCACCTTAAAGTATAAGCCCGTGGCATTTGCAAGACCGGTATTGACCGCTTCGCCATGTCCACCGTTTTCCTGTCTGATTACTTTTATAATTGTAGGATACTTCGCTTGATATTCTTCAGCAATCTTCTGAGTATCATCTACTGAACCATCATTTACAATGATGATTTCCATCTCTTCCCCACCGGATAGCAGAGAGTCAATGGCATGGTTCATATATGCTGCTGAATTATAACAGGGTATCGCCGTTGTCAATAGTTTCATGCTTACCTCCATTCTGTAGCTTAAAGCATTAATCCACGACTAAATTAGGTTCTCAGGATTTAAGCACTCCAACTCTTCAACTACAAAGCGTCCGTTCTTACGGATTAATACATCGTCAAAATAGATTTCGCCGCCGCCGTACTCCGGTGTCTGGATGCATACCAGATCCCAATGGATTGCGGACACATTGCCGTTTGGAGCTGATGTATCATAGCAGTTGCCAGGCGTGAAATGGAAGGAACCCATAATCTTCTCATCAAACAGAGTATCCTTCATCGGTTTTAAGATATAAGGGTTAACACCGATAGCAAATTCACCGATGTAACGAGCGCCTTCATCCGTATCCAATACATGATTAATACGGGTTGTATCGTTTGCAGTTGCTTCAACTATTTTACCATTTTCAAAACGGAAACAGATATTCTCATAAGTAAAGCCCTGGAACACAGCCGGCGCATTATAGGATAAGGTTCCGTTAACGGACTCTCTTACCGGTGCAGTATAAACCTCACCATCAGGTATATTACATTCACCTGCACAGGGAACTGCAGGAATATTTTTGATTGAGAAGCTTAAATCTGTTCCTGGTCCGACAATTCTAACCTTATCGGTACGTTCCATATACTCCACAAGACTCTTCATTGCCTCACCCATTTTTGCATAATCCAGATTACATACATTGAAGTAGAAATCTTCAAATGCTTCAACACTGGTGTTGGAAAGTTGAGACATCGCTGCATTCGGATAACGGAGAACTACCCATCTGGTCTTCTTAATGCGGGTTTCATGATGTACCGGTGTCTGGTAATAGGTCTCATAAATTCTCATCTTCTCAGCCGGAACATCCGCTAGCTCGGATACATTGTCCGAACCGCGAACTGCAACGTAGCAATCCATCTGTTCCATTTCAGCAGTATCTATCTTCGCACTCAGTGACATCTGTTCTTCTGTACAGTTTAACAGCACTTCTCTCTGCAGCCTCACATCCGTATAATGAACAAACGGAACGCCACCTGCTTTGTATACTTCCTTAACCAGCTGTCTTGCCAAATCCTGTGTGGAGGGTCCGATATAATGAACATAGACCTTGTCTCCTGCTTTTACTTCCATTGAATAATTGACTAAATTATACGCTAATTTTTTAACTCTCTCATCCATTGTTTTGTCTCCTTGTAATGTTTTATTTATATACTCCATGATTATTTAAAAATTCTTTTATAATAATTTCATGAAGTTTATTGTTCTAGATAGGACAGAAATACATTCCCCGCATCTTCAAACAACACTGCGCTGTCTTGTATACCCATTTTATCTTTTCGGCCTGTAGCGGGATTGATTACCATGATGTTAAAGGTATCATAACCATAAATGATAACTGCATCATTAAGATCAGTCATTGCAATAACCGGTCTTCCTTCTGATATATAATATAGTACATCGTCTAGGGTGATTCCTGTCAAACGTATCGGTGTATATTTTGAATATTCCTTAAGTATATCATAAGCTGAACTCTCGGATGCAGAAAGCTGATCCAGAGAAATATCTACTCCTTGATAAGTCAGTAGCAGTTTTAAACAACCTTCCACGGTAACCTCCGGAGAAGTTTCTATTACCATATTCTCGAATGCTCCTATGGTATTTTTGTTCGCTTTCACTCCACGTTCCCAGATAATCTGGTTTAAATTGTTTAATACAACACCAGCGTTTATATTTGCAACCCGGGTAGCATCTGCTGCATTCTCATAGGCACCTTCTATTCCCCCTGTGATATATGGATAATAGCAGAGAAGTTTCTGCTCAGACTCCGGAAGTCTGACTGTCGGATCTTCAGAAATTATTGTATTTACGGTTGTCTTAACCTTCGGAAGCTCTTCCATCATAAAACCGCTCGGTAGGGTTAAGTAATATTCCGTCAATGCCTGTTCCGTCACGCGCGAAGTCAACTCAACCACTGCCTGTTCGGTCTTTTCCTGATTCATGATAAAATCAGGTTCTGCAAGTGTATACATCGTCTTACCATCTTCATTAACCTTCTGAACACGGCGGAGTTCTACGATATTGTCCTTAACCTCAAGTCCGCTGACATAAAAACCTGCTTTATTATAGCTTTTTAATACCTTTTTGTCTACAGAAGCAATTTCTACCGTACTGAGTGGAGCCATGATACTGCCGTCCATCATGGAGGAGATATCCTCTTCATTGACAAAACCATAGATTATATTCGAATCTATCATATCCATTAAACGGATACTATATCCCTGGGTGGCAGTAATGGTATCTTTTATGCCATTTTCCAGATCCATAATATAGATATTATCCGATTGCTTCGGGTCTGATTTTTCCTGCCAAACCACATAATGAAGATCCCCAAGTACATCAACCTGATCCCTACTGATACCAGTAGCGATTATGGACAGCTTTCTGGTGATTAGATTATAGGAATAGATATTATTATACACTTGAAAATAGAATACCTCACTGGAGTTTACATAGGATAAATCACCAATATTTTCTTTGAGGGTCTGGTAAGACTCATCCACCGGAATATATACCTGCTCCTCTATCCGGCTTTCTGCCCGGATGAAATGGTATAATATGACGGCTACTCTGCCTTCGTACTGTCCACGGTTCATGTACCCATATACCATGAAGTCGAGGTTACCTTCCGCATCCATGTTTAAGATACGGATATCATGCTGATCATATAAATCACGGATATAATCCGTATCTTTCTGACGGAAGGAAAAAATCTTAGTAATCTCATTGTTTTCCAGGTCATAGAACCACAATTCCCGATTGCGGATAAATGCTATCTTGTTACTACCCTCTCCCTCTTCATATGGAACTTCATAATCAGAAGTTATTCCAAGCTTAAGCTCACTTCGTGAAGTGCTGGCAAGATTGATATCAAAGATCAATTCCATATAACGTTCATAATTTAACAGATACATACGATCAGTGGAATAACGGACCCTATAAAATTCTGTAACCCGATAGGTCTCCACCGTCCCATTAACTTCCGCTTGCATTATAAATTCCAACTCAACCGATGCTGTGTCGGTATAAATTTCTTTGATTGTAGGAATAATCTCTGTTAAAATGGTAGGCTTTAAATTTCCCCAACTTACGAGATCAAAGCTCGAGTTAATATTAACATAAGCAAGTGAGGTATTGTCTGCCTCACCTTCCGGCTCCAGATATTTAATGATATTTTCCGCTGTTGCTTTACTTAGAATAGAATCATGGAATTCCATCATAAAACTTAACTTAGCCTGTAGATGGGAATCTTCATAAAGCTTAATCCGTTGGTAAAAGAACATCTTTTCACTCTCACTGGTGACTAAAGTAATCTTTACCGCATATTCCTTGTCCATTTCAAGCTCTGCCTGAAGCTTAACTTTAGCAGTCTTCTTATTTTCATTATCGTCGAATACACTGATGGAATCAGTCTCAATTAGTGCATTTCCAACAAAATCACGTACTTCATAATTAAGCTTCTTGATATCATAGTCTTTTTGATCAATCTGTACTTCAAAGGTCTTATCCAGATCAAGTGGTGTTACTGACTCACGGATTTTATTTGCATCAAGATTGCTGCTATAACCATGGAGCTGGTTAATTGTATTATTGCCGGTTTTTATCGTAACCAAAGGAAACGTCGCTTCTTCCATCGTCGTGGTGTTATCAATATCAAAGACTACCTCTTTAATATCACCACTAAAATAAGATAACGCCGCAATAAATGCTGCCAATAAAATTATTATTCTATAAATCTGTTTTAGCACGTTTGCCTCCATGCCCTGTGGTATATTCAGGAAGTAAGAATGCTGTCTCTTATATCTTCCTTATGATCGTTCCTCTTCGAACAGTTGGTTAAGGGTAGGGTTGACACCGAAGAAATCCATACAACTTAAAAGCTCCTTGCTGACTTCTTCTCTTTCTTTACCGTTACTTTTCTTGACTGCCCTAATTAAAATGTTCTTTGGTGTGTGTTCCATATCAATAAATTCGAGTAGCTGTACCCGGTAACCCTTTGACTCCAAAAGCTCAGCACGCAACGCATCTGTCACAAGTGCCGCAATTCGTTCTTTAATAATTCCGTATTTTAAGATCGGTTTTAATGCCTCACACCTCATCTGCTTATTCAACTCATGCTGACAGCAAGGGACGGACAAGATGACCTTAGCCCCCCAGGAAACTGCCTTATTCAATGCATGATCTGTCGCTGTATCACAGGCATGAAGCGTCACTACCATATCAACAGCGCTGCTGTCAGTATAGGACGCGATATCTCCTTCGAGAAAACGCAGTTTCTCATAGCCATATTTTTTACTCAGAATATTGCAGTGAGCAATTACATCTGTCTTAAGGTCCAAGCCGATTACATTAATTTGATAACCTTTTAAAACCTTAAGATAATAATACATTGCAAATGTAAGGTAGGATTTTCCGCAGCCAAAATCTAAAATTGTAAGTTCTCTGTCCTTCTCAAGATAGGGAAGAACATCTTCTATGAACTCTAGGAAACGGTTTATCTGTCTGAACTTATCTGCCCTAGCCTTTACAACCATTCCTTCCTTTGTCATAACACCCAAGTCTACTAAAAAAGGAAGCGAAATCCCTTCCTGCAGGATGTAATTCTTCTTTTTGTTATGCAGGAGAACATCCTTCTGAATATCAATATTCTCTTCTTCTCCTGATTTATTATCTTCCTTGATTGTTTTTGCTATTTTGTTAATGACGGTAACCTTCCCTTTTTTACTGATAAGAAGGGTTACTTTCCCCTTTTTTGTCATAATCTCAGCCTGCCGGAACAAATCATCAAACCAGTCCGGAAGTTTATTAATCAGACCATCCGTTGTGTAATTGGAATGAAATACTTTCTCCCCACTATATTCGGATGCCTGATAGCTTAACTCATCTTTTAATAAAATTGGTCGGATCTTAACCTTCGAGATCCTCACCTTATCCGTAGAATTACTAATTACTACTCCGGTTAAATCCCTATTAATAATATCTTCAAATAGTTTTCTAATCACAATATCCATCTTCTTCGTCCATTCGTACAATTGTAACATAATTTTTCATTTATTGGTAGGCATTTTCCTATCCTTCTATATTTTAATGTCTTTCCACGGATAGTACAACCTAATTATTATAAATTTTATCTTAAGATTATGAAATACATAATTTCACATTGCTTACATGATGCATATATTAATATAAAAAGCTTAGGAGTACTTACATGTCATATACAAGTGGTAGAAGTTACGGCCCCGGAAAAGTTTACCGGGTGCCAAATTATAATGTCAATACTCAGACAATAGGCAGACCGGGCGGTACAATGAATACAACTCCCGGTGCACCAACGACAACTACTCCAGATAGTACAACAGGAATGCCCGATAGAACAAGCCAACCTACTCCGCCTCCGACAAACGGAACAACTACAATGCCGGGTAGAATTACTACACCAGGCACTCCTCCTGCTAGAACAGGAACCGGAGCAGGTACTGGTACTACAGGTGGCACTGCTCCTATGACTCCTGGGACAGGGACAATGCCTTCACGGCCGGGAACTGGTACAGGCACAACTCCAACAACTCCGGGTGGCACAACACCTCCTATGACTCCAGGTGGCACTACTCCCGCTAGACCTGGTACCGGTATGGGCACTGCTCCTACAAGACCGGGTACCGGCATGGGTACAACTCCAATGACTCCGGGTGGCACTACACCTCCTATGACTCCGGGTGGCACTACTCCTCCTATGACTCCGGGTGGCACT